>Ga0210410_10000564_pt1 | contig 39890 bp, 40 predicted proteins | sample IncBWC4MmetaG_FD_161058 | JGI IMG/M metagenome (GOLD analysis project Ga0210410, IMG submission 161058) | Forest soil microbial communities from Barre Woods Harvard Forest LTER site, Petersham, Massachusetts, United States - Inc-BW-C-4-M | ecosystem: Environmental > Terrestrial > Soil >...
CAGCCGTGGTCGCCGTCCTGCAGGCCGGCGGACATCCCGGCACGCAAGTCCACGTCCTCCTCGCCATCGCGCTTTACGCGCTCATGCGCGTGCTCCTGTCCTCCGACCAGGACCGCCGTCAGCGCCTCCGCGCGCTCGGCCTCACCGGCGGAGCGGTCGCGCTCGGGACGCTGATCCTGGCCGTCGTGCTGCTGCCAGCCCAGCAGGCGGCGGTCGACACCTTCGGCGCCGCCGTGCGCCGGCACGGCGCACCCGCGCTCCCCGGCTCCCACGTGCCCTTCGGCGCGGTGCGGACCACGCTGTTCCCGGAGTGGTGGGGCCGCCCGAGCGAGCACATGGAAGGCGGCGGCGCGAACTTCCGAGAGCGCACGTTCTATGCCGGGGCCGTTCCGCTCGTGCTCGCGGCGATCGCCGTCGTCTCGGTGGGCCGCTGGCGCCACAAGGCGCCCTTCGCGCTGCTCGCGGCGCTCGGGCTCGTAGTGCCGCTGAGAACTCCGCTCGTCTACCCGTTCGTCCTGCATGTGCCGCCGTTCGACGCCGTCCAGAACCAGCGCATCGTGCTGCTGTTCCTGTTCTCCGTCGCGGTGCTGGCGGCGTTCGGCCTGCGCGCCGTGCTCGACGCTCCGCGGTCACGGCGACCGTGGCTGGTCGTCGGCGGCGGCTGTGCTCGCCGCGGCGATCGCCGCGCTGTCCGTCCCCGGTGCGAACACGAGCGTGGGCAGCGTCGTGAGCCATCTACTGCACCGCGCCGACGCGAAGGTCGACGCGACCTCCGCGGGGACGCTCGCGCTCGCGAGCATCGCGAGCTGGCTGATCTTCGTGCTGGCGCTCGCCGTCGTCCTGCTGCTTGCGCGCCGCGCCCGCTGGCGCATGCCGGCGGCGGCGCTCGCCACGCTGGTCGCGGCACTCGACGTCCTCCGCTTCGCCCACGGCTACAACCCGATGGGGCCCGCGGCCGTGGTGATCCCGCCGCGGACCGGCGCGATCGCCTACCTCGAGGCGCACGCCGGCGATCAGCGCATAGCCGCGACCGGGGGCGCGATGCAAGCGGACTGGCCGACCGTGTACGGCCTGCGCGACGTCCGCGGCCGCGACGCTCCGCAGCCCAGCCTGCGCTTTGCGCACCGACGTCGAGTGGAGCTACCGCGTGCCCGGGCTGCGCCTCGGAGCGGCACTCAGCGCTGCGGGCCTGCTGCTCATGCTCGCCTGGGCAGCAGCGATCTGGTCACGACGCCGGGCCACCCCGCCCGACACGTGACCGCGCAGCGCGCGATGCTGTCCGCGTGCCCGTGGCGAGCCTCCTCCGCAGCCGCCTGCAGGATCTGCGCCGCGCGGCGCTGCCGATCGCGCAGGCGACGCTCGCGGCCGGCGCTGCGTGGCTCGTCGCGCGGCACGTGCTCGGCCATCCGCAGCCGTACTTCGCGCCGATCGCGGCCGTCATCTCGGTCGGCGCCTCGCACCTCGCGCGCGGTCGCCGCACCGTCGAGCTTGTCGTCGGGGTCGCGATCGGGATCGCGATCGGCGACCTGCTGATCGCCGGGATCGGCGTCGGCACGCTGCAGCTGATGCTCGTGGTGGCGCTTGCGATGGCGGCCGCGGTGCTCGTCGGCGGCGGACCGCTGCTGATCACGCAGGCCGCCTTCTCGGCGGTGCTCGTCGCGACGGTGCAGCCGCCGACGCACGGCATCTACTGGGGGCGCTTCACCGACGCGCTCGCCGGCGGCGCGCTCGGCCTGCTCGTGACCGCACTCGTCCCGGTCGACCCGGTCGCGCTCGCGCGGCGGGCGGTCGCACCGCTGCTGCACGAGCTGGCGGCGACGCTTGAGGACGTCGCCACGGCGCTCGCCCAGCAGGACCACGCCGCGGCGATCCGCGCGCTCCAGCGCGCCCGCCGCACCGACGAGCGCTCCGGCACCTTCCACGCGGCCGTGCTCGCCGGCAACGAGACGGCGCGGCTCGCGCCGCAGCGCTGGCGCGCGCGCGACGAGCTGGCCACCTACACCGACGCCGATCCGGCGCTCGACCTCGCGAGCCGCAACGTCCGCGTGCTCGCGCGCGGCGCGGTCCGCGCGGTCGAGCTGGGCGAGCACGTGCCGCCCGAGCTCGTGCTCGCGCTGCGCGACCTCGCCGACGCGGTTCGCGCACTCGAGCCGGCGCTCGGGCGGCCCGCCGGCGACGACGCCCACACCGCGGCGATGGACGCCGCGCTGCGCGCCGCCGGCGGCGCAACGCTCGCGCTCGAGCGCACCGGCAACCTCTCCGTCAGCGTGCTCGTCGGACAGGTCCGCTCGACCGCGACCGACCTGCTGCGCAGCCTCGGGCTCGCGCCGCGCGAGGCGCGCGACGCGGTGCGCGCGGCGGCCGAGCGGGAGCGTCAGCTGCAGGAGGCTCAGTAGTAGACGTCGATCTGGTCCCCGAGGTGCACCCACGAGAAGATCGCGAAGGCGTCGGGGATCGGCACGCGCAGGCAGCCGTGGCTGGCGGCGTACGTCGGCACGTCGAAGTAGCCGTGGATCGCGTAGCCGCCGATGAAGTAGGTCGAGTCGACCATCCCGTGGCCGTTCGTGCCCGGCTCTCTCATGTAGAAGCGGAAGCTGCCGAGCACCGTCGGCGTCGACGGCTTGCCGGAGCTCGTCGTGTACGCGCGCACGACCTTGCCCTCGTCGATCAGCGCGAGCACCTGCCAGCCGAGGTTCGCCTCGACGTGCCGCCCGTGCCGCGGGTAGCGCACCCTGAAGCCGCCGACCCCGCGCAGCAGGCGGTCGACGACGAGCGGCGTCAGCGTCGTCGTGCGCGGCATCCCGTTGACCTTGCGGAAGGCAAGCACGGCGAGCCCGGTCAGCCCGTCGTAGACGCCGGTCTGCGGCGACGCGTATCCGACGGCGGCGAGCCGCTGCTGCAAGAGCGCGACGAACGGGCTGCGCGTGCCGGGGCCGGCGTGCGGCGCCACGACCGACAGTCGCGCCTGCGCGAGCAGTCTGCGCTGCTGATCGGTTCTGTCGTGGAGCGCGAAGACCCGCACCTCGCCGCTGTGCGCCGGCACGAAGCGGACGCTGAACGTCGCGGTGCGCTGCGTGCGCGTCGGCCTCGGCTCGACCGTCACCTGCTTGATCAGCGTGTGCCCGCGCCAGATCCGCACGCGCACGCGCTGCTCGGGCACGTACGGGACGACGCGGCCCTCGATCCGCACCGCCCGGCCGGCGACGGCGAGCTGTCTGCTCCCGAGCGCGAAGGCGCCGGCGACATGCACGCCGATGCGACCGGTCGGCTTCGGTACAGAGCTCGCTCTCGCCTTCGGCGCAGGCTGCACCGCCGCGGCCTGCCGCGCGTCCGTCGCGTCCGTCGCGTCCGCGAACGCGGCTGCGGGCAGCGCCAGCAGAGCAACGATCGAGAGCAGCGAGAGGGCGATGCGGCGGAACATCAGGTGGGCGATCCTAAATGGGCGCGCGGGCGTCACGCCGGTTGCCGGGGTGCGAGGAGCGCTCGGCACACGAGCAGCGTCACCACGGCGGCGCCGAGCGCGAGCAACAGCGTCTGCCCCGCCGTCCAGCTCTCGGTCACGCCGAACGCGAGTCCGTTGTTGAGCGCGTGCAGCGCGATGCACGGCAGCAGCGAACCGGTGCGCCAGCGCACGATGCACAGCATGAAGCCGAGGATCGCCAGCGGCAGCAGGAAGACCACCGGCGCGGAGCCGACGTGGATCCCCCCGAAGACAGCGCCCGTCAGCAGCGCCGCCGGCCACGGCCCGCGCCAGTTGCGCAGCGCACCGAAGAAGTAGCCGCGGAAGAACGTCTCCTCCGCGAGCGGCGCGATCACCGTCACTACGACGCAGACCGCGACGAGCGCGATCGTGCTGTCGTCGGCGCCGAGGCTCGACGGCAGCTTGTCCTTCGCGTGCGTGTCGACGAGCCCCGCCCACAGCTGGCTCAGCGCGGCGTAGGCGACGTACGCGAGCGCCATCCAGCCGAGCGCCGGCCACAGCCGCGTGCGCACCAGCCCGAACTGCGCCGGCAGCACGTGTCCCGCGCGGTTTGCGAACAGCAGCGCCGCGCCGACGAACGCGCCGTCCTGGAGGACCGTCGCGACGATGTTCACGGCCGGCGGCGGATGGTTGAAGCTCGCGCCGAAGATCGCCCCGACGATGCCGACGACGAGCGCGCCGAAGATCGCGAACGCGAACGCGACGATCAGCGCGACCGGCGCGGTCCATGGCGGCCAGCGCGGAACGGCGTGGTCGCCGGCCCCCGGCGGCTCCGGCGAGGACGGTGGGGGCCCGCCGGACCGCTCAGCGAGCGGCGGCAGCCACGGGCCGTAGGACGGGGGGCTGCTCATCGCCTAAAGATACGGCTCGACCTCGGCCGATCCGCGCCGCGCGGCGGCGCCGCCGGCCGCGTCCAAGAGGCCGACCAGCGGCCGCAGCGTCGCGATCGTGCGCACTCCCGGCGGCACCTGCTCGTCCGGCTCGGCGCCGTCGCGCACGACGAGCAGCGGCGTGATGCCCGCCGCGCGCGCCCCGGCGACGTCGTACGCGATGCTGTCGCCGACGTGCACCGCCTCCTCCGCCGCGACGCCCGCGAGCGCCAGCCCGCGCTCGAAGATCGCCGCCGCCGGCTTCGCGCTGCCCAGTTCGGCGGACGTCACGACCCCGTCGAGCAGCGGCGCCAGTCCCGTCTCGGCGAGCACGTCGTGCAGTGAGACGTCCCAGTTGCTGACGACGATGAGCCGCACGCCGCGCTCGCGCGCAACGCGCAGGACGTCCGGCACCTCCGCGAACGGGCGGAAGCGCAACGCGGCCAGCAGCGCCTCGGTGAGGGATTGAAGGTTTCGCCCTCCGGCGGCCCCAAGCGGGTCGCCTCCCGGCGACGTCAGCGCCGCGGCGGCGGCCGGCGGCAGCGCGTCGAGCAGCGCCGCCGCCGCGCGGCGGCGCAGGTCGGCGAGCCGCGCGCGGTCCGACGCGTCGTCGTGGTGCGCGCGGTAGAAGGCGATCTCGGCGCGCAGCGCCGCGCACGCCTCGGCTGCGCTCAGCTCGAGGCCGAAGCGCGCGCGCAGCTCCCGCCGCAGCGGCGCGACCGGCGGCTCCAGCTCGACGAGCGTGCCGAGCGCGTCGAGCAGCAGCGCCTGTGTGACGTCGCCCGCAGGTCGCCCGCTCGCGGTGACCGGAGGGCGAAACCTAGGCAACGAAGCCCCAGTGCGCGAAGTGCGCCGCGAACAGGCCGAGCAGCACCGCGCTCACGCCGACCGCGCGCTCCACCCCGCCCCGCTCGCCGGCCCAGCGCGCGAGCCACATCTGGAAGGGGAACAGCACGACGAGGTAGCGCGGCAGCGACATCAGCGGCTGCATGTCAAGCGGGTAGGAGAGCGTCATCGCGAGCGCGACCGCGGCGTACGCCCCGTACGCGAACGGCAGCCGTCGCAGCACGCCGGCCAGCGCGACGAGCGCGAAGACGAGGAAGCCGATCAGCATCAGGCTGTCGCCGGCGACCGTGAACGGGTTTCCGCCGTTCTCGCCGAAGTAGCGCGGGGTCGGCGAGCCGTGCACGAGCTGGCGCAGCCCGAGCCACGCGGCGCGCGCGCCACCCGCGACGGCCCCGAGCGGCTCGAAGTGGCGCAGCCACAGCGCCTGCGCGTGGTAGGGCGCGAACGCGTCGCCGAGCCGGATCGCCGACCAGCCCAGGTAGAGCGCGAGGCCGAGCGGCACGAGCGCGAGCCACAGCAGCCGTGGTGTGAGCGGGTGGCGCGGACGCAAGCGCACGTGCCAGCGGCCGCGCGTCGCGGCGCTTCCGCCGGCGGCCGTTCCGGGCATCGGCGCCGCTGGCCGATCCGCGCGAGGCCCGTACAGGAACAGCACCAGCAGCGGCACGAGCAGCAGCACGCCGCTGTTGCGCGTCAACGCGGCGAGCCCGCCGAGCACGCCGGCCCAGCCCCAATGCCCGCGCCGCGCCGCCAGGAACGCGCCGACCGACACGAGCAGGAACAGCGACTCCGAGTAGACGGCCGAGAAGAAGAACGCCGTCGGGAAGAAGGCGACGAGCAGCACCGTGCCGCGCGCGTGGTGCAGGCCCAGCTCGAGCGCCGCGAGCCGGTGCAGGAGCACGAGCGCGAGCAGGAAGCAGGCGAGCGAGATCAGGATCCCCGCCAGCAACGGCGAGCCGACGACCCAGCCGACCACGCGCATCAGCAGCGGGTAGAGCGGATAGAAGGCGGCCTGCGCGTGGTCGTGCGGCGAGCCGTAGCCGTCGCGCGCGATCCTGAGGTACCAGACGGAGTCCCAGCGCGCCCCCGGCGCGACGAGCAGGTCGCCGAACGGCGAGAAGGGCGTCGTCAGCCCGAAGCGGTCGAACTGGCGCGTGCCGCCCGCGCGGCCGAGCCACAGCACCCCGAGCAGCCCCGCTGCCCACACGACGAGCCGCGAGGTCCACAGCGCGCCCCACGCCTCGCGCCAGGCGAGCGCCAGCTCGGGCTCCATGCGCCCGCCGAGCGCCGCACGCAGCCGCGCAGCCGCGCGGGCGTCATCGGCGGGTGCGCCGACGGGGAGACTGCCGCGGCTGACGGTACGCTCGCGCTCCATGTCGGCCAGGATGTTCCCATGCTCGCCAGCTCGTTCCTCGCAGCGCACGAGAACGAGCTGACCGCGCTGCTGACGGTCGGGCTGACGATCGTCGTCGCGATCGTCGTCGACCGCGCCCTGCTGCACCGCGGCCACCAGCTCGCCACGGCTGTCGTGCGCGACGAGCTGACGCCGATGCTCGACACGCGCCTGCGCTTCATGCGGCGGCTGATCACGCTCGCGATCGTGCTCGTCGGGCTGCTGCTGGCGCTGTCCCAGTTCGGCGGGCTCAGCCGCCTCGCCGCCGGGCTGCTCGCGTCCGGCGCGCTGCTCGCGGCGATCGTCGGCTTCGCCGCGCGGCAGACGCTCGCGAACCTGATCGCCGGCGTGATGCTGACGGTCACGCAGCCGCTGCGGATCGGCGACCGCGTCACGATCGAGGACGCCAGCGGGACGGTCGAGGACGTGCGCCTCAACTACACGGTCGTGCGCGGCGGCGACGGCGGCCGCCTGTTCGTCCCCAACGAGCGACTCGCGTCGGGGATCCTCCACAACGACACGATCGTCGAGCCGCTCGTCGCGCTCGAGGTCGAGCTGTGGCTGTCGGCGGCGGTCGACGCCGACGCTGCGCTGGCGGCGCTCACCGGGCTCGACGGCACGCCGATCGCGCGCGTCGCCGAGGTCGCCGCCGACGGCGTCCGTTACACGGTCGCGCGCGGGGCGGTCCCGCCGGGCGAGCGGCCCGCGCGGGAGTCGGCGCTGCGCGCCGACGCGCTGCGCGCACTGCGCCGCGCCGGGCTGCTCGCGCGCGGCGCGCCGGACTGAGCGTGGGCGCGCGGCAGGAGCCGCGCCCAGCGGGCCGAAACACCCTCCCGGCTACACTTTTCGCATCCGTTTCGCGCCGGCGTCGTCCTGTCGGCACGTCCTCCCCTTCCTGTGACCCGCCGAGAGCGACAGAGGCGCCGCCGGCGCCGCCACGGCCGCCCCCTCCGGCGCGTCGTCGTCGCGCTCGCATCGCTGCTGGTGATCGGCTGCGTGGCGGCGGGGATCGCGTTCGCCGGCTGGGTCGCGAGCGTCGTCCAGAGCACGCCCGACATCCAGAACCTGAAGCCGCGACCGCAGGGCGCCGTCTCGATGGTCTACGCGGCAGACGGCACGCGGCTCGGCTTCATCTCCGGCGACACGTTGCGCAGCGCCGTCCCGGGCACTCAGATCCCGCTCGTGATGAAGCGCGCGACGGTCGCGATCGAGGACAAGCGCTTCTACAAGCACGGCGGCGTCGACTACGTCGGGATCGTGCGCGCGGCCGTCAGGAACGTGACGTCCGACCGGGCGCAGCAGGGCGGCTCGACGCTGACGATGCAGCTCGTGCGCAACCTCTACACGCCCGACACGCGCTTCAAGAAGACGCTCACGCGCAAGATCCGCGAAGCGAAGCTCGCCGAGGAGCTCGAGCAGCAGCACTCGAAGGAGTGGGTGCTCGTCGCGTACCTCAACAACGTCCCCTACGGGACGGTCGGCGGGCAGACCGCCGTCGGGGTGCAGGCGGCCGCGCGCATCTTCTACAACAAGCCCGCCTCCCAGCTGACGCTGTCGCAGGCGGCGCTGCTCGCCGGCCTGCCGCAGGCGCCGACGCAGTACAACCCCTTCAACAACCCGGTCGACGCGAGACGGCGTCGCGGCGAGGTGCTGAAGGCGATGGTCGACTCCGGCTACATCAGCCACGCCGCCGCCGCCGCCGCGAACGCCGCCCCGCTCGGCGTCCACCGCAGCGACTACTACGCGCACCGCCGCGAGCAGTTCTTCTTCGACTACGTCAGAAGCGAGCTGATCAGACGCTACGGCCGGCGCGTCGTCGAGCAGGGCGGGCTGAAGGTCTACACGACGATCAACCTGAGATTCCAGGAGCTGGCGCGCCAGGCGATCGCCAGCCACGTCGGCTACGCGGGAGCGCCGTCGGCGGCGCTCGCGACGGTCGACCCGACCAACGGCCACATCCTCGCGATGGCGTCGTCGGCGACGTACGGGCCGACGATCTTCAACTACGCCACGCAGGCGCACCGGCAGCCGGGCTCGACGTTCAAGGTGATCGACCTGATGGCCGCGGTGCGGATGGGGATCGACCCCGACACGACCTACTACGTCTCGAGACAGCTGTCGCCGGGCTGGCTCCCGCAGGCCCCGACGTGGGAAGTGCAGACGGACAGTCACTCGTACTCCGGCAGCATCAGCCTCGCGAGCGCGCTGCCGCCATCGGACAACACCGTCTTCGCCCAGCTCGGCGCCGACATCGGCCCGGACAAGGTCGACCAGGCGGCGCACGACATGGGCATCACGTCGCACCTCGACGGCTTCTACGCGGAGGCGATCGGCGGCCTCAGATACGGCGTCTCCCCGCTCGAGATGGCGAACGCGTACGCGACCGTCGCCGACGGCGGCTGGCGCAACACGGCGACCGCGATCGCCAGGGTCGTCCATCCCGACGGCACGGTCGACGAGCTCGGCAGCGCGAGACGCCGCAAGGAGTTCACCGACGGCGAGACGGCGAAGGTGCTGGCACCGATGAAGCAGGTGCTGATCAGCGGCACGGCCGGCGGTCAGGGGATCGGCTGCCCGAACGCCGGTAAGACCGGCACCACCACCTCCAACACGGACGCCTGGTTCGTCGGCGTCACGCCGAGACTCTCGACGGCGGTGTGGGTCGGCTTTCCGAACGAGACGACGACGCTCGGCAGCTCCGTCTTCGGCGGCACCGTCGCAGCGCCGATCTGGCACGACTTCATGACCGTCGCAAAGGGCTCCTTCTGCGACGACTGGCCCACGCCGAAGGTGCCGTTCCAAGGCACGCCGTACTTCGGCACGTATGCCAGTGCAAGCGGTGGCTCGAGCAGCGGGACGAGCTCGAGCGGCGGGACGAGCACCACGCCCGGCACGACGACGACGCCGACCACCCCCGGTGGGGGCGGCGGGACGAACCCGAACCCCAACGCCTACGCCCATCCGCCCCAGCAGGCGCCGGCCGGCGGTGGCGGTGGTGGTGGGAACCACTCGCCGGCCCCGAGCCAGGGCGGCGGCGCAAGCGCGCCGAGCGGCTGAGGTCCCGGTCCGCGGCGATCCACCGATCGCTGGTACGGTTCTCGCGTGCCAAAGGAAGAGAAGGTCGAGCTCGAGGGCGAGGTGATCGAGGCCCTCCCGAACGCGATGTTCCGCGTGAGACTCGACAATGACCATGTCGTCCTCGGCCATGTCGCCGGCAAGATGCGCCGCTTCCGCATTCGCATCCTGCCGGGCGACCGCGTGCGCTGCGAGCTGTCGCCGTACGACCTCGACCGCGCGCGCATCGTCTACCGCCACCGCTGATCCGCGGACGGGTGGGGCCGTCTCGCCGTGCGTGAGCTGGCGCTGATCGAAGCCCTCGAGCGCGTGCTCGCGCACGACGACCCGCGCGTCGTCCGCTGGCTCGGCGACGACGCGGCGGTCGTGCGCGCCCGCGCCTACGCAGTCACGTCGGTCGACACGATGGTCGAGGGGGTGCACTTCCCGTCGCTCGCAGAGCGCACCTGCACGCTCGCCGACGTCGGCCACCGCGCACTCGCCGGCGCGCTGTCGGACCTCGCAGCGATGGGCGCCGACCCGGGCGAGGCGTACCTCGCGCTCGTGCTGCCGTCCCAGCCGCCCCTCGGCGAGGCCGCGGTGCTCGAGCTGTTCCGCGCGGCGCAGGCGCTCGCAGGCGCGAGCGGCGTCACGATCGCCGGCGGCGACGTCGCGCACGGGCCGGTGCTCGTGCTCGCCGTCACCGTCGTCGGCTGGGCGGACGACGCGGCAGCGCTCACCGGCCGCGACGGCGCGCAGCCGGGCGACCTCGTCGGCGTGACCGGCACGCTCGGCGACGCCGGCGCAGGGCTCGCGATCCTCGAGGGCCGCGCGCAGGGCATGCCGCAGCTCGTGCAGCGCTACCTGCGCCCGCTCCCGCGGCTCGCCGAGGGGCGGGCGCTCGCGGCGGCCGGCGCGCACGCGACGATCGACCTGTCGGACGGGCTCGCGACCGACGCGCGCCACCTCGCACAGCGCAGCGGCGTGCGGCTCGTCGTCGACCTCGACCGCCTGCCGCTCGCTCCGGGCGTCGCCGACGTCGCGCGCACGCTGGGGCGGGACCCGGCCGCGTTCGCGGCGACCGCGGGCGAGGACTACGAGCTGTGCGTCTGCGTCCCGCCCACGGCTCGGCGCGCGGCCGAGGCGGCGGCGCCGCTCACGTGGATCGGCACCGTCGAAGCCGGCGAGCCGGCGCTCGACCTCGGGCCGCGCGGCGAAGCGCTGCGCGGCTTCGAGCACACTCTGTAACCGCGTTTCGCCCTCCGGTCACCGCAAGCGGCGACCTGCGGGCGACGTCACGCCGACAGGCGCATCTCGTCGAGTGCGGCGTCGCCGAGCAGCGCGCGCACGTCGGCGCGGCGCAGCGCCCCGTGCACGGCCAGCATGCGCGAGACGAACGCCTGCGCGACCGCGTCGACGTCCACGTCGTACGTGGCGCACGCGATCTGCGTCTTGAGCTCGGTGACCCTCATCGTCTTGTTCTCTTCGTCCATGCGATCCCTGCCATGCGACCTTGCCTGACGCACCGGATGGCACAGAGCGCGGACCCGCATCCGCGATCTCGTCGTGCCCGTCGTCGCACTCGGTATCGGGACTGCCCACTGCGTGCGTGAGAACAACTGCGCAACATCGGACGTCCGGCCACCAGGGTGGCCGGCGCGTACGTCCAGGGTGCGCTCAGAACCTCAGCCGGACTGCGCAGCGGCGCCGCGCGGCGCCACGCTCCGCAAGCGCGCGAACACGATGATCCGCTCGGCGGCGCTGTAGAGCGGGTGGCAGGCGGACAACACGAGCCGCTCGTAGCCGACGTCTCTCGTGACCCACAGCGCCGTCGGCTTGACGATCTGCGTCCGCTGGACCGCATACGTGAAGCGGCCGTACGGCATCGCGAGCACGATCGTGTCGCCGTGCTTCAGCTCGTCGACGTTGCGGAACGGCGCGAGGTAGGTCGTGCGGTGGCCTGCGAACGCGACGGTGCCGGGCAGGCCGGGGAAGGTCGTCGACGGGTAGTGCCCTGGTCCCTTGCGCAGCGACGCGGGGTCGGTGCCCTGCACGACGACGAAGTCCGCGCCGATCCGCGGGATCTCGATGCGCCCGATCGGATCGCCGTCCCGCGCGGCGCGGCGCGCCTCCCGCGCGAGGAACGCCATCCGCCGTCCCTGCGTCCCCAGCAGCGCGAGCACGCGGCGCTGCACGCGCGTCGGCGACGCCTGCTCGATCCGGGTGAGCTCGCCCGACAGCTTGTCCTGCTCGATCCGCGCGAGCAGCGCGGAGACGGGCTCCTGCCACGCGAGCGTGATCCCCGCGTCGGCGAGCATCAGGACGCCCGACAGGATCAGGACGGTCGAGATCGCTCGCAGCGCACGCCTCATCGGCGAAGTATCGCGCGCGGTGCGCTCGGACCGGTCAGTGGCGCAGCGCGGACTCGGTCCCCCCGAGCGACCCCGGTCCGGCGTACGTCTTCGGCCCACGCACCGTGATCGGGCCCGCGTCGTCGGGGCTGTCGCCGCTCGCGCGCAGGACCACCACGAGCGCGGTCGCCGTGCACCCGAGCACGACGCTCCACACGAGCACGGCGAGCGGTGAGATCCCGCCACCTGCGACGAGCAGCGTCCCCATCCAGGCGAGCTCGAGCGGGTCGAGCCCGAACTGGCGCGCGAAGGCGTAGGCGACGAGCAGCGGCGGCAGCAGCCCGGTCGCCCACAGCGCGAGCGCTGCCGCCCGGCGCAGGCGCGTCTCAGGCGCCATCGCCAGCAGCCACAGGTGCAGCGCCGGGATCAGCAGCAGGCTCGCGTACGGGTTCGCGATCCACACCACGAGCGCCGCCACGCAAAGCACGACCACGACCGCCGCGGCAGCCCCCGGTGACGCTCTGCTCGCGGTGACCCGAGGGCGAAGCCCCGCTCGCAGGTCACCGCGAGCGGGGACCTGAGGACGAGACCCCGTCTCGACCCCCGCCAGGCGCAGCAGCAGCGGCCGCAGGCCGAACCAGGCGCCCACGAGCAGCACGAGCACGCCCACGAGCGCCGCCACGTTGGGCGCCGAGGCGGCGCCGGCCACCGGCGACCCCGGCGCGGCGGCGATCAGGCCCGTGCGGAAGAGTCCGATCGCGAGCAGCGCGGCGAGCAGGAACGGCACCGCGCTCACGCCGACCCACCGCAGCCACATGCCGACGCGCTCGTGGCGGCGCCGCACGCGCGCGAACGCGTCGACGGCGGCAAGCAGGACCGGCAGCATGAGCGCGATCGCGAGCAGCCGCACGGGCCACGCCGGCAGCACCTTGCGCTCGAGCACCACGTACGGCGCGCTGCCCGGCACGTCGGCGCCCCCGTCGAGCGCGCTCACGCTGTGCAGGGCGGCGCGGCCGAAGGCCGTCAGGCGCTCGGCCGAGACCGGCGCGTCCGCCGCGGGCGCGTGCTCGCCGCTCGCCGACAGCAGCACGGCGCCGAGGCCGCGCGCGTTGAACGGCCCCTGCTCGCCGAGCGTCAGCGGGAACGCGAGCCGGGCGAGCTGCACGGCCGGGCGCGTGCCGCCGGCGCGCAGGCCCGCCTCGGTCACGAGCGCCGATTCGACCGTCCGCCGCAGCTCGAGCGGCGCCAGCGCGGTCGACTGCGACCACGGCACGACGAGCGGCTGGTGGGTGCGCGTGCCGGCGAGATCGCCAAGCACGAGGACGGCGTCGACGGGACCGCCTGGGCTCTCGGCGAGCTGCTCCGCTGCCGCCAGCCCCACCGTGCCGCCGCTCGTCGACGCGAGCACGAGCGTGCGACCGAGCGTGCGACCGCCGAGCACGCGCGCCAGCTCGAGCAGCGCCGCGGTGCCGGACAGCTCCGCGCGCGCGCCGCGCCCGAGCGCGTCGCGATGCGCGATCACGAGGATGCGTCGGGGCGAGAAGCCGGCGCGCTCGCCGACGACCGTCTCCAGCTCGCGCTGCCCGTCGGCCGTCTCGGCCGAGAAGCGACGGACGGCGACGTGGAAGCCGTTCGCACGCAGCGTCTGGTCGACGCGCTGCGCGACGAGGCGGTCGCCGGGGGAGCCGGGCCGTCGCAGCGGCGCCGCGGCCGCCAGCTCGTCGAGCTGGCCGAAGGCGGCCACGCCGTCGAACGCGTCGGGCGCGAGTGACGTCGTCAGCGGGTGCGGCATTTCGCGCAGCGAGAAGCCGACGAGCACGAGCACGAACAGGATCGGGAGGAATCCAGCCCGGTAGATCCGCGGATCGAGCACAGCCGCAGGTTATCCCTGTGAGCCGTCGCGGCCCGGCGCGGGAGGAGGCCGCCGAGCTTTGGATGGTACGTCTGCGTTCAGCGGACTACCCTTCACCACACCCATGGCGGAGCGATCGACGCGCATCCTGCTGGTGGACGACGAGCAGTCGATCCAGACACTGCTGTCCTACCCCCTGCGGAAGGACGGCTACGAGGTCGTCCAGGCGGTCGACGGCCGCGAGGCGCTGGACCGCTTCGAGGAGCGGCCGTTCGACCTTGTCGTGCTCGACGTGATGCTGCCGAAGCTCGACGGGCTCGAGGTCTGCCGCCGCCTGCGCAGCCGCAGCGCGGTCCCGATCATCATGCTGACCGCCAAGGCGGAGGAGATCGACAAGGTCGTCGGGCTGGAGATCGGCGCCGACGACTACATCACCAAGCCGTTCTCGATGCGCGAGTTCCGCAGCCGCGTGAAGGCGGCGCTGCGGCGCTCCGAGCTGTCGCGCGCGGCCGACGGGAACGGCGCCGCGCTCGAGCACCACCTGCTGCGGGTCGACCCGGACAAGCGCACGGTGTGGCTCGAGGGCGAGGTGATCGCCACGACCTTCGTCGAGTTCGAGATCCTGCTGACGCTCGCGCGCAGCCCGGGGCGCGTCTTCACGCGCGACATGCTGCTGGCACGCGTGTGGGGCGACTCCGCCTACCGCGATCCGCGCACGATCGACGTCCACATCCGGCACCTGCGCGAGAAGCTCGAGCGCGACCCGAAGGAGCCGCAGTACCTGTTCACGGTCCGCGGCGTCGGCTACCGCTTCCGCGACACGGACGAGTAGCGACGCGGACACGGAGCCCGCCGCCCGCCACCGCTCCCCACCCCCGTGCGCTCCCTTCGCAATCGGCTGACGTTCCTCTTCTTCGCGATCACGCTCGCCGCGATCGGCGTGCTCTACCTCTACGTCGTGCCGCAGCTGCAGTCGCGCCTGCGCGACGAGAAGCTCTCGCAGCTCGAGACGGCGGCGAGGGGGACCGTGCGCCAGATCGCCGACACGGTCGGCGGAAACCTGCCGACCGCCGTCGTCACGCGCCGCGTGCGCTCGGCGAGCGACGCCGCCAACGCGCGCGTCACGCTGCTGCGGATCGGCCGCGTCGGCAGCCTGCCGGTGCCCGGGACGATCACCGACTCCAGCGACCCGGCGCAGCCCGAGCTCGCGCTCCCGACGGCCGATGCGGCCGCCCGCAGCGGCCGCATCGCGAGCGGCTCGGAGGTGACCGCCGACGGACCGGTGGCCGAGGTCGCGATGCCGCTGCGCCAGGACGGCCGCGTCACCGAGGTCGCCGTCTACTCGACGCCGATGGCCGACGTCGAGCGCAACGTGGCGATCGTGCGCGCGCAGATCCTCGTCGCCGGCGCGCTCGCGCTCGCGCTCGCGGTGCTCGCCGGCTGGCTGATCGCGCGCGCGCTCGCGCAGCGCGTCAAGCGCCTGGAGAAGGCGGCCGAGCAGGTCGCCGCGGGCGACTTCTCGCGCCCGATCCCGGTCGACTCCGACGACGAGCTCGGCCAGCTCGCGGTCGCCTTCAACGACATGCAGCGCCAGCTCGCGCAGCTCGACCGCGCACGCAAGCAGTTCATCGCGACCGCCTCGCACGAGCTGCGCACGCCGCTCTTCTCGCTCGGCGGCTTCGTCGAGCTGCTGGAGGATGAGGAGCTCGACGAGGAAACGCGCCGGCGCTTCCTCGCGCAGGTCCGCCAGCAGGTCGACCGCCTCGCGAAGCTGTCCGTCGACCTGCTCGACCTCTCCCGCCTGGAGGCCGGCTCGCTCGAGCTGCGGCCGGAGCCGGTCGACCTGTCGGAGCTGGCGCGCTCGGTCAGCTCCGAGTTCGAGCCGGCGCTCGCGCAGCACGACTCGCATCTCGAGGTGCGACTGCCGGGCCAGCCGGTCGAGGCGCAGTGCGACCCCGTGCGCGTCGCGCAGATCGCGCGCATCCTGATCGACAACGCCGTCACGCACACGCTGCCGGGCACGAACATCGTCGTCTCGGCGACGCGCGACAACGGCTTCGCGCTGCTGGCCGTGCGCGACCACGGCCGCGGGATCGCGCGCCCCGCGCTGTCGCAGATCTTCGAGCCCTTCTACACCTCCGACGACGCGCAGGGCTCCGGCCTCGGGCTTGCGATCGCGAGCGAGCTGGCCGAGCGGATGAACGGCCGCCTCGGCGTCGAGTCGCGCCCCGGCCGCACCGTCTTCACGCTGGAGTTGCCGGCGTAGAAGCCGATGACCGGGTCGTACGGGCGATTCGGTATCGTCCGCGCGCTCCACCCGTCCGAGCCGAGCGAGCCCAGCCACATGCTCCAACCCATCGCCGTCGGTCACAAGACGCTCGCGGACTACGCCAGCATCGTCGGTCGCTCGCTGGTCGAGGAGATCAACGAGCTCGCGGAGCCGCTGAGGGGCAAGCGCGTCCTGCACCTGTCAGCGACCGCGTTCGGCGGCGGCGTGTCGGAGATCCTCTACACGCTCGTGCCGCTCATGCGCGACGTCGGCCTCGACGTCGAGTGGCACGTCATCTACGGCCGCGAGGAGTTCTTCAACGCGACGAAGGTGATGCACAACGCACTCCAGGGCCACCCGCAGGACCTGACCGAGGAGCAGTGGGACGTCTGGCGCCGCTACAACGAGATGAACGCGCGCGAGCTGTCGCGCGGATGGGACGCCTGCATCGTCCACGACCCGCAACCGGCCGCGATGCACACGCTCGCGCCGGAGAAGGCGCACCACTGGATCTGGCGCTGCCACATCGACCTCTCGACGCCCAACCCGGCGACGATCGAGCGGCTGCTGCCCTACATCAAGACCTATCCGGCCTCGGTCTTCCACATGCAGCAGTACGTGCCGGCCGGGATGGAGGGCGCGATCAACATCGTGCCGCCCGCGATCGACCCGCTCGCGCCGAAGAACATGGCCTTCTCGCCGGAGGACTCGATCTACATCTGCGAGCAGTTCGGGATCGACGTCGACCGCCCGCTGCTGTGCCAGGTCTCGCGCTTCGACCCGTGGAAGGACCCGCTCGGGGTAATCGACGCCTATCGGATCGTGAAGGAGCAGATGCCGGAGGTGCAGCTGGCGCTCGTCGGCTCGATGGCGACCGACGACCCCGAGGGCTGGGACTTCTTCAACGCGACGATCGCGCACGCCGACCGCGACCCGGACGTCCACATCCTCAACAACTTCAACAACGTCGGCGCGATCGAGGTCAACGCCTTCCAGTCGCACGCCGACGTGCTGATCCAGAAGTCGACGCGCGAGGGCTTCGGGCTGACCGTCTCCGAGGCGATCTGGAAGGCGCGCCCGTTCATCGGCGGCGACGTCGGCGGGATCCCGCTGCAGGTCGAGGACGGCGTCACCGGCTTTCTCGTATCGAGCGTCGAGGACTGCGCCGACCGTGCGCTGCGGGTGCTCGCCGATCCCGCGCTCGGGCGGCGCCTCGGCCGCGCCGGCAAGGAGCACGTGCGCCGCCACTTCCTGATGCCGCGCCTGCTGCGCGACTGGCTGCGGATGATCACCGCGCTGGAGGGGCAGGTCTCCTGAGCTCCACCGGCGCCGCCCCGCTCGTCCTCGTCTCGAATCGCGGCCCGGTCACGTTCGGGCCCGACGGGGAGGTACGGCGCGGGACCGGCGGGCTCGTGACGGCGCTGACGGGCCTCGCCTCGCACCGCGAGGCGGTCTGGATCGCGTCCGCGATGACGGACGAGGACATCGCCGCCTCTTCGAGACACGACGGCCGCCCGTTCGCGGTCGAGCTGCCGGACGGTGGCACGTACCGCGTGCGCCTGGTGGCCTCGGACCCGGAGGCCTACGACCGCTTCTACAACGTGTTCGCGAACCCGATGCTGTGGTTCATCCAGCACTACCTGTGGGACCTGTCGAACGCGCCGGACATCCGCCGCGAAGAGGTCGAGGCGTTCGAGTTCGGCTACAACGTCGTCAACGAGGACCTCGCGCGCGCCGTGCTCGACGAGATCGACGGCGAGCAGGAGCCGGTCGTGATGATCCACGACTACCACCTCTACACGCTGCCCGGGCTCGTGCGGCGCGTGCGGCCGGACGCCTTCCTGCACCACTTCATCCACATCCCGTGGACCCAATCGGACGCCTGGCGCGTGCTGCCGAGCACGATCCGCGAGGAGATCTACCGCGGCCTGCTCGCGAACGACATCGTCGGCTTCCACACGCGCTCCTACCGGCGCAACTTCCTGCAGTGCTGTCGCGACCTGATGGATCTCGAGGTCGACTTCGAGCGCGGCGTCGTCGCGTTCGAGGGGCGCGAGGTGTGGGTGCGCGCCTACCCGCTGCCGATCGACGCCGCGGCCACGCGCGCCGTCGCACGGCGGCCGCGCACGGAGGAGTTCGAGCGCGAGCTGCTGCGCCGCCGCCGCGACCACCTGATCCTGCGCGTCGACCGCGCCGACCTGTCGAAGAACGTGCTGCGCGGCTTCACCGCGTTCGACGTCTTCCTCGACCAGCACCCCGAGTTCCGCGAGCGCGTCACGTTCATCGCCCAGCTGATGCCGTCGCGGACCGACGTGCCGGAGTACGCCGAGTACCTCGAGCGCATCGAGGCCGTCGTCGCGGTCGTCAACCACCGCCACGGCACGCCCGACTGGATGCCGATCCACCTCAAGCTGCGCGACGACCTCGAGGAGGCGATGGCGGCCTACAAGCACTACGACGTGCTGCTCGTCAACGCGATGTTCGACGGCATGAACCTCGTGGCGAAGGAGGGGCCGCTCGTGAACGAGCGCGCCGGCGTCTCGATCCTGTCGGAGAACACTGGTGCGCACGAGGAGCTCGGCGAGTTCGCGCTGTCGGTCAACCCGTTCGACATCCAGGAGCTGGCCGATTCGATCCACGCCGCGCTGACGATGGAGCCGGCCGAGCGCGAGCGGCGCATGGCCGGGTTGGAGCGGATCGTCACCCAGCGCGACCCGGGCGACTGGATCGACGAGCAGCTCGCCGACATCCGCAAGAAGGCCGAGACGCGGGGCTGAGCCTCGCGCCGCCTCGCGGCCCGTCCGCGCGCTCAGCCGATCGCGAACTCGGGCGCCTCGCGCGCCGGCGCCGCCGCCGGTGCCCCTGCGCCGCCACCGCTCGCACCGAGCCGCGGCGCCCTGGCGGGCGGGTCCGGTCGGCTCCCATCCGCGTTGCGCCTCTGTCCGCGGCTCTCGTGCCGCTCGCGCCCTCTCGCCTTCGCTCGCGGCGGGCGCGTCTGCGTGTCGCCTGCCCGCTCGGCCCCGCCGGCTCGGCCCCGCTCTGCCGCTCCCCCTCCCTCTCCCTGCCCCAGCTCCGCCGAGCCTGCCGGCTCCTGCGAGGGGGCCGCTTCGGCAGCCGCCGGTACCTTCGGCGGCAGGCCCGCCGGGACCGCCGGCGCAGTGTCGCCGGACGAGCGGAGCCAGACGATGGCGAGGAGGATCGTGAGGGCGATGGCTACCGCCGTGATTGTGTTCGCGCGGCGCTTCTGACGAGGGCCGAGCGGACGGGGCAGGGTCGTGGGCATAGGGGGTCCGAGGCCACGGGACCGCAGATCTCGCCCCCGTTGGTATAGTGCCCGCCGCAGTTCAACCAGCCATGGCCCAGCTTCCGCCCATCTACGACCTCATGGTCCTCCTCGTCACTTCGGTGGAGGACGAGCGCCGCGCGAGAATCCTCGCGGACGTCGAGCAGATGATCGCCGACGCGGGCGGCAAGGTCGAGCTGAAGCAGGACTGGGGCGTGCGCAGACTCGCGTTCGAGATCGCGCACCTGGGCGACGCCGACTACCACCTGCTGCAGTTCAGCGGGCCGCCGGCGCTCGTCGAGACGCTGAGCTACAACCTGAAGATCGCCGACGGCGTCCTGCGCCACCGGATCATCAAGGTCACGCCCGGCACGCCACCGCCGCCGGAGCCGACGCTGCAGGAGGCGCCCGCGGTCGAGGCCGAGCCGGTCGCCGTCGCCCCGGCCGCCGAGGCGTAACACCGCGCACGCGGTTGCGCGCACCGCTCACCGAACCTCGTGACGTTTCCGCGCAGTTTCCGGCTACGAGACGAGTGCGGGCCCGATCGCTGCGTACACTCGGTCGCCGCTGAGCATCTGCCGCCGAAAGGAGCCTCATGGCCGCCACCAACATCAACCGCGTCGTGATGACCGGGAACCTCACCCGGGACCCGGAGCTGCGCTCGCTGCCGAGCGGCATGGCCGTCTGCAGCCTGCGGATCGCGTGCAACACGCGGCGCAAGGGAGCCTCCGGCGAGTGGGAGGACAAGCCCAACTACTTCGACGTCACGGTGTGGGGTGCGCAGGGCGAGAACTGCGCCCGCTACCTCGCGAAGGGACGCCCCGTCGCGATCGACGGACGGCTCGAGTGGCGCGAGTACCAGGCCCAGGACGGGCAAAGACGACAGGCAGTCGATATCATCGCCGATTCCGTGCAATTCCTTGGCGGGCGTGACGACGCCGGCACCGGGAACGGGTTCTCCGGACCTCGCGCCGACGTGGCGGGAGGGGGCGACGTTCCGATCGACGATCGGGACTTCCAGTCCGCACCGGCAGCACCCACCTCCACCGCCGACGACGACATCCCGTTCTAGGGAACCGCAGACGACTTGAACGAGGTAAGGCCGAGTGGCAAAGCAACGTAGGCGCCCCACGAGGCGGCGTGACAAGAAGGGCGGTCCGGGTTCCGGCCGGCGCAAGTCGTGCCCGTACTGCAAGGACAAGGTCGAGCAGGCCGACTACAAGGACATCGGCACGCTGCGGAAGTTCGTGTCCGAACGCGGCAAGATCCGCTCGCGCCGCATCACCGGCGCGTGCCGACGGCACCAGAGCCAGATCGCACGCGCCGTGAAGCGCGCACGCGAGCTCGCTCTGCTGCCCTACGCGGCAGAGCCGGCCAACGAGCGCGCCGGTGGCGGCCGTCGCGATCGCGATCGCGATCGCGAGGACCGGTAGCCCGATGCCGCAGGCGATCCTCACGCAGGACGTCGCCGAGCTCGGCGAGCGCGGCACCGTCGTCGACGTCTCGGCGGGCTACCTGCGCAACTACCTGATCCCGCGCAAGCTCGCCCAGCCGGCGACGAAGGGCGCGCTCGAAGCGGCCCAGGAGCGCAAGTCAGCCGCAGAGCGGGCTGAGCGCGAGGCGAAGGCGCGCGCTCAGGAGAACGCCGCGCTGCTCGGCAGAACAGTCCTCACGATCGCCCAGCAGGCGGGCGACGACGGGCGCCTGTTCGGCTCCGTCACCGCCCAGGACATCGCCGACGCGATCCGCGACGCCCGCGGCATCAAGGTCGACAAGCGCAAGGTCCACCTCGAGGAGCCGATCAGGCACATCGGCACCCACATGGTCGTCGTCGAGATCGAGGACGGCGTCCTGGCGACCATCAAGACGATGGTCGTCGAGCAGAAGTAGCACCCCCCAGCACAGCCTCACCTCGTGAACGCGCCGCGGTCTCCGCGGCGCGTCGTCGTTCCGGCGCGCTCGCGCGAAAACCCTCGCAATCTGCGGGTTCAACCGAGCGGCTCGGCGCACGGTTATACGGCTAGCCGGCATCGCACGTGCATCGCAACCTAGACTCGTCCGCTCGTGTCAGCCGTCGAGCAGCAGCACCAAGCCCTCCTTCCCCCGCACAACCTCGAGGCCGAGCAGTCGGTGCTCGGGGCGATCCTGCTCGCGGACACGACGCTCTACGGCCTTGTCATCAACGAGGGCCTGAAGCCGGAGCACTTCTACCGCGAGCAGCACGCGTCGATCTACCGGGCGATGCTCGAGCTCTACGCGGAGAGTCGCGAGATCGACGTGCTCACCGTCGCGGAGCAGTTGCGCCAGTCGGGACAGCTCGAGCAGGTCGGCGGGGCGGCGATGGTCGACGCGCTCGCCGGCGCGGCGCCGGCCGCCGGCAACGTGCGCGAGTACGCGCGGATCGTGCAGAGCAATGCGCTGCTGCGACGCCTGCTGACGACGACGCAGCAGATCCAGGCGAACGTATGGAACCACGAGGCGCCCGCGCGCGAGCTCGTCGAGTGGGCCGAGCGCGACATCCTCGAGGTCGCCCACGACGACCGCCAGAAGGACTTCCGCTCGATCGGCGAGGTGCTCCACGACGAGGTCGACAAGCTCCACCGCCTGTCGCTCGAGCACACCGTCCTGACCGGCACGCCCTCCGGCTACAAGGACCTCGACGACATCACCGGCGGCTTCCAGCCCGGCAACCTCATCATCCTCGCCGCACGACCGTCGATGGGAAAGTCCGCGCTCGTCACGAACATCGCCGAGAACGCCGCGATCGAGCACAGAAAGCCCGTCGCGCTGTTCTCGCTCGAGATGTCGGAGGCGGAGCTCGCACAGCGCTTCGTCGCCTCGCAGGCGCGCATCCGCGGCGAGGAGCTGCGCAAGGGCCGCGTCGCGGAGAACCGCTGGCCGAAGGTCCTCCAGGCCTGCCAGCTGCTGTCCGACGCGCCGCTGTACGTCGACGACTCGTCCGACATCGGGATCCTCGAGCTGCGCGCGAAGGCACGCCGCCTGCACCAGCAGAGCGAGAACGGGCTCGGTCTGATCATCCTCGACTACCTCCAGCTGATGCGCGCCGACAGCCGCGTCGAGAATCGCGTCGAGGCCGTCGGCCAGATGAGCCGCGGGCTGAAGATCCTCGCACGCGAGCTCGACGTGCCGGTCATCGCGCTCTCCCAGCTCAGCCGCGCGGTCGAGTCGCGCACCGACAAGAGGCCGATCCTCTCCGACCTGCGTGAGTCGGGCAACATCGAGCAGGACGCCGACCTCGTGATGTTCATCTACCGCGAGGAGTACTACGACAGAGAATCCGAGCGCGAGGGCGAGGCCGACATCATCATCTCCAAGCACCGCAACGGCGCACTCGGCGACGTGGTGCTGACGTTCCAGAAGGAGTACCCCAAGTTCATGAACTTCGCCGGGGATCGGTTCGGGTCCTGAGCTCGGACGCTCGTTGCGTTGGTGGTACGCCGGGGCGGCTGCCCACCACGCCCGGTCGCCCGCGGCCTGGGCCCCCGCCCTCTCTTGGCTGGCTGGGGCGCGTCGGGCCCCAGCGCGGCTGGTGTGAGCGAAAGCCCACGCCGATGCCACCTGCGCGGGGACGGTGGAGGGAGCGGACGGCCTGGAGCGCGGGCGCCGGTGCCCGGGCGGTGCTGGGCAGCCGGGCGCGCGGTGTCCTCCGCGAGAGCCCCTGCGGCCACCACCAGCACGGAGCGGCGCCAGCACCGTCACACGATGAGGCTCTCGCGGGGGAGCATCGCGCGCCCCGGCGTACCACGAACACCACGGGCACCGGCAGCACGAAGCCGAGCAGACGTAAGGCTCCCTACACTGTCATCCGCCATGCCAGGCATCGTGATCGTGGGCGCCCAATGGGGCGATGAGGGCAAGGGAAAGATCACCGACCTGCTCGCCGAGCGGTCGGACGCTGTCGTGCGCTTCCAGGGCGGCAACAACGCCGGCCACACGATCGTCCGCAACGGCGTGACGTGGAAGCTGCACCTGATGCCGTCGGGGATCCTCTACCCGGGGAAGCTCTGCATCATCGGCAACGGCGTCGTGATCGATCCGAAGGTGCTGACGGACGAGCTGGACGAGCTGCGCGGCCGCGGCGTCGACACCGGCGCGCTGCGCATCTCGGCGAACGCGCACATGATCATGCCGTACCACATGATGCTCGACGACGCGGGCGAGGCGAGGCTGGGCAAGCTGAAGATCGGCACGACGCGACGCGGGATCGGCCCCTGCTATGCCGACAAGGCCTCGCGCATCGGCATCCGCGTGCAGGACCTGCTGGACGAGAAGATCCTCAAGCAGAAGATCGTCGCGGCGCTCGAGCCGAAGCGCCTGTCGCTGCGCCCGTTCGCGCGCGACCCGCGGCTCGACCTGCAGGCGATCACCGAGGAGTACCTCGCCTACGGCCATCGCCTGTCCGAGCACATCCAGGACACGACACGACTCGTGTGGGACAAGCTCGACGCCGACGCGACCGTGATCTTCGAGGGCGCGCAGGGCGCGCTGCTCGACATCGACCACGGCACGTATCCGTTCGTGACCTCCTCGAACCCGACGGCGGCGGCCGCCTGCATCGGCAGCGGCGTCGGGCCGAAGGACATCGACGAGATCTGGGGCATCACGAAGGCGTACGGGACGCGCGTCGGCGCGGGGCCGTTCCCGACCGAGCTGGACGACGAGTTGGGCGACCAGCTGCGCGAGCGCGGCGCGGAGTTCGGCACGACGACGGGTCGCGCGCGCCGCGTCGGCTGGCTCGACCTCGTGGCGCTGCGCTACGCGGCGCGCCTCAACTCGCTGACCGCGCTCGCCGTGACGAAGCTCGACGTGCTGACCGGCCTCGACACGATCAGCGTCTGCACGCGCTACCGCGGCGAGGACGGCGCCGAGTTCGACGACTTCCCCTACCACCAGAGCGTGCTCCACCACGCCGAGCCCGACTACGTCGAGCTGCCGGGCTGGACCGAGGACATCGGCGAGGCGCGCAGCGAGGACGAGCTGCCTGAGAGCGCGCGGCGCTACCTCGCGTTCGTCGAGGAGTTCGTCGGCGTGCCGGTCGTGCTGATCGGCGTCGGCCCAGGTCGCGAGCAGACGATCTGGACCTCGGCCGGGCTCGAGACGGTGCCCGGCCAGGCGGTCGCGGCCGCGTAAGCGGGCTGCGGGCGCCGCGGCGGCGCGCGCGTCAGCGCCAGCGCTCGATCAGGTCCGCGTCGGGAACCTCGCGCACGACGCGTGCGGGGACGCCCATCACGACCGTACGCGCAGGCACGTCGCGCGTGACGACGGCGCCGGCGGCGACGAACGCCTCCTCGCCGACCTCGACGCCCGGCGTGAGCACGGCGCCGCCACCGATGCGGCAGGCGTGGCGCAACGTGGCACCGCGCAGCTGCGGGCCGGGCGGGGTCGGCATCCGCCGCCCCATCGCGTCGTCGTTCGTCGTCATCGCGCAGGGACCCACGAACACGTCGTCCTCGACGAGGGAGAAGGCGGTCAGGTAGACGCTCGTCTGCACCTTCACGCGCGCGCCCACGGCGACGTCGTTGTCGACCACGGAGCCGCGGCCGATCACCGTGCGCTCGCCGATGACGGTCCGCTCGCGCACGAACGCCTGGTCGCCGACGATCACGCCGGCGCCGATCTCGGCGCCGGCGAACACGACAGCGCCGCAGCAGATCGTCGCCCCCGCGCCGATCCGCAACGGCGTCACCGCCCCGGCGGCGGCGGAGCCGGGAGCGAGGCGCGGCCGCTTGCCGAGCACGACGCCATCCTCGATCGTCACCCCATCCCCGATCTCGACGTCGCCGTGCACGACGACGTGCGCGCCGAACGAGACGCCGGCGCCAACGCGAGCGGAAGGCGAGAGGACAAGGCCACGACCGTCGGACACGCCCGAAAGCCTACGGGGCGAGGACGCGGAGGCCCGCACGCGCACGCGTAGCCGGGCGCGGCTTGTCCCTCGCGAGAGCCCCCCTGCGGCCACCACCAACACCGAGCAGCTCCGACACGGTCACACGAGAGGCTCTCGCGAGGGAGCAAGTCCGCGGCCCGGCGTACCGCAAACGCCGATAAAGTGCCGCCCGTGCTGCGTGCAGCGACCCTCGGGCTCGGCATGATGGGCCGCCACCACGCCCGCATCCTCCAGTCGCTGCCCGGCGTGGAGTTCGCCGGGGCCGTCGACCCGCTCGGGGACCGCAACCGCGCGGTGCGCGATGCGGCGCTCGTGTTCGACTCGCTCGACGCGCTGCTGGCCTCCGGACCGCTCGACATGGCGGTCGTCGCGCTGCCGACGGAGGAGCATCTGCCGGTTGCGCTGCAGCTCGCGGAGGCGGGCGTGCACCTGCTGATCGAGAAGCCGCTCGCCGCATCCGTCGAGGAGGGCGAGCGGATCGTCGCGGCGTGCGAGCGCGCCGGGGTGCGCGCGGCGGTCGGGCACGTCGAGCGCTTCAACCCGGCGCTGATCGCGCTGCGCGAGCGCGTGCTGGCGGGCCAGCTCGGCGACGTCTTCCTCGTCGCGACGGAGCGCATCGGCCCCTTCCCCGAGCGCGTGCGCGACGTCGGCGTCGTGAAGGACCTCGCGACGCACGACCTCGACATCGTCACGTGGGTCGCCGACGCGCCGATCGCGACCGTCGCCGCGCAGACGGCGCACCGCACCGGACGCCCGCACGAGGATCTCGTGCTCGTGACCGGCCGGCTCGCAAGCGACGTGCCGTTCAACTCGATCGTCGACTGGCTCACGCCGACGAAGACGCGCCGCACGCGCGTGCTCGGCGACCGCGGCATGCTCGTCGCCGAGACGGTCACCGCCGACCTGACGTTCTACGAGAACGGCCAGGTGACGTCCTCGTGGCCCAGCTCGCAGGCGCTGCGCGGCGTCTCCGAGGGCGACGCGACGCGCTATGCGCTCGCACGCGCGGAGCCGCTGCGGACCGAGCTGGAGGCATTCCGCGATCTCGTGGAAGGAAGCGACGCCGCGCCGGTCGTGACGCTCGCGCAGGGCCTCGCGGCGCTGCGCTCCGCCGAGGCGGTGCTCGCGAGCGCCGAGGGCGGCGAGACGGTGCGCCTCGCGCCATGAGAGTCGTCGTCGTCGCGCTCGGCAAGATCGGCCTGCCACTCGCGGCGCACGTCGCGCGCGCCGGCCACACAGTCGTCGGCTGCGACGTCGACGCGCGCGTCTGCGAGCTGGTCAACGTCGCGCAGGCGCCGTTCCCCGGCGAGGCCGGCCTCGCCGAAGCGCTTGCGGAGGTCGTCGGCGACGGACGACTGCGTGCGCAGACGGACACCGCGGCCGCCGTCGCCGAGGGCACGGATCTCGTGATCGCGGTGCCGCCGCTCGTCGTCGACGCCGACGCACAGCCGGACTGGCGGATCCTCGACAGCGTCGTGGACGACATCGCGGGGGGACTGCGGGAAGCGGCCGCCGACACGAACACGAGCGCGGGCAAGCGCGACGCGACCGGCGCGCACGGCAGCGTCGTCTGCGTCGAGACGACGCTGCCGGTCGGCACCACGCGGACGCGCATCGCCCCCGCGCTCGCAGCCGCGAGCGGGCTGGAGGCCGAGCGCGACTTCTTCGTCGCGTTCAGCCCCGAGCGCGTCTACAGCGGGCGGATCTTCGAGGACCTGCGCAGCTATCCGAAGCTCGTCGGCGGCTGCTCGGAGACGGGCGAGGCGCGCGCGGTCGCGCTGTACGAGCAGTTCATCGACGCGCCGCCCGGCGTGTGGCCGATGGGCTCGGCCGAGGCGGCGGAGCTGGCGAAGCTCGCGGAGACGACGTACCGCGACCTCAACATCGGCTTCGCGAACGAGCTGGCGCGCCACGCCGACCGCGTCGGCGTCGACGTGATGCGCGTGATCGACGCGTCCAACAGCCAGCCGTTCAGCCACATCCACCGGCCGGGCGTCGCCGTCGGCGGCCACTGCATCCCCGTCTATCCGCACTTCTACCTGCAGGGCGACCCGGAGGCACGCCTGCCGGGGGTCGCGCGCGAGGTCAACCGCGCGATGCCGGCGTACGCGGTCGAGCTGTTGGAGGAGGCGCTCGGAGGGCTCGACGGGGCGCGCGTGGTCGTGCTCGGCGTCGCCTACCGCGGCGGTGTGAAGGCGACCGCCTTCTCGGGCGCATTCCCGCTCCGCGACGCGCTCGCCGCGCGCGGCGCGACCGTCGTCGCCGCCGACCCGCTCTACGACGACGGGGAGCTGACGGCGCTCGGCTTCGCGACGTGGGACGGCGGCGCCGTCGACGGCGCGATCGTGCAGGCAGACCATGACGCGTACCGCGCGCTGACGCCGGCGGACCTGCCGGGCGCGCGCGCGGTCGTCGACGGGCGCCACGTGCTCGACCCGGCGCCGTTCGCAGCGGCCGGCGTGGCGCTGCGCCGGATCGGGCGGCCGTAGGCGCTCAGCGGAGCGCCGCGACCGCGGCGGCGACGCGCTCGCCCGCGCGGCCGTCGCCGTACAGCTGCGGCCGCTCGGCCGGGGGCGTGCGCGCGAGCGCCGCGAGCGCGGCGTCCACGTCGAGGTCCACCAGCACGTTCCAGCCGGCGTCGACCGTCTCGACCCACTCGGTGCTCGGCCGCAGCGTGACGCACGGCACGCCGGCGAGGTAGGCCTCCTTCTGCACGCCGCCGGAGTCGGTCACGATCGCGCCGGCGTTGCACAGCAGAGCGGTGAAGTCGAGGTAGCCGAGCGGCGGCGCGAGACGGACGTGGGCGGCGCCGGCGACCGCGTCGAGCAGGCCGGCCGCCTCCAGACGGGCGCGCGTGCGCGGGTGGAGCGGCAGCAGCGTCGGCAGCGGCAGCGCGAGCAGCACGTCGACGAGCAGCCGCAGGCGCGCCGGGTCGTCGACGTTGCCGGCGCGGTGCGCGGTCACGAGCAGGTAGCCGCCCGGCTCGACGCCGTAGGACTCCAGCGCGGCCGTGCGCGCCCGTGCCGCGGGCTGCAGCAGCTGCGCGACGTCGACCATCACGTCGCCGACCAGCTCGACGGCGCCCGCGACCGACTCGCGCCGCAGGTTGTCGACGGCCGTCTGTGAGGAGCACAGCAGCAGCCCGCTCAGATGGTCGGTGACGACGCGGTTGACCTCCTCCGGCATCGCGCGGTCGAACGAGCGCATCCCCGCCTCCACGTGTGCGACCGGTATCCCCGCCTGCGCCGCCGCGAGCGCGCCGGCGAGCGTCGAGTTCGTGTCGCCGTAGACGAGCATCGCGTCGGGCCGCACGTCGGCGACCAGCGGCTCGAGCGCGGCGAGCATCCGCGCCGTCTGCGCCGTGTTCGTGCCGCCGCCGATGCCGAGCAGGTGCTCGGGCGGCGGCAGCTCCAGCTCGTCGAAGAAGACCTGCGACAGCTCGGCGTCGTAGTGCTGGCCGGTGTGGACGGTGACCTCCTCCGCGAGGGCGCGGAGGCGCGAGGAGACGGCCGAGGCCTTGATGAACTGCGGGCGGTTCCCGATGACGGTGAGGACGCGCACGTCGTGAATCAGTCGGCGAGGACGGCGGCCGGTGCGCGGCGGGGCGGAGCGGCGGTCATCGGTCGAGCTCGGCGAGGATACGCGCATGCAGGCGGCCGGCGAGGTCGCGAGTGATCGGCCCGCCGGCGAAGCCGGCATCGCCGCCCGCGCCGATCGCCTGCCCGTCGATGGTCGCCACTGGCTGCAGCTCGCGTGTGGTCGAGACGAGGAACGCCTCGTCGGCGGCGAGCAGCTCCTCGCGCGTGCACGAGCGCTCCTCGGCGTCCGCCAGCTCGATCGCGATCGCGCGCGTGATCGAGGCGAGGATGTGGTCGCTCAGCGGCGGCGTGCGGACAGCCCCGTCGGCGATCCAGAAGATCGACGACGTCGGCGCCTCCAGCACGCGTCCGTGCGGGGTGACGAGCAGCGCCTCGTCGGCGTCCTGCTCCTGCGCGAGGCGCGTGGCGAGCATGTTCGCCGCATAGGAGAGCGACTTGACGCCGTCGAGCAGGCGCACGGGCGCGTAGGTGACGGTCGCGAGGCGGATCGCGGGCGCGTGCTCCGGCAGCGACTCGGTCAGCAGCAGGCGCCGCCCGCCGCGCGTGAGGACGATCCGCAGGCAGCCGGGGTCGGGTGCGCCGGCGGCCGCGGCGAGCAGGCGCGCGGCGTCGGCGCGCACGGCCGCGAGGTCGACCGGCAGCCGCAGGTTCTGCGCCGAGCGCTCGAGCCGCTGAAGGTGCTCGCCGAGCGCGAACGGCCGGCCGCCGTAGAGGCGCAGCACCTCGAACGCGCCGTCGCCGCGCAGCAGCCCCTCGTCGGTCGCGGGGACGACGGCGTCCGCCGCGGGCATCACGGCGCCGTCGAGGCAGGCGAGGTGGGCGGTCGCCATCGGGCGCGAATGCTAGTGGGCGGAGCGACGGTCCCGGCCTGCGGTCGCGCTGCAACCGCGAGGCAGGACGCATGGCGACGAGAGCGGTTGCATGCGGGCGCGATTCCCGCGAGACTGGCTGGACAGCCAGTCCCTGCTCGGCACCACCGCGCCCCGCCCGCCACCGCTCGAAGGAGATCCCATGGCCAAGCAGCCCCGCTCGCTCACCGGCAAGGTCGTCGCCATCACCGGCGGCGCCCGCGGCATCGGCCGCGCGACGGCCGCGGCGCTCGTGCGCAAGGGCGCGAAGGTGGCGATCGGCGACGTCGACGTCGCGCTGGCCGAGCGGACGGCGGCGGAGCTCGGCGGCGGCACGGTCGCGCTGGCACTCGACGTGACCGACCGCGACTCGTTCGAGCGCTTCCTCGACGAAGCCGAGGAGCGGCTCGGGCCGCTCGACGTGCTCGTCAACAACGCCGGGATCATGCAGCTCGGGCGCTTCGCCGACGAGAGCGACGCGACTGCCGCGCGCCAGATCGACATCAACCTCCACGGCGTGATCTACGGCTCGAAGCTCGCGCTCGCGCGCTTCCTGCCGCGGCGCACCGGCCACCTCGTGAACATCGCCTCCACCGCCGGGAAGGCGGGCGTGCCGGGCGGCGCGACCTACTCGGCGACGAAGCACGCGGTCGTAGGGTTGACCGAGGCGATCCGCGGGGAGATCCGCGGCAGCGGCGTCGAGACGAGCGTCGTGATGCCGGTGCCCGTCAACACGGAGCTGGCAACCGGGCTCGTGAGAGGCCGCGGCCTGACCGCGACGGTCGAGCCCGAGCAGGTCGCCGACGCGATCGTCGAGGCGCTCGAGCACCCGCGTCACGACGTGTACGTGCCGAAGGCGATCGCCGCCGGCGTGCGTTTCGGCGCGCTGCTGCCGCGGCGGGCGGCCGAGGCGATCGGCCGCAGCGCCAAGACCGATCGCATCCTCGCCGACGCCGACCTGTCGGCCCGCACCGCCTACGAGCAGCGCGCCGCACAGAGCGAGCCGAGCCGCGAGGCGGTCTGATCGATGGGCCGTGGAGGAATCGAACCTCCAACCTTGGGATTAAGAGTCCCCTGCTCTGCCAGTTGAGCTAACGGCCCGGGGATGTCGGCCGGGGCCGAATCGGCCAGAGATGGTAGCGACTCAGCCGCCGCTCGTGACGCCGCCCTGCTGGGCGGCTCTCTGGACCTGTGCTCTGAGGACCTGCGTCTTGACGCTCGCGAGCTGCGTTCTGACGAGTCTCTGCTGCGCGGGCGGCGCGAGCTGAACCGCCTTCCCGGCAGCGAGATCGCCCTTGCGCATCTGGTCGGCCAGGTAGGCGTACTGCGCGAGCTGCGAGTACGCCTGGGCCGACGGCTGCTCCTGCGTCACGATCTCGAGCGCGGTCGCAGCCTGCGCCGGATCGTTCAGGCCGGCTTCGGAGTACGCCTGCGCCATCAGGCGGGCGAGCGTCGCGTCGGGGTGCTGCGGGGCCAGCTTGAGGTATCTCTGCCAGGCGGAGACGGTGATCGCGAGCTTCGCTCTGCCCGAGGTCGTGAAGGTGCCCGTCGTCTGGTCGTAGTTCCCGCCGAGACCCGCCGTCTGGTAGCGGGCACGCGTCAGTTCGGCCCACGCCTGCGGATCCTGCGGATGCAGTCTGACCGCTCTCGCCGCCTGCTTCTCGGCGCTGCTGACCTGCGCGCTCGTGCTCGAGCTGCCGCCGGTGAAGGCGTCGAACAGTCCGCCGGTGCCGCCCGTGCCGATCCCGAACAGGATCAGGCCGCCGCCCATCAATACGGCGAGCCCCAGGTAGATGACCTTGACGACGTTTCTGCGTCCCCGGCTCTGCAGGTCGAACAGCATGTGTGTCAGGTGCCCTCGGTCTCGTCGCCGTCGTGCGGCTCCAACGCCGCGATCTCGCTGCGGTCCCCTCGCCGCCGATCGGCGATCGTCAGCAGCAGGATACTCAGGACGTAGAGCGCGAGCAGCGGTACCATCAGGATGAGCGTCGTGACGGGGTCGACGCCCGGGAGCAGGGCAGCGATGACGGCGATCGCGACGATCGCGTAGCGCCAGCTCGCGCGCAGCTGCGCGGCGCTGACGATGCCGACCGCGTTGAGCGCGAGCAGACCCACCGGGAGCTGGAACACGAGCCCGGTCGAGAGCAGCCCGAGGACCGAGAAGCGGTAGTAGTCCTTCGCCTGGATGAGGACGTCGAAGTTCGTGTTGTTGAAGTTCTGCAGGAACGAGATCGCGGGCGGCAGCACGAGGACGTAGCCGAACGCCACGCCGACTGCGAACAGCACCGGCACCATCATCATCATCGGCAGCGCGACGCGTCGCTCTCTGGGGCTGAAGGCCGGCAGCACGAACGCGTACGCCTGGTAGAGCAGCACCGGCAGCGAGAACAGCAGCGCGAAGTACGCGGCGATCGTCAGCGTGACGGTGAACGGCTCACCGACGCCGGTGGTGATCGGCACGCGCTGCGGGATCGTCTTCGGCAGCGCTCTGGCGGCGGCGGCGGCCTGCGTCGCGCCGGCGGCGACCGCGCGTCTCTGCGCGGGGCTGAGGTTCGGAGCGGTGGCCAGCGCGGCGAACGCCTTGGCGGTGGCGGCGAAGCCCTTCTGCACCTCCAGCTGCGCCGCGGCGACCTGGGCGAGCCGCCCGTTGCCCTTGCTGCTCTGGACGGTCGGGGTGCTGTCCTTCAACGGCTTGTTGAGGACGTCGAGCAGCGTGCTGTTCTGCCAGAAGCAGAACATGAACGCGATGCCGAGCGTGATCGCGCAGACGATCAACCGCGAGCGGAGCTCGTGGAGGTGGTCGACGATCGTGAGCCGATCCTCGTGCCCGATCGGCTTGAGTGCGGTCGCCATGGATGCTGATGCTGGTACTGCGGAGCTAGGGGCGGATCAGCCGCGCTGCTCGTGCGCAGCCTCGGCCGCGTGCGGCTCCCGCGCGACCGGCGCCGGCTCCTGCGCCTTCGTCAAGGCCGCACGATCCTGCGGCTCGGCCTCGTCACGGCCCTTGTCCTCGCCCGTTACCGACTCCTTGAACTCGCGGATCCCGCTGCCGAGCGAGCGACCGAACGCCGGCAGCCGCTTGGGCCCGAAGATCACGAGCAGGACGACGATGACGAGGACGATCTCAAGGGGGCCGATCTGGGAGAACACGCGGCAAGCCTCCGATAGGGGTCTGCACAGCGTAGCGCCCGGCCGCAACCGGCATACGGAGATCCCACTCAAGTTCCCGCGCAGGACAGCCGATCCAGTGGGTGATCATGAGCCACCCCGCCGACCATCGCTCCACCCGCCGCGTCGTCCTGCCGACCGGGCAGTCGGTCGACGTCCTGTTCGTGCAAGGCGGCGAGCGCGACCACCCCGCCGCGCGGAGCACGCCGGCCAAGGCCGGCCTGCACGTGTGTCCCGAGTGCGCGTCGTCGCTCGTCGCGCCGGTCGCGTGGGAGCAGGCGGGTCCCCGCGAGTGGGCCGTCACGATCCAGTGCCCGAACTGCGAGTGGTGGGACGCCGACGTCTTCGACGAGCCGACCGTCGAGCGCTTCGACGAGGAGCTGGACCGCGGCACGGAGGCGCTCGTGCGCGACCTGCTGCGCCTCATGCGCGCGAACATGGAGGACGACGTCGAGCGCTTCGTCACCGCCCTCCGCGCAGGCGCGATCCTGCCCGAGGACTTCTAGCCGTAGCGCTCCACGACGCCCTCGGCCACCAGCTCGAGCGCCCGCTGCTGGTGCGACGGCAGCGGCGGCAGCCCGTCGCGCGCCTCACCGACGACCGCAAGCGCGCGCTCCTTCGCGACCGTGAGCGCGCCGGTGTCCGCGATGCGGTCGCAGATCTCCTCCGCCGCCGCCATATCGCTCAGCGCGCGCAGGTCGACGCGGGCCAGCTGCGGGTCGCGCTCGCGCGCGAGGATCAGCGGCAGCGTCACGGTCCCGTCGAGCAGGTCGGTGCCGCGCGCCTTGCCGGTTCGGCTCGCGGGCCCGGAGACGTCGAGCACGTCGTCGAGCAGCTGAAAGGCGAGCCCTATCCGGCGTCCGAAGAGGGCGAGCGCGTCGGCGCGCGCGGGCGGCCCGGCGGTCGCGAGCGCGCCGAGGCGACAGGCCGCTTCGAACAGGCTGCCCGTCTTCAGCGCGCAGCGATGCACATAGCGCTCCAGCGGGATGGAGGAGTCCCAGGCATCGGCGCGCTGCAACAGCTCGCCGGCGGCAAGCGCCGACGCGGCGGCGGACAGGGCGCGCACGTCGTCGAGCTCCTCGCCGGCCGCAAGCTCCGCGAACGCGCGCGAGAACAGCAGGTCGCCGGTCGCGGTCGCGACGGTGCGCCCGGCGGCTGCGACGATCGTCGCTGCGCCGCGGCGCAGCGCAGCGCCGTCGAGGACGTCGTCGTGCACGAGGCTCGCGCTGTGGATCAGCTCGACCGCGACCGCGGCGCGCACGAGGCGCGCCTCCGTCGTGGCATCGGCCACCTCGCCCGCGGCGAGGAACACGAGCAGCGGCCGCAGCCGCTTGCCCCCGGCGGAGATGGTCGCGGTGGCGTGCAGGGCGAGCGTCGGCCCGTGGCCGGCGGCGAGCTCCGCCAGACGGGCCTCCGTGCGATCGAGCAGCGCGGCGAGCTGGGGCCCGCCCGCCCGCACGACGGCGTCGACCGCCGCGGCGCTCGTCATCGGCACGCTCGTTCTGCGGGGTCGCTCACGCGACCTCGCCGACGTGGATCGCGATGATCCCCCCGGCGGTGAGGACGTAGCGGATGCTGCGCAGGCCGCATCGCTCCATCGTCGCAGCAAGCTCCTGTGGTCCGGGGAAGCGGCGCACGGAGCTCGGCAGGTATGTGAAGGCGTCGGAATCCCCGGCGAGGCGGCCGAGCAGCGGCACGACGCGGTCGAACCAGACGCGGAAGAAGGCCGACAGCAGCGGCCGCGAGGGCGTCGTCATCTCCAGCACGACGACCTTTCCGCCGGGCCTCACGACGCGCGCCAGCTCGGACAGGCCGCGCTCGAGGTCGGTGAAGTTGCGCACGCCGAAGCCGACGGTCGCCGCGGCGAACTCGTCGTCGGCGTACGGCAGCTCGAGCGCGTTCGCCCACTCGAACCGCACCGTCGGCCGGTCCGCCGCCTTGCGGCGTGCCAGCTCCAGCATCTGCTCGGAGAAGTCGCAGGCGACGACCTCGCCGCCCGGGCCGACGCGTCCGGCCAGCTCGAGCGCCAGGTCGCCCGTGCCGCAGGCGACGTCGAGCGCGCGTGCGCCGGGAGCGAGCTGCGCGAGGTCGGCCGCGCGCTCGCGCCAGCGATGGTGCATGCCGGCGGTCATGATCGAGTTCATGCGGTCGTAGACGCGCGCGATGCGGTCGAACATCGCCCGCACCTGCGGCTCCTCCAGCGTGCCGGCGGCCGGGCCCAACTCGCTGGTGCCGCCGTTCGCGGTCATGCGAGCGCTACTTCAGCTGGCTGAGGAAGGAGACGAGCGCCTGGAACTTCTGAGGCTGCTGCTCGGCGAGCGCCTGGAAGGACGGCATCGGCGCGGTCGGGTTGCGCAGCGTCTGCGCGATCGCCGATGCCGGCAGGGTGCCGCCGATCTGCGTCAGGTGCGGGCCCGGGCCGTCGTTGCCGTTCTCGCCGATCTTGTGGCAGGCGAGGCAGCCCGACTGGGCGGCCACCAGCTTGCCGCTGTTCCACTCGGCGAGCGCGGCGCCCTTCAGGCCGGGCGGCGGCGAGAGGTCGATCTCGTTCGGCGAGCCGGCGCTGGCGCCGAGGTACGTCAGGAACGCCATCGCCGCGATCGTGAAGATGCCCGCGGCGGTCGCGATCGGCCGGCGCTCGGGGCGGCGCTCCGGGCTGCGGTCGTAGAACGGCAGCAGGAACAGCAGGATCATGCAGATCGTCGGCACGCCGATCGTCGCGAGCGGGACGAGGTTCGGCGGCTTGATGACGCGCAGCACCTCGAAGAGGAAGAAGAAGTACCACTCCGGGCGCGGGACGTAGGTCGTCGTCGTCGGATCGGCCTTCGGGCCCATCTCGGCGCCGAGCACGATCGACATCGTGATGATCACGGCGAGCACGATCGCCGCCATCGCCGAGTCCTTCGCGACCGCGTAAGGGAAGAACGGCTTCCCCTGCGCCTTCAGGATCCCGTACTCGCGGAGGTACTGCTCCTTCTCACGTTGGTTCATGAGCCGGCGGGGGACGGAAGGACGGGCATCCTAGACCTCGGACTCGGTGAGCTTCTCGTCCGGCTCCGCCTTGATCCACGGCGGCGCCGTCGTGCCGAGCTTCGCCACGAGGTACAGGTGGGCGCCGAGCAGCGCGGCGATCAGCCCGGGCACGAGCAGCATGTGGATCGCGTAGAAGCGCGACAGCGTCGTGGCGCCGAACTCCGGGCCGGCGCGCAGGAAGTCGGACAGGTAGGGGCCGATCAGCGGGCCGGTGCCGTTGATGTTCACGCCGACGATCGTCGCCCAGTAGGAGCGCTGGTCGAACGGCAGCAGGTAGCCGGTGAACGACATCGTCATCGTCATGATCAGCAGCGCGACGCCGATCACCCAGTTCAGCTCGCGCGGGTACTTGTACGCGCCGAAGAAGAACGTGCGGCCCATGTGCAGGAAGACGAGGATCACCATCACGCTCGATCCCCACTTGTGCATCCCGCGCACGAACTGGCCGAGGAAGGCCTCGTTCGTCACATATCGGATGCTCTCGTACGCCTGCGTCGGCGACGGGTCGTAGTACATCGCGAGGAAGACGCCGGTCACCGCCTGCGAGAGGAACGCGAACATCGTTGCCGAGCCGAGCGTGTAGAACCAGTTCGTGCCCTTCGGGACCTTGCGGAAGAGCATCCAGCGCACGCCGCCGGACAGCGACGTGCGTTCGTCGATCCAGTCGACGACGGTGATGCCGGCCTCGGCCGCGTGCTGGTGCGGCTTCAGTCTGCCGTTGCCGTTCCCCGGACGCTTCGGCTGGGGCTTGAGCGCGGGCGGCACCGGCGGGACTGGGAGCCTCAGTCTCGGCATCGGCTCATCTCCCTTCCTTCACGGGCGTCGAGAAGCGCGCCGGGTACAGGTACTGGCCGATGCCGTCGAGCGGCTCGCCCGGGTCGCGCGGCGAGAAGCGCCGCAGCTCGCTGTTGACGCTGTAGCGCGGACCGACCATCACCTGGCCGTTCTCGACTCTCGTGTAGAAGCGGTCGAGCGGGCGTACCGGCGGGCCGCCCTCGCGCAGGCCGCGGAAGTCGTACACGCCGCCGTGGCAGGGGCAGATGAACTTGCCGGCCGCCTGCGTGAAGCGGACGGGGCAGCCGAGGTGGTTGCAGCGCGTGGAGATGATGATGGCGGCGGACGCGCCGCCCGGCTCGGTGTCGATCGCCGGGTTGCGCAGGCGCACGTAGACGGTCGTCTTGCCGGCCTCGCCGATCCCCGAGACGATCTGGATGACGCGCGGGACGTACGTGTCCTTCGTGAAGTCGTGGAGCGGGCCGACCGGCTGCCACGGCATCTTCGTGCGCTCGAACACCGGGCCGAGCGCGAAGCCGAGCGCGGGGAGCGCGAACGCGCCGACGGCGACGGCGCCGAGCCCCTGGACGCTGGCGCCCATGAAGCGGCGGCGGGTGACGGTCTCGCCGTCGAACGCCCCCGGCATGCCGCGGTCGGCCGTGTAGGGCGAGCTCTTCTTGTGTCTGTCGTCAGCCACGGTGAGAAATCTGCGAGGTGGGGCGGGGCGGCCAGCGTGCGGCCGCGGCCGGGAACCATAGCGCCAAAAGGCCGTGCCGCGTCGCACGGTGGCGGTCGGCTGACGGCTGCGGCGCTACGCCCCGCGGCCGATCGCGGCGGCCGCGGCGTCCCAGGCGGCCGTGGCCCGCGCCGGGTCGTCGTCGGCGTGTGCGCGGGCGCAGTCCGAGATGAGGTCGGCGAGCGACGCGACGGCGTCGAGGTCCCCCAGCTCCGCCAGCGCGGCGAGCGCCAGCGCGTAGAGGCGATCGCCTCCGAGCAGGGCGAGATCCGGGTCGGGGGCGAGCACGCGCCCCTCGCCGTAGTGGAGCAGATAGCCCTCGCGCACGGCGGCGAGCGTGAGCGCGTACGGGCCGGCGGGGATCGGCGCGAGCAGCGGCTCGTCGGCGATCGCCCCGCCCGCGGCCCGCAGCGCGTCGGCCAGCAATCCGCCCTCGTCGCGCAGCACGGCGGCGAGCTGCGTCGCGCCGCTCACGCGCCGCCCCGCGGGAGTGCCGCGAAGGCCGCCGTGGCCGCCTCGACGGTCCGCTCCACGGCCGCCTCGTCGTGCGCGAGCGAGGGGAACCACGCCTCGAACTGCGAGGCCGGCGGGTAGACGCCGCGGGCGAGCAGCTCGCGGCACCAGGCGGCGTGGGCGTCGCGGTCGCAGTCGGCGGCGTCGGCGTAGTCGCGCACGCGGTCGCGGCGGAAGAAGACGGTCAGCAGGCCAGGCACGCTGACGACGTGCGCGCGACCGAACCAGCCGCCGCCGCGGATCGCCTCGCGCAGCCCGTCGGCGAGCAGCTCGGTCGTTCTCGCGAGCCGCGCATAGGCCGTCTCGTCCAGCAGCCGCAGCGTCGCGAGCCCGGCCGCGACGGCGAGCGGGTTCCCCGCCAGCGTGCCGGCCTGGTACACGTCGCCGGCGGGCGCGATCCGCTCCATCAGCGCGCGCGGGCCGCCGTAGGCGGCGGCGGGCAGCCCGCCGCCGATCACCTTGCCCATGATCGTCAGGTCGGGGATCACGCCGCTGCGCTCCTGCGCGCCGCCGGGGGCGACGCGGAAGCCGCTGATCACCTCGTCGAACACGAGCAGCGCGCCCGTGGCGTCGGCGCGCTCGCGCAGCAGCTCGAGGAAGCCCGGCACCGGCGGCACGAGCCCCATGTTCGCGGGGTAGGGCTCGGCGACGATCGCCGCCAGCTCGTAGTGCTCGGTGGCGGCGGCGAGCGCGTCGCGATCGTTCCACGGCACGACGACCGTCGCGGCGGCCGCGGCGGCGGGGACGCCCGGGCTGGCAGGGATCCCCTGCGTCGCGAGGCCGGAGCCGGCGTCGGCGAGCAGGCCGTCGACGTGGCCGTGGTAGGCGCCGGCGAACTTGAGGATCGTGTCGCGGCCGGTCGCGGCGCGCGCGAGCCGCAGCGCGCTCATCGAGGCCTCGGTGCCGGACGACGTCATCCGCAGCATCTCGACCGACGGCACGCGCGCGGCCACCTCGGCCGCCAGCTCGACCTCGCCGGCGGTCGGCGCGCCGAAGCTCGTGCCGAGCGCGGCCGCCTGCGTGACCGCCGCGACGATCTCCGGGTGCGCGTGGCCGTGGATCAGCGGGCCCCACGAGCAGACGTAGTCGAGATAGCGGTTGCCGTCGACGTCGACCAGCTCCGCCCCCTCGCCGCGCGCGATGAACAGCGGATCGCGCCCGATCGCGCGCATCGCTCGGACAGGCGAGTTGACCCCGCCGGGGAGGAGCGTCAGGGCGCGCGCGTACAGCTCGGCGGACTGTGACGTCGCCCGCAGGTCGCCGCTTGCGGTGACCGGAGGGCGAAACCGGGCGTCATCAGACGCCCGCGTGCTCACGTTCCCAGGCCTTGAACTCGTCCGTGAAGTACAGGAGGCGGATCTTCTTGAACTCGGTCGAGGAGTAGAGCGTCGCGCGCTCGGTGATGCCGTGCGTCTCGGCGATCGAGTCGAGGATCGCGTCGCACTCCTCCTTCGAGCGCCCGTGCGCCATCGTGAAGACGGAGTAGGGCCAGTCCGCGTACGTCGGGCGCTGGTAGCAGTGGGAGATGCCGCGGACCGCGGCCATCCGGCGGCCGACCTCGAGGATCTGCTCGTCGGGGACCTTCCAGACGCCCATGCCGTTGGCGGAGAAGCCGGCGCGGCGGTGGTAGAGGATCGCGGCGACGCGGCGCAGCAGGCCGCGCTCCTGCATCCCGGCGAGGTGGTCGAGGAACTTGGCCTGGGGGATCCCCAGCTCGGCCGCGGCCGGCGCGTAGGGCTCGGGGATCACCGGCATGTCGCCTTGCAGTGCGCGGATGACGGCGATGTCGAAGTCGTCGTACGGCTGCGGCTCCAGCTCGACCGGATCGGCCGCCTCGGCGGCCTGGGCGAGCGCTCTCGTGTCGCCCTCCATCTCCAGGTCCATGCGGATCTTGAACAGCTTGAGCGTCGGCAGCT
>Ga0210410_10000565_pt1 | contig 39855 bp, 49 predicted proteins | sample IncBWC4MmetaG_FD_161058 | JGI IMG/M metagenome (GOLD analysis project Ga0210410, IMG submission 161058) | Forest soil microbial communities from Barre Woods Harvard Forest LTER site, Petersham, Massachusetts, United States - Inc-BW-C-4-M | ecosystem: Environmental > Terrestrial > Soil >...
CGGTGTCGGGGTGTTGAGCCAGCCGGTGCCGTCGTCGACGTTGCGCGTGTACTGGTCGAGCCCGCCCAGCTCGCCGCGCAGCGCGAGCGCGCGGCTCGTGCCGTAGGGGTCGTCCGACGGCTTGGTGATCTGCTTGCCCGTCGACAGTCTCTGCTGCAGGTCGGAGACGCGCGAGAGGTTGTCGTTGAGGTCGCGCACCATCGCGCGGGCGCTCATCAGGCTGGTGACGCGCATCGACATCGTCGCCTCCTACAGCCCGACCTTGCCGGTCCGGTTGACGAGCGTGTCGATCATCTCGTCCATCGTCGTCATCGTGCGCGCCGACGCCTGGTACCCGCGCTGGAAGCGCATCAGGTTCGTCATCTCCTCGTCGAGCGAGACGCCGGCGACGCTCTGGCGGCGGTCCTCGACCGCGCTCACGAGCGACGCGGCGGTCGACTGCCCGCGCACCGCCGCCTGCGACTCGGTCCCGATCTGTGCGACGAGCGCCTGGTAGAGCTGGTCGGTTCTGCCGCCGCGCAGTCTCGCGATCGCCTGCGCGACGTCGTTCTCGCCGCTCGCTCTGCCGCTGCCGGTCTGCACCGTCGCTCCGGTCGCGACGACGGCGATCGTGTCGGCCGTGATCCCGGCGGGGTCGAAGAACGGCGTCGACGTGTGCAGCGCGTTGACGCTGCCCACGAGGTTCGCGGCGACCGCGTCGAGCTGGCTGCGGTAGGTGAGCGCCGGGCCGGTCGCGCTCGCGAGGTCGAGCAGCGCGCCGAGCTTGCCGCCCGGCGTTCTCAGCGTCTGCGGCCAGCTGAAGCCGGCCGGTGTGCTCGGGTCGACGAGCGTCACGCCGCCGAAGTCGATTCTCAGGCGGCTGTCGCCCGTGTCGGTGACCGACACCTGGGCGAGCTGGGAGAGTCTGTCGACGAGCTGGTCGCGGCGGTCCATCAGGTCGTTCGGCTGCTGGCCGCGGAAGACGGCGTCACCGATCGCTCTGTTGAGGCCCGCGAGCTCGCTCGCCATGTTGCCGACGTCGCCGTTGGGGCCGGTGATCGCGTCGTACTCGTCCTGCGCCTGCTGCGCGACGGTCGTGAGCTGGGCGTGGATCGTTCTGAAGGTCGACGTGAGCGTCTGCGCCGTCGTCACGAGCGCGGCGCGCGCGCCGACGTTCTCGGGCGCGTTCGCGACGTCGCTCCAGGCGTCCCAGAATCTCGACAGCTGCGCGGCGAGGCCGTCGTCGGTCGGCTCGGCGAACGCCAGCTGCGCCTGGTCGAGCGAGGTCGTGCGGGCGGTCGCGTCGCCGAGGCCCATCTGCTGGGCGCGGTACTGGAGGTCGAGGAACTGGTCGCGCACGCGGCGGATCGCGGCGATGTCGACGCCGCTGCCGAGCTGCGCGCCGCTGCCGTTGTTGACGCTGTTGGCGGGGATCAGGTACGGCTGCGTCGGCTCGAGCACCGCCTCCTGACGCGAGTAGCCGGCGGTGTTCGCGTTCGCGATGTTGTGGCCGGTGACGTCGATCGCCTGCTGCTGGGCGAGCAGGCCGCGGAGCGAGGTCTGGAGGCCGAAGAAGGAGGAGGTCATCGGGTCATGCCTGGAGGTCGAGGGCGTGGAGGCTGCCCGTGTGGCTGCGGCCGGCCGTGCCGTGCGAGCCGGAGACGGCGCCGGCCGCCCGGATGCCGCCGGCCGTGTAGCCGCCGGCGTCGCCGGGCGCGGTGGGATCGACGAGCCGCAGCAGGTGGTCGAGGAACGACAGCTCCTGGCGCATCAAGGCCTGGTTGCACGCGTGCTCGCGCGTCAGCTCGGCCAGCAGCCCCTGCAGCTCGGCGCTGCGCTCCAGCGCGAGCTGGGCGTCCTGCGGAGCCATCAGGGCGGTGAGCTGGGAGAGCGTGACGGCCGTCGGCGCGGTGCCGAGCAGCGCGCCGGCGCGGGCGAGCAGGCGGCTGCGATCCTCGTCCAGCCGTGCGCGGCGCTCCAGCTCCGCCTGGAACGTGGCGACCTGGCGCACGACGCCGTCGACGTCCTGCGCGCGGATCGCGACGCCCTGCGCGAGCACCGCATGCAGCAGGCGGGTGGTCGAGTGCAGCTGCGCCTCGAGGTGCGCGAGCACGTCGCCGGCGAGGCGGGGGTCGGCGATCGTGGCCGCCGTGAGCTGCGTCGGTTGGAAGGCGAGCGCGCTCATGGCGTGGCCGGGAGGCCGGCGGCCGCGCCGGGGGGAGTCGTAGACGGGTTTCGCCCTCCGGTGACCGCAAGCGGATCACCTGCGGAGGACGGGTTTCGCCCTCCGGTGACCGCAAGCGGATCACCTGCGGGCGACGTCGCGTTGGCGAGCTGGCGGGCGAGGCCGAGGCCGCCGCCGCCCATCACGCCGTCGGTCAGCGCGTCGGGGAGCAGCGAGGCGTAGGGCGAGTCGCCGCCGAGCGCGTCTCTCGCGGAGTCGGTGAGCGACTGGCTGAGCTGCTGCACGAGCAGGCGCTCGAAGCCGAGGCCGGCCTCGTAGGCGTCGCGGCGCGCCGGCGCTGCGGTGCGGATGTCGGCCGGCAGCTGCGCCTGGTCGATCGGCGGGAGGCCACCCGCGAGGCTCATCGCTTCACCTGGTTGGCGATCTCGAGCATCTGGTCCTGCATCTGGATCGCCTTGCTCGCAAGCTGGAAGCTGCGCTGCGCGTCGAGCATGTCGACCATCGAGTCGCCGACGTCGACGTTGGAGCCCTCGAGCGCGCCTTGGCGGAGCGAGGTGCCTCTGCCGACGGCGGTCGGCTGGCCACTCGCGGCGGTTGCGGCGAAGAGGTTCCCCCCGAGCGACTGCAGGCCGTCCGGCGCGGGCACCGTGACGAGCCCGATCCGCCCGATCGCTCTGCCGCCTCCGGCACGCACGGTGCCGTCGGCGGCGATCGACAGCTGGCTGGGCGTCGCCCCTCTCGGCACGGTGATCGGCGGCTGCAGGAGGAGGCCGTCGCTCGTCGTCAGGCGACCGCCGGAGTCGAGCCGCAGCGAGCCGTCGCGCGTCAGCGCGGCGGAGCCGTCGGCGCGCTTGACCTGGAACCAGCCGGGGCCCTGGATCGCGAGGTCGAGCGGCTGGTCGGTCGTCTGCAGCGCGCCCTGGCCCTGGCTGCGGCCGATGAAGCTCGCGGCCGCGCCGGCGCCCGCCATCACGGTCGGCCCGGCGCCTCGGCCCTGCGCGCTGTAGAGCAGGTCGCGGAAGCCGACGCGCACGTGCTTGTAGCCCGTCGTCGACGCGTTCGCGAGGTCATTCGAGACGCCGTCGATCCGCTCCTGCTGGGCGGCCATGCCGGCCGCGGCGGAGTACAGGCCTTCCAGCATCACGCGCCTCCGTTCGGCGATGCGACCTGGGTCGCGGTCTTGTGGAGCGACTCGTCGATCGTCTGGATCACCTTCTGGCCCGCCTCGAAGGCGCGGAAGGAGGCGATCATGTCGACCATCGTGCGGGCCGGGTCGACGCCGGAGCCCTCGAGCGCGCCGCTGCGGACGGTGCCGGTGGCGGTCCCGCCGACGGTGCCCGCGTAGAGGTTGTCGCCCTGCTTGGCAGGGTTCCGGAGCGCGAAGACGGCGACGTCGGCGGCCGTGACGTGCCCGTCGGCGCCGACCTTCACGGGCTGGCCGTTGCGGCCGAGGACGGCGTTCCCGCTCGCGTCCGTGAGCGTGCCGTCGGCGGCGGCCGTGAACTGGCCGTTGCGCGTGTAGCGCGTGCCCTGCGCGGTGGTGACGCCGAACCAGCCGTCGCCGGCGATCGCGAGGTCGAGCGGCTGGCCCGTGTCGCGCAGCGGCTTCGGCGAGACGTCGGTCACCATGCGGTCGGCGGTGACGCCGGTCGTGAGGCCGCCGATCGCCCGGCCGGTCGCGGTGTTGCTCAGCAGCAGGTCGGAGAACGCTCTCTGCGTGACGCGGTCGGCCTTGTAGCCGGGCGTCGACGCGTTCGCCAGATCGTTCGCGATCTGGTCCTGTCGCATCTGCTCGGCGACCATCCCGGACGCCGCGATGTAGAGCCCACGCTCCATGCACCCCCGGTGGTCGGCGGGTGGCGGCGATTCTTGAGCGGCTCGCGTCAGCTCGCGCGGCGGCGCGGTGAGGTCGCCGCCTGCTGTTCGGGACGCCACGTCGTCGGGTCGTCGGTCGGCGCGATCGGCACCGTCAAGAGCCGCCCGCCGTCCGTTTCGCCGATCAGCAGCACGCGACCGGCGTGGCGTTTCAGGCGCCCAGCTCGTCGCGCAGCGCGCTCAGCTCGGCCCGCAGATCGGCGACCTCGCGCTCGAGCGCGGCGATGCGCTGCTCGGCGGCGGGGGTGGGTGGCGCGGGTGCTGGGGCGGGCGGGCTGTCGGCCGCGGGCGCGGCGGGCATGGATGGGAAGGCGGCGGCGGGCATCGGAGTGGGAGCCGCTCCGGCGTCTCCACCGAGCAGCTGCACGTAGCGCTCCTCCTTCTGCCCGGGCTGGCGCTGGAGCTGTGCGACGTGACCTCGCGCGATCAGTCGCGCGAGCGTCGCCTCGACGGCGGCGAGGTCGTCGAAGTGCTGGAGTCGCTCGCTGCGCTGCTTCAGCTCGCCGGGCGTCTGCGCGCCGCGCAGCATCAGCACGCCGAGCAGTGCCAGCTCGTCGGGGGCGAGGCCGAGCGCCTCGTCGAGCAGATGGCGGTACTTCGCGGCGCGCGAGCCGTGGCCGCTCGTCAGCCGCGTCCAGCCGCGGCGGTACGTGTGCTGGAGCGCGTCGCGGATGACGCCCTCGTCGTAGTCCACGACCGGGTTGCGGTTCGTCGCCTGGTTGCAGGCGAGCCGCAGCGCGTTGAGCGACAGCGGGTACGCGTCCGGCGTCGTGCGCTGCTTCTCGATCAGGCAGCCGAGCACGCGGATCTCGACGGCGTCCGGTTCCATGCGCGGGAAGGCTACGACAGCGGCGAGGATGCGGCCGCGCTGCCGCGACGGCGGCGCCCGCCCGCCCGGCGCGGTAGCGTTTCCGGCTCGATGGCCCGCCGCGCAGCCCTCATCCTCGCGCTGATCGCGCTGATCGCGGTCGCCGGCTGCGCCTACGGAACCGCCGCGAGACTCACACCGGCGCAGGAGCGAGCGCGAATCCAATTCGTGAAGGACCACGGGAAGCTCAACGACCGCGACCTCGCGAAGCTGTGCCCCGGGCTGTATCCGACGGACTTCCTCACGAACCACGACAAGTGGCCGGCGGGGAAGCCGAGAAGCGGCGACAAGCCGGCCAGAGTGACCGCCCGCGATCGCGCCGAGGCGCAGGCCGCCGGCTGCGACGTCCGCCCGCAGTGATGGCCGGCCCGCAGCCCGCCCAGGCAGGCGCGGGCGCGCCCCCGGCGGGCGGGGTCGATCCGGCCACGCTCGCGCGCTTCGCCGAGCTGCTCGTCGGCTTCGGCGCGAACGTGCAGCCGGGCCAGATCGTCGCCGTCAGCTCGGAGATCGGCAAGGAGCCGCTCACGCGGGCGATCGCCGCGGCCGCGTACGCGCACGGGGCGACGTACGTCGACGTCTCCTACGCGGACCCCTTCGTCCGCCGCGCGCGCATCGAGCACGGCAGCGACGCGGCGCTCGAGACGGTCCCGTCGTGGATCGGCGAGCGGATCCTCGCGCTCGGCGACCAGCGCTGCGCGCGCGTGGCGCTGACCGGCCCGACCGCGCCCGACCTGCTGGAGGACCTCGACCCGGCGCGCGTCGGCGCCGACAGAGCGCAGACGCTGCGCGAGGCCGGCAAGGTGCTCAACGACCGCACGACCAACTGGACGATCGGCGCCTGCCCGACGCCGGGCTGGGCGCGCGTCGTGCACCCGGATCTCCAGCCCGACGAGGCTCTGGCGAGGCTGTGGGAGCAGATCGTCCACGTCTGCCGGCTCGACGAGGCGGACCCGGTCGCCGCCTGGAGCGAGCGGATGGCGACGCTCGCCGGCGCCGCCGAGCGGCTCACCGCTGCGCGCTTCGACGCGATCCGCTATGAGGGGCCGGGCACCGACCTGACCGTCGGGCTGCTGCCGAGCTCGCAGTGGCTGAGCGCGAGCTTCTCCACGAGAGACGGCATCCCGCACATCCCGAACCTCCCGTCGGAGGAGGTCTTCACGACGCCCGACCCGGAGCGCGTGGACGGCGTCGTGCGCGCGACGAAGCCGCTCCAGCTCGCGGGCGCGACGATCGAGGGCCTGACGGTCCGCTTCGAGCGCGGCCGCGCCGTGCAGATCGACGCCGACAAGGGCGCGGACGTGCTGCGCTCGATGGCCGCCCACGACGACGGCGCCGCGCGCCTCGGCGAGGTGGCGCTCGTCGACGGCAGCGGCCGCATCGGCCCGCTCGACACCGTCTTCTACGACACGCTGCTCGACGAGAACGCCGCCAGCCACGTCGCGCTCGGCCAGGGGTTCGCGTTCGCGGTCGGCGACGCAGATGCCGACCGCGTCAACACGAGCATGGTCCACATCGACTTCATGATCGGCGGCAGCGACGTCGACGTGACGGGCATCGCGGCCGACGGCGCCGGCACACAGGTGCCGGTGCTGCGCGGCGGCGCCTGGCAGATCTGACGCGCGCGCGGTCGGAGAACCGCCGCCCGGCCGCCTAGTCTTCTCCGATGCGACCGTTCGCGGTCGATCTCGTCCTGTTGCGCGCGACGGCGCCCGACCTGCCGTTGGTCGTCGGCCGCGTGCTCGCCGCGCGCGTGGTGGAGCGCCACGGGCAGCACGGGGTCCTCAACCTCGCCGGCGCCTACCTGACGGCAGAGCTGCCCGACGAGGTGCAGGCCGGCGACAAGCTGCGGCTCGTCGTGCAGGAGGCCGTCGGCGATCGCGTCGTGCTGGCGCTCGCGGAGGGGCTGCCGGGGCCGGGGCAGATTCCCCCGCCGCCGGCGGAGGCGCCGGCCGCACCCGCGGACTCGGCGATCGTGCTGGGCACCGACGGCGACGGCAGCGCCGACGGCGAGCGCGCCCACGTCGTCACGCTGCGCTTCGAGGGCACGGCGCTCGGCACGGTCGAGCTGCGCGTGGCGCTCGACGCCGCGCTCGTGCACGCTCGCGCTGCGCTCGCCGAGGGGCCGGGGCTCGCGCTCGCACGCACACGGGCCGGCGCGCTGCGCGCTGCGCTCGCCGGCGCGGCCGGGCGGCCCGCCGAGGTCGAGGTCGTCGCGCGGCCGAACCCGCTGGACGTCTATGTCTGAGTCATCCCCGCAGCCGTCCCTCCCGGCGGACGTTCCTCCGCCGCTGCGCGCGGCCGTCGCGGCCGCGCTCGCATGGCTGCGAGAGCTGGAGCGCGAGGCCGAGGGACTCAGGCGACCTCGCTGAACAGCAGCGCGTCGGCGTCGAGCTCGGTGCGCAGCAGCTTCTTCAGCTGTCCGTGGATCTGGCAGACGCGGCTCTCGGACACGCCGAGGATGTCGCCGATCTCACGCAGCGTGAGGTTCTTGACGTAGAGCAGCACGGCGACCTCGCGCTCGCGGCGCGGCAGCCGCTCGAACGCGGCGCGGAAGCGCAGCTTGGCCTGGTCGCGCGCGGTGTGGTGCTCCGGGTCGGCGAAGCGGTCCTCGCTGACGAGCGTGTCGATCCGCTCGATCGCCGTCTCGTCGTCGCTGAGCACGAGCGTGTTCAGCGAGGTGACGTCGGAGGCGAGGATCTCGTCCTCGCGCTTGCGCAGCTCCTCGGGCGTCGTGCTGAGCGCGTGGGCCAGCTCCGGCCGCGTCGGCTTGCGGCCGTGCACGCCGATGAAGTGCTCGCGCGCCTGGTTGATGTCGCGCTCCCAGCGGCGCAGCGAGCGCGGGGCCCAGTCCTGGCGGCGCAGCTCGTCGAGCACGGCGCCGTGGATGCGCGTCCACGAGAACTGCTCGAGCGTCGCGCCCTTCTCCGGGTCGTAGCGCTCGATCGACTGGATCAGCGCTTCGAGCCCGCACGAGATGAAGTCCTCGACCTCGCAGCGCGCCGGGATCTCGCGCACCTTCTTGTAGACGATGTACTTGACCATCGGCGCGAACGTGAGCACGAGCCGGTCGCGCACGCGTCGATCGCCGGAGTCGCGGTACTGCCTCCACAACGTGAGCGCATCCTCGGCGGAGATCCGTCCCCCCGTGCGCTTGGTGTCCAGCTGCATGCTCTCTCCGCCTTCCCTAGGTGACCGCTTCGTGGTGGTGCGCGGCAGGTATCGGAAGAACGCCAAGGCGCCTGCATCGCCGCTATGGGGTAAAGGCACCAGGACATACGTCCAGGATTCGGCCATCGGGGACATAACGCTGCACCGCGATTGATCCAGATGGAGCCGTGCTCGTACCAGGTGCGACCTGTGCAGAATCCCAGGGGTTGCAGGAAGAAAACCCCAGGGTGAAGACCCCTCTGGACGGCCCGCGGGGACCGCCGCTCCGCGTTCTCGCTCAGGACTGACGGAGGCCGGCCGACTACCCCGGTTGTCCGCCCCCCGTCGGAGGTTCCCTCGCATGGCGCTCCGCCTCACCGGCTCACCCACGACCGCACAGTCCGCGACGCCGCCAGATCCGTCGGCCGCGGCGGCGGCGTGCCTCGACCGCCATGACCTCGGCGGCTACGGCGCGCTGTTCGCCGAGGCCGCGTCGATCGCGGACGTTCACGCGCGCTACGCGGCGCGCGTAAAGCTCGTCGAGGCCGCCCTGCGCGCCGGCCAGGCGGCCGATCGCGCCCGCGTCCCGGCGATCTACCTCGCCGCCGCGAGAGCGACGATCGTGCTGCTGGAGGAGGAGCCGCGCGAGCCGGTCCTGCTCAACTACGCGGGCGTCCTGCTGTACGAGCTGTGGAGCCTCGACGCGGCCGCCGCGCTGTTCGCGGCCGCGCGCCGGCTCGACCCCGAGCTGGCGAACGTCCAGCGCAACCTGGACGAGGTCGTGCGCCGTCGCAAGGGGGGCGCCGCCCCGGCCTTCCCGCGCGCGACCGCGATCGCGCTGACCGAGCTGGCGAAGCGCGCGCGCCGCGCCGCGGACCGCGCCCGCCCCGCCGAGGGCCTGCGCCTGAGCCTCTGCATGATCGTCAAGGACGAGGAGGAGATGCTGCCGCGCTGCCTCGCCGCCGCGGCCCCCGCGGTCGACGAGATCGTGATCGTCGACACCGGCTCCTCCGATCGCACGATCGAGATCGCCCGCGAGTTCGGCGCGACGGTGATCGAGCGCGCGTGGACGGGCTCCTTCTCCGACGCGCGCAACGTCTCGTTCGACGCCGCCACCGGCGACTGGCTGATGTTCCTCGACGCCGACGAGGTGCTCGTCGAGGAGGACGTCGAGCGCCTGCGCGCGCTGCGCGGCAAGACGTGGCGCGAGACCTTCTACCTCAGCGAGATCAGCTACACCGGCGAGCTCGGCGACGGCACCGCGGCGACGCACACCGCGCTGCGCGTCTTCCGCGCGCGGCCGGAGTACCGCTTCAGCGGCTCCCTGCACGAGCAGATCGCCGAGACGCTGCCGCTCCACCTGCCCGAGCGGATCGAGGCGACCGACATCCGCATCGAGCACTTCGGCTACCTCGGCGCGGTGCGCGACGCGAAGGAGAAGTCGCGCCGCAACATCGAGCTGCTGCTGAAGCAGCGTGACGAAGGTCAGTCCAACCCCTTCCTGCACTACAACCTCGGCTCGGAGCACGGCGCCGTCGGCGACTCGCACGCCGCGCTCGCCGAGTTCGAGCGCGCGTGGGAGCTGATCGTCAACGATCCGCAGGGTCGCACGTGGGGCTTCATGCCGGCGCTCGTCTCGCGGCTCGTGCGCGCGCTGCGCATCTGCGGCCGCCACGAGGACTGCATCGCCCGCGGCGCCGAGGGCCTCGCCCGCTACCCCGGCTTCACCGACATCGTCTTCGAGCAGGCCTCCGCGACGCTCGCGCTCGGCGACGCCGACGGCGCGCTGCGGCTCTACCGCACGTGCGTCGAGATGGGCGACGCGCCGAGCAGATACACGGCGACCGTCGGGATGGGCACGTTCCTGCCGACGATCGCGATCGCAGAGATCCACCACGCGCGCGGCGAGACGGCCGAGGCCGTGGCGCTGCTCGACGCCTGCCTCGCCGAGTTCCCCGGCTTCTTCGGGCTCGTGCTGCCGTTCGCGGCCGCGCTGCTGGCCGACGGCGCCGCGCCCGACGCGGTCGTCGCGCGCGTCGAGGCGTGCGTCGCGCAGCTCACGCCGACCGTCCGCTTCATGCTCGGCACCGCCCTCTACGAGCAGGGCGAGACGGAGGCGGCCGAGGCGCAGTACCGCCTGCTGCTGGAGGCGCAGCCGGGCAGCGGCGCCGCGCGCGTCGCGCTCGCCGAGGCGCTGCTGTCGCAGCGGCGCTGGGACGACGCGGCCGCCGAGGCCGCTGCGCTCGCCGACGACGATCCGCACGCGCACGCCGCACGCCGCAGCGAGCTGTTCGCGCGGCTCGTCGCCGGCGACGCCGCCGCCGCCGGCGCGACGCTGGCGCGCGCTGCCGCCGGCGGCATGCCGAGCGGTGAGCTGGCGCTGTTCGCGGCCTGGTGCGACCTTGTGACGTCGCCCGAAGGCGGCGGCTTGCGGTCGCCGGAGGGCGAAACCCCTGTTACCGGCGGCTTGCGGTCGCCGGAGGGCGAAACCCCGGTCGGCGGCTGCTTGCGGTCGCCGGAGGGCGAAACCCTTCTCCCCGCCCTGCCACTCGAAGCGCTCGCCCCGCTCGCGACGACGCTCGAGGCGCTGCTGCGCGTGCAGGAGGTCGATGCCTTCGGCGCGCTCGTGCCGCTGCTCGACCGCAGCCCGCTCGCCCCGCGCGAGCGGCGCGAGCTGCTGGCGGGCATGTACCTCCGCCGCGGCTTCCTCGCGTCCGCGGCGGAGGAGTGGCTCGCCATCTGCCAGGCCGACCCGCGCGACGTGCGCGGGCTCGTCGGGCTCGCGCAGGTTGCGGCTGCACAGGGGATGACCGACGACGCGATCGAACTTGCACGCGAGGCCCGCGCGCTCGAGCCGGGGGAACGACGTGCGACGCGACTGCTCGCGCGGCTCGCGCCGTTGGCGGCGTAGCTCGGGCGGGCGGGATCGGCTCCCGCTCCGCTCAGCGCTCAAGTTCCGTCGTGGCCGGCCGATAGTGCCGGGAGAAACCATCGATCGCGGTGCCGCCAAGGACGGCGGCGCCGGAGATCGCCTCCACGAGGAGCTCGAGATGGGCCTCGACGTCGCACCGGTCGGATCAGCAGGCTTCAGCGCCGCAGCGGAGCATGCGCAGCGCGGCTCGCGCACGGCTGCGCCGACGGGCGCCGACGACGCCGCGACGCTGTCGTCGGGCGAGATCCCCGCGAGCCCGCCGCCCGAGGTGCTCGCGGCGATGGACGGCGCCGGCCGCGTGGCGCGCGAGCTGCACGCGCAGGGCCGTGAGCTGCGCTTCGTCCCCGGCGACGGCGCCAACCCGCTGCGCATCGAGGTCCGCGATCTCGACGGCAACGTCCTGCGCACGATCCCGCCGAGCCAGCTGCTCGACGTCGCCACCGGCTCCCCGCTCGACTGACGGATCGCCTGCGGCGATGTCCACGTCCTCTCCCAGCACCACCATCCCGCTGCTGAACATCGGCGGCCTCGCGTCCGGGCTCGACACGAACGCGATCGTCACCCAGCTGATGGCGGTCGAGCGCCAGCCGCGCACGAAGCTCGACACGCAGGCGTCGCTCGTCACCGCGCGCCAGTCGGTGCTCGCCGACTTCCAGTCGCGGCTGCGCGCCGTCGAGGCGGCGGCGCAGGACCTGCGCTCCGTCTCGCTGTGGGCGCCGACGCAGGCGACCTCCTCGAGCGACCCGACGCGCGTCTCCGCGACGATCGTGGCCGGCTCCGGTGCGGGCGTCGGCGGCTATCAGGTCGAGGTCTCGCAGCTCGCCGGCTCCGCGCAGCGCACCTACGCCTTCACGAGACCCGCGAGCGCCGGGACCATCACGATCGACGGCCACGCCACGGCGGTCGCCGCCGGCGCCTCGATCGGCGACGTCGTGAGCGCGATCAACGAGGACACGAGCGCGACCGTCTACGCCGCCGCGACCGACAGCGGAACGCTCGTGCTGTCGTCGCGCAGAACCGGCGACACCGGCACCGGCTTCATCGCCGTGACCGACCCCACCGGCGCGCTCGCCGAGCAGGCGGCGCAGGCGAAGCAGGGCCGCGACGCCCTCTTCAAGGTCGACGGCGTCGCCGGGTCCTCCTCGTCGTCGACCAACGTGACGAACGCGATCCCGGGCGTGAGCCTCACGCTCGGCGGCGTGACGACGGTCAGCGGCCCGATCACGGTCACCGTCGGCGCCCCGTCGGCGGATCCCGCCGCGGTCAAGCAGAAGCTGCAGGCGTTCGTCGACGTCTACAACTCGACCGTCGACGCGATCCGCGCGAGACTCGACGAGAGAACCGTGAAGAACGCGACGACGCCTGCGGACCAGCAGGCGGGGATGCTCAACGGCGACACGATGCTCACGGGCATCCTCAGCCAGATGCGCCAGGCGATCTACACGCCGGTCAGCGGCCTTCCCGCCGGCATGAGCAGCCTCGCCGACCTCGGCGTGTCGACCGGCTCCGCCTCCTCGACGATCTCCAGAGACTCGCTCGCCGGCAAGCTGACGATCGACGCGACGAAGCTCAGCACCGCGCTGTCGAGCAATCCGGCCGGCGTGCGCGACCTGCTCGCGGGCCCGGCGAACGTCGGTGGCTGGGCGCGCTCGTTCGAGAGAATCGTCCACGATGCCGACACGACCGGCGGCACGATCGACATCCGCATCGTCGGCGACAGCTCCGAGCTGAAGCAGCTCCAGCAGAGCATGGCGGACATGGACCAGCGCCTCGCGCTGCGCGAGACGACGCTGCGCGCCCAGTTCACCGCGATGGAGACGGCGCTCGCGCAGAGCAAGACCCAGGGCGACTGGCTCACGGGCCAGATCGCCGCGCTGCCGCTGCACTGACCGCGCTCAACCTTCGGCCCACCGGACCGATCACCCGGGTAGCGTCGCCCGCAGATCGCCGCGTGCGGTGATCGGAGGGCGAAACCCACGTCCCGCAGATCGCCGCGTGCGGTGATCGGAGGGCGAAACCCACGTCCCCGATCCGGGAAGGGCCATGAGCAGCATGAACTTCGCGGCCTCGCCGCAGGCGTATCGAGAGAGCGCGGTGCTGACCGCGCCGCCGGAGCGGCTGGTCGTGATGCTGTACGACGGCGCGCGGCGCTTCCTCTACCAGGCCGCGACCGCGATGCGGGACGGCGACGTGCCGACCGCGCACGAACGGCTGCGGCGTGCCGAGCGGATCGTCGAGCACCTGCTCGCGACGCTCGACATGAGCCAGGGCGAGATCGCTCAGAGACTCGAGGCGATCTACGCCTTCTGCCTCCAGCTGCTCGCCGAGGGCCGTATGAGAAAGAACCCGACCGCGCTCGACAAGGTCGGCGAGCTGCTCGGCGAGCTGCGCGAGGCGTGGGCCGAGCTCGCCGGCCGCGGGGGTGCCGCAGCCGGCCAGGTGGCCGGCGGAGGCGAGGCCCCCACGGGTTCGCAGGCGGTGGCTGCGCCGGCGTGAGCCAGACGGCCCCGTACGAGCGCCTCGCCGCGCTCGCCGAGCGCGAGCTCGCGCTCGTGACCGCGTTCGAGCCCTCGCGCATCGGCGAGCTGGTCGCGCTCCAGCAGACGCGCACGACGCTCGTCGCCGCGCTGCCCGCCCGCCCGCCCGACGCCGCGCGCCCCGCGCTGCTGCGCGCGCACGAGCTGCAGCTGCGCACGACCGCGGCGCTGACCGTCCTCTGCGACCAGCTCGGCCACGAGCTCGGCGACGTCGACCGCGGCCGCCAGACCGCGCGCGGCTACGGCACCGGCGCGCCCGCGCGGCCGGTGCTGGATCGGATGGGGTGAGCTGCACCGGCGCTCTGCTCGGCGCCACTCAAGATTGCTGCCTCCCGGCCGATCCACCTGCGTGATCCCCAAGGAGGGGGTCGCAGGATCGTTCGCCAGGGAGGCCACGCAGGGACCCCTTCTCACTGCATGAGCCTGTTCGACACCACCCAGCTCTCGCTCGAGGCCGCGATGCGCGGCTCCTCGCTGCGCCAGACGCTGCTCACCGACAACCTGGCGAACGTCAACACGCCCGGCTACCAGCGCAAGGACGTCGACTTCCATGCGGCGCTCCAGGCCGCGCAGGAGACGGGCGCGCCGATGGACAGCGTCGCGTTCAGTCCGAGCGTCGACAGCTCGCGCACCGTGCGCGCCGACGGCAGCGGGATCGACGCCGACCAGGAGTCGGCCTCGCTCGCCGAGAACGCGCTCGAGTACCAGGCGCTCGTGACCGTCTCCGGCGCGCGCACGACGATCCTCCAGACCGCGATGGGCGTCCGCTGATGGGGCTCTTCGACGCGATCGACGTCGCCGGCAGCGGCCTCGCGGCCGAGCGCCTGCGGATGGACGTGACGGCCGGCAACCTCGCCAACGCGCAGACGACGAAGGGTGCGAACGGGCAGCCGTACCGCCGCCGCGAGGTCGTCCTCCAGGAGGCGCAGGCGGACGGCCAGAGCTTCGGCTCGATGCTCAGCACGGCCGTCACCGGGGCGAGCGTCGGGTCTCCCGTGAACGGCGTGCAGGTGTCCGGCATCGTCGAGGACCCGTCGCCCCCGCGCCGCGTCTACGACCCGGGCCACCCGGACGCCGACGCGCAGGGCTACGTCTCGCTGCCCAACGTCAACCCCGTCACCGAGATGGTCGACCTGATCGGCGCCTCGCGCAGCTACGAGGCGAACGTGACCTCGATGCAGACGGCCAAGCAGCTGTTCTCGAAGACGCTGGAGCTGCTCAGATGACGATCCCGCCGATCGCCCCGTCCGTCGCCGGCCTCGGCCCCGAGTGGCAGATCCCGGGGGTCGGCTCCGTCGGCGGGCTGGCCGCAGCCGGGCCGCCCGGCGCGCCCGACGCGCTCGGCGTCGATGGCATCTCGCCCGCCGGCTCCGCCAGCTTCGGCGACGTGCTCGCCAAGCAGGTCGGGAACCTCTCCGACCTCCAGCAGACCGCCGCCACCGCCGCGCAGTCGCTCGCGGCCGGAACCGCGACCGACGTCTCCTCCGTCGTGACCGCGGTCGAGAAGGCCCAGCTCGCGATGCAGCTCGCCGGCCAGATCCGCACGAAGGGATCTGAGGCGGTCACCGACATCTTCCACACGCAGATCTAGCCGGAACCGGTCCCACCCCCCACCCCCAACACCGCGGAGCACTCCCTCATGCCCCTTCGCGCCCTCCTCGCCAACATCACGCCGCGCGGCCGGATCGTGCTCGGCGCCGTCGCGCTCGGCACGATCGTCGTCCTCATCCTGCTGATGAGAATGGCGTCCGCGCCCAGCTACACGACGCTGCTGACCGGGCTCGACCCGGCGCAGACCGGCAAGGTGACGGTCGCGCTCGACACGAAGGGCATCGGCTACGAGCTGCAGAACAACGGCACCGCGCTCGCCGTCGACAAGGGCCAGACGGCGCAGGCGCGCATCGCGCTCGCCAGCGCCGGGCTGCCCGGCACCGCCCAGCCCGGCTACGAGCTGCTCGACAGACAGGCGCTCGGCACGAGCAACTTCCAGCAGAACATCAACTACCAGCGCGCGCTGGAGGGCGAGATCGCGAAGACGATCGAGCAGGTCCAGGGCGTCAGCGGCGCGCAGGTGCAGCTCGTGCTGCCCGACAGAGAGGCGCAGCTGTTCTCCGACAACACGAGCCCCGCGACCGCCGCCGTGCTGCTCGACGGCGCGACCGCGCTCGACCCCGGCTCCGTGCGCGGGATCGCGCAGCTCGTCACGAGCAGCGTCCCCGGCCTCCAGTCCGACAAGGTCACGATCACCGACGGCAGCGGCCAGCTGCTGTGGCCGACGGGCAGCGGCAGCGCCGACGGGACAGCGGGCGACACGGGCGGCCTGCTCGCGAAGCAGGCGGCGGAGGCGCGCTACGACCAGCAGATGGCCGGTGCGCTGACCGCGATGCTCGCGCGCACGGTCGGGCCCGACAAGGTGCAGGTGCAGGTCCACGCCGACCTCAACGCGAACCAGGCGACGCAGGAGCAGCTCGTCTACGGCAGAAGAGGCGTGCCGCTGCAGGCGCAGTCCGAGACGGAGACGCTGAGAGGCGGCGGCGGGGGTGCGGGCGGCACCGCCGGCACCGGCGCCAACACGCCCGCGTACGCGCAGGCGACGGCCGGCGGCAGATCCGACTACAGACGCAGCACGGCCAACGACACGTTCGGCGTCGACAAGACCATCACGCACACGAGAATCGCCCCGGGCGCGGTCAACACCCAGCAGGTGTCCGTGCTGATCGACAGATCCGTGCCCGCGTCGGCGATCCCGCAGATCAGAGCCGCGGTCGCCAGCGCGGCCGGGATCGTCGCGAGACGCGGCGACCTGCTGACGGTGGGCCAGGTCGCCTTCGTGAGACTGCCCGCGGCGCCGTCGCCGAGCCCGGTCGCCACCTTCGGCGGCTACGTCAAGTACCTCTTCCTCGGGATCGCCGTGCTCGGCTTCCTCGGCTTCGTCACGCGCCAGCTGCGCCGTCGCGAGCGCGAGACGCTCGCCGGCGAGCCGACGTGGCTGAGCGAGATCGAGGCGCCGCGCACGCTCGCGGAGCTCGAGCGCCTCGAGCGCGACGACCACCCGACGCAGGTGCGCCCGCTGCGCACGCCCGAGCAGCCCGCGCGGCTGCAGGTGGAGGACCTCGTCACGCGCGATCCCGACCGCGTCGCGCAGCAGGTGCGCGCGTGGATGGCCGAGGACGACAAGTGACGGGCGTGACGTCGCCCGCAGGCGATCCGCTTGCGGTCGCCGGAGGGCGAAATCTGTCTCCTGCGGTAGCGGGAGAGCGAAGCACCGATGCGGGAACGCCTGGACGATGAGCGCAATCGACGTGCCCACCGACGCCGTCGAGGACGTCACGCCGGGTCCACCCGCGCTGCCCCAGCGCACGATCCCGCGGATGGCCGGCCGCACGAAGGCGGCCGTGCTGCTGATCGCGCTCGGCCCCGACAAGGCGGCCGAGATCTTCAGGCACCTGCGCGAGGACGAGATCGAGGCGCTGTCGCTGGAGATGGCGAAGTCGGGGCAGATCAACCCCGACACCTCCGCCTTCGTGTTCGAGGAGCTGGCCGCCGTCGTGCAGGCCTACGACTCGCTCGCGACCGGCGGCGTCGACTACGCGCGCGAGGTGCTCGAGCGCTCGCTCGGGTCCGACCGCGCGGCTGAGATCATCGGCCGCCTTTCGACCGTGATCGAGCGCCGCCCGTTCGAGTTCCTGCGCCGCACGCCGGCCGACCACATCGTCACGTTCCTGCGCAGCGAGTCGGCGCAGACGATCGCCTTGGTCGTGGCCAACCTCCACACGACGCTCGCCGCGCAGGTGCTGTCGTGCCTGCCGGAGGAGCAGCAGGCGGACATCGCGCTGCGGATCGCGCGCATGGGCGAGACGCCGCCCGACGTCGTGCGCGAGATCGAGAACGTCATGCGCCGCAAGCTGGAGACGGTCGTGCAGCAGGAGTACTCGGCCGCCGGCGGCGTCAAGTCGCTCGCCGAGATCCTCAACCACACCGACCGCCCGACGGAGCGCAACGTGCTCGACACGATCGCCGAGGAGGACAGCGAGCTGGGCGAGGAGGTGCGCCGGCTGCTGTTCGTCTTCGAGGACATCGCGAGACTCGACGACCGCTCGATCCAGATGGTGCTGCGCGAGGTCGACCAGAGAGACCTGGCGCTCGCGCTGCGCGGCGTCGAGGAGACGGTCAAGGAGCGGCTGCTGTCGAACATGTCCGAGCGCGGCGCGCAGATGCTGCGCGAGGAGATGGAGTTCCAGCCGCCGCAGAAGAAGCGCGTCGTCGAGGAGGCGCAGGGCCGCATCGTCGGCGTCGTGCGCCGCCTGGAGGACTCCGGCACGCTCGTGATCGGGCGCGGCGCCGGGGACGCGGTCGTCTGATGGGCGAGCCCGCCCACCCGCGCGCGTCCGGCGCGACGGGTTCCGAGCCGTACGCGTTCGAGCCGCTCGAACAACCGCCGCCGGTGAGGCTGCGCGACCTCGAGTCGCCGCTCGCCGCCGCGCAGGCGGAGGCCGAGGCGATCCGCGCCTCCGCGCGCGCGGAGGGACACGCGGACGGGCTCGCGGCGGGGCTCGAGGAGGGCCGCGCGCAGGTCGCGGGCGCCTTGGCGGCGCTGGAGTCGGCGTTCGGCGAGGTCGTCGCGCTGCGCGAGGCGACCGCCGAGACGGTCGAGCGCGATGCCGTGGAGCTGGCCGTGCAGCTGGCGGAGAAGATCGTCGCCGGAACGCTCGCGGCCGAGCCCGAGCGCGTGCTCGACGTCGTGCGCGGTGCGCTGCGCCGGCTCGCCGAACGGCGCCGCGTGACGATCCTCGTCCACCCCGACGACCTCGAGCTGGTGCGCGCCGCGTCCGGCGGCTTCGCCGGCGAGCTCGGCGGGATCGAGCACTGCGAGGTGCAGTCCGAGCGCCGCATCGCCCGCGGCGGAGCGATCGTCCGCACCGACGAGGGTCAGGTCGACGCGTCGGTCGAGACGCAGCTCGCGCGTGCGCGGGAGCTGGTGGAAGCGGAGCTCGGTCCCATCGCCCACCCGCGGGCACCCGCGTGAGCGCAGACGCGGATCGGTCCGGCACGGGAGCCGCGTCCGGGGACGCCGCTCCCCCGACGCCGCTCTTCTCCCGCGCCGCCTCGCTGCTGCGTGGCAGCGACCTCGCGCGGCGCTCCGGCCGCGTGTCCGACCTGATCGGCCTCGTGATCGAGGCGACCGGCTTGCAGGCGGAGGTCGGCGAGGTCTGCCTCGTCAACGGCGACCGCGGCCACGACCCGGTACCCGCGGAGGTCGTCGGCTTCCGCGGCCAGCGCACGCTGCTGATGCCGCTCGGCGAGATGGAGGGGATCGGCCCCGGCACGACCGCGCGCGCGACCGGCTCCTCCTTCCGCATCCGCGTCGGCGACGACCTGCTCGGGCGCGTGATCGACGGGCTCGGCAACCCGCTCGACGGGCTGCCCTGCGCCGACGGCGGGCGCCCGCGCTCGACCGCGGCCGCCCCCCCGGACGCGCTGTCGCGCCCGCGCATCGAGGAGCGGGTCGACCTCGGCGTGCGTGCCCTGGACGCGCTCGTCCCCTGCGGCCGCGGGCAGCGGCTCGGGATCTTCGCCGGCTCCGGCGTCGGCAAGTCCTCGCTGCTCGGGATGATCGCCCGCTCCACGACGGCCGACGTGAACGTGATCGCCCTGGTCGGCGAGCGCGGGCGCGAGGTGCGCGAGTTCATCGAGCGCGACCTCGGCGACGCGCTGTCGCGCTCGGTCGTGATCGTCGCGACGTCCGACCAGCCCGCCCTGGTGCGCATCAAGGCGGCGTTCACGGCGACCGCGATCGCCGAGCACTTCCGCGACCAGGGCAACGACGTGATGCTGATGATGGACTCCGTCACGCGCTTCGCGATGGCGCAGCGCGAGGTCGGGCTGGCGATCGGCGAGCCGCCCGCGACGCGCGGCTACACGCCGTCCGTCTTCGCGCAGCTCCCGCGCCTGCTGGAGCGCTCGGGCACCGCGGCGGCCGGCTCGATCACCGCGCTCTACACGGTGCTCGTGGACGGCGACGACATGAACGAGCCGATCGCCGACGCGGTCCGCTCGATCCTCGACGGCCACGTCGTCTTGACGCGCGAGCTCGCGCACGCCTCCCACTACCCGGCGATCGACGTGCTGCAGAGCGTCTCGCGCCTCGTCGGGGAGGTCGTGACGCCGGAGGTGCGCGCCGCCGGGCAGGCGGTCCGCCAGCTGATGGCCGCCTACCGCGAGAAGGAGGACCTGATCGCGATCGGCGCCTACCAGCGCGGCACCGACCCTGTGGTGGACGCGGCGATCGCGCTGCGGCCCGCGCTCGAGCGCTTCCTGCGCCAGGCGGTCGACGACCGCACGACCGCGGCCGACGCCGACCGCGGGCTGCTCGACATCGCCGCGGCGATTCACGAGCACGTCGGTACCGACGAGACGGTCGACGCCGAGCCGGTCGTGAGCGCGCCCGGAGCGGTGGCCACCGCGCCAGCCTTCGTCGCCCCGGGCGCCGGGGCGGGAGGGGCCGTGGCCGACGGCCTCGTCACCCCCGTCGCCTCCACCGCGATCCCGCCGCTCAACCTGCGCGTGTAGCGAAGATGTGACGGCCGAGCACGGGTCCGCCCGCCGCCGCTCTATAGTCCTGGCTATCCCCCGGAGCAACGCCGACCAGGTCGATCATGATAAGCTTCAGAGCTTGTTACAAAGCTGTTACAAGCGTGCTTGCTGAGGCGCTGAGATGAGCTTCCCAAGACTCAAGCAGGGGGCTGCCCCTGCCGATCTCGACTGGTGAAAGGAGGTCAGCATGGCCACAAAGCCGGTCATCCGCGATGACGCCGACGGCACGCCAGAACCAATCCTGGTCGAGATCGACATCGACGAGTTCGAGGAAGACCGCCACGATAGCCAGTGGCGAGACTTCCTCCGCCGCGCCAAGGCCTACAGCGCGCGCCTGCGTCGCGAAGGCCGCCTCGAGTAGCACACCGCCTCGCCCGAGCGCCTTGGGGGTACGGCGCCGCCTTCCCGTTGATCTGGCAGGATCCTGCGCAACACGGCTCCTGTTTCCGGGTGTCATCGACCCGCGCAGGTCTGCCGTGCCGCGGATGGAGACGAGGAGAGGCGCTTGAGCGAGCTGTTTGAGTTCGTCGGCTACGACTTCCAGGCCGACTACGGAGAGCGCTGGGTGCGCTGGACGCCCGAGAGGGCCGACCGCGAGCCGGAGCTGAGCGAGGCCGTCGAGGCGTTCGAGTCCATCAACAATGCCGCGGGCAGGCACTGTGCCGATTGGCTCCGCTACGAGTCGCTCAGAAACCACCCGTCGACTGTGACGCATCTACTCGTCGTCAACGGCGAGGTTCACGGGTACTTCGCCTTGTGCTCCGGCCACGCACGGCTCTCGCAGCGCGATCGCGAGCGGGCGATCGGCGACGAGCGCGCTCACGAGTTCACTCCCGTCCAGCCCGTTGCTCATGTGGCGTGGCTGGCGAAGCGGCGACACACGCACGTCTCCGGACTGGAGATCATGGCGCGCGCCATCGGCGTCGCGCTGGAGGTGATCGACACCGGGCAGGGACAGATCGCGCTGTCGCTGAATGCGTTCGACGCGCGGACGGCAAAGATGTGGAGAGACCGCTATGGCTTTCGCAGATCCCAGCCGCTCGACGGACGTGTGAACCTGTGGAGGGGACTCTTCGACGAGCCGGATGTCGAGGAGCCGGGCGGCGACGAGTAGCGCGGACGCGATGTCGGCGGGAACGACGATCGTCTTGACGCTCGGGCCGGCGGCGATCACCGGGCTCGTCGGCTACGCGGTCGCACGCACGCACGTCGGGATCACCGAAGTGCAGGTGGCGGCCGAGCGCGACCGGCTGCGCACGGAGCACGCCGAGGCAGCGCGCCAGAGCCGCCAGGCGGCGTACCACGCGTTCCTGACACTCCTCTATCGCCTCGACATGCTCGTCAGCGGGTTCGGCTCGGAGGACTTCAGCGATGCGGTGTTCAAGCACTGGGCCGATGAGTTCCTCCAACTGTGCGGTGGAATCGGCCTGTCTTCTGAGCCGCCTGTGCGCGCGGCGCTGCATGACGTGCGCAATGTGATCGACGCGATCGGGCTTGCTGCCGTGAGCACGCACGACCACCGGCCCTTCGCCGAGAGTTTCGCGGCCGCCTACCGCGCGCAGCGTGGCGCGCTGGACGGCTCGATGAGCGCGCTGCTGACCGCGATGCAGGTCGACGTCGAGCTGACGCATGTCTAGCCCCGTCCGATCATGCCAATCGGCGGGATGCACCCGTGAGTGTCGAGTGTGCCTTGATCCGGCAAGATGAAGGGATGTCAACCAATCCGCCCCCACGCAGCGTCAAGTTCTCCGACGACGAGCGGGGCGGGTGGTCCTCCGATCGCCCCCGGCGCGACGGCGCCGCCCAGCGGCCGGCGGACGTCTCGACCCGCTGCCGCACGCTCGTCCCGTCCGACCGGCTGCGCTACTCGCCCGGCAGCCTGCTGCTGATCGTCGCCCCGTCCGCCGCCGAGCGCGACCGCTTCGCCGCGCGCGTGCTGGAGGACAGAAACGCGTATCTGTCGCTCGACAAGGTGCGCGCGCTGCTCGCCGGCCGCGTGCCGGCCGAACAGGTCGAGGAGCGCGCGCTCGAGCTGCTGGACACGGCCGTCGGCAGACGCCTCGAGGCCGGCGAGTCGGTCGCGCTCGGCGCCGACGGCCTCGGCCCGGAGGCGCGCGAGCGCTACGTGCGGATGGCCCACGCCGTGCGCCGGCCGCGCCACGTGATCCTGCTCGAGGCCGGGCGCGACGACGCCGACGAGGACGCACGCGCCGCGCTCGACGAGCTGCGGCGCGCGCTCGTCGCGGGCGAGCTGGGCAACGAGGGGATCCAGACTGCGCTGCGGCTGAGCGGCGGGACCGTCGCCGAAGTCAAGAAGATCGTCTTCCGCCCGCCGCCGCGGGACGAGTAGGCGCGGGGCGCATTCGCCCGCAGGACGCCCGTCGCGCGACGCGTCCCGGCGCAGCGTGATCTCATGCGGTCCGCGATGACCGACCGTTCGCCGGCCACGACCGACGCGCTGCTCGCGTTCGACCGCGACCACGTCTGGCACCCCTACGCCGCGCTGCCGGCGGCGAGCGCCCCGCTGCTCGTGGAGTCCGCCGGCGGCGTGCGGCTGCGGCTCGCCGACGGCCGCGAGCTGATCGACGGGATGGCGTCGTGGTGGTGCGCGATCCACGGCTACCGCCACCCGCGGCTCGACGCGGCGCTCGCCGAGCAGGCCGGCCGCATGTCGCACGTGATGTTCGGCGGGCTCACCCACGCGCCCGCGATCGAGCTGGCGCGGCGGCTCGTGGAGCTGACGCCGGACGGGCTCGAGCACGTCTTCCTCGCCGACTCCGGCTCCGTCAGCGTCGAGGTCGCGATCAAGATGGCGCTGCAATACCAGCGCTCGCGCGGGCGGCCCGAGAAGCACCGCCTGCTCGCGCTGCGCGGCGGCTACCACGGCGACACGTTCGGCGCGATGGCCGTCTGCGACCCGGTCGGCGGGATGCACCACCTGTTCGCCGGGACGCTGCCCGCGCAGGTCTTCACCCCGCGACCCCCGGGCGGCTTCGACGCGGCGCTCGACCCGGCGTGGGCCGAGCAGGTCGAGGCGCTGTTCGCCGCGCACGCGAGCGAGCTGGCGGCCGCGATCGCGGAGCCGGTCGTGCAGGGCGCCGGCGGGATGCACGTCTACGCGCCCTCATACGTGCGGCTGCTGCGCGAGCTGTGCGACCGCCACGACGTGCTGCTGATCCTCGACGAGATCGCGACCGGCTTCGGCCGCACCGGCGACGTCCTGTTCGCGGCCGAGCACGCGGGCGTGGCGCCGGACGTGATGTGCGTGGGGAAGGCGTTGACGGGCGGCGCCCTGACGCTTGCGGCGGCGCTCTGCAACGCGCGCGTGGCACGCGGGATCGCGGATGCGAAGGGCGAAGCCGGCGTGCTGATGCACGGGCCGACGTTCATGGCCAACCCGCTCGCGTGTGCCGTGGCGCTCGCGTCGCTCGAGCTGCTGGAGGAGCGCGACTGGCGCGAGGACGTCGCGCGGATCTCGGCGGGACTGCAGGCGGGGCTGGCGCCGGCGGTCGCGCTCCCCGGCGTGCGCGACGTGCGCGTGCAGGGCGCGATCGGCGTCGTGCAGCTCGAGCGCGACGTCGACGTCGCTGCCGCGACGGCCGCCGCCGTCGAGCGCGGCGTGTGGCTGCGCCCGTTCCGCGACCTCGTCTACGTCATGCCGCCGTACGTGATCGGCGATCACGACCTCGCGGCGGTCGCGGCCGCGGCTTGCGCAGCCGCTGCCGCGGTTTCCGCTTAACTGCCGCAAGGCCGGCCCGCGGCTCGAAGCAGCCGTGCTGTCGAACACCCGTCCACTGCCTCCAGTTCCGGACGGGCGCGCCGACTACCCGGGCCGTGACGTCGTTCCGCTTTCCCCTCGAGCGTCTGCGGGCGCTGCGCGAGCGTGGTGAGGATCTCGCCAAGCAGGAGCTTGCCGGTGCCCTCAACAGCCGTGCGCGCTGCGCTGAGCGGCTGCGCTCGATGGGCGAGCAGGTAGCCGGCGCGTTCGCCGCGCAGCGCGCGGCCGCCGTGGACGGCGCCGCGAGCGCCGCGGATCTCGCCGCGCACCAGGCGTACCTCGAGCGGATGGAGCAGGTGCGCGAGGCCGGTCAGCTCGACCTCGACCGCCACGATGCCGAGGTCGGTGCGCGCCGCGACGCGCTGCGCGAGGCCGCCCGTCAGCGCCAGGCGCTCGAGCGGCTGAAGGAGCGCCGTCGCGCCGACCACGACCGCGCCGTCGCGCGCGCCGAGGGCGCGGTGCTCGACGAGATCGCGTTGACCCAGCACCGCAGGAGCGCGTCGTGAGCTTCACGGCGACCGACCCGGCCGCCGTGCCGGCGATCGGGCCGCAGTCCGCGGTCGCGCGCATCGCCGAGCTGCAGCAGCTGATCAGCCAGGCGCGCTGCGGAGGCGCCGCCTCGAACGGCGGCGCGAGCTTCGCCGACGCGCTCGCGGGCGCAGGCGCCGGCCCGAGCGCGGCTGCGGCGGCGACGGGATTCCCCGGGACCGCGGGCGCGTATGGGACGACGGCCGCCCACGGGACGTCCGGCGCGCCCGGCACGCCCGGCGCCGGGACGAACGTGACCGCCGCCGACACCGCCGGCACGACCCCGTACGACGGCCTCGTGACGGCGTCTGCGCAGCGCTATGGGGTCGACCCGGCGCTGCTGCACGGCCTGATCCAGCAGGAGTCCGGCTTCGACCCCTCCTCCACGAGCGGTGCCGGCGCGGTCGGGCTGTGCCAGCTGATGCCCGGCACGGCCGCGTCGCTCGGCGTCAGCAACCCGCTCGATCCGGCGCAGTCGATCGACGGCGGCGCGCGCTACCTGCGTCAGCAGCTCGACGCCTTCGGCGGCGACCCCTCGCTCGCGCTCGCGGCCTACAACGCCGGCTCCGGCGCCGTCCGCAGATACGGCGGCGTGCCGCCCTACGCCGAGACGCAGGCGTATGTCCAGAAGGTCCTGGGCTACGCGAACGCCTACCGCAGCTCGCACCCCGCGATGGGCGCGACGGCTGCCGCCCTGTCGACCTCGACCCCTTCCTTCTCATGATCCAGCTCTCCAGCGCACTGCTCGAGCCGCCCGCGCCCGCGCCGCACTGCTCCGAGATCTCGTCCCACCCGCCCTCGCCACCGGGGTCGCCGTTCTCCTCGGTGCTCGACGACCACCAGGCCCGGACCGCCACTGCGGAAGGCCACCAGAGACCGGACACGAGCCGTGCCCCCGTCGCTGACCGCGACGCGCACGAGCCCCGGGTCGACGCCGACGGCGACCCCAAGCACGAGCGCGACGGCACGGCGCCCGCGGGGCCGGACTCGACTCACGCCTCCGCGCTCGCCGCGCTGCTCGGCGGCGTGCCGTTGCCCGCCGGCGTCGCGACGACGGTCGTCGCGAGACTGACGGTCGACGCCGCCGCCACGACCGCGACTGCTGCGCCGGCGCCCGGCCTCCCCGGTGCCTCCGCGCCGGCGACCGCGATCCCGACCGGTGCGAGCGTGCCGGCAGCCGCCTCGGCGCTGCCGCTCCGCCCCGCCGCCGGCGCGGCGGTGGCGGACCCGACCGCTGCTGCGGCGACCGCCGGACCTTCCGACACCGCTGGGCCGAGAGCGCTCGCGGGGAGCGCGACCGCGGCTGCCGGCGTGCCGAGCGCGGCGGCCAGCGTCGCCAACGCGCTCCAGGCCGCGTCCGCGCGGCCCGCCGGTGCGGGCGTCCTCGACGGAGCCCACACAGCGACGACGGGGCAGGACGCCGCGGCTGCCGCGCCCGCGGGCGCGATCGCCGGGGCCCCGGCCGGCGGCTCGGCCGGGAGCGGCGGCAGCGCCGCCGGCACCGCCGACCACGCGCCGGCGCAGACCGCGCCGGCCCCCGCGCCGACTGCGACGCCCACGGCCGCGCCGGCCTCCCCGACCTCGACGCAGCCCACTCAGGCGAGCAGCGCGTCGCCGACGCCCGGCGTCGGGCTCGAGCACGCCGTCGAGACGGTGCGCCTCGCACTGCGCGCCGCCGCCGACCGCGGCGTCACGCACGCGCGCATCAGCCTCACGCCGCGCGAGCTGGGCGGGATCGAGGTCCACCTGCGACAGACCGCCGACGGACTCGTCGCGCGTGTCGTCGCCGAGCACACGACGGCGGCCCAACTGCTCCAGCAGGCCGGCGGCGACCTCCGCCGCTCGCTCGAGTCGCAGGGCCTCACGCTGCTGCGGCTCGACATCGGCGCCTCCGGCGAGCAGGGCGGCCGCGCCCCCGGCGACGGCCGCGGCCTCGCCGACGGCGCGAGCGGCGACGGCTTCGAGGGCCGTGCGGGACGCAACCGCGCAACCACCTCCGACGACCCGCTCGCGGCGCTCGACTCGACCACCGACCCGGCCTCCTCGACCACCACGCTCGCGCTCTCCAACGGCGCGCTCGTCGACGTGCTCGCCTAGCGCCAGCGCAGGAGGGACGAACCATGCCCATCAATCCGCTCGACACGACCCCGGCGCCCGGCAGCGTCGGCGCGCAGCAGACCAGACAGCCGGGGATCCTCGGCAAGGACGACTTCCTGAAGCTGCTGATCGGGCAGATGAAGAACCAGGACCCGCTGAGCCCGAGCGACCCCTCGCAGCAGATGGGTCAGATGACGCAGTTCTCGATCCTCGAGCAGATCTCGAACCTCGCGCAGTCGCAGCAGGCGGCCGCGTCGAACGACTACGACCAGCAGGCGGTCGGGCTGATCGGCAGAAGCGTCACGTACACGAAGGCCGACGGCTCGAGCGCCTCCGGCGTCGTCGAGCAGGTCAGCTTCACGAGCAGAGGCCCGACGCTCACGATCGGCGGCGTCAGAGGCATCGCGCCCGTCGTCGTCACCGAGGTCAGATGAGCCAGCCGCTCCCCAACGCCGCACTGCTGCCGCCGGGGATCGCCGGGCCGCAGCCTGCTGCGCCCGTGGGCGCGAGCAACCGCATCGCCGACGCGCAGGCCGTCCACGGCCCCGCGTTCGGCGAGCTGCTCGCACGCACGCACAGCGTCTCCTTCTCCCGCCACGCGCTCGAGCGGCTCCAGCGCCGTGGCATCGAGCTCGGCGAGCAGACGCTCGCCAGGCTCGGCGACGGCGTCGACCGCGCGGCGGGCAAGGGCTCGCGCGCGTCGGTCGTGTTCGTCGACGGCACCGCGTTCGTGGTCGCCGTCCCGAAGCGCACCGTCGTCACGGCGGTGGATCCCGAGCACATGCGCGAGCAGGTGTTCACGAACATCGACAGCGCCGTCATCGCATGACGCGGACGGCTGACACCCACGGCAACGACAGCGGCCGGACCTCCTTCCCGAGGGAGCCGCTCACCGTCACCCGAAAGGACGTGATGCCCCGATGATGCGAGGCATGTTCTCCGCGATCAGCGGACTGAAGGTCAACCAGACGATGCTCGACGTGACCGCGAACGACCTCGCGAACGTCAACACGATCGGCTACAAGTCGGCGCGCACGACGTTCCAGGACTCGCTCGCGCAGCTCCAGCGCGGCGCGGCCGGCGCGAACCAGTCCTCCGGCGGCTCGAACGCGCTGCAGGTCGGCCTCGGCGTGCAGCTCGGCTCGGTCGACAACCTGATGTCCGGCGGTGCGCCGATGACGTCCGGCAACCCGCTCGACGTCTACATCCAGGGCGCCGGCTGGTTGCGCGTCGGCCTCGGCGACGGCACGACCGTCCCGACCGACTTCCAGTACACGCGCGCCGGCAACCTCACGATCAACGCGTCGGGCCAGCTCACGACGCAGGACGGCCACTACCTCGTCGGGCTCGACGCGACCGCGACCGCCAGCGGCACCGGCTTCACGTACGCCCCGGGCACGAGAGACAGCTACATCACGATCCCGCCCGGCTCGACCGACACGACGATCGGCCAGGACGGCGGCGTCTCGTACATCGACCAGAACAGCAGATCGAGAACGTTCGGCCAGCGCGTCACGGCCGGCTACCTCGCGCTCGCGAAATTCTCGAACGAGGGCGGCCTCCAGCGCACCGGCGGCTCGCTCTGGCTGCAGTCCGCCAGCACCGGCGCGCCGACGATCGGCACCCCGAACACGAACGGCTTCGGCCAGACGAACGCCGGCATGCTCGAGATGTCGAACGTCGACCTCGCGACCCAGTTCACGACCATGATCACCGCGCAGCGCGGGTTCCAGGCGAACTCCCGTGTCATCTCGACTGCGGACGAGATGCTGCAGGACCTGGTGAACCTGAAGCGGTGATCTCCGCTGGGGGGTGCCGCAGCCGGCCGAGCGGGTGCCGAAGGTGGCCATGTGGCCACCGGAGGCGGGTCCCGCATCGGGATCACCGGCGGAGGCGGGGCCCCCATCGGTAGCGGAGACGGGGCGCCGGTTGAGGGACCGGCCGCCCCGTCCTGCGCCCGCCCGCGACCTTCCACAGGAGGCACACGACGTGATCGTCCTGCACCGCCTCGGCCACGACGCCGAGCCCTTCCATCTCAACCCGGACATGATCCTGACCGTCGAGGCGACGCCCGACACGGTCGTGACGCTCGCGAGCGGCGCGAAGGTCGTCGTGGCCGAGGCGCCCGACCGCGTCGTCGGCGAGATCCTCAGCTGGCGCTCCGAGATCCTCGCCGACGCGCTCAGCGGGCGGCGGCCGGCGCTGCGCGCGATTGAAGGTTCGCCGCCGCCCGCCGATCACCCGGGCTGATGAAGGCTGCAACCGCAATCGGGATCGCCGCGGGCGTCGGCGCGCTGCTCTTCGCCTCCATGATGGAGGGGACGCAGCCGATGGCGTTCTTCAACATCCCCGCGCTCATCATCGTGATCGTCGGCACCGGCAGCGCGACGCTCGCGAGCGTCGGGATGAACACGATGAAGATGATCCCGCAGCTCTACAAGCTCGCGTTCGGGCCGCCCGAGCTCGACATGCGCGGGCGCGTGGAGCTGGTCGTCTCGCTCGCCGAGCAGGCGCGCCGCGAGGGCCTGCTGGCGCTCGACGCGCAGCTGGCCGAGATCGACGACGAGTTCACGCGCAAGGGCCTGCAGCTCGTCGTCGACGGCACCGATCCGGAGCTCGTGCGCGAGATCCTCGAGGCCGAGATCGACGGCATGACGACGCGCCACGCAGCCGGCGCGACCGCCTTCGAGAAGGCCGGCGGCTACGCGCCGACGATGGGGATCATCGGCACGGTGATGGGGCTCGTGCACGTGCTCCAGAACCTCTCCAACCCGTCGATGCTCGGCCCCGCGATCTCGACCGCCTTCATCGCGACGCTGCTCGGCGTCGGCGCCGCCAACGTGATCTTCCTGCCCGTCGCCGCGCGCCTGCGCGCGCTCTCGTCGGCCGAGGCCGAGCTGCGCATCCTCACGCTCGAGGGGATCCTCGCCGTGCAGGCGGGCGACAACCCGCGCGTCGTCGGCGACAAGCTGCGCTCGTTCGTCGCGCCGGCCCAGCGCGAGGGCGAGGACGATGCGGCGGGCGGCCGCGCAGTGTCCGACGCCGCCGCCGGCGCTGCGCAGCCCGCGGCGGAGGCCGCCTAGCCATGTCCGCCGCCGCCCGCGGCCGTCGCCGCCGTCACTCCGACGGCGGGGGGCACGAGAACGAGGAGCGCTGGCTGCTCACGTATGCGGACATGATCACGCTGCTGCTGGCGCTGTTCGTCGTGCTGTTCGCGATCTCGTCGGTCAACGTCTCGAAGGTGAAGATGTTGCAGCAGTCGTTGCGCGACGCCTTCTCCGGCAAGGTGATGAACGGCGGCGAGGCGATCCTGCAGACGTCGAACAGCGTCGCCGTGAGAACGCTGGACAGCGCGCCGAGAGTCGTTCCGAGCACGCCGTCGATCGGTCGCCCCAGCACCCCGGCCGCGCAGGCGTCGTTCGCAGCGCGGCGCGAGCAGGACGAGCTGCAGCACCTCAAGCGCATGCTCGACGCGTACGCCGCCGCCCACGGCTTCAAGGCGCAGGTCGAGACGGTCGTCACGCAGCGCGGGCTCGTCGTGCGGCTGCTGACCGACAACGTCCTGTTCGACTCCGGCCTCGCGCAGCTCAAGCCCCGGGGCCTGCCGCTGCTGGGCGAGGTGGGGACGCTGCTCGGCGTCGACCGCGTCCATCCGATCATCGTCGAGGGTCACACCGACGACGTGCCGATCTCGACGTCGCAGTTCGCCTCCAACTGGGAGCTGTCGACGGTGCGCGCCGCCGCCGTCGTGCGCTGGCTGATCGCCCGCAGCGTGCCGCCGAAGCGCTTCTCGGCCGCCGGCTACGCCGACCTTCACCCGCTCGCCTCGAACGGCACGGCCGCCGGCCGCGCGCGCAACCGCCGCGTCGAGGTCGTGCTCCAGCGCATCCACGCGCTGCCCTCGAGCGACCAGCTCTCGCCCGTGCTTCCGAAAGGCACCACCCCATGAAGAGAAAGAAGATCCTGATCCCGCTGCTCGTGGTGGTGATCGCGGCCGTGGCCGCGAAGTTCGTGCTGGCAAGACCGGCGCCGGAGCCGCACCACAAGATCGACGGGATCGTCTACGTGCTGCCGAAGGAGTTCCTGGTGAACCTCAGCGACGGCCGCTACGCGAAGCTCAACGTCGCGCTCGTGCTCGACCCGTCCCAGCCGACGGCCGCCGCCGGCGGCGAGGGCGGCGGCGCGTCGCCGCCTGACGGCTTCGGGCCGCTCGAGCAGGAGGCGGCGGTGCGCGACATCGTCACCGACGTCGTCACCGGCCAGAGCGGCGACGAGCTCGTCAGTGCGAGAGGCCGCAGACAGGTGAAGGCGGAGATCCTCGCCGGCCTGCGCGCGCACACGGACGTGAGAGTCAACGAGGTCCTGCTCCCCGACGTCGCCGTCCAGTAGGAGGCCTGACGATGAGTGAAGACAACCTGGAGCTGCCCGCCTTCGATCGAGCGGCGGGTGCTGGCCCTGACGCCTTCGGCGCGGCGGGCCCCCACGACCTCGGACGCCTCAGCGAGGTGCCGGTCGAGCTGGCGGTCGAGATCGGCCGCACGCGCATGACGGTCGGCGCGACGCTGGAGCTGCGCCCCGGCTCGATCGTCGTGCTCGACCGCGTCGCCGGGGAGCCGGTCGACCTGCTCGTCAACGGCACGCCGATCGCGCGCGGCGAGGTCGTCGTGATCGACGAGGAGTTCGCGCTGCGCGTGACCGAGGTGCTCGGCGAGCGCGCCGGCGTGTCCGGCCCGGCCGACGCGCCCGACGTGGAGTCCGACCCGGCCGCGGCGGCCTGAGCGGAGCGGGACGATGACCGTGCCCGACCAGCTCGTCGTCTGTGCGCTCGGCGCCGAGCAGTACGGCCTGCCGATCGGGCAGGTGCGCGAGATCGTGCGCTACGTCGAGCCGCGCTACGTCGCGGCCGACGACGACGGCGTGCGCGGCGTGATCGGCCTGCGCGGCCGGCTGCTGCCGGTCCACGACCTCGGCATGCGGCTGGGGCTCCCGGCGACGGCCGCGTCGGCAGTGCCGCCGGCGACGGCCAAGATCGTCGTCGTCGAGGCCGGGGACGAGCTCGCGGGCCTCCTGGTCGACGACGTCGTGGAGGTCGCGACGATCACCGCCGAGCAGGTCGAGGAGGTGCCGGCCGCGTCCGCCGGCGGCCGGGCCGCGCGCGTCGCCAAGCTCGGCGAGCGGCTCGTCCTGCTGGTCGACGCTGCGGAGCTGCTCGACCTCGCAGACGCGCCCGCGTAGGAGCAGCCTCCGTGCCCGCCGCCGCGTCCCGCGTCGTCGTGATCGCCGCCTCGACCGGCGGCCCGCGCGCGCTGGGCGCGCTCGTGCCGGCGCTGCCCGCGCCGCTCGGCGCCGGCACCGTGATCGTCCAGCACCTGCCGCGTGGCTTCACCGCCCCGCTCGCGCAGCGGCTCGACCAGGTCGCGCGCCTGCGCGTGCGCGAGGCCGGCGACGGCGACGTGCTCGACCCGTGCGTCGCGCTGCTCGCGCCCGGCGGCTCGCACCTGCGCCTCACCGCCGCCGGCACCGCATCGCTCAGCCAGGCCCCGGAGGTCGGCGGGCTGCGCCCGCGCGCGGACCTGACGATCGCCGACGCCGCGCGCGCGTACGGCGAGCGCACCGTGCTCGTCGTCCTTACGGGGATGGGGAACGACGGCCTCGAGGGCGCCGAGGAGGTGCACCGCCGCGGCGGCCGCGTGCTGGTGGAGGCCGAGTCCACGTGCACCGTCTACGGGATGCCGCGCGCCGTCGAGGAGGCGCACCTGGCCGACGTCGTGCTGCCGCTCGGCGAGCTGCCCGAGGCGATCGCGGCGGAGGCGGTCGCATGATCGACCAGCAGGACTACCTGCCCGTCTTCCTGGCGGAGTCGCGCGAGCACCTGCAGGAGCTCGGCCTTGCGATCGTGCGGATCGAGGCGGCGCCCGACGATCGCGCCGCAGCGGACCGCGTCTTCCGCGTCGCGCACTCGCTCAAGGGCATGAGCGCCGCGATGGGCTTCGACGCGATCGCCGCGCTCACGCATGGGATGGAGGACGTCTTCGAGCTGCTGCGCCAACGCACCGGCGGCCTGCCGCCCGACGCGATCGACGTGCTGTCCGCCTGCCTCGACGCGCTCGAGACGGCCGTGGACCAGATCGCCGCGGGCAGCGACGGCGGGACGCGCCTCGACCCGGCCCCGCTCGTCGAGCGCCTGCGGCGGCTCGCGCGCGAGCGCACGCCGTCGCAGGAGCTGGCGCGCGACGGCGACGCGGCGCTGCCCGACCTGACCCGAGCGCCCGCCTCCGACGGCGGCGAGCGCATCTTGCACGTCGTCGCCGACCTCGCCGAGGACTGCCAGATGCCGGCGGTGCGCGCGTTCATGCTGTTCGAGGCGCTGCGCGTGCACGGCGAGCTGGTCGGCGGCGTGCCCGCGCCCGAGAGCGTCGAGCGCTTCTCGGGGCGCCAGATCGAGGCGTGGGTCGCGACCCGCTCCGACGAGGCCACGGTCGACGAGAGCGCCCGTGCCGTCGGCGAGCTGGCCGACGTGCGCGTGCGCGAGGCGCCCGTGCTGGCTCCCGCCGACGGCGAGCCCACGCCGGTCGCCGCGACCGCAGCCGCCTCGGCCGGCGCGACGTCGCCCACCGTCCGCGTCGACGCCGAGCGGCTCGACGAGCTGCTGCACCTGATGGGCGAGCTGGTCCAGCACCGCACGGCGGTGGAGGCGCTCGCGGCCGAGGCGCCGGACGCGGTTCCCGGCCTGGCGCAGGCCGTGCAGCGCCTCGCGCGCACCTCGCAGGCGCTCCAGACGACCGTCACGCGCGTGCGGATGGTCCCCGTCGAGTCCGTCTTCCTGCGCTTCCCGCGCCTCGTGCGCGACCTCGCGACGCGGCTCGGCAAGCAGGTCGACCTGCGCTTGACGGGCGCCGACACGGAGCTCGACCGCACGGTCGTCGACGCGCTCGGCGACCCGCTCGTGCACCTCGTGCGCAACGCGCTCGACCACGGGCTCGAGACGCCGGCCGAGCGCGTGGCGGCCGGCAAGCCGCCGACCGGCGTGCTCGAGCTGTCCGCGCGCCACGCCGGCGGACACGTGGTGATCGCGGTGCGAGACGACGGGCGCGGGATCGACCCGCGTGCGGTGGGCCGCGTCGCATGCGAGCGCGGGCTGATCGACGCCGCGACGGCCGCTGCGCTCGACGCGACGGCCGCCGCCGAGCTGCTGTTCGCGCCCGGCTTCTCGACCGCCGCCGTCGCGACCGACGTGTCCGGCCGCGGCGTGGGAATGGACGCGGTGCGCGAGCGCGTGCGCGCGCTTGGCGGCGAGATCTCGCTGAGCTCGGAGTGTCTCCCTCCGGTCACCGCAAGCGGATCACCTGCGGAGGACGGGTTTCGCCCTCCGGTCACCGCAAGCGGAGACCTGCGGACGGGGTTTCGCCCTCCGGTCACCGCAAGCGGAGACCTGCTGACGACGTCACAGGGCACGCGGGCGCAGCTGCGACTGCCGCTGACACTGGCGTCGATCCACGCCCTGCTCGTCACGGTCGACGAGCTGCCCTACGCAATCCCGTTGGACCGCGTGGTGCGAACGGTGCGGCTCGACGCGCAGCCCGTGCGCACCGTGCGCGGCGCCCCATTGCTCCCGCTCGGCGACGAGCTGCTGCCGCTGCTCGACGGGGCTGAGGCCCTCGCCGCGCGTGCCGTGGCCCACTCCGCCGAGCGGACCTACGCCGTCATCCTCACCGCCGCCGGCGGGCGCCGCCTCGCGCTCGCCGTCTCGGCGCTCGCCGGCCAGCGCGAGCTCGTCACGCGCCGTCTTCCCCGTGCCGTCAGCCAGCGCGCCGCCGCAGCCGGTGGCGCCGTCCTTCCCGACGGCGGCATCGCGCTGGTCGTCGACTGCGATGCGTTGGGTGACGTCGCCAGCAGGTCGCCGCTTGCGGCGACCGGAGGGCGAAACCCCGAGTCGCCGCTTGCGGCGAACGAAGGGCGAAACCCCGAGTCGCCGCTTGCGGCGAACGAAGGGCGAAAGCCCGATCCCGGCCAACCAGAAGGAGTCCCAGCATGATCACCGACTACGACGAGCGACAGCTCGACGCCCTCAGGGAGCTGGCGTCGATCGGCTCCGGCACCGCCGCCACCGCACTCGCGCAGCTGCTCGGCCGCCCGGTCGAGCTGGCCGTCCCGCGCGTGCTCGCGCTTCCGTTGGCGGACGCGCTCGACGCCGTCGGCGAGCCCGACGCGATGGTCGCGAGCGTCGTGATGCCGACCACCGGCTGCGCCGGCGGTGCCCGCGGCGACGCCGAGATCGTCGTGCTGCTGCTGTTCTCCTACCGCTGCGCCGCGACCCTCTGCGAGCTGCTCTGCGTCGAGCCGCGCAGCGAGCTGGGCGACTCCGCGCTCGGCGAGATCGGCAACATCCTCGGCGCCTCCGCCGTCGGCGCGCTCGCGACGATGACCGGCCTCGCGCTCGAGCCGCAGCCGCCGCACGTCCTCTACGACATGCTCGGCGCGGTCGTCGCCTCGGTCCTCAGCGCGACCGCCGGCGAGCTCGACTCGGCGCTCGTGCTCGACGCCGAGCTGGCGGTCGCGGACGCCGCCTGCGGCCTGTCGTTCCTGCTGCTGCCCACGGCGGTCGGCGTCGCCGAGCTGCTCGGCCGGCTCGGCCTGGGAGCAGAGGAGTGAGCGAGCGGTGAAGGTCGTGCGGATGGGCGAGCTGAGGGCGTCGGCGACGCCGGAGGACGAGCTGGTGTCGATGGGCCTCGGCTCCTGCGTGGGCGTGGCGCTCGTCGACCGCGAGCGCGCGATCGCGGGGCTCGCCCACGTGATGCTGCCGGCCGCGAACGCCGCCTACAGCGCGCCCGCGAAGTTCGCCGACCGCGCCGTGCCCACGCTGCTCGCGCTTGCCGAGCGGCTCGGCGCGCGGCGCGAGCGGATGGTGGCGGTGCTCGCCGGCGGCGCGCAGATGTTCGGCGGGAACGCCAGAGGCGCCGGCGTCGCCGGGCTCGACCTCGGTGCGCGCAACGAGGCCGCCGTGCGCGCCGCGCTCACCGCGGCGGGCATTCCCGTGCGCGCCGCCGCGACCGGCGGGGCTCGCGGTCGCACCGTGCGCGTGCGCGTCGGCGAGGCGCGCGTGACGGTGAAGGAGGCGGGCGGCGAGGAGGTCCCGCTGTGGCACCCGGCCGCTGCTGCCGATGACCCGGGGGAGACACCATGAGCGAGCTCCTCACCAACGATCAGGTCGCCGCGCTCGTCGAGGCGGCGCAGCAGGGCGAGCTGCCCGACGACCGCGCGGGCGGGAGCGGCGCGAGCCCCTCGCGCCGCAGCCGGCGGCTGCGCAGCGTCGACTTCGCGCGCCCGACGAAGTTCACGAGCGAGCACGAGCGGCGCATCGTGCGTGCGCTCGACGCCTTCTGCACCACGGCCGCCACGCGCCTCTCCGCCGAGCTGCGCGTGCCGCTCGAGCTGGAGGTGATCGACACGACCCAGCTGCCGTGGTCGAGCGCGCAGTCCGCGCTCCCGCCCGACTCGGTCGGCGCCGCGCTGGCGGTCGCCCCGGTGGGAACGCGCATGCTGCTCACGGCCGAGCTGCCGCTCGTGCTGCTGACGATCGAGCACCTGCTCGGCGGCGGGCCGGAGCGGCCGCCGAAGGCGCGCAAGCTGAGCGAGATCGACTGGGCGCTCACGCGCCGCCTGTTCGACATGCTCACGCACCACCTGTCGCTCGTGTGGCAGGACCTCGCCGGGCTGACGCTCGAGACGCGCGACGTCGACACGCACATGGAGGGCCTGCAGGTCACCGCCGTCAGCGACCCGACGCTGACGCTCACCTTCGAGGCGCGCGTCGACCGCCACTCCTCGACGCTGGCGCTGCTCGTGCCGTGGAGCGCGATCGACGGCGTCGCCGACGAGCTGGCCGGTCGCGAGACGCGCAACGAGGCGACCGACCCGCGCATCGCCGCCGCAGTGCGGCGCGCCGTCGCCGGCGCCGAGGTCGTGCTGCGCGCCGAGGTGGCGCACGTCGAGATGGCGATCGACGAGGTGCTCGCGCTCGAGCCCGGGGATCTCGTGCGGCTCGGCGCGCCCGCCACGGCGGGCGTCGGGATCTACGCAGAGGACGTGCCGATCCACCGTGCCCAGCCGGGCCGCAGCGGCACGCGACGCGCGGTCCAGGTGACGGCGCCGGCAGGCGGTGGCGCGTGAGCCCCGCCGACCCCGCGAGCACCACCGACGCGCTGATGCGCCTCGGCGCCTCGACCGCCGAGGCCGTCGCGAAGGCGCTCGACGCGATCTGCCCCGAGCCGGTCGAGCGCGGCGACGTGACCGTCGTGCCCGGCGAGGAGAGTCCCTTCGAAGGCTTCGACGGTCCCGCCGTCACGGTCAGCGTCGCCTACGTGGATGGCGTCACCGGCGGCAACGTGCTGCTGATGACGCCGCGCGGCGCGCGCCTGATCGCGGCCGCGATGGGCGACCGGGTGGGCGGGCTCGACGAGGCGGACGACGGCGAGGAGCCCACCGAGCTGGAGCTGTCCGCCGTTGCCGAGGCCGCCAACCAGATGTTCGCCGCGGCCGCGAGCGCGACCGGTGTGGTGCTCGGGCAGAACGTCGAGATCGCCCCGCCGGACACGCGCCTGCTGGCGGCCGCCGCGACCGACGCCCGCGAGGCGTTCGACGCGACGCCGCACGCCGTCAGCGCGACGTTCCGTGCCTGCGGCGAGCCGTGCCGGCTCGTGCAGCTCGTCCCGAACGCGTTCGTCGTGCGCATGACGCGCGCGCTCGGCGAGCAGGGGACGGAGCAGCTGAGCGGCGACGCCAGTCTCGCCGCGCTGGGGATCGCGCACCGCAGCGAGCCCGGCGAGGAGCGCCGGCTCGACGACGCGCTGCGCGACATCCGCGTGCGCGTGTGGGCCGAGCTGGGCCGCACCCACGTCTCGCTCGGCGAGGCGCCGGAGCTGCCGGCGGGCGCGGTGCTGGAGCTCGACCGCAAGGCCGACGACCCCGTCGACCTGTACGTGAACGGCCTGCGCTTCGCGAGCGGCCGGGTCGTCCTCACCGAAGAGGGCGAGTGGGCGCTGCGGCTCGAAGAGGTCGCGGGACGAACGGCGCGCTCCGCGGGCGCCGGGCTTGACAGCGACAAGGAAGGAGCCGTGATCTAGATATGGCACGCGTGCTCGTCGTCGACGACGCAGCGTTCATGCGCAAGGTCCTGACCGACGCGCTCACCGCCGGCGGCCACGAGGTGGTCGGCGAGGCGGGCGACGGCGACGCGGCGCTCGCCGCCTACCAGGACCTCCAGCCGGACCTCGTGACGCTCGACATCACGATGCCGCAGAAGGACGGCCTCGCCACCCTGCGCGAGCTCGTCGAGATCGACCCCGCCGCGCGCGTCGTGATCTGCTCCGCGCTCGGCCAGGAGACGAAGGTGCTCGACGCGATCAAGGCCGGGGCCAAGGACTTCGTCGTCAAGCCGTTCGAACGCGACCGCCTGCTGGGCGCCGTCGAGAAGGCGGTCGCCTGAGCGACGATCGCCGGGGCTCCGGCTCGGCTGCCTGCCGCCTACCAGCCTCTCCGTCTCGCCCGGAGCGCCCGCTCGTGCTCGCCCTGGAGCTGCTCGAACCCCACCCACAGCACGTTCATCGCCGTCGCGACGATCTGCTCGCGCGGGACGTGGGGGTGCTCGTCCCACCAGATCGCGAGGCCGGCGAAGCCGGCGCGCATCACCTCGGCGGCCATCTCGAGCGCCTCGGGCTCCGTCGACCCGGCGATCCGCTCGGCACCCGGCTCGGCGCCGAGGATCGCGCCGAGCGCTGCCCGCCCCTGCGCCTGGATCGCCCGATGCGCCGCGCGCGCCTCCGCGTCGCCGGTCGCCTCCTGGAAGTACATGCGCGCCGCGAAGCGATGCTCTTCGACGTAGCGCGCCCACGCGTCGAACGCGCGGTGCATGCGCACGTCGGGAGCGGCGTTTCGCCCTCCGGTCACGGCAAGCGGCGACCCGGCGTTTCGCCCTCCGGTCACCGCAAGCGGCGACCCGGCGTTTCGCCCTCCGGTCACCGCAAGCGGCGACCTGCGGTCGACGTCACCGCTGAGCTGCTCGACCCACATCGCCAGCAGCTCGTCGCGCGTGCGCTCGAGCAGGCGCGTGAAGAGGTCCAGCTTCGAGGCGAAGTGGTCGTAGACGACCGGCGGCGTGACGTCGGAGCGCCGTGCGATCTCGTCGATCGACGCGCCCGCGTAGCCGCGAACGGCGAACACCTCCGTCGCGGCGCGCTCGATCAGCTCGCGCCGCGCGGCGGCCGACAGCCGTCTGCGCGGGGTCGGCAGGCCTGCGCCCGCGCGCCCACGCCGCGGGGTTCCCGCCCGGACATCCTGCTTCGACAAACCTAACGCTCCCTAGGTACTGTTGCTGGCGAGCACTAGGTTACGCACACGCGGACCCGACACGCAGCGAAAGGGCGGCCGACATGAGCGCGACAGGGCAGATCGTCGAAGACCCGGTCTTCAGACACCGGCTCAGGTTCGAGGCGACGACCGACGAGCACGGCGCCCCCGCCGTCGCGGTCGAGATGTGGGTCGATCCGGGCGGCGGCGTGCCGCCCCACGTCCACCCACGGATGGAGGAGCGCTTCACGGTGCTCGACGGCCGCGCCGAGTTCCTCGCCGGCCGCAGATGGGTCGGCGCCGACCCCGGCGAGACGGTCGTCGTCCCCGCCGGCACGCGCCACGCGTACCGCAACCGCGGCAGCGTGATCGCGCACGTGCGCTGCATCGCGACGCCCCCGGACCCGGGCCTCGAGGGCTTCCTCACCGACGCCGCCGCGCTCGGCCGCGCCGGCCGCATCTCGAAGCACGGCATCCCCAAGGGGATCAAGGGCTGGCTCCAGGGCGCGGTGATGATCGATCACTATGGCGAGATGGTCGAGCTGGGCTTCCCCCCGCTCCCGCCGCCCGCCATCCAGCGCCTCGTCCTCCCCCCGCTGGCCCGCATCGGCGCCCGCCGCGGCTACCGCGCCGGGCGGCTGGGCTGAGCGAGCGTCGCGAGCGGCAGTCGCTCCTGATGCCCGCGCCCCGCGAGCGCCGCTGCGACACGTACGTCTGACCGGCCCACCGTCGTTGGACACGCCGGCGCACGGTGTGAGGTTCAACACGCCGGACCGGCATGGGGGGCGCTGCGTCGCTTAGCCCGCCCGGCGAAACGTCACCTACAAATCTGCCAGTGAGGGACTTGACCCTCCCGGGCGACGGTGATCAGATGACGCAATGTCACCTGGGAGAAGGCTGGGCGCGATGGCGTCTACACAATCGAGCGTGTTCTGGGCCCGTGGGCTGCTGCTTGGGATCCGCGGCGGTCCGGTGATCGTGCTCGTAGTG
>Ga0210410_10000567_pt1 | contig 39804 bp, 48 predicted proteins | sample IncBWC4MmetaG_FD_161058 | JGI IMG/M metagenome (GOLD analysis project Ga0210410, IMG submission 161058) | Forest soil microbial communities from Barre Woods Harvard Forest LTER site, Petersham, Massachusetts, United States - Inc-BW-C-4-M | ecosystem: Environmental > Terrestrial > Soil >...
TTAGGAGTCATTCGGGCCTCCGTGCAATCACCCGAGTGGCAACATCGGCTTCCTGAAGGGCCCCCAATTCGCGACGCAGGGCGGCAATACGGGCTTCGCGTATCTCGTACCACGCCTCAGATTGTCGCGTCCAACCACCCAACGTGGCCGTATGGTTAGCTCCACTCTGGAGCCTGTGCAACTCGGAAATTTCTGCGATTAGTTCTACACGGTTGGCGCTAAACGCCATTGCGGGCCTCCTTGTGAAAGTGGGGTATTCACAAAGGCCCGTCGCTCTCGGAGCACGGCAGAGAGGTTTGGAACGGCGTCGCAAAATCAGCCCACCGCCCATCCAAACGCACAGCCACCGAAGCGACTTGCACAATTTTTCGTCATAGGGCTGTGGACTCGGAAGAGAAGGCAAAGCGACTCGCGAGCGAAATAGATGCTGCGGGAGGCAAGGCACTCCCGATTAAGGCGGATAGTGCCGCTTCTGAGGACATTCGCGCAACAGTGAATCAAGTCGTGAAAGAGTTGGGGGAAATAGATATTTTCGTCAACAACGCCGGAATTATGATCCGTGGAACCATCGACAGCTACAGCCTCGAAGACTTCGACCGCATGTTGGCCGTTAATGTCCGCGCAGCATTTGTAGGTATACAAGCCGCTTCACAAGCCATGAAGGATGGAGGACGGATCATCCTGATCGGCAGCAGCACTGCCGTCCGGACAGCAGTTCCGGGAGCTGGCGTTTACAGCATGACCAAAGCGGCCCTTAGCGGATTGGTGCGAGGGGCCGCTATCGATCTCGCTCCTCGGACGATTACAGTCAATAATATTCAGCCTGGTCCGACGGCGACTGACATGAGTGCGCCTCACGCTGAAGCGGTGAAGACTTTGATTCTACTGGCGCGAATGGCGGATGTGTCGGAGATTGCGGGTTTTGTCTCGTATCTTGCATCCGATGAGGCCGGATTCATTACAGGGGCCAGCCTCACAATCGATGGGGGATACATCGCATAATTGAGAGCGAGGAGAGATGGATATGGCCCGACCGAAGGAATTTGATCTAGAGAGAGCTCTTCATCGTGCCCTATCCGCCTTCTCTCAAAAAGGCTTTGCCGCCACGTCGACCGACGAGCTGATGCGCGTAATGGAGGTAGGTCGGCAAAGCATGTATGACACTTTCGGGGACAAACGCGCCCTCTTCTTGAAGGCTCTCGAAGTCTACGTCTCGGAAAACGTTCGAGCTATAAATGTCGAACTCCAAGCTCCAGGGTCACCGCTTGCTGCTATCCGGAGCGCATTGGTTCATTTTTCAGAACGTAAAGATCTTTCCAGTACGGATGGTTGCATGGGGATTAATGCCATTTGTGAATTCGGGATGCGAGATGAAGACGTGACGCGAATTACACGCCGTGCTGCCAACGCACAGCGTCACACGCTCATGGACACATTGAGACGAGCTCAGATGGAAGGCGAACTTGATGCTCGGTCGGACATTGAGAGTCTTGCCGATTTCTTTGACGCCACGCTGGCAGGAATAAGGATTGCTGCGAAAGCGGGAAAGACTCGGCCAGCCCTACGACGAATCGCCGAGGTTGCTTCCGGCACGTTTGCCGATGTTAAATCATCGGTCCTGTGAAGTCGCAAGGAGGAACTAATCCCGAGTGCTAAGAGCAGGAAAATCCGTGATGGCTGCATAAAGGGCCAGGTGTCATTCCGCCCCCCGAAGTCTTAGTGCTGTATCTGAAGCGCCCACGAGGGAAGATCTCCCGTTCGGATGCGCTGTATATGCGCGCTTCTCGCTCGTGCTCCGGCGCGCACACTGGTTCTCTGTCCTACATTCCTCAGAATGCAGTATGGTTGGTCTTACCGGTCCACGCGATGAATCCATCAGCAGATTGTGAATATCGACATCAATGCGAAACTTCGGAGCGGTTGCCATAGGACCTCCGGGTCTTCCATTGCAGAAATGTGCGAACCCATTGTTGACCACGAGCGGGTCGAGCCGATTTGTTCTATTCGGCTGAGAGTAAGTAACGTGAATGGAAGTTGCATTTTTTTCGCGCCTTTTCCTTCAAACCCAGAGGTTCTCATTCGCTCCGGGAGCGAGGAGCACGTACTCGCTGCCTTACTTCATGTGACCACCTCTTCGGGTGAACTTGCCGAGAAGGAACTCTGGGCCAAGCTTGCGCCGATTCGTTCAGCGATGCCAATCGCAAAATTTCCGAACACGAGCCCGGCACCACGATTGGATCTGGGATAGTAAAGGTTTGCGAGGCTGGATGACGCTAGAACGCCACCCAAGCTAGAGTAGTTTGGTTGCGATTTTCCATCGTCCGCTCTTGCCACAAAGGGACTGAATACCGAATGGCGGATTCGGGAGCCGGTTGAACCCGTTCCCTGGTAGAAGTAGCGCGGGTCCTGGTGCAGGAGGGAAGGCAGTATGGCACCTCCGATCATGATGTCAGAAAAACCATCGGCAGTGACTGCGCCAAAGCGCTTTCCATATGCTCCCCAGCCTTGACCATAATTCGGAGTATTTCCAGCCTGCTTGGCACTGGCTACAAGGAAGACTCCCGCAGCCGTAACTGGATCTGTAGAGACCTTCAGAGCCAGCTTGAACTTCATCCCTGTCGTCAGCGGTGCAGGATCGCTCTCATAGGAAACGTAAAAATTCGAATGATTCCGAACACGCGCTGCTTTTCTTCGGCCTTGAATTGCTCGGTAGCAACCTCGAGAGGGTCGTAATGAACATCGACAGTGGTGCGCTCGGTTGCAATTCGCAGTTGGATACCGGTCACAATTTTGAACTGGCCCGGATTCACTATGATCGGGGGAGATGTCCAGTCTGCAAAATCCTTGGCGCTGATGCTGAGCTGATAGGTAATGCCTGGTGTCACATCGTTAAGCTGGAACATCCCGTTCTCGGTTGCCACGATCGTACGAGGGTCATTGCTTTCAACTTCTCTAAGGACGACCGTCGCGTTGGGGATCACATCGCCGTTGACATCGGTGACGGTGCCCATGACGGTTGCAGTTCTCGACGCCGCTTGATTGTTCTGGCCTGAGGCCATCACGGAAAGGACTAATGCCACACCGAGTGCGGCACCGAGATCGATGTATAAGCGTTTCAACCGTAGCCTCTCTCTACCGAAACAACGACAACCCGACGAACAACATATGCGAGTCCAATCCAGGATTTTGATTTCCCAGATTCGCGTTCGAAATGTGGTGATACTTGTATCCAAGATCAATGGCGGTGCGGCGGCTGGATGTGAACAACTGCACACCACCGCCAAGTTGAGCAGTAAAGTTGAACTGCGTGGCTCCAAACATCCGATGGTTGAAGTAGAGAAAACCGCCGCCGCTGGTGAGAAATGGTTCGACCCGGTGGAAATGCACGAAGTTTACTTGTGCGCCGATAGGGCTCCCCCCGACACCGTAGGCGTAGGCGCGGTGACCATTGTGAGTATGCGGGTCGCCGACTAGTGCCACAGGGACTACTTCAAAGACCCAACGCACCGCGAAGGGCTCCCTCCAGTAGATGAGCCGTTCGTAGCGGCTCTCCAGTTGATAATTTCTCGCACCCAGGGTGCTGGAAAATGCATGGCCGTTTTCAAAAGCTCCGTCGAACCAATATGTGTATTCGCTGTAGGCATGCTGCCGTTCTTGTGCGATTGCTGATGTGGTGAGAAACAATGCAATGACAATCGTAGCTGCTAGGGCCGGTGCGCCTTTTACGAACCTTCGTTTTCGGTCTCGATCTCGGAGCGTCAGCACACGACCGGACAACCGTGGGCAGGCGCTGACCAGATCGCGTTCAGACTGGACATTCTTGTATGCCGCAGGTTTGAATTGCGGAGTCATGTTTCGAGCCTTGGACACCTGACCTAAAGGCAACTGGCATTCCAAAAGGGGGACACTGGTTGTGCTTCAAATGCCTGGAAATAAAGGGATCTCGTTCGACAGATTGGTCGGCGCTTGTGTCGAAATGTCGAAACTGTCAAGTGATAGTCAAGAGCTAATGACAGCACGGGTGACGACGAGCCTTGCGAGCAGAAACAGCCTCGACCTGTTCTAGCCAAACCTGGCCTAGACGGTTTCAAGGCAGCCCAGCCCATGAAACCGAAAACGACGCAAAGTGGGGCGAAGAGACAAAGCGCGCAGTTGGTCCAGGAATTAAGGATGAGAATGAAGGTGCCATCCCGGTTGATCTCGAGAAGTCCAGAAACGTGCGTGCCTATTTGCCCGGCCGCGAACCGGTAATGAGAATACGATGAGGTCGACCAGATTCTGGCGAGACAGCGGTCTTTCTTTTGAACGGGCTGCTGTTGGCAGTTGGATTGCAGTTGAGCAGCGGAAGAGGTGGTTGCAACATAGTGCTGGGGTACCACTGATGTTCCTCGGCGCTGGAGAGGAGGAAACGGCAATGGACGGCAACTACGTGTTTCTTTGTGGAGTGATATGGTGCAAGTTCGGGCAGCAAGACGCAGGCAACGAGTTGCTAAGGGCTGCGAATTCTGGAAATCCGGACATGAGCGCACTGGCCTGGGCGATGCTGGCAAAAGGTGCGCGTCGCTTGAGGGAAATGGAAAGGCAGGCGCAAACGGGCTCCCGCACGATCCTCGAGGCAAGCGTATGTGGATGAGATCATGCGCTATCTGTAAGGCACTCTTGCGCAAGCCCCGATTGTGCGAATCCGTGCGTTGTCGGTGCGGATGGACTTGGTAAGGCCCTTGGAGTCAGCCCGCTGAATTGCAGCCCGGCCTGCCATAGAGCTTATAAGAACAAGGGGTCGTCATGGCAAAGGTAGTTGAGTTTTATATACCGAAGAACTTTCGGAAACCGCTGAAGTCGAATCTCGAGCAGCGCTACGGAAAGATCATCGAGTTTTGCTTGCAAACGAACAAATCAGCTTAGGTCCGAACGAGTATCTTGTCGGGACCGGTTGATCTTGTCGGTGGTTGAAAGAAGCTGCGCGAGAACAAATCAGCCTCGCATCACGGTAACGGGTCGCACCCGGGAGCGCGGCAAGGCGCAGGGCAACTTTTCAGTTCATCCTGCCCGCCACGGCCACAACTGATATTTAGCCCCCCAGCACCTTGCACCCGGCAGCAAAACCTTCGTTTGGTATGCGGGTTAATTCCACGCTGTCAGCGCGCACTAGTCTGCGCCGCTCCGGTCCACACTAAGGCGGGTGAACTTTCCTCGATAAGCGAACCCGGTCTCGATGGCCATTCTATCCAGGGCTGCCAAGCCCCTGGATGGCTGCCAAGTGCAGTCCGGCCCGGCGGGTGCGTTCGTCATGCTCGGTATGAAGAACACCGATCTATAGATCTATTTCCTATTTCACTGTCACGCAAGTCTGACTGATGAGCTTGTGCCCAATCAGTTTGCTGCTCTGTGTTTCCGGGTTTCTGGATCCGCGAGATCGGGTGAATGTCGACATGCGGACGCCACGTCAAACGCACGACAGTCGATTTGTGTTTTTAGGAGACTCCCCCCAAAAGCGGCCGACTTATGTCGCTGAAGATATGCGGCCAACTCCCTTTGCGGACGATTGGATCGCGGCGTGCATGATGTGGTGTCGGAAGCGAACAGCGCTTCCACAGAATTCGGGAGAGATCGCGATGCTCCGATCAGAGCCGAGGAGAGCTATGACAAAAGTATATCAACTGGGCTACGTATTGTTATGGATTGGGATCGCCACCTTAATGGGGCACACACAGACGGCACCCGGAGATTATGTCGCTCCCCTAGAAGCCGGTCCAAGGGGTTCAGCCCCCAAGATGAAGGTTCAATTGCTGAACCCTGGAGAACCGACGAAACAATATGCGGTTATCTTTTACCAGGGAGACGAGGCTTTCTCCGGGCTGCTGGAGTTTGCGGAGAAGTATCACATTACGAGTGCCCACTTCACGGCTATTGGAGCATTGGATGGGGCGACGGTGGGTTGGTTCGACCCCCAGCGCAAGATGTACAAGAAGATTTCCATCGAGGGTCAGCACGAAGTGATCGGAATGAGCGGGGACATCGCTCTCTATCAAGGAAAGCCGGTCGTCCATACTCACATGCTGGTGGGGAACTCAGATGGGACAACGCAAGGTGGCCATGTTCTCGCTGCGTACGTATCCCCGACGCTGGAAGTTATGGTAACGGTCGATCCGGTAACGATGCAAAAACGATTTGACCCGGCAACGGATTTGACGTTGATCGATCCATCGGTGAAGTAACAGCACGTTGTGCCGTCGCTGCAAGGCAAATTGTGAGTGGATGAGGTTGAACACCATGACTGAAGTACGGGTGATCGCAAGAGCTGTGGCGCGTCAAGGAAAACAAGACCAACTCAGGGTGCTGTTGCAGGGCATGTTAGTTCCTACGCGGGCCGAATCGGGGTGTAAATCGTATGAACTCTACGAGTCAGACTCGACAGGCCGGTTCTATTTCGACGAAACATGGGAGAGTCCAGCGGCGCTCGATGAACACGTAGCAACCCCTCACTTTAAGCATTTGGAACAAACCATCGGCGAATTGATAAGCGAACCTTTCGAGGTGAACATCCTGAACAGGATTCTTTCCGACGCCATCGCAGCGTGACACTTGCGATCTCAGCGCGGGGAACAAAATGAATGAGGAAATAAGGCCTTTCGTTACGATTTGGCTTTGCCTGAGCCTGGTAGCCGTCATGGGAGTCGTCTGTAGCGTGCAGGCGCAGGGCCGCGCCCCAACCTTCGTGATCGATCCCAGCTGGCCAAAGCCGTTGCCTGAAAACTGGGTGAACGGACAAGTGAGTGGTGTATGTGTGGACGCACAGGATCACGTTTTCATTGTCAATCGGAATGACATGACAGACAAGGAGGCGGAAATTGCGCACCAGGCTCCGCCGTATATCGAATTCGATCCCGGCGGCAATGTAGTAAGTAGCTTCGGCGACTGGAAAACCGTCCCGAATATCACCCACGGCTGCACCATCGACTATGAGAACAATTTCTGGACGGCTGGCAACGGCGATGGAATCATCCAGAAATACGCTCACGACGGAAGGCTGCTCATGCAGATCGGGCAGAGAGGCGTTGTCGATACTTCCGATGGGACTCTGAAGGGCCGGGCGCTCAACTCGAGTCACACCCAGTTTTACATGCCATCCGACATAGCGGTAGATCCCGTAAATGGCGACGTCTACGTCGCTGACGGTTACGGCAACAGCCGCATAGTTGTTTTCGATCGATCCGGGAAATTCCTACGTCAGTGGGGGCATCAGGGGACAAAAGAAGAGGCCGATGCGGGTGTGGGTGGTGCGTTCCTGCAGGTTGTGCACTGTGTGGTCATCGGCAATGACAACCTCGTCTACGTCTGTGACCGACAGGGTGACCGGATCCAAGTTTTCGACAAGATGGGGAACTTCAAGAACAACATTTGGATCAAGAGAGGAAATAGCCTCCCGGATAATTGGGGAACAACATGGTGGATCGGCTTTTCTCCCGACCGAGAGCAAAAATACATGTACGTGGACGACGGAGGTGACGAGCAGGTCAAGATTCTCGACCATGCCAGCGGAGGAGTAGTCTCAAGCTTCGGGCGTCCCGGTCACCAGATCGGCGAATTTACCCATGGCCACACTCTGGCGGTCGATTCCAAAGGCAACGTCTATGTGGCCGAAACCGATTGGGGCCGCAGAGTCCAAAGATTCAGGCCAGTGAAATGATGCCTGTCACCCTTGAAAACTGCGCGTAGTGACAGCGAGAGCACCCTTCGAAGCATGAGAGTTGTTCTTGGACTCACGCTGGGATGGGCGACCAGTTGCGGTTGGCTCGAACGGAATCCCTGCACTCGTGTGAAGCTGCCGAAGCGGTCGGGTGGAAGAAGAGTTACCCGCACGGTTTTGACCGCCGAGCAGGTAAACGCGATTGCGGAGAAGCTCAAAGAGCCATACGCAGAGTAAGCACAAATAGGCAGATTTAGGCGAGGTTGTTCCCTAGTACTACTGTGTTACAAGAATGGAGCTCCACAAAAAGGACAACCCGCGAGTTGCCGGAGCAGAGCTCGTCCCAGGGTTTGTCGAAGGGTAGCAATGGACCAGGGGTTATGCCGCTCCACGCGCACGGGGGCGAACCCCGAGGGTGGAACTTGGGCGGCATTTCGGGGACGGGTAGGTCCACTTGACCGGCGCGAGCGGAGGGGGAAAAACGGCTCCGTTCGGCCACCAGGAACCCATAGGCCGCGATGCAGAGAGTGGCATGATGGTGAAAACCGCGCCAGCCTCGTCCTTCGTAGTGGCCCAGTCCAAGTTCTTGTTTCAGTTCTTGGTAGTCGCGCGCGATGATCCAGCGCTGCTTAGCCAAGCGCACCAGATCAGAAAGGTTCGTGGAGGCGGGCAGAGTAGATAACCAGTATTTGATCGGTTCGGCTTCCTGCTTGGGCCACTCGATCAGCAGCCATTCCTCGGGGCGGGGCTCGCTACTCCAGTAATCGCGATGGGCGGGACATAGGCGCAGAGCAGCAAAACGAGAACGCAAGGGTCTACGAGTTCCCTCCCGCCAATGCACGGTCTTCCAGGCCGAGGAAGGCAAGTTCATCGCCAACTCGCGCACTGGAACCGGAGCATGCGTGCCAGCGCGGCGTACCAACTTGGGGGGACGTCCGATTCCTTTCCACTTCCGCTTGGGCAGTGGCTGTGCTCCGCAAGAAGTCCATACGCACATAAATAGGTGCAACTTTCGCGAGTGACGCAGACGTTACACTGTTACCTTCCAACCGCAACTTGAAAGTTTCGTCGGCAACCATTTATGAGCAGGACCGCACAGCTCCTCCGATCGCTGCTTTCTATCCTTCTTATTACAGCCGGCGAAGGCATACAGTTTCTGTGGCTGGCAGTCTGGTTGGGGAAGTTTCTTTGAGCATCGTGGCTGACGCCTTGGTCAAAGCTGTTTCATACTTCTCGGAAAGGTGCCTCCACGAAATCATCTGCCTAACCTGCAAGACTGCTACCACTCAGGCACCTCTCGGACTCATGGGTAGGTGATTGAAATTGAGTCTGCACAAAAGGGATAGCCGAGAAGTCGACGATGCGTCGGTGTCATGATTTCGACATTGTCCGTCGATCGCCGGTCAATTTGGGGGTTGTTTACAGCAAAGTGGAGTGACCATTCAGTTGCTGTTGCGCCTGAAGTTGAAGAACATACGATCTCTTGAAAGGGTTGGTGTCTCTCAAGGACTAGCCGATGCCTGTACTCTCCTGGGCCTTTTCAAGTATGGGAAGAAATCATTTTAGGATCACTTTGGTCGATGCGCGCATTACCCCCGGGGAATTACACTGCCCGTGCCCAAAGGGATAGCTTTGCCACAAAGGGGAAACAGGCGTCGTACTGCAGGTCAATGAAACAGCAACCCTCTATTTCACGATGGAAATCGGATCCGTCAAGGAAATGGTGACGATCGTTGCGAACCTTTCGGCAGTGGACTCCACGACGTCCGAGTTGGGAACAGCGGTCACGACAAAACCTGGAACCGACCTTCCTCTCAACGGTCGTAACTTTATGCAGCTCCTTTTGTTGACTCCGGGTGTCAGCCCAATCAGCGTCGCCCAGAACTCAGCCGGAGGCAGTGGTTGGGGAGGTCGTGCAATCGGGGCGTTCAGTTTTCCTTCCGTCGTCTCCTATCGATATCGAGGATGCGCAAGGAGAAAACCGTTCCCGTAACACACATCAGCCAAGACTAACTAGGTATGTTGTGGCTTTCAACTGTGCGCGGCCTGTTCCAATTTGCCTGCCTTCCGCAATTCTGATATCCATGCCGATACAACACGGCAGGATTAGGCAGACTGGCGAGTCGGCGACGACGCTGTCACTTCGGCAGGCAGGGTTAACTGAAACGTTGCGCCGCGTTTGTCATTGCCGGTGGCCCACAAGCGGCCACCGTGTGATTCGATAATGGAACGGCTGATTGCCAACCCCATGCCGGATCCGTCAGGTTTTGTCGTGAAGAAGGCATTGAAAATCTCGTTTATGTTTTCAGCGGGCAAACCCATACCAGTATCGCTGACGGAGATCAGCACTGATCCCTCCTGGCCCAGCTCCGTTTTGATCTTTAGTTCACCTCCAGTGTCCTTCATGGCCTCGATAGCGTTGAGCATTAGGTTCATGAATACTTGCTGAAGCTGCACTCGGTCTGCGGTAATTTTTGGAAGATCAGGAGCTAGGTCTAAACGCGTTACGATCGAGTACCGGTTGGCCTCGCCCCGCAGCAGCCCGAGCATTTCGCAGACAATTTCGTTTACATCAACCAACTCACGTTGCGGAGGGGACTTCTTATACAATGACCGCAAGTGGTCAATGATCTCGGTCGCGCGAGTTCCGTCTTTCACAAGTCTCGTTGTGGCTTCCAGCGCCTCATCCACATCGGGCTGGTCCCGCTTAAGCCAGCGTATGCAGGTCTGGGCATTGATCATGGCCGCGGCGATCGGTTGTTTCAGCTCGTGGGATACGGAAGCGGCCAGCTCTCCCAGCATGCTGACCCGGTTCACGTGTGCGAGGTCCGCCCGTAGTTGCTCGCGCTCTTGTTCAGCGCGCTTGCGATCGTCGATATCGGTTGAAACACCGTACCACTTGAGGATTTTTCCGTGTTCATCGCGTAGCGGAACGGCACGAGACAGGAACCAACGGTATTGCCCGTCTGCTGCCCGCCGATAGCGCACTTCATTTTCGAAAGGCTCGCCACTCGCCAGAGACGCGCACCATTTCTCCCAGTGTCGTTTTAGGTCTGCGGGGTGGACGGCGTCTTGCCAGCCCGAGCCAACCGTCCTCTCGTGGGACAAACCCGTATATTCCTGCCAGCGGCGATTCCCGAACTCATTTAACCCGCCGGTCCCGGCGATCCACACCATCGTCGGCATCGCTTCGATGACGTCGCGAAGCTCTCGTTCACTCCGCCGGAGGTCCTCATAGAGCTTCTGAAGCTGCTGAGCGGCATAGTTGAAGGCGTTACCCAAGACAGCCAGCTCATTATTCCCGCGTAAATGGACCTTGTTCTGAAAATTGCCTCGGCCCAGGGCCTCGGCGGAGGCAGTGAGTACGGAAAGCGGAGCAGTGATGGTCCGAGTGACGTACCAGCCAAGTGCCGCGGCCGCGAGCAATGTCAGCAAAGCGGCAATGGGAACGATTATGAAAAAGCGTTGGCGTGCCTTCTGGGCATCTTCGATGGCTTTGCTCCGCTGCTGCAGTGCTTGTTGGTCGACTCTCTCCACCAGCAATGAACTGAATTCGATCAACGCTGGGATTTGATTTTCCAGCCGACGCTGAAAGGCGTTCCATCCACCCGTAGTCGCCAGTTGGACCGCTGTGTCGAGTTGCGAAAGCAGTGTCACTCGCAGAGTTTCGAGTGCGCTGGAGATGGGTGCATCTTGCTCAATGTCGGGGGTTGCCCTGAGCATCTGCTCGGCATCGTCGACGTGCTGCAGAAATGTCTGTCGGATCGAGGCAGTTTCGCCGGAAAATTGGCGAGTGTCATGACTGCTGGCCAGCGCAGCCATACTATCCCGGAACGTATCGACGTCGAGGTGAACGCGGACAACGGCGTGAGATATTTGATCGGTCTTACTTACGCGCCGCGCTGGAGCGTCTATTTGCCGGTATTGCCATACAGCTATTAAATCCGCAGCGATCATTAACACAACGATCAATACGAAGCATGCGATCAGATGTAAGCGAATGGTCAGGTCGGTTCGGCGAAACAGACGCGTTACTTTGGAACACCTTGGTCGCATTCGCTTCCATGTTGACGTTCTCGTGCGGCGATAAGTCGTGACGTCCGTTTTACTCTACCTTTGCGCAGCTGTTTTACCGAATTCCGCATTCGCGCGAACAGCGGGTGTTTTCAGCATTCGCTCTAATTCGTCCTGCAATTCGTCTGCCGCTTGTTTCGCAGATTTTTTTCGGGTGAGAACCGCGTGTACTGCTTCCCAGTAGGCGCGCGACACGTCCGGATACATCTTTCCCGCCGCTCTGGACGGGCGCAGGACTACCCCCTTACGAAATACTTCTAGAATACGCAGGAACTGTGGATTGCTCGCCAAGAACTCCGGCTCGTCATAGAGCTGAGATATGCTTGGCGCATCAGCCGTATTCCGGCATCTTCTGACCTGCTCCTCGCGGCTGCACAGAAAGCGAACCAACATTACTGCCTCACGTAGATGCAGCGAATGTCGCGAAACCCCGAAACCAGATCCTCCTAAAGTTGCGGCCATCCTTGCGGCGCCGCTCGGAAGGGGAGCTATATCAAAGCGATCTCTTATTAGACAGCTTGGGGCGCGATCCGCAATATACTCACTTGCCCAGCTGCGCAGGAACGCCGCTTTTCCCGCTTGCCACATGTTGCCCGCATCCCATTCCTTAAACGCGACCACTTCGGGGGGCGAAATGGAGCCTACCCAACGCGCCGCTCTGTTCCATGCACGAATGCTCTGCGGGTTGTCTACCGTGAGCCTCCCATTCTCTTCGAGTATTGTTCCGCCAGCCTCCGACACCTGCCATTCCAGCGCGTTGCAGGTCAGAGCCTCGGAAGGTGCTCCTTCCCAAACGAAACCCCAGAAATCCCTGTTCCCGTTCGCGCGCTCGCCCGACTGAATCCGCTTCGCCATGACTTCGAGCTCTTCCCATGTCTTCGGCGGTGCTCGATACCCGTATTTTCGCAGCAGATCCACACGGTAAAACAAGAACCCTTCGTTCAAGTTAGCCGGCAAAGCTACGAGCCGGCCGTTCACCGTGTTGTTCGCAATGAGCTCTGGAAAATGCGCTTGGATCTCTTGCTCCGGAATATACGCCCTGAGGTCGAGAAGGTTGTCGGCGAGAATCCCAGGCCAGATCACGTCGATACCGTAAACATCTGGTACTTTTGCTCCACCCTCCAGTAGTTTGCGAAAGGTTGCCAACTGCTCTGCTGCTGTTTCGGGCGCAGGGAGGAACTCCACCCGAATTCCAGTCTGCTGTGTGAACTGGGCTAGTTCTTCGTTGAGACGACGCTGATACTCCCTGCTCGACCATGCCTGATCGATGAGAGTAAGGGTTTTCACAGGTTCAGACGGGCTAGTCTGGTGACAGGCTTGCGCCACAAAGAAGACGAGGAGACAAACCCCTCCGTGCGCAAAGCGACGAACACGGCCCAGCCACGAGCCAGAGACTCGAATTTCGCGTATTCTGCATGGGCACGCCATCTGTCACCCGTCTTGGCGAACACCCCGAATTACGATGATAGCCCACAGCGTTTAGATAGGAAAACACGCGCCAGTTTGGATGTATTCTTTCGTGACATCGTGATCTTGATGCGGGACACGGGGATGAGAAATCAAAGGGAACTCTACCGCGTGCGCATCGAAAATCTCGATTTGGGAAAATCGCCTGATCTGGCCCACGAACACTACCAGCTCGGCACGCTCGATGTAACCGCCTTCGGCCAGCTCTCAGAACCTTCGCCGCTGGAATTGTGTGAGCCGCACTCTGTTCGAAGAAGTTAACTTTGACTCATCGGGCATCAAGAGCGTCGATTGGAACAGCTATCGTGTCATCACTTTCCGACAACGACTCACTACGCGCCTGCCGTCCCATCATCGTCGCTGCTCCTCCTGCACGCTTGCTTAGCACACGCCATGGGGAACGCAACAAAAAACTCGGCTCCGTAGCCGAGTTTTTCAACAGTCTCACCTGGTTCTGGGCACGCGGAACCGCCTTGCTCTAATGCTTGAGCCTTTTGCCAGCGCAAACCACTCATTCCTGAGGTGTTGAACTTGGCCGTCCCCTGGGGAAACGTCGAACTGCGAATCGAGAGAAGACGAGGTATCCACACGCCTGCAGACCCTTGTCGGCATATCGACACGACAAAGCGGGAATACCAAGGAGAGAGGGTGAACGAGGCGATCGCCAGATGTGGAAGCGGTTAGAAAACCTGGATTTTGTCGAGTTCAGGTTGTTTGGAACTGCAGATGCTCGTATCGACTCTGCAAAGGAGACCAGGAATGAAAACTCTCAACCGAGCACCCATGATCGCGGGTGCCATTGTTGCGTTGGGCACACTGTTGACAACGCACTTAGACGCGTCCAGTGGCGATTTCCATCCGTCCTACATGGATGCGAAAGTGATCGCTCATCTAGCATTATCAGGGACTCCGGCGCGACATATGTTCCTGCAAGAGGCGAGCCAAAGACAATACCTGTACGTGCAACAGTCTTTCCAGGAGGGCTTTACGGTTGTTGACGTCACCAAGCCAAATAAGCCGAAAATTGTCGGTCGCATACCGCAGGAGAACCTGATGTTAGTGGCGTCGGGCCTGGCAATCGCTGAAAGGCGAGGCGATTCTGTCGCCGGTGGGGTTCGGCAAACTGCCACCGCGGAAGGTTACCACGGGGGCGGCAGCGTTTCGGAGTCTCTTCAAGTGCTCGACCTGAGCGATCCGGTACATCCAAGAGCGGCTCAAACTTTTGACGGGGTCACCAGCATTCTGGCCGACGAAGCTGATGGCTTGACGTATGTCGCCAACGGTGAGGGCATTTGGATCGTGTCACACCAGCAAGTGTTGACAACGCATAGATGCAGTTCCTCAGATGCAATATCAGGCGATCCGAACTGCGACTAGCGGGATTCGAAAGGCATGTGGTCAGCGCGTGTGAGACGAACAGTAGCTGTTTGTTTCGCACTTGAGCGCAGTTGGCGCAACGCGTGCAACTTTCCAGTCAAAACGCGTGGAATCGTTCATTTCGGAGAAAAGGCGGGCCGCGTTCACTTGACTCACTATTCGATCCAAGCTGATGGTGGCAGCTGGAGGGTCCACCATGTCTCACGGGCCTTCGCGGGACGTCATCTTCGGCACTTACTTCCGAGTCCAGGTGCGAGACATGGGTCCTGTCGAACAGGCTAACACCAAGGCTCGCTCCATCAGCAACCCTTTCGCGGGATTGTATGCTCTTCAACTCCAAGCGCAACAGCAATTGAATGGTCACTCCACTTTGCTGCAAACAACCCCTCAAATTGACCGGCGACCGACAGACAACGTTGAAATCATGACACCGGCTCCAAGAGTTGCTCACTGCGAAGCTGCAATCAGAGTTGCGAAAGAGTAGTTCTGGAAAGGTTTCCGGTCGCCAGATCTACCGAGACTTGCAACTGCTGCAAGTGGCACGGGAGAGTGCCCATCGCCCTGGCCAAGTGGTCCCCTTGGTGCAAGACTAGGCAAGTTGGAACTTTGGCCAGTCCTCCTTTGGACAACTGACTGCCAATGGACTCTTTCTGGAGAAGCTGAGGACTCACCAGAACCGATTCAACCTTCCCCACTCACTCTAAAGCGGCCCGGCAACAGGAATCGGAGAATCAGGGTGGGCCCATTCCACTGGAAAACCAAATAATCGCCTGCTCATCCGGATGCTCGCAGTAGGAGATCGGACAGGATCGAGTGGGTGCATAGTTGGGCTGTAGCTCGTCAAAATTCGAAATGCACCTCGAAGGTAGCCCTGAACAGAGTGTCACGATCCGAGATGGGTTGAGTCGGTGGGCGCAGATGCTGGAGTCGCAGCCAGCTGCTCCTTATTAATGACCGAAGAGCTGACGCTCGTCCCACGAGCTGTAAGCCAGTGGAAATCGGCGGATCTCAGGCCGCGCGGTCGTAGCGATGGTGCAAGCCACCCAATCGTGCGTGGCAGATCACCGGACCAGTGGCCGCAGAACGGATTCTGCGGCCAGGAGTTTCCTTGCGGAGGCCAAGATGCGTGCGGTCATCATGATAATAAGACGCGTATGCGGAAAGAAGCCGCTTGAGATGGCGCTGGTTCAGGGCGATGATGTGGTCGAGCAGGTCGCGTCGGCAGCTGCCCACCCAGCGTTCCGCAACTCCGTTTTGCCAGGGGCTTTGGATGGAGGTTTGCACGCCCGTGATTTGCAGGGAGCGAAGGGCAGCGGGTACTTCCAGGCCGTATTTTTTGTCGTGATCGAAGAGCAGGAATTTCGGCGCTGATTCGTAAGGAAAGGCTTCTCTTAGCTGTTGGACGATCCAACTGCTGGTCGGATGCCGAGTGACGTTGAGTGAACAATCTGGCGCCGGTCATGGCTAATAATAAAGAAGCAGTACAGCAGCTGGAAGGTGAGCGTGGGGACCGTGAAGAAATCCATGGCAGCGATGGCTTCGCGATGATTGCGAAGAAAGGCCCGCCAGCGTCGGGCCAGTCCTGGATTTCGGGGCTTTCGCTTGATCCAACGGGAGATGCTTCGCTCGGATACCTCGAAGCCCAGCAGGAGGAGCTCGCCGTGAATCCGAGGAGCACCCCAGGTCGGATTGTCTGTCGCCATTTGGAAGATAAGATCCCGGATCTCCTGGGATAGCTTCTTCCTTCCGACTCGCTCTTTCACCCTGGAGATCAGACTCCAATACCTGCGGAAGCCGGCACGGTGCCAGCGGGCCACGGTCTCCGGCGTGACGATGATGAGAGAACTCTTCCAAGCGGACCAGAACCGGTGCGCGAGCACCCAGAAGAGTTTGTCCAGGGGGCCGACCTTTGGTTTGCGGTGCTTGCGTTTCAGTACGGTGAGTTGCTGCCGGAGCGCCAAGTTCTCCAAGAGCAGTGTGCGATGCGAACGAAAGCAACGAGCCAGTAGTCCGAACCACAGCCGGAAGAAGCGAAACATGGAGAACAGTCATAGCAAATCGGCGGGTTGAGGAAAGTGTGCAAGCTGCTGATTTCACGGCTGGCCCGAATTTTGGCGAATGACAGGAAGACACGATCGCCTGGCGAAGTGGTCCCCTTGGTGCGAGACTAGGCAAGGTGGAATTTTGGCCAGTCCTCCTTTGGACAACTGACCGCCAATGGACTTTTTCTGGTGAAGCTTGGGATTCACCAGAACCGATTCCCCCCACTCACTCTAAAGCGGCCCGGCAACAGGAATCGGAGAATCAGGGGAGCCCCCATTCCAACTGGAAAACCAAATAATCGCCTGCTCATCCGGATGCTCGCAGATGGAGATCGGACAAGATCGAGTGGGTCCGCAGTTGGGCACTAGTCAGTCAAACTGTCGACTTCAGGACGCGTCAGCAACCTGAGAGCGAATTTAATAGTGTAGCGGCTTTCTTCGTTCAAGAATCCACGTCCACAATCTTCCGCCATCGGAGTTGCGGTTCTGACAAATGCGGTCAGGCAAGCTTCTGAATACCAGAACCGAGGTGGACGAACAGAATCGGCATCCATGATACGCCTCACTGCTTCAACCGGTGCAACGACTTGATTAGGCGACTCGGCATACTCGAACTGCGACTTTGGATGTGCACTTGCATGCATTGAGCCCGTTCGAGCAGGAGCAGTACATGACATCGCATCGTGTTGTAAGAATCAACCTCAAAGCGATCCTGGTCACAGCCTCTTTGGGGTCGTTGCTGTTGTATTCCCTTTGCAGTTCTGCTCAAGATCCAGCGTTGCGCCTCGATCCGGACTTCGGCACAAGGAATACTTTTTCGGGGAAGTTGCCGGATACGGGGGCCGCGTTAGAGGTCAGCGTAGTCAACCCCGGCGGCCAACCTGTCGATGGAGCTCGTGTCGAGGTACTTACGGCAACGGGCAGTACTGTTTTAATGAGGGAGGTCGGACGCAACGGCTGGGTCCAGATCTCAGACCTGCAGCCTGGTTTCTATGACGTGGTCGCCAGTTCCGGAATGCACCGGACTTCGGCGACCGTGAGACTTGCTTCTTTCATGGAGCGGCTGACTCTGCATCTTGACTCGACGGCTTCCCACGATTCGAGGCAGAACATCGTCTCGGCAAACTCGCTGGCAGTACCTTCGAAAGCCAGGAAGGAGTTCGAATCGGCTGACCGACTCTTTCACAAAAGCGATATATTTGGAGCATGGAATCACGTCGAAAAGGCTCTACAGGTTTCCCCGAAATATGCTCCAGCACTCACGTTGCGTGGTTTGCTAGAGATCACGGAGCATCGGTCGCAAGATGCAATGAGTGACCTTAGCGCGGCGGTGGCGGCGGATCGCGGTTATCAACTTGCTTATGTGGGTCTGGCAGCGGGTCATAACGCTATGGGGCAGTTCGACGAAGCGCAGCGGGCTCTCGACCAGGGGAATACTCTCGGTTCATCGATTTGGCAGGCGCATCTTGAAGCTGGCATTGTTCTGCTCGGCAAACAGGAGTTTGGACGAGCTCTCGCAGAAGCCAGCCAAGTTCGGAACCTGCTCGGAAAAGACTTGGCAACTTTACACTTGTTGAGGGGGTACTCGTACGTCGGGTTAAAAGATGTTACCTCCGCAAACCTAGAGCTGCGGCAGTATCTAAAGAAACAAAGTGCGGGCCCAGAAGCCGATAAGGTTCGGGCTGTCCTTTCCCGCCTCAGCGACTGAAGCGGCCGCCCATGCGCCTCGATAATGGAGCGGTTGATCGCTAACCCCCATACCGCTGCCTTGCGGCGTCGTCGTGAAGAAGGAGGCAAGCTTGGCCTTGTATCGTTGACTGAAGCTCCGCGGTCCATCCCATTGGCCGTTTTCGACCTATAAGATAGTCGTCGAGCAGAACGGCTCAATGTCCTCGAGCGGTCACGGCTTAGCACCTTGCGTGCAATTATCGCCGCCCGAGGTGGGCCACGCCAACTGCGGACGAGGCGCGACGTTTCATTTCACGCTGCTGAGCGCCAAGGAGGACGCGCAAGAGCCGGTTATCGAAACGTAATCTCGTTGTTCCTCACCCGAACCATGGCGTTACACATTGACTGCAAGTACACAGCTTGCCTGCACCTGCGAAATTCCCGTACCACACAAGTAATCCTGGTTTTTCCGATCCGGAAGCGTATTCGGTTCAGCAAAGCCATCGAAAGATGGGGTCCATGTGCCAATTCATATAGAACTCGAGAATACCTCGTCTGTACAGCTTCCAGAGCCGATGCTCACCGAAAAGATCAGAGAGTAGTGTCTCACTCGATGAAGACAAAGAAGGTCACCACACGATAGGATTTCACGGTTTCAATTCTGACCGTGGCCACGTGACTTATGCATTTAGGATGCACGTCGTGGTGTAACCGCGCGAAGGCGTGTTTGATCGTCTTTTCTTGACCCGCCGGATGGACTTGCAACTTTGTTCGGCGTGAAAATCAAAAGCGGCAACAACGCAGATATCGCCATGATCGCGGCCACAGTGTGGAGCCCCCCTCGATAGACTCCACTTGCCTGCCGCATATGGGCAATTAGGAGCGGCCCAAAGGCGCTTGCGAAGCCCCAGGCTGTTAGCATCAAACCGTAAATCGGCCCGACATTCTTCGATCCGAAGTAATCCGCAGTGAAGGCAGGCATCGTACCGAATCCACCGCCATAGCACATGAGGATCACGAAGGTCACGACAGTGAGGCCACTCACCGAGTGAAGTCCAGGTAGAATCCAAAACAGGACAGCTTGTATAAGGAACATTACGATGAAGGTCATTCTCCTCGTAATCGAATCGGAAATCCAGGCCCAGAACATTCTTCCGAGAGCGTTTCCAATACTCGCCACTCCCACCATTCCCGCGGCCACGACTGCGGTGGCAAGAGCCAATTGCTGGAACAGCGGCGCTTCTTGTGAGATTACAGAGATACCCGCCGAAGTATTGAGAAACAAAAGCAACCAGAGCGCCCACCACTGCCACGTTGAGAGGGCCTCGCTCAGCGTATAGTCCCTCGAGACAGCGTGTGAAGTCCGCGCCGCCGTGGGCGTCCAGCCTTCCAGTTTCCAATCAGCTGGCGGATTTTGCATGAAGGAGCCGCTGATCACGGTTAGGATAAGATACGCGACACCCAGATAGGCAAAGGTCTCAAGTACGCCGACCGTTTGAATGAGCCGCGTGGCCACTGGCGCGGTCACAAGCGCGCCCGCTCCAAAACCACCCACGGCAATACCAGTGATCAAGCCTCGCCTATCGGGAAACCATTTAAGCAAAACGGCAACCGGGACTATATAGCTGAGACCCACCCCAGTTCCTCCGATCACTCCATAACTGAAATAAAGCCACCCCAGTCTCTGATCCGAGAAACTCGCGAGAAATACCCCCAGGCCGTATAGCAGTCCACCAGTCATGACGACTACTCGGGGCCCGCTGCGGTTCAACCAAAGACCGCCGAAGAAAGCTGCCACTCCGAGCACAAAAATGCTAATGGTGAATGTGATCGTAATTTCCGAGATGCTCCAGCCAAACTGCTTTGCTAATGGAACTCGAAATACGCTCCACGCATACACCGCGCCCAACGCAATTTGCAGACAAAATCCGGCGACCGCAATGAGCCAGCGATTCGTTTTCATATTTCTTCCTGTGACGTTGACTGCAGGTGGGCTTCCAATCTGCCTCGCAACTGGAGCGCCAGGAGATCCGCTTATTGTCCTTCCGTTGTGCTTCCGTTCCTGCGTGCTCAATCATTACTGCTGGGGATGGAACGACAGTGGGTTGACAGCTGTCTACTGACGGGCGTGGGATCACGGAGTTCACAGTCAGCTTCATGAAGTGGAGCCCAACTTCCGACCGGTTCGCCTAATTCGAAGATGGTCAACCACACTGCGGAGAAACCGAAAAAATCCATCGGCTAGAACGGCCGCGACCGTGTGGTCGACCACATAAGCGCATGTAATCGCAAATCCTTGATAATTTTTGCATCTGATTTCCCGAAAACCTGCTTTTTCTAAGTACTCGTCGGTATCTCGACACTGTCGACCCACCGTCCTTCCTGACCAGGCTCGCATCGCGACAGAGCTTCTTTGTCTCTAGGGAAAAATGCGTTGACCGTTGGACTGCCATTGACTGCGTCGCCGTTTTTTCGCCGAGAACAATTCTGTCCGAGGATAGTTCTGGTCACAGAATGCTGCCCCTTCTGTCCGGAACTCGTCTGACCAAGTCGTGTTTACGTCACTACTCACGAAGGCATCTCGGAGAAATGATCCATGAGCGCTGCTTATTCTTGGCATTCCAGTTGCATGATTAAAGTGTGAAATCCTGTACCACACGATGAGAGATCGTCGGGTCCGAAATAAGAATGGAGATCCATAGATGAAGGCCGTGGCCGGAGTGTATTACTCAAGGGATGAAGCGGAGCAAGCAGCCACCACAGCTTGGTACGCAGGCATTCCAGCTGACAAGATCATGGTTTTAACCCCTGGAGACATCCGGGGCAAAGGAGTTTTGAGTCGTCTGCTCGGGGGTGAAGACCCGGTCCTGACAAGGGAGCGGCGAACCGAATCGAAAGCTGCTGGACCCTTCGAGAGAATGCCTTCATTCGCGGCCGTTATACCCGGGGTGGGGGCGGCGACCGCAGTTGGATTGCTTGGGGCGGCATTGCTGGTCACGGCAGGTGAAGCCGCAGAAACGTTCGCGAATACCAGATTCGAGGATTCGAGCGTCGAGGGACTGCTCGAAAACGAAACCTTTCTCTACGAAGATGTTCTCCGCCACCGCGGTAGCGTGGTGATCCTTATCGTCGATGAAGCGGCCGCCGATTATTGGCTACTTCAGTTTAGGAACAGCGGAGCAGAATCCATCGACCATATCCGAAATCTATGGTGGAACGCGCTGCGGGGTGTGGAACGGGCAAATTACGCAATCCTCAATCGAAACTTTGAGGAAGACGAGAAATTCTATCGCCTAGGATTTGAATCCGCGCTTCATGCCAGGACCCGGTGTAAGGAATACGACCAGGTCCTTGGTGAAATGGTTGCCAAATTGGAAGACGTTCAGCGTGAATATCCAAGTGCTAGCGTCGAGAAACCATTCACACACGGTTATGAGCGCGGCCGCAACTACTATCAGCGTTTGTGCAATCAGTGCACACCTGCCTCGTCGCATCTCTGATAGACACTAGAGGATCGTCTATTCTGCCTGGGCCCGTTTTCTCACGGCAATCATCATCGCTTTCAGTCTAGGAATGTGGTGCGCTGCTTTTGCTGGTGGCGGCAATGGCAAAGCGTGGATGCGGTTTAACTCGGCTATCTCAGCGCGTTCCTTTTCGGAGTCCGCAATCAGCAACATAGCCTTTGACGAATCGGGCACAACTCCGCTCGCTCCCCACATGCGTGCGAATTCCAGTCGACTTATCTGATGGCTTTCGATTTCCGTTTTCATTGCAGCCTCATAAATCGTAGTCCTGGACCGCTTTCGCTTTGGGCCGATGGGCACTTCATCAACCAGCACTTTTGGTCACCGAATATCACCTGGAGGAAACGACGGATGGCATCTCCTTGAGCTGCAGATTGAGTGCGATCGTCGCACTATTTCGATCTTGTGTTACGATCGGTTCAAACCCATAGAACCCTTCACCGCTGGGCGCTCCTGTCGGAACCATGGCGTTATTAATACTTGCGATGACAGTGCCGGTGCAATCTGCACCATGGTAGTCTTCAGCGATGATTGACGGGTTCTCGCATTTCTCGTCGTTAATCAACTCCGTCGGCAACCCCGGTGTCGAAACTGCATCCAGGAATTGTGGGTAATCCTCACGAATCACGGAGGCACTGCCCACAAGGTGCATCACTCCGTTCGGATCCGAAACTTGAGGTGAGCCGGCAGAGACGAGCTTGATTTGACGAGTCTTCGTGAACGAGACTGGATCGCCGTACTGCGCTCCCGCATAAGCTTCGCTCGGTTCGATCGTTACTCTCCGCACGACGCGAGTCACAGCGAGATCGCCGGTGACCATCAACTTTCCATCAGCGGTGATCGTAGAAGTCTTGGAAATGAAGCTCATCGTCGCGTATTCTGCCCCGGTTGGATTGCCACTCCTGATTTCAAATGTAACCACGGGATCCTCAAGATCGCTCGATTCGAATACAACCTTGCCGCTAACGCGAGCCAAACCAACTTGTAATGTATTTACTCCCGATCCCATGGACAAGGTAGCAACTGAGTTTTGTGGATCAATTTGCCAAGCTTGTTGAGCGTTTGCCGCGACGCAAACAATACTGACAGCCAACAGGAGGCTAAGAATGCAGCGCAGTGAATTAATGCCAGTAGGAATTACATTTTGGAAGCACGAATTCATATCTAATTGCTCCTTCTAGAAGTTCATCTGCTCAAAGCACACGTGCTGCCAAATGGATCCTAGATCGCCCCGTTTACGCGATGGAAGCGTTCAGGTTAAAGGCGTGTTGCGTCAGAAGGGGTGTCAAACTAATGTCGGCCCACGGTCAGGACATTGACAAACCCGACACTCCGCCGGAATCTCACGACTTTGCAACTTCGATGTTCGGCATCGATGGACCGGTTCCCGCGCCACTCCGATTGATGGCCTCCGCAATTTGCTCGAGATCATCCCGAGTCAACTCCAGGTTGGCCGCGTCAATCCAGCCATCCACCTGCTCGGGACTTCGTGCTCCAACGATTGCAGCCGTAACTCCGGGCCAGCTGAGTACCCACGCGATCGCCACCGAAGGTACCGAGGTCCCACGTCGCTCCGCGATCGGTCGCAAGGCGTCACGCAAGGCAAGGTTGCGCTCCAGATGCGTAGAGTTAAATTCGGGAGAGCGACGCCGCCAATCGTCCTCCGCCATTCCGGCAACCCTCTGTGCACTGAAACGATCAGTCAGCAATCCCGACTGCATCGGGCTGTAGCAGATCACGCCCGTTTTGTGCGCTTCACACCACGGAATCTCGCGAGCTGCCGCGTCCCGATGAATCAGCGAAAACGGTGGCTGCAGCGAATCCACATGACGAATCGCAGCGCAGCGCTCGAGCAGACCGACATCGAAGTTCGATACTCCGCCGAGCCTCACTTTACCTTCTTCGATCAGTCGCAACATTTCACCCCAGGAATCTTCAATGGGCGTGCCGGTGTCGTCAGGCCAGTGGAATTGATATAAGTCAATGCGTTCAATTCCAAGCCGACGTATGGACGCTTCGCACTCGCGGCGGATTGATTCTGGTTTTAGCAGTCGCTGGGTGTCTTGCATCGGATTCCGTTCGTTCCATATCTGCCCACATTTTGTGAAAATGAAGGGCCACTCAGAACGCGGCAGGGAACGAAGAAAGCTGCCAACGACCTGTTCGGAATGTCCGAGTCCATAGACCGCCGCGGTATCGACCCAATTAACGCCCAGTTCAATGGCACGACACATGGCACGTTCCGATGTCCTGTCGTCTTGTGGGCCCCATCCATGGACCCAGCCCCCACCTCCGATAGCCCATGCTCCAAACCCGACTCTCGTAATCTCAATTCCACTCGCACCGAGCGGATGTTTTCTGATCTGCATGATTCCTCCTGAATGTATTGGGTCCTTTGGCAGTACTTCCGAATTCGTCTAGACCGTTGATCTACGCAGCCCGCTGTTGCGCCAAAGCGACAACGCGAGTGATCAACCATGGAAGGCCAGCGGTCCGTGCAGTTTCCGCACGATCACGACTCAACTTCCCTTGCGCCATTCGCAGCAAAGTCTTTTCCTTTGCTAACGCTCTCCGTGCAGATCAAAAAGCCGGATGACAATGTCAATGACGGCGGACGCATCATCACCGCAAGCCACCTTTTCTAATCTACTGATCGGGTCATCAATGATGTTGTTCACGATCCCGCGGGTGAGCGATTCGATCGCTACTTCCTGCTCAGGGGAGAGGCTGCCTAATTGGCGCCCAATTCGTTTTATTTCAGAGCACCGGATCGTCTCGAGCCGATTCTTCAGCGACGTAACGATTGGTATGACGTCGACCTGGTACTCTCTTGGCATTAGCAAACGAACCTCTCTTTCATGGTTTTCCAGGTTCTTGATCTTCCAAAACCACTCGCACACGAACCGAGCAGGGTTGGGAAACTGCGTTTTGGTAGGCTGGCCGGAGTTTGAGTGCATCCTGTGTGCGCTGGAAGGGTTCGATCACCCGCAGGACCGATCCAATCAGCGCCGAGCTGAAAACAGACGCTGCCACGTCAGCCGCCAGTCCATCTGGCACTCGCCCTGACACTTAAACTCTTTTCCGCGTCCTCCCATCCTTCCCCCACATTCGGGACATACCCAGTTCAGGATGTTGGAGACCACATCTGCGGCCGTTTTGACGTTGCTTAACCTGGTGAACACCATATGAACCCCGTCCCTCTCACGCAATTGCTCTGCGATCACGATCATCTCCACAAAAAAGGTGTGCTGTAAAAGCGCACGCATATTGAGTTGTCACAGATCGTGCATCGCACAAGAGAGAAGTGCATTTTGAATTCCACAGTTCTGGACTTGGGATTCGAAGGATGTGTCAGAACTTGGGTGGATGAAAGTGAAACCGAGTTTTCATCGCCGGCATCAAGGCGACAAATGGCGATTAGCCAAGACAAGCGCCTTCGCAGTCCCGCCTTTCTCCACGATGCCCGTCCACTGCGGAGGTGCTCGCTCTCACTCACCGGAAGAAGACTCAAATAGTAGGGGACCGCGTCGGTAAAAGCAGCCGTGCGCTAAACACAGGATGCCTGTGAGCTGAGCGCGCAGGTCGAAATAAGGACATCTGTCCATCGCAGGTCGGCCTCGCGGTCCAGTGAATTCTCTCTCCTGTCACGGGTAGCTCGTATGCGACTGAAAATGCGCTGACAACGACTTTGCTACGAATTGGAACGCGGCGTGCCTGCCACTCTTAAAGGAGGCAAACGCATGCGTGAATCATCGACGCCTATCGATTGTGAATCGCTCGTCGGCGTTGTTCAGCGCGAGAGTGCACCTGGTGTTCTGGAGGAGGTCTGTGCGCAGCGTCTGCCGTCCTTATACAGGACCGCTTATCGATTTCTGGGCAACAGCGCTGATGCCGAAGACGCCGTTCAGGACGCGCTCCTGTCTGCTTACAAACATCTGCACGAATTCAGGGGGGAGTCCCAGTTATCAACCTGGCTCACCGTGATCGTGAGTAATTATGCACGAATGCATTTGCGGAGCCGGCCGCGGCACATCCACGTCTCATTGGACACGCCGATAAGCGAGGACCAGGAGTACTCGTGGTCAGAGCGACTGGAGGATCTGAAGCCGACCCCGGAGGACAGGTGTCAAGAGGCCGAACTCAAGGCGTGTTTGAGGGGGGTTGCCGGGCGGTTGTCGCCATGCCTGCGCAGGACATTTCACCTGCGTGAGCTGCAGGACCTCTCAGTCCACGAAACAGCAAGCATTCTCAAACTATCGGAAGGTACCGTAAAGGCACAGTTGTCACGGGCCCGTGCAAAGGTCACGAGGTCGATGCGCCGGGCGTTGACCCGCAACGCTGAAGAATGATTACCAGAACTCCGTGTCCGGGCCAGCCGGCTCGGCATCGCTTAAGGAGAATTTAGCGTGAAATTCATCAAACAAAGTTTGGCCCTCATCCTTTCGTGGTGCCTCGCTCTATGCACAGTGCCGCTGGGATTCCGGGTCGCGGTCCTGCTCGTGTTTGGGTTCAGCATGATTGGGTGTAGTGCAAAACGCATCGTGCTGGTTCCCGCGCCAGACGCAAAACTAGCCGCTGAACCTAACTCGGCTCAAGCGTCTGACGAGGGTGTGTCAGTCTTAATGCAAGCAAACGCCTGGGACGGGTACCCACGAACTCTGGAAAGAGATCTCATTCCAATCAAAGTTACGATCCGAAACACGGGTGGACATGATGTCGCGATTCGCTATGAGGATTTTGCCCTCGTCACAGCGAACAACCACCATTACAGCGACATTCCACCGGACCAGATAAGAGGCTACAGTCGTGAGCTCCTCGAACCGTACTGGGCATACTCTGACGCGGAGCAGCGGGCAGAAGTGCAGTTACCAACTGAGGCCATGGTCAAACGAGCTATGTCCCAGGGCGTCGTTGTACCCGGAGGGGAAACAAGCGGATTCCTTTATTTTCCTAGGCCGACTGAACTCCTGCAAACAATCACCTTTAGGGCGTTTTTGGTCGACGCGGAGACCAAGCAACAATTCGGCAGCATTGTTGTACCGCTCCTCGTGAGACCGCTTCACGGAGTCCATGCGCACAGTAGTTCCCTTTAGGATGGGATGGCGCGGCCTGCGGGAGTGGATTGACCTGCGAGTGTCTTCCCACCAAGCAATGCAATCAGCACCCTGAGGTCATACGCCTACAAACTGAATCTCCGAAACACGATGTCTCGCTTTTCGCTCGTGTGAAAAATGTGACGCAGCCATCTCAATGGTCTATCTATGTGGTCAGCGACCGGGTTTGCCTGAGGTTGAGGCGAGATACCGCCGCCCTGATCGCATCGGCGCTGCGTTGCAATCCTTTTCGCTCCCCATCGGACATTTCGGGTTCGAGGATGTCGTTAACACCATCTCGTCCAACAACACTAGGTAGCGAGAGCGTGACCCCGAATTCAGCGTTGTAGCTTCCGACAGGGATCACGGCTCGTTCATCGCGCAGGACCATCTCGGCAAGTCGCGCTGAAACCATGCCGATGCCGTATTGGCTGGCGCCAATGCCTTCAATAATCGTGATGTTCGCGTAACGGACTTCGCGTTCGAGTTCCTCGCGAACTTTATCTGGCGTGGCGGTGGTCTGAGCAAACAGATCCAGTACCTTTCTGCCCCCAACTTGTGCACCGGACCACAAGAAGACGGATGACACCCCGTGCTCACCTAAGACCAGAGCTTCCACATTTGACGGACTGACCTTTAGGCGCTGCGCGAGGTGAAACCGGAAACGGAGCGTGTCGAGCGATGTGCCAGTGCTCAGGACGCGTTCGTGCCCCAACATGCGTACCACATCCGCCAGCGCGTCCGGAGGATCACTTACGACTAGAATCAATGCGTCAGGGACGACGTCGTGGATTTGTGGAATGATGTCTTGAAAAATGGCGGTGTTCGCCTCAAGCAAACGTAGGCGCCCGAGGGGATCACTGCGGTCTGTCGCACCACCACCCTTTTCGTTCACTCCCGCTGTGACCATGACCACAGACGAGCCCGCCAGATCCGAATAGTCGCCGGCGCGCACTGCAATCGGTTGCAAAAGAACCGAGCCGTATTGGACGTCCGTCACGACCCCCTGTGCGCGCCTGCGATCCCTATTGACCAGCACGACCTCACGCGCGCTTCGCCGCATGACAACCGACAAAAAACAGGCTGAGCCAACCGCGCCCGCGCCAACGATCCCCACCTTCATATTCCCTCCATCCTGGAAAGTCTTTGTGTACGTGCAATCATCACACCAAACCCGGGCCCTAACGGCAGACGTGCAAGATCGTCGTTCCTTGAGGTATGACGCCTGGAACAATCCACGCCTCGAGCAATACGACCAGGATGACGAAGCCTAAAAGAGCAAGCGAGTATTTGATTGTCTTGCGAAAGATTTCAGTTTCCCTGCCGATGAGACCGGTGGCTCCGCAGGCAATTGTTATCGATTGCGGCGAGATCAGCTTGGCTGCGACGCCTCCGAAGAGACTGGCCGAAGTCGTGAGCACAGGGTTCAGTCCCGTCTCGGTGGCGGTGACTTGCTGCAGCTTGCCGAACAAGGCTGCCGCTGATGTGACCGAGCCTGTCAAGAACACACCCACCCAACCAATTGCGGGCGAGAAAACCGGGAAGAATTTCTTTGCGTAGGTAGCGCAAGCAAGGCCCAGTGTGTATGACATGCCTGAATAATTCGCCAGGTAACCCATTCCGACCACCATTGCCAGCACCGCAAGCACAAACTGGAGTTGCTTCAACGTTGCTTTGAAGACTCCCAGACCACGTGACGGACTGATTTGGAAGACTGCCATTGACACGATGGCACAAACTAGCATGGCCGTTCCTGGAGCCGTGAGGAAATCCCAGCGATAGCTGGCTCGATATACCTCTGGGCTCTCTACAATTGGAACCGCCCGATACACGATTCCATCGAGCCCGGGCCAATGGGGAAAATTCACAGTCAAGCGGAGTGCGCGTTGTACGAATTGCGTGAAGGCTGGCATTTCCCAGAGACTCATGATCGCGAGCAGAAACAAATACGGAGACCATGCCTTCAGAACCTGCCGGCTGCTATGGTTCGCCCCCGTTTTGCTTGCGGCCGTCCCATCGTTGGAAAACTGCCAGGTGCGGTTTGGCCTCCAGAATCTGAGAAAAACAATGAGGCAGATCATCGACACGAAAGAGGAGATGATCGCTGGCACTTCCACTCCCAGGTGGTGACACACAAAGAAGCAGGTCACCGCATAACTGAGGCCCGCCACAAAAGCAGCTGGCCAGACGTCGACGGCACGCCTTAGGCCTGAAATGACGATCAATATGAGGAAGGGGATGACCACCGCGAGAATCGTCATGTCCAGTCCGATGGCTGCGGTCATTGCGGCGCTGTCGATGTTTGTGACCGAAATCATCATGCTGGTCGGCACACCAACCGGACCGAATGGTACTGGAGGAGTATTGGCCACCAAGCACACAACCGCAGCTAACACACGCGGGAAACCCAGGCCAATCAGCATCGATGCCGCCACCGCGACGGGAGCTCCTTCACCGGATACGCCCTCCAGGAATCCGGAAAAACAGAACGCGATAAGAAGTGCCTGTATGCGACGGTCGTTGGTAAGAGAGGAAAGAGAACTTTGGATGACCTCAGACTGGCCAGCTTCCACCGTCAGGTTGTAGAAGAAGACCGCGGTCAGTATGATCCACCCGATCGGCCAAAGACCGCTTACCATTCCGAGCATAGTAGCGGACACAGCAGCCCGGACTGGCATTCCATACGCAAAAACCGCCACGAGGAACATCAAGAGCAGCGTCAGGCCCGCGGCAACATAGCCTTTCACGCGTTTGAGGGAGAGCATCCAGAAAAGGAAGCAGCTTGGTAAACTGGCCACCAAAGCAGTCAGACCTAGGCGATGGTCGACAGCCGAATAGTCTTGGAGCCAGTGCATTCGGGAAAATCCGCCGCTCTCTCCGGCCATACTTTCGAGTATGGACGACAACCAGTTCAACTTGACTTGTGCAAGAGCGTTGCCAGAGGAATCAGCAGTAGAACCTGCGGCGTGTAGAAGCTTCGGCGCGTAACGTGCCCCAAATGCAGCCTGCGCTGTCGAAATGCGGACATCTGTCCGCGAAAGGACGTGCTGAGATCTTTTAACCCCACCACTCTGGAAAACGCCAGGGTGTGCCAGATCCGGATTTGGCGATCTGAATGCAAACGTCATTAAGGGTGGGACGGCCCGAGGTGGAAGAGATGAAACCGAGTCACCGGAAAGGTCATTTTCTGCACATCCGATTTCTCAATTGTGCAGTGCTGTTCTTACTGACTCGCATGGCTGTTACCCAGTCCGTCTCATTGCCCGAACCCCCACAAGTTCAGGCTAAGAATCATGACATATCGGTCTCGCTGCATGCTGTGCATGAGAACGGCCGGGATGCTTTCGCGTTCAATGGCACTGCAGTGGCCCCCACGCTGCGCGCTTCCCCCGGAGATACCTTAAAGATCACCTATGTCAACGACCTTCCTCCCAATTCCCCGGAAAGCTGTGCCGTGAACCCTTGCATGGACATGACGAACTTGCATTTTCACGGGTTAACGGTGTCACCGAACAGGCCACAGGACGATGTGCTCGGAATGTTAGCCAAGCCGGGTGAAGTCTTGCACTACTCTGTCCAAATCCCCCGAGATCATGTTCCGGGTCTGTTCTGGTATCACACTCATCCCCATGGCGAAAGCCACCGGCAAGTACTGGACGGAATGTCGGGTGCGATCGTAATCGAAGGCATAGACCGTTATGTGCCAGAAGTAAGTGGAATGCGGGAGCGTGTGATCACGGTGCGCGGTTTCTCAATCGAAAATAGCGCGGACGCGAGCTCACTAAGACAGCGAGTCGAAATTCCATCCAATAGTTGTGGGGGTGAACACGAGCCAGCCGAAGAAATCATGACTGTGAATGGTGCTATTCGGCCAAGCATTCAGATTCGACCGCATGAGCGCCAATTCTGGCGAATCGTGAACGCTTCAGCGGACCGGTACTTGGACTTGCAGGTCGACAGGGAGAAATTCGAGATCGTAGCGATGGACGGAATGCCGCTCGCTTATCACAACCCCAAGCAGCCCACGCTCGTTGCCGATCATTTCCTGGTCGCTCCGGCCGGCCGTCTTGAAGCTATCGTTACCGGCCCGCCCCAGGGTGTCCATGCGGCGTTCCGCACGCTTTGCGTAAACACTGGCCCAGTCGGAGATCCGAATCCGGCGATGGTGCTCGCGGACTTAGTGCCTGACGCAGATCGAGGAAAGTCACACGCTCTCACAAAGGCGGCACGGATGGTCGATAAGCGCCCACCTGTTTACAGCCCGATCGGTGTCGAAAAGTTGAAACAGACTGTACCGGATTTTACTGTGACTTTCACGGAAGACAAGAACGGTTTTTACATCAATGGTGCCAAGTTTGCCCCCGATGCGGCACCGATGACGACTGCTCGCGTTGGCACGTATCAGCATTGGAGGATTGTCAATGCGACAGCTGAGCTCCACCCTTTCCACATTCATCAGGTTCACTTTTTCGCGTATGCGGAAAACGGCACCGCCCTCCAGAATCCGATGTGGCTGGACACTGTCAATGTTCCCCTGGGTGGCTCCGTGGACGTGATTCTGGACTTTACCAAACCTGTCATCAAAGGTATGTCGTTGTTCCATTGTCATCTGCTCAATCACGAAGACAAAGGAATGATGGCGAAGATCCTTTTCAAGTGAGAGGGCTATCCGAGCCACTGCGGGTTCTGGAACGTACCGTCAAAGTGATGACTGGTCTTATAAAGCTCGTACTCTCCGGACTGAGCGGCTTTGGCGGTTTTGGCAAGAAGGGTGGCGACCTGTTCCTTGCTCATCGGCTGAAAGTTGCGTGCTGCATCCAGGGCCTGCCGCAGGATAGCGATCGAGTCGCAGCCTGTGATCACAACGCTGGTCGGAAGGTTCATGGAGTAGTGCAGGCACTCCAACGCTGTTGCAGCCTTACTCTGCAGAATAAAATGATCTCCCATAGGTTTCATTCCCAGGACCCCGATATTCTGCTTCAGCAAAACGGGAAGCACCTTGGCCTCGAAACTCTCGAAGTGATGATCCATGACGTTCAAGGGCATTTGCACAGTGTCGAACGTGAATTGATGAGCTGACGCCGTGGCCAACATCTTCAGGTGGATCTCGGGACTCTTATGACCGGTGAATCCGATGTAGCGCACCTTCCCGGCTTTTTGGGCTTGCTGGACTGCCTCTAAAGCGCCATCAGGCGCAAAGATCCGATTCGGGTCGGAATCGCGTATGACCTCGTGAAACTGGAGGAGGTCAATGTGATCGGTCTGCAGGCGCTTCAACGATTCATTGATCTGATTGGTTGCCGTCCCCTTGTCCCGGCCGTCGATCTTGGTCATTAAGAATGCTTTCTGACGATACCCGTCGCGTAGCGCGTTGCCCATCCGGATCTCGCTTTCTCCGCCGTTATAATCCCAGCAGTTGTCGAGAAAGTTGATGCCCTCATCCAGGGCGGTGCGCACGATACGAATACTCTCCTGTGCCTCCAAACCTGGCCTCGCCAGGTGATACCCACCTATCCCTATGATCGAAACCCGTTCTCCTGTCCGTCCGAGGGTGCGGTACGACATACTCCCTTTTGTTTCAGCAGATGCCGACGGTCCAAAACCTGCACTCATCATCCTAATGGCAGCCATCTCAAGGAATTCTCGTCTCGTACTCATCGCTCTTCCCTCCTTGCGAAAAGGCTTTCCACGAGCTCTTCGCTAGGTTCGTTCTGCTCAGCGGCAATTCGCGAACCCTCTTTCCGGTAGCAGCGAAGATCGCGTTACACAACGCCGGAATGAATGGCGGAACACCTGGCTCTCCCACCCCCGCCGGTGGAGCGTCGCTGTCCACGAGATAGACATTTGTCTGGTACGGTGCTTCGTTGATACGCGCGACAGGATAGTCGGCAAAATTCGACTGTTCGATTACTCCCTCCTTGGCCGTAATCTCTCCGGTGCGAGCGACACTGGTTCCGAACACTGCGGCTCCTTCGAACTGCGCCCGCGTAACTTCAGGGTTCACGATCAGGCCCGCATCGACCACAGTGTCTACTCGGGGGATCTTGATTGCGCCATCGTCCGAAACTTCCACTTCCACTACTGTAGCTACGTAAGTCAAAAAGCTGCGATGCGCGGCAACTCCGATGCCCTTCCCTCTCCCGCGCTTGCGTTTCGTCCATCCAGATTTCTCTGCGACCATCTCGGTAACGCGACGCAAACGTGCCGTCTCCCATGGATAAGTGTTAAGCGGCGCGCCATAGTTTGGATAATCAACGCCAGTGAAATCGATGGTGCGGTCGGGTCCGATCAGTTCCAATAGGTATTCAACTGGATCGCGGCCGGCACGATGCGCTAGCTCATCTGTAAATGTTTGGATTGCAAAACCGTGATAAATGTTCGCGACCGATCGCAGCCATCCGATCCGGACATGCGCCTTTGCGGGCCCATTCTCTATTCGCAGATTAGGGACATCGTATGGCATGTCAGTCCAGCCCTGCTGCAAGTGGCCAGGGTCGCCATAGACCGCGTTGACGTCGAAGATAGAGGTGATGGGCGGAAAGACGCATCGTTGCAGCCACGCGACGGGCTTGCCTTTCGAGTCCAACGACGCTTTTAGGTACATACCGGCAACCGCGTTGTAATAGTCAAACTTGATGTCGTCTTCTCGTGTCTAGACAACTTTGACGGCACGTCCAATCTTTTTCGAGAGCACAGCCGCTTCGGCGACATAGTCTGGCCCCGATTTTCGTCCAAAGCCACCACCCAAAAGCGTGACGTGGCAGATTACATTTTCCTTGGTGATTCCGAGTTCTTTCGAAATGATGTCTTGCGCCGCTTGCGGATTCTGAGTGGGGGCCCAGGCCGTCACCCTGCCGTCCTTGAATTCCGCGAGCGCCACCATCGGTTCCATACTCGCGTGCGCCAGCAGAGGAACATAATAGTCAGCCTCGTAAACGTGTTGCGCCCTGGCGAACGCGGAGTCTACGTCGCCGTGAGCTCGAACAACTTTGTTGGGCTGACGCGCCGTTGATCGCAACTCCTTTTTATATTCATCGGAGTCATAGGTCTCATTCGATCCGTTATCCCAAACGATATTCAACTTCTTGCGTCCTTGAAATGCCGCCCAGGTGTTGTCAGCGATGACTGCTACTCCGCCTAAAGGTTGGAAAGCGCAGGGCGGATGAAACGGATCGATCGGAATGGTTTGATGTACCCCGGCGACCTGTAGCGGCGCCTGAGCATCGTATGATTTCACTTTCCCGGCGAAAACAGGAGGATGCTCAATCGACGCGTATAACATTCCCTCCGCGTGCGCATCCATCCCATACACCGCTCTGCCTGTACAGATGTCTGCGAGATCACAACTAACCGTGCCTTTTCCGATGTAATGCCAGTCTTCCTTTGCTTTTAATGGCACATCTTCTTGCTTAGGGACGGGTAGCTTTGATGCGGCGCTGGCGAGATCACCATATCCCAAACGTCGGCCGGTCGCGGGATGAACGACTGACTGCAGTTCGGTCTTGCATTCCGTGGCCGGCACTCCCCACTGTGCGGAGGCAGCCTGGATCAGCATGACGCGAGCGGTCGCGCCAGCCTGTCTCATCACATCGTAGAAGCTGCGTACGGAATGCGATCCGTCGGTGTTGTGATCGCCGTAGCGGCGATCGGCAATTGCCTGATCAATCTTTACCCGCTTCCAGTCGGCGTCAAGTTCGTCGGCAACCACCAACGGGAGCGTAGTTCGAATCACCGTTCCCATCTCCGAACGGTGCGCCACGATGAACACGGTTCCGTCGCGGTTGATACCCACGAAAGCGCTGGGATGCAGCTCGGCTAGGTCCGCATCTGTACGATAAGCCAGCGAGTCGTGCTCCGTCAGTATTCCTGGCAAGTACCTCACCCCTAGTACAAAGGCTCCAGTTCCCGCCAGTCCGATCAGAAATCCGCGACGACTGACATTCGTGATGGAACTCATGGGTGCTCCTCGGCTGCGGCTTTGATTGCCGCTCTGATCCGCTGGTACGTTCCGCAGCGACAGATATTTGCCGCCATGCCCTCATCAATCTGCTCGTCTGTAGGTTTCGGGGTTGTTGACAATAATGCGATCGCCTGCATCATCTGCCCGGGTTGACAGTAACCGCATTGAGGGACATTTGTCTCCATCCATGCTCGCTGTACACGATGGAGTCCATTCGAGCCGATGGCCTCAATCGTCGTAATCTGAGATCCCGCCGTGGAACTCATCGGCGTAATGCAGGACCGAACCGCTTGTCCATTCTTGTGCACCGTGCAAGCGCCGCATAGCCCAACGCCGCACCCGAACTTGGTACCGGTTAGTCGTAGAATGTCGCGGAGGTACCACAACAGGGGCATCTGTGGATCGCCGTCGACTGACTGCCCCGTTCCGTTAACTGTCAGTTGAATCATGCGAGAAACCTCTACCCCTGGTTTGCCGTCGCTTCTTCGACGTTTTTGTTATGGTCTCGAGATTCCATCTCCCGGATCACAATGGAGTAATCTTGGTCCGCTCCCAAAGCTAATGCTTCAGAATTGATCCGGAAGGCCGCCTCCGTTACTGGTAGAGTCAGGTTCAACTTCGAAGCCGTTTCAAGAATCAGGCGAAAGTCCTTATTCATCAACTGCAAGGCAAACTGCGGACCGTAGTCCTCGTGGAGGGCTCGCAATAGTTTCCCTACATGGGCTGGAGCAACGACGGCTGTCTTCGACAAGACTGTAAGTAATTGTCCTCGGTCCAGTCCCTGTCTTTCACCTAATACGCAAGCTTCGGCCACCGCCTGCATGCCGGCACCGAGTAAAGTGTTGACAGCCAACTTTGCTGCCGTTCCGGATCCCGCCAGCCCTAAGTGGAAATATTGCTTAGCAATGATCTTGAAAATAGGTTCGACCGCCGCAAAGATTTCTGGATCACCGCCTCCCAGCAACGTGACCATGCCCTGCTCCAGGACAGAAGTACTGCCGGAAATTGCTACATCGAGGAAGTGGACGTTCCTGGAGGCTGCTTCACGATCCAGTTCGCGGCTGGTTTGTGGGAGTACCGTGCTCATTTCGACAATGATCGTGCCTGGATTAGCATAAGCAAGAATTCCATCGGGTGCCTGGTATACCCGATGTACAGCGGCGTCATCTGTCAGACAGGAGAAGATGATCTTGGAGGGTTTTGAAACCGCTGAGAGTGTATCTGCCACGGTCGCACCGTCCGGGATCAAGGTCTCAGCCTTCTTCCGGTCCCGGTTGAACACCCTTATGTTGTACCCATTGGCTAGCAAGCGCCGAACGATGCGACTGCCCATCGCACCAATTCCAATGAAACCAAGCTGAGTGGTTGCGCTAATTCGATTCATCACTTTGACTTCCTAGTCGCAGCGACACCGTATCAATGTGGCTGCGACTCATAGACCATTTTCAAAATCTCAACCTGAGGTCCGGGCCCGAGTGATTGCAACCTTTCCTCCAAACCTTCCACTGCACAACAGGGGGTAATGGGCTACTCCTACCATTCTTTTCGTTGAACCTTAATCGATGACTACGCGTGTGCGCCGAGGTGCCAAGTCCGCCCCCGGACGCGTGTCCGGATGCCGACTGAGCAAAGCTGCTTGAACACCGGCGATCGCTCGTTCTGTTGGTGGCCACCGCCCCAAAGGAATGGCATCGGAAATGCTTCGGACAAGCGTGGAGGTTTGTTGATGGCCGGAGGAGAAAGCATCGAGAAAGGCGTGCAGCACCGCGGGTGGGTATTTTTAGTGACCGTCGTCTTATTGGTTGTGACTACTTCTCTAACGAGTGCCGCTGCGCCGCAGGATCAAAACGTGCAAAATGTGTTCAACAGCACTTGCGCCTCTTGCCACGGTCGAACCGGTGCTCCGACGGCGGTTGGGAAGAGCCTAAACGCGCCCGACTTGGGGTCGGGCGCTGTACGGAAACAGACAACCGCACAATTGGAGCAGATCATCAGCGAAGGGAAGGGCAACATGCCTCCGTTCAAAAGTAGCCTCTCAGAGGCCCAGATCAATTCGCTTATAACCTTCATCCGCACGTTTTCAAAAAAAGGCAAATGACACATCTGTACAGAGCCGGATGGAGACGGAAATGGCTCCTGCGAGTCGAGGAGAAGTAACTTTGTCAAACGCAAATTGTTAGGGAATAATTTTCTGTCACTTATGGGGTGCACGCTGGTTGTCCTACGCTGACGGCATCCTTCTGACGATTGAACCGGGTGATTCTTTTTGGGTGTACGCCCTAAGGGTTCTACTCGACCACCCGCTTTTTTCCAAACAACTGAACAGTGAACTGCGCAGGGGGAGGAAGAGCCGTCTTCGCGGATGTGTCGACCGCGCCTCTCCAGAGCGAAGAACCCCGTATCTCTCAGAACAGAGGAGGAACACCCATGCGTCTGAAAACCTTGTGGCTGGGAGCCGTAGTTGTCCTGATGGCTCCGGCATTCACCATCATTACTTACGGGCAAGAAGACACAGCTGACCAACACCAACGATCAGCGGTTTACAACCCATACCCCCCTGGCATACTCCCGCCCAACTTGAACTCCGAGCTAGTGAGGGTTGAGGCGGAGATAGATTTCATTGAAGCCAGAGCACTTGCGCGCTGGAAAGCATTAACGCCACCAACTCTGACAAATCAGCCGCCAATTCTTGCAAACACAGGGACTGAAGCGATCGAAACGCTTGGCGAGCTCATGAATTACGACAAAAATATATCGCCGAAGAAGAATGCAGCCTGCTCGTCTTGCCACATGCCGTACGTGGCATTTGGTGGCCCGATCCCATCGGTCAACCTGACGATGATCGCATATCCCGGAACGGAACACTTCCGAGCTGGCAAGCGAACACCGCAGAGGTACACGTATTCACCGTTCTTCCCTGTACTCCAGTACAACCAAACACAGGGTGCGTTCTTCGGCGGTAACTTCTGGGACTCTCGCGCAACCGGATACAAAATAAGGAACCCCGACGCCGAACAAGCGCAGGGGCCTCCTGTCGATACCCAGGAAATGGGCAATCCGGATACCGCTTGCATTGTGTACAAACTTTCCAAAGCTAAGTATCGGCGGCTCTTTGAGGAGGTCTGGGGCAAAGACTCGCTCAACATCAAATTTCCGCCCGACACCCCGAGAATCTGCGCAACTCCGGCAGGCGCTGCGGTGTTCGGAAGCGACACTACGCCGGTAAAACTAAGTCCGGAGGATCGCACCCGGTCAAACAATGCCTATGACCACTGGGGGCAATCGATTGACGCCTACGAACAATCGCAGCACGTCAGCCCGTTCACATCGAAATTCGACGCCTGGCTGCACGATCCAACGAAGAACCCGCTCACAGCCGACGAGAAGGCGGGTTACGACCTGTTCCGTGGCAAGGGAAATTGCAACTCCTGCCATCTGGACGGTCGATCCACAGCACCCACACCTCCACCGCCCGAAGGCACGGCACCGAACGGCGAGGACACCGGCGCAATTGCGAATAGCGAGCCGCTGTTCACCTGCTTCGGCTCGTCCAATCTGGGCCTGCCTCTAAACCCCAGAGATGCGTTCTTTTATCAGACCAAGCCAGATCCCTACGGGTTCACACCCAATCCCATCGGCTTTGCCTATCGGGATTTGGGACTGGGAGAATTCCTTCGGAGCGGCTACGGTACATGGGCCAGCCCGAACCAGAGTTGGAGACAATACGCGCCACAAGAAGACGGCCTGATGCAAGTATCTTCGGCTAGAAATGTGGCTATGGTTCCGTCACAGTGCACCGGAGGCACGGATGCTCCGGGGCCCTACTTCCAGAAGGAGTTCTTCCACAACGGTTACATCAAGAGCCTGAAGCAGCTCGTCCACTTCTACAACACGCGCGATGTGTATCCGTTCGACGTCACTTCGGGGCATTGTCCGGCAGGAACGACCGAGAAGGTGGACTGCTGGCCCAAGCCCGAGGTTCCCGCCACTAAGGACATGACGGTCGGTAAACTCGACCTGACAGACCATGAAGAGGACCAGATCGTCGCGTTTATGATGACGCTTACAGACGGCTACACAACACCATACCCCAACAGCGACACTTATGCGGGGACCTGCATGACCGGCGGCTCGGCCAAAACGCAAGGCAACGAGTCTCTGATCCCGACTCCCCCACTTCCCGCTTGTTCACCGGAGGTTTGCGGCCTCCCACCCCTACCGCTTCCGCCTGTTCCGTAGCGCAGGGAGTGTAGGGCGGCCGGAAGGTCAACGTTATTGACTAAACAATGCATGGAGGCACCCATGCCTCCATGCACCTTTTCCACCTACGGGAATGTAAACCGAGTAAGTTCGACTGGAGGCTGACAATGAATGTCCTGCATCTGAATCTGACTATGCGGGTTATGGCTATGATCCTTCTCTGCTCAACCGCGGCACTCACGCAGCTGAGCCCCAGTACTCAGAAAGTTGCAAGCGTCCGGATTACGGGAGGTCCAGCGATCGAACGGGTTGATCCCAATTCTGCCATTATCACGTGGAGGAGCAACAACCCCGGAGGGTCGCCCCAACATTACGCAGTCGTGTATTACGGTACCAATCCCGGGGAACTCAGCCAGACAGCGAAATCCTCGATCAGGCTGAACCCTACCCACTCCTATACCGTGTTCCGGGTGTGGATGCCCAACCTGCAGCCTCGGACAACCTACTACTACAAGGTAGATTCGATGGAAGCGAACGGCAACAGCGACGGCGTGCAAAGCCCTGTCAAACAATTCACTACACCCTAAGGACACTCTGAATAAGCGCTCATGCTAAGTCGAGTAACAACAGTGTTCAGGAAATTGCACTGCCGGTTCGGGTCTCGGATGCCGGAGCTTTTCAGCACCGCCGTTGCAACGGCGCGTACAGG
>Ga0210410_10000568_pt1 | contig 39778 bp, 42 predicted proteins | sample IncBWC4MmetaG_FD_161058 | JGI IMG/M metagenome (GOLD analysis project Ga0210410, IMG submission 161058) | Forest soil microbial communities from Barre Woods Harvard Forest LTER site, Petersham, Massachusetts, United States - Inc-BW-C-4-M | ecosystem: Environmental > Terrestrial > Soil >...
CGCTTCTCCGGCCGCACGACGCTGCTGCGGATCGCGGCCGGGCTCGAGGCACCCGACGAGGGGCGTGTGCTGCTCGGCGGCGTCGACGTCGTCGACCAGCCGGAGGGCGCGCTGCGGCGCCGCATCGCCTACTGCCACACGAGCTTCGCACCGGCGCACGCCGAGCTCGTCGTCGAGCACGTCGCCGTCCCCCTGCTGGCGGTCGGCACCCGCATCGATCGCGCTTGCACGCGCGCCCAGGCGATGCTCGACCGCGTCGGGGCCGGCGCCTGCGCCGAGATGCGTCCGCACGAGCTCGCGCAGGGGGAGCTCGTGCGCGTCGTGCTCGCGCGCGCGCTGCTGCAGCATCCCCAGCTGCTGCTGATCGACGAGCCGACGAGCGGCGTCGGCCTGCTCGAGCGCGACGACCTCCTGACGACCCTGCGGGTGATCGCGAAGGACGAGAACATCGCGGTGCTGATGACCGCCTCGGAGACGCCCGAGATCGCAGGCGCCGACCGCGTGCTGGCGCTGAGCGACGGAGCGCTGCGCGGCGACGCCGTGCCGCACGCGGCCGAGGTCCTCCCCTTCAGGCGCCCGCGCGCGGAGCCCTCGCGGTGAGCGGGCTGGAGCTGCGCGACGTCGTCAAGCACTACCGCGGCCCGGAGGAGGTCGTCCGCGCCGTCGACGGCGTGTCGCTGCGCGTCGCCCCGGGCGAGCTCGTCGCGCTGTACGGGCCCAGCGGCTCGGGCAAGACGACGCTGCTGCTGCTCGCCGCCGGGATCGAGCGACCGGACGCGGGCGAGGTGCGCTTCGACGGCCGCCCGCTCCACGCGCTGTCGCCGGCCGAGCATACGCGCCATCAGCGGCGCAGCATCGGCTTCGTCACGCAGGAGCCGCACCTGCTGCCGGGCGTTCCGGCAGTCGAGAACGCGGCGCTGAAGCTGCTCGCCGATCGCGTCTCGCTGCGCGACGCGCGCCGACGTGCCGGGAGCTGGCTCGAGCGCGTCGGACTCGGGCACCGTCTCCACCACGACCCCGGGCGCCTCTCGGGCGGCGAGCGCCAGCGCGTCGCGATCGCGCGGGCGCTCGTCAACGAGCCGGCGCTGATCCTCGCCGACGAGCCGACCGGCAACCTCGACAGCCGGCGCGGCGGGGAGGTCCTGGAGCTGCTCGCCGGCATCTGCCGCGAGCGCGGGGCGGGCGCGTTACTCGTCACGCACGACGCGCAGGCCGCCGAGGTCGCCGACCGCGTGCTCGTGCTGCGCGACGGGCGGTGCGAGGATTCACACGCCGCTGCACCGCGTGCTGCGACGGCTGCGGCTGCGACTGGGCCGTTGCGGTGAACTACGGACATCGGACCCGAGCGCGCGGCGGATGGCGTGGCGCACAGGCGGTCATACGGTCCCCGCCATGTCCACGTTCGATGCGCCGCCACCAGCGGACCAGCCTCCGACCGGCCCGCCGTCCCCACCCCCGCCGTCCGCGTTCGGCGCGGACGAGTACCCCGTCGGCTTCGCTGTCGACTACCCCGACCGCGAGCTCAACCGCCTCACGACCTTCTTCCGCATCTTCACCGTCATCCCGATCGCAATCGTGCTCGGCACGGTCGGCGGGGGGACGTTTCACACCGAGGCGGGCAACTCCAGCGGCACGATCGCCGCGACCGGCGGGCTGCTGTTCGCCGGGCCGCTGCTGATGATCCTGTTCCGCCAGAAGTACCCGCTCTGGTGGCAGGACTGGAACCGCGAGCTGCTGCGCTTCATCAACCGCGTCGGCGTCTACCTCGCACTGCTCGACGACACGTACCCGTCGACCGACGAGCAGCAGTCCGTGCAGCTGGAGCTGCCCCGGCCGAACGCCGAGACGGACCTCAACCGCTGGCTGCCGCTCGTCAAGTGGCTCCTGGCGATCCCTCACTACGTCGTGCTGTTCTTCCTCTCGATCGGCGCGTTCTTCGTCGTGATCGTCGCCTGGTTCGCGATCCTCTTCACCGGCCGATATCCGCGGGGCCTGTTCGACTACGTCGTCGGCGTCGGGCGCTGGCACAACCGCGTGACGGCCTACGCCTTCATCCTCGTCACCGACGCGTATCCGCCGTTCAGGCTCGCGCCATGAAGCCGTGGATCTCGGGCGAGTGCTCCCAGTCGGCGTCCGACTCGCGCAGGACGAGCATGCCGGTGGTGCCGAGGCCGACCAGCAGCACGGCGGCCGCGACGATCACGAGCGTCACGCTGGCGATCGCGTAGCCGACGAGCACCCCGGTCGCGCCGAGGCCGATCAGCAGCGCCATCACCGGGTTGGCGGCGCGCGAGACGGCGAGCCCGACGCTGAGCACGACCATCCCGAGCGCGAACGCGAACGGCAGGATCAGGAACGGGATCTCGATCCCGGCCGTCGTCTTGAGGTCGTGGATCACTGCGGCCGTCACCAGGATCGGCACGCCGACGCGCATCATCTCCCACTGGACCAGGCTGAGCGCGACCGTGCCGGCTGCGAACACGACGCCGAGCAGCGCGAGGCCGCCGCCGATCGTGCCGGCCGGCCACTGGCGCTCGCGCAGCATGTGCATCAGCCCGAGGATCGCGGGGACGGAGACTGCGAGCGCCGCGAGCGCGATCGCCTGGCTGGCGTACCAGGCATCCCGGTTCGCGTTGATGACGACGAGCTGGTTGAGCTCGCCGGACTTCAGGCTTGGCTGGACGATCGCCGAGATCAGCAGCAAGAGCGGGGCGAGCACCATGCCCGCGCCGGCGATCCACCGATGGGTGCGGTGTGCGGCGGTCATTGCGACACCTCCGAGGGTGTTGGAAGGGACCGCAACCACCGTACGACCAGGGTGCCCGCGCGCCATCCGTGCGGGACCTCCACCCCGTGGCCGTAGTCCTCCGCGACCCCTATCCGCTGGGCAGCCGCGCCGCCCACAGCGCGACGAGCGGCAGTGCGATCACGGCGACGAGCGACACCATCTCTGCGACGGCGTCGGCAGTGCCGAAGCCGGCGAGGTGGCGGGCGTGGAAGATCGCGTGCAGGACCGAGAAGAGGATCCAGGCCGCGCAGGCGGCCTGCACGAGCTGGCGCTGGAGCGTCATGGCGGCCCATGCGAGCAAGAGCGCGAAGCCGAGGTAGAGGCCGCCGACGTCGGTGACGAGGTGCTCGTTGTACGGCGGCAGGCGGTCGACCCAGTGGCCGAGGTACGGGAAGTCGGTGTAGAAGGTGCGCGGTGCGAACGCCGCGACCAGGCCGACGCCGGCCGTGCTGAGCGCCGTCAGCACGAGTGCCGCGCGTGCGATCACGGGCGAGCGCATCGGCGACGACGGGCCGTCGTCGGCGTCGTCGGCGCGTGCGGCGCTCATGGCCCCGCCTCCGGCGCCCGGGCCGCCAGCCACTGCGCGAACGTCGCCCCGCCGGCCGCTGCCGCCGGGTCCGTGAGGCCGCCGGCGCGCAGTGCGCGGCCGAGCTTCCCGACGGACGGGAGCGGGAGCGGGAGCAGACGGCCGCTGCGGTGCGCACGCCAGTCTTGCGCCAACTCCGCCAGCGTGCGGACCTCGGGTCCGGCGAGCTCGGGCACACGGCCACCGGGCCCGCCGTGCACGACGTCCGCGAGCCGTCTCGCCACGACCAGCGGGTCGATCGGCTGCAGCAGCGCGCGGCCGGTCGGCAGTACGCGCCAGCGCGCCGCGGCCGCGAAGACCTCCGCGAGCAGCGTGTGGAACTGCGTCGCGCGCAGCAGGCTCCACGGAACGGCACCGCTCGCCACCGCCTCCTCCTGCGCGACCTTCGCGCCGTAGTAGGCCATCGGCACGCGGTCGCAGCCGACGACGGAGATCGCGACGTGGTGGCCGACGCCGGCGTCCGCCCCCGCCGCCAGGAGCCGCAGCGTGCCCTCGACCAGCACGTCGCGCGCGCCGCGCAGCGCGTTGGAGGCGTCGACGACAGCCTCCAGTCCGTCGAGCGCCGCGCGCAGCCCGTCGCCGTTGACGAGGTCCGCGCGCACGTGCTCCGCGCCCGCCGGCGGCGCTCCCGCCGGCGGTCTGCGGCTGACCGCCCGCACCGCGTCCCCGCGCGCGGCCAGCTCCGCGACGACGAGCGCCCCGAGGGCGCCGGTCCCGCCGATCACCGCGACGCGCATCGCAACGAGCTCCCTCGGTCGTGGACGAGAACGCGGACACGCTAGCGCGCTCGTCCGCCAACTCGCGACACCACGGCTGCACCAACTGGTCAGGCGGCTGCGGCAGCGGCGGTCGCCACGTACGGCGGCCGCCGCTCGGCCCAGCGCTCGACGCGCTCGAGCTGCGCGGCGAGCTGGAGCAGGCGGCCCTCCGCGTTCGCCGGACCGAGCAGCTGCGCACCGACCGGCAGTCCGTCGGCCGTGACGCCGGCGGGCACGTTGACGCCCGGCCAGCCGAGCACGTTCCACGCCCACGTGTACGGGCAGTGGCCGACCATCACCTTGTCGGTGGGCCACGCGTCGAGTCCGTCGATCGAGCCGATCGGCGCGGGCGGCTTCGCGGTCGTCGGCATCAGCACGACGTCGTAGCGGCGGAAGATCCGCCCGACGTGCGCCTGGAGCGGGCGCTCGATCGCGTGCGAGAGGCGCAGCAGCGGGCTCAGCACGCGGCCGAGCTGCATCGTGCCGCGCGTGCGCCGATCGAGCTGGGCGTGATCGCTCACGTGCAGGTCGACCCACTCGCGGACCCCGCCCGTCGACCGCGGCATGAAGCTGAGGCCGACGAGGCCGTAGCGCGGGTCGGCCTCCTCGACGTGGTGGCCGAGCCCCTCGAGCGTGCGCGCGAGCCGCTCGACCGGCTTCCGCACGGCAGCGTCGAGGGTCGACGGCGCGATCGACCAGGGAGCCTTCATCGAGACAGCGATCCGCAGCTTGCCGGGCTCGCGCCGCGCACCGTCTGCGAACGGCTCGGGCGTGGGCGGCGGCTGGTGGAGGTCCTCCGGGCGGTTGCCGGCGAGCACGTCGAGCATCAGCGCGGCGTCGTCGACCGTGCGCGCGAGCGGGCCGATGCAGGTGAGCCCGTTGAAGGCGCTGAGGTGCGGCCAGGTGGAGACGCGGCCGCGCTGCGGCTTGATCCCGACGAGGTGCGTCCAGGCTGCGGGGATCCGCACCGAGCCGGCACCGTCGGAGCCGGCCGCGGCGGGGATCAGCCCGGCCGCGACGGCGGCGGCCGAGCCGCCGGAGGAGCCCCCGGGCGTGTGGCCGAGCGACCACGGGTTGCGGGTGGCGCCGAACGCCGGTCCCTCGGTGAACGGCCACTGGCCGACCTCGGGCGTGTTCGTCTTGCCGACGATGACCGCGCCGGCGGCGCGCAGCCGCCGCGCGACCTCGCCGTCGCCGTGGCGCGGGTGGAACGTGCCGGGGCAGCCGAAGTTGGTGCTCTCGCCCGCGAGGTCCATGTCGTCCTTGATCGCGACCGGGACGCCGAGCAGTGGCAGCTTCTCGCCTGCGGCGTGGCGCCGGTCGGCGTCGTCGGCCTCGGCGCGCGCGGCGTCGGCGCGCACGCAGCGGAAGGCGTTGAGGTGGGGCTGCGCCGCCTCGATGCGCGCGAGCGCGGCGTCGACGAGCTCGTGCGAGGAGACCTGCCCGGACGCGACGAGCGCCGCCTGCACGCGCAGGCCGGCGAAGGCGAGGTCGTCGGTCGTGTCCATTGGCGTACGGCTCCCGTGATTCGGTCGTTCGAACGAACGATAGCCCATCCGCGACTATGCTTCGCCGCATCGCCGCCCCGCTGACATCCCCCACCGTGCCCACGAGCGACACGCGCGCGCGGATCCTCCACGCGACGCTGCGCGTGATCGCCGCGGGCGGGATCGGCGCCGTCAGCAACCGCCGCGTCGCCGCAGAGGCAGGCGTCGCGCTCGGCTCGCTCACCTACCACTTCCCCAGCCAGACGGACTTGCTGCGCGAGAGCCTGCTGCTGTATGCCGCCGAGGAGGTCGCGCGACTCGAGTCGCTGGCGGCCGCGCTCCGGGCGAGCGCGGGCGCCGCCGCGCCGAGCGCCGAGCAGGCGGCGGCGATCGTCGAGCAGGTCGCCGCGCGCGACTCCGGCCGCCCCGAGGAGATCGCCGAGCTGGAGCTGCACCTCCATGCCTCGCGCGATCCGGCGCTGCACGACGCCTCGCGCCGCTGCTTCGGCGCCTATGAGGACTTCGCCGCGGCCGCGCTCGAGGCGCTCGGCGTCCCCCAGCCGGAGCGCCACGCCCGCACCGTCGTCGCGCTCCTGTGCGGCCTCGGCGTGCGGCGGCTCGGCACCGGCGAGCATCACGCCGAGGGCACCGCCGACGCGCTGCTGACGGTGCTGCGCGGCGCGGCGACCGCTTAGCTCAGCAGAGCCTTGATGGTGCTACCAGGGGCGCTGACGAACGTCAGCATCAGACTGATAGGAGCGCGGCCGCCCCCGCGGGGCCCGCGCGCCGGGACGCGGCCCGGTCCGAGGGTCGAGCTGCCGCATCGCGCCGCGCGGCCGACTAGCGTGCGCGCCATGCGCGCCATCCAGATCGCGGAGCTGACCGGGCCGGACACGGCCCTGCGCTTCGTGGAGATCCCGGAGCCGGAGCCGAGCCATCCGCTGAGCCCGCCTGGCGAGGAGGCCGTCGTCGTCGAGGTGCACGCTGCCGGGGTGTCGTTCCCGGAGCTGCTGCAGACGCGCGGGCAGTACCAGTTCAGACCGCCGCTGCCGTTCGTGCCGGGCAGCGAGGTCGGCGGCACGGTGCACAGCGCGCCCGCCGGCTCCGGCCTCGAGCCGGGGGACCGCGTCGCCGCCTTCACCGCGCTCGGCGCGTTCGCCGAGACGGCGGTCGCGCCGGCGTTCTTCACCTTCAAGCTGCCCGACGCGCTCGACTTCGCGCAGGGCGCGGGACTCGTGCTCAACTACCACACCGCGTACTTCGCGCTGCGCACGCGCGGGCGCCTCACCGAGGGCGAGACCGTGCTCGTGCACGGCGCCGCGGGCGGCGTCGGAACGGCAGCGCTGCAGGTCGCGCGCGGGCTCGGCGCGCGCACGATCGCGGTCGTCTCGAGCGACGCGAAGGAGCGCGTGGCTCGCGAGGCCGGTGCCGACGAGGTCGTGCGCTCCGACGGTCCGTGGAAGGACGAGGTGAAGGCGCTCGTCGGTGGCGGGGTGGATCTGGTCATCGACCCGGTCGGCGGCGACCGCTTCACCGACTCCTTGCGCTCGCTGCGCGAGAGAGGGCGCGTGGTCGTCGTCGGCTTCACCGGCGGCTCGATCCCCGAGGTCAGAGTGAACCGCCTGCTGCTCGGCAACACCGAGGTGATCGGCGCCGGCTGGGGCGCCTACGCGATGCCGAAGCCCGCCTTCAACCGCGAGGTCGGCGCCGCGATCGACCGCCTGATCGAGCGCGGCTACGTCAAGCCGCTGATCGGCGCGCGCTTCGCCTTCGAGGACGCGGCGAGCGCGCTCAAGTGCATCGACGCGCGCGAGGCGACCGGCAAGGTCGTGCTGGACGTGCGCGAGGGGTAGGAGCGGCCGCATGGACCTCACGTTCAACGCCGACGAGACCGCCTTCCGCGACGAGCTGCGCGCGTGGCTCACCGCGAACGAGCCGGGCCCGGCGCCGCACGGCGACGAGGACGCCCACTACGCATGGCGCCGCGACTGGCAGCGGCGGCTCGCCGACGGCGGCTGGGCGGCCGTGCACTGGCCCGCCGAGCACGGCGGCCGCGGCGCGACGCTCACGCAGTCGGCGATCTTCTACGAGGAGCTCGGCAACGCGCGGGCGCCGCTGCCGGCGAACGTGCTCGGCCTGCTGCTCGCCGGCCCGACGATCATGACATGGGGCACGCAGGAGCAGAAGGAGCGCCACCTCGTCCCGATCCTCACCGCCGAGGAGATCTGGTGCCAGGGCTTCAGCGAGCCCGACGCGGGCTCCGACCTCGCCGCCCTGAAGACCCGCGCGGTGAAGGACGGCGACGAGTGGGTGATCACCGGCCAGAAGGTGTGGACGAGCGCAGCGCAGTACTCGAAGTGGTGCATGCTCGTCGCGCGCACCGATCCCGACGCGCCGAAGAAGCACCAGGGCTTGACCTACTTCCTGATGGACATGGAGCAGGACGGCGTCGAGATCGTGCCGCTCAAGCAGATCACGGGCGAGTCGGAGTTCAACGAGCTGTTCCTCGACGGCGCGCGCGTGCCGGACGCGAACGTGCTCGGCGGCGTCGGCAACGGCTGGAAGGTCGCCTTGACGACGCTGATGAACGAGCGCTCCGGGCTCGCCTTCTTCCTGCAGGTGCGGATGCGCCAGCTGCTCGATCAATTGATCGCGGAGACCGCCGAACGCGGACTGCTGGAGGATCCGGTCGTCGCCGACAAGCTCGGCGACCTGCATCTGCGCACCGAGGTCCTGCGCCTCACCGCCTACCGCGGCCTGACGGCGATCGAGACGTACGGCCAGCCCGGTCCGGAGGGCTCGCTGACGAAGTGGATGTGGTCGGACACGAACCAGCAGCTCACGCAGCTCGCCGCCGACCTGCTCGGCCCGGAGGCGCTGACCGCGGGGACACCGTGGGCGTTCGAGCTGCTGCGCGCCCGCGGCAACTCGATCGAGGGCGGCACGACCGAGGTGCTGAAGAACATCGTCGCCGAGCGCGTGCTCGGCCTGCCGCGGATGCGCTGATGCACTTCGACCTCACAGAGGACCAGAAGGAGATCAAGCGCGTCGCGCACGAGCTGCTCGCCGCGCGCTCGTCGTGGGAGCGCGTGCGGGCAGCCGCCGAGGGAGCCGAGTACGACCAGGCGCTGTGGGACGAGCTGTGCTCGCTCGGCTGGCCCGGGATCGCGGTCGCCGAGGAGCACGGCGGGCAGGGGCTCGGCGCGGTCGAGCTGGCGGTCCTGCTGGAGGAGCTGGGCTACGCCTGCGCGGCGTCGCCGTTCCTGTCGATCGCCACCGCCGCCGCCGCGATCCAGGCGTGCGGATCTGATGCGCAGCGCGCGCGCTGGCTGCCGGCGCTCGCGTCCGGCGAGGCGACGGCGGGGATCGGCACACGCGAGCTGTGCGCCGACGGCGTGGGCGCCGCGGTGCTCGTGCTGCTCGACGGCGACGGCGTGCGCCTGCTCGACGCGGCCGACGCCGACGCGGCGCCGCTGGAGACGATCGACCCGACGCGCCGCTACGCGACGATCGCGGCCGAGGCGGGCGCGGGCGAGCCGCTCGGCGGCGGCGCGGCCGGCGGCAGCGCAGGCCGGGCGCGCGCGGCCGGACCGAGCGGCGCGACTGACCCGGCCGCGGACCGCATCCGCGCCGCGATCGCCGCCGAGGTCGTCGGCGTCGCCCAGCGCGCGCTCGAGCTGACGCTCGCGTACGTGAAGGAGCGGCGGCAATTCGGCGTGCCGGTCGGCGCCTTCCAGGCGGTCCAGAACCGCTGCGCGCAGATGCTGCTCGACACCGAGTCGGCGCGCTCGACCGCGCTCTACGCCGCCTGGGCCGCCGACGCCGCGCCCGAGCGCGTGCCCGAGGCGGCCGCGCTCGCCGCCGCGGCCGCCGCCGACGCCGGCCGCTCCGTCACCGCCTCCGCGATCCAGGCCCACGGCGGGATCGGCTTCACGTGGGAGGCCGACGTCCACTGGCTCTACAAGCGCGCCCAGCTCGACGCCGCCCTGCTCGGCGGCGCCCGCCGCCACCGCGCGGCGCTCACGGCGCTCGCCGCGGAGCGCATCGCCGCCGGCCGGACGACACACTGATTTCACGGTAACGTAGGCGGCTGGGAAGGATCGCGTGCCGCACGGGGTCTGACAGTTCGAAGCGCGCAATCGATCGCCGTCCACCTCGCGAGGCCGGGCGGCCGAGAGGAGTCCCGACGATGTCCATGCGCCTGCCGGTTCCATCGCATCCGCTTGCCCGGCTGGCCGCCGTGGGCCTCGTGCTCGGCGCACTCGCGTTCGCCGGATGCGGCGGGGGTTCGAGCTCGTCGAGCTCGACGTCGTCCTCGCCGCCGGCGAGCAGCGCGCCTGCGACCCCGAGCCAGTCCAGCTCGACGCCCTCCTCGTCCTCGTCCTCGTCGTCGAGCGCATCCGGCATCCCACAGAACAACGGCGGCGACCAGGACGCCGACAACAACGGCGGCCCCAGCGATGGGGACGGCAATATCTAGATGGTTGATTCCACGAGATTCGTGGATGCGAGGGGTGCGAACGGCGGATGCTGGGCGACGCGCGGTGTCGAAGGCGATGCCGGTGGCATCGGCAAGACGCCGCGTGGCACCCAGCGCCGCCCAGCGTCACCATCGCGCCGCGAGGTCGTGGAATCAACCATCTAGGCGCTCGCGCTCGCGCGTCATCGGGCTGCTCGCGGTCGGACTCGTGCTCGCGCTGTCCGCGACCGGTTGCGGGTCGAGCGCGTCCCGGCCTGCGCCCACCGCGACGGAGCTGAGCAGCGCAGCCGGCGGCTCGTTCGCGGCGTTGTCGCCGGCAGCGCCGCCCGCCGGCTGGCGCAGCGCGCGGCTGCCGAGCGGCGCCGTGCTCGCCTATCCAGCCGGCTGGCGGCGGATCCGCGGCGACCGTGGCACGGCGAGCGCCGCGCTGCTCGACGCGCACGGGCGCTACCTCGCGTACCTCAACCTGACTCCGCGTCAGGGCCGTGAGCAGCTCGCGACGTTCGCGGCGTTTCGCGTCGCGCACAACCGCGCGGAGGGGGACGCCGACGTCGTCGCGCAAGCATCCGCCCACGGCCTGGGCTTCCGCGACGGCGGCCGCGGCACCTGCGTCCGCGACGCCTACACGACCGCGACAAGCCTGCGCTTCGTCGAGGTCGCCTGCCTCGTCAGCGGCCCCCGCACCAGCTCCGTGATCGTCGCCGCCGCGCCGCCGGGGCAATGGGCGAAGCAGTGGCCGGTGCTGCGGCGAGCGCTCGCCGCAGTCGGTACGTGATCGCCCACATCTCACCGGCTCCGCGCGCGTGGACAGCGGCTAGATTCGCGGCGTGCTGATCGAGTCGCCGTTGACGGGCGTGGTCGCGGAGGTGCTCGCGCGTGAGGGGGCGAGTGTCGGCGCAGGGGCGGCGGTGCTGGTGGTCGAGGCGATGAAGATGCACCATGAGGTGGTCGCGCCGGAGGCGGGCGTGGTGCGAGAGCTGGCGGTCGCGGTCGGCGAGCAGGTGGCGCAGGGGCAGGTGCTGTTTCGGGTCGAGGCGGTGGCCGAGGCCCCAGCCGTCGATGCGCCCATGGCCGGAGACGGCGACGCCGATCCCGACGCACTGCGTCCGGACCTCGCGGAGGTGATGGAGCGGAGGCGGCTCGCAAGCGACGACGCAGCGCGGCCGGAGGCGGTCGCCAAGCGCCACGCGACCGGCCTGCGGACCGCGCGCGAGAACGTCGCGGACCTGTGCGATCCCGGCTCGTTCTCCGAGTACGGCGCGCTCACGCTTGCCGCGCAGCGGGCTCGGCGCAGTGTCGAGGAGCTGATCGAGCGGACGCCGGGCGACGGGATCGTGACGGGGATCGGCACCGTCAACGCCGCGCTGCACGGCGACGAGCCTGCGCGCACCGCGGTCCTCGCCTACGACTACACGGTCCTCGCCGGCACGCAGGGGATCCGCAACCACCGCAAGACCGACCGCCTGCTGGAGCTGGCCGAGCGCCACCGGCTGCCTGTCGTGCTGTTCGCCGAGGGCGGCGGCGGGCGCCCGGGCGACACCGACTCCTCCGAGCTGTTCCATCTCGTCGTGCCGAGCTTCCACACGTTCGCGCGGCTGTCCGGCCTGGTCCCGCGGGTGGGGATCGTCTCCGGCCGCTGCTTCGCCGGCAACGCCGCGCTGCTCGGCTGCTGCGACGTCGTGATCGCGACGCCGGAGGCGACGATCGGGATGGGCGGGCCGGCGATGATCGAGGGCGGCGGGCTCGGCAGCTTCGCGCCCGAGGAGGTCGGGCCGGTGAGCGTGCAGGAGCCGAACGGCGTGATCGACGTGGTCGCCGACGACGAGGCGGCGGCCGTCGCGACGGCCCAGCGCTTCCTCTCCTACGTGCAGGCACCCGGCCACGCGCTGCCCGACTGGACGTGCGCCGACCAGCGCCTGCTGCGCAGCGCCGTCCCCGCCGACGCCAAGCGCGTCCACGACGCCCGCGCGCTGCTCGCGCTGCTCGCCGACAGCGGCTCCGTGCTGGAGCTGCGCCCGCAGTTCGGCCGCACGATCCTGACCGCGCTCGCGCGCGTGGAGGGCCGCCCGGTCGGCGTGATCGCGAACGATCCAAGGCATCTCTCCGGCGCGATCGACGCCGACGGCTCCGACAAGGCCGCGCGCTTCATGCAGCTGTGCGACGCGTTCGGCCTGCCGCTCGTCTCGCTCGTCGACACGCCCGGCTTCATGGTCGGCCCCGAGTCCGAGCGCACCGCAACCGTGCGCCACACCTCGCGCATGTTCGTGACGGCCGCGACGCTGTCGGTGCCGGTCCTGTGCGTGGTCGTGCGGCGCGCGTTCGGGCTCGGCGCGCAGGCGATGGCGGGCGGCTCGCTGCACGCGCCGGCGGTCACGCTGGCGTGGCCGAGCGGCGAGCTGGGCGCGATGGGCGTCGAGGGCGCGGTGCGGCTCGCGCTGCGCGGCGAGCTGGCCGCGATCGAGGACGACGCCGCGCGCGAGCGGCGCGTGAAGGAGCTCGTCGCCGCGGTGCGCGCGCAGAGCAGCGCGCTCAACGCGGCGACGTACTTCGAGCTGGACGACGTGATCGACCCGGCCGACACGCGCGCGCGGCTCGTCGCGACGCTGCGCGCTGCGCCCGTGCCGCCGCCGCCCACCGCGAGCGGGCGCCGGCGCACGATGGTCGACGCGTGGTGAGCGCGGTGCCGACGCCCGCGCGCGCCGCCGGCAAGTCGCGAGGCGCGCCGAGCCGCTGCACCGCCGGGCGCGCCGGCGCGTGCGTGCGGCCTACGCGCCGCCCTGCGCCCGTTCGACCGCGTCGCGGAACGCCGCCTGCCAGCGCAGCGCGCCCGCGCTGATCGTCTCCCCCTCCGCCCACGCGCGGGCGCGCTCCATGAGCGCGCGACGGCGATCGGCGTCGTCGAGCAGCAGCTCCAGCGTCGCGAGCCAGTCGCCGTCGTCGACGAGCAGCCCGCCCTGCTCCTCCCCCATCCCGACGTACGGGCCGACCGGCGAAGCGAGCCACATCGCGCCGGCAGCCGCGTACTCCTTCAGCTTCACGTTCGAGCGAGCGCGGTTGAAGCCCGTGTCGCGCAGCGGCGCGAGCGCGATGTCGAACTCGGACTCGGTCGGGATCAGCTGCTCGATCGGGACCGGTCTGACGAACGTGTAGCGGTGGCTTCTCAGTCTCAGGTCCGCGCCGACTGCGACGACGCGCACGCCGTCGCGCCGCTCCAGCAGCCGGTCGAGCATCGCGGCGAAGCGCAGCTTGCGCAGGTCGGGCTCGTGCTCGCCCGCGGCCGTGATGCCGATCACGACGCCCTGGTGGCGCTTGCGCCGGTGGCCGAGGTCCTGCGGGGCGAGGTGGTTCTCGATCGCGACGACGTGCTCGACGCCGTTGTCGCGGTAGACCTGCGCGAGGTGCTCGTTCGTCGTCGTGACGAGATGCGCGCCGCGCGCCGCCGCGACCGCCTGCTTGAAGTGGTGGCGGATGTTGCGCCGGCCGCCGAGCCGGTGCCAGGCCTCGCTGCCGCGCGTGACGGCGCTGATGTCGTCGTCCGTGTCCCAGACGACCGCGATCCCGGCGCGCCGCACGCGGGCGATCACGTCGAGCGCCTCGTCGTCGTGCATCTGCTGCACGTGCAGCGCGTCCCACGTGGGCGGAGCCGAGCCGTTGCGGAGCGCGTGGAACGACGGGTCGCCGGGCCAGTGCACTCTGTGCCCGCGGCGCGCCAGCTCCCGCAGCGGCACGACCGCGCGGTAGTGCCCGTTCGCGGTCTGCTGCGCCGCGACCGCGAGCCGCATCGTCCGTCTCATGCCTCGCCTCCCCGTCTCGTCGTCCCCTCTCGCGATCTTCTCACAAGCGGTGCATGGGGATCCCGCCTACGAACCTCGCCGAGACGCGTTGACCTCGACCGGGTCGAGTGCTTTTGTCCCCGGGCGACCACCACCGAGAGAGGAATCGCACACGATGAAGTCACGCCGCATCGCCGCGCTCGCGGGCACCGGGGGCGTCACCGCGCTCGTCGCCGCGCTCGCGCTCGCCCCCGGAGCGCCCGCAGACGCACCGGCGCTCGCCGCCGCGAGCTGCACGCCGGTGTCGAACATCGAGGCGATCATCGACGACTCCGGCTCGATGGCGATCACCGACGCCGAGAAGCTGCGGGTGTCCGCGCTCGAGCTGCTGATCGACACCCCCGGCAACGAGAAGATCACGCTCGGCGCCGTCGAGTTCGGCGGCCAGCTCGGGACGTACCCGGGCCAGGCGCCGGCCTCCGACACGGTCTTCCCGCCGGAGGCGATCGGACCGAACGCCAACGCGATGAAGGCCGCACTGAAGGCGAGAGTCAACGCCGACAACGGCCTGACGGACTACAACGCCGCGTTCGCGCAGGCGCAGGCGGACGACCCGGGCGCGAAGGCGCGCATCTTCCTCACCGACGGCGGCCACGACAACGGCGCCTACAACAACGGCCACCGCGGCGGCCCGCCGACGTACGTGATCGGCTTCAGCTCGGCGATCACCGGCGAGAACGGCGCGCGCCTGAAGCAGATCGCAGGCGACACGGGCGGCAAGTACTTCCCGCAGACCGACTCGAGCAACCTGCAGAGCGTGATGAACGAGATCGGCACGACGCTCACGTGCCAGTCGCCGCCGAAGGCGTTCAGAGACGCCTTCGCGAAGGTCGGGCAGAGCAGAGCGCACGGCGTCGCGATCGCGAGCACGGCGAGAACCGCGCAGCTGACGCTGTCGTGGTCGAATCCGCTCGACAGCTTCTCGATCTCGCGGTTGCGCATCGTGAAGAGAGGCAGAGTCGTCGCGTCGAGAGCGCGTCATCTGAGACTCACGACGCGTCAGGGGGCGACGTTCCTCGTCGTGAAGGTCGGCAACCTCACGGGCGGGACGCTCCAGTTCAACGTGCGCGCCACGAGAATCGGCTCGGGCGCGCCGAGCGTGAGCCTGACGACGCAGGTCACGCAGAGCCGGCGGAGGTAGCAGGGGCCCGCGGGCGCGAGGGGGCGGGGCGCGGACGGCGCCCCGCCCGCTCCGCCGCGGGACCGGCGAGCCGTGCGCGGCACGCTGGGATGATGGGCCGCGATGCTGCTGCGCGCGACGCCCGGCGGACTGATCGCCCGCGACACCGAGGCCGAGCGCTGGGTTTCGCTCCCGGCGGCGAGCGGGCACGTGCCCGCGGGCGACGCGCTCGGCGAGGCCGAGACGCACGACATGCTCGCCTTCCTCGCCGGCGGCGACGCGACGCGCGAGGCGGCCGGGGCCGCGCTCGAGGCGGCGCGCGAGGATCCCGCGGTCGCGGCCGACCCGGCCACGGCCGGGCTGCCGTTCCGGCCGCGCTCGCTGCGCGCGTTCATGCTGTACGAGTCGCATCTCGTCGCCTCCGGCCGGATGCTCGTCAAGCACTTCTTCCCGGCGCCCGCGGCGCGCGCGATGGCGGCGTACGAGCGCGTCACGCACCGCACGTTCCCGCCGCTGAAGCCGAAGCGCTCGTTCTACGAGCGGCCGGCGTTCTATGTCGCCAACCACACCGCGGTGCTCGCCGACCGCGAGCCGATGTGGTGGCCGAGCCACACGAGAGCGCTGGACTTCGAGCTGGAGCTGGCGTTCGTGCTCGCGCGCCCGCTCGCCGACGCGACGCCCGCGGAGGCGGCCGCGGCCGTCGGCGGCTGGCTCGTGCTGAACGACTGGAGCGCGCGCGACGTGCAGGCCGACGACGCGCGCCACAACATCTTCGGCCCGGTCGTCAAGGCCAAGACGTTCGCCAACTCGCTCGGCTGCGACGTGCTGACGGCCGACGACGTGCCCGACTGGCAGCGCATGAGCGGGCGCGCGCGAGTCGACGGCGAGCTGTGGTGCGAGGGCTCGACCGCCGGCGCGCAGCACGACGTCGGCGCGATGCTGGCGCACGTCTCGGCCGGCGAGCGGCTCGCCGCCGGGGACGTCTTCTCGACCGGGACGATGCCCGGCTGTTGCGGCCTGGAGCTGGAGCGGTGGCTCAAGCCGGGGCAGACGGTCGAGCTGGAGATCGACCGGATCGGGACGCTGACGAACCGGATCGATCCTGCCGCCGGGCCGAGGTCGCTGCCGTGAGCGCCGCCGTGGAGCTCACGCCGCGCCGCCGCCGGCGCGCGAAGCCCTTCAACATCCTCGCCGCGCTCGGCTCCGGCGCGCACCACGCGTTCGAGCGCCGCGCCGGCGTCGGCGTATTCCTCGAGCCGTGGCTCGGGCGCCGCCGCACCGACGCCTTCTGGAGCGTCGCGATCCCGTTCTGGGTCTGGCGGGCGGCGCGCGGCACGGAGGGCGAGGAGCCGCTGCTCGCGTTCAACGCCGGCGTGGCGATCGCCGGCGCCACCGTCCACTTCGCCGAGTGGCCGTGGTCGCGGCGCTGGGGCGTGCTGCCGTGGCTCGACGAGGCCGAGGGCCTGCCGCCCGAGCAGCTCGCGCTCTACAACACGATCCTGTGGCTGTGGATGGCGGGCGGGGTCGGGAGCCTCGCCGTCGAGACGCGGCGCGGGCGGCGCAGGTGGGTCGCGGCGGGCGTGGCGACCGCGCCGTTGCTGGCGGCGTCGGCGCGCCACCACTTCAGGTGGGCGCGCGAGCAGGCGCGACGGGATCCCGCCCGCTGGTCCCCGCGGCTGCTCGACGACGACGCATGAGCCGCCGCCGGTCCTGGCCGGACGGTCGTGCCGCGGCCGTCTCGCTGACGTTCGACAACCTCGGCGAGGCGGCGGAGATCGAGCTGGGCCTGCGCGGCGCGGACGAGCCGCGCGGCGGCCACTGGTCGGTGACGAACGCGCTGCCCATGGTGCTGGAGGAGCTGCGCGCCGCGGGCGCCGGCCTGCCGGCGACGTTCTTCGTCGAGGGCGTGAACGCCGAGATCTATCCCGACGCGCTGACGGGGATCGCGGCGGCGGGGCACGAGGTCGCCTTTCACGCCTTCTGCCACGAGGACTGGAGCCGCCTCACGCCGACCGAGGAGGCCGCCAACCTCGACCGCGGCCTCGCGGCGGTGCGCGACCTCGGGCTCGAGGTCGCCGGCTTCCGCCCGCCCGGCGGGCTGATCGGCGCGACGACCGCCGCGCTGCTGGCCGAGCGCGACGTGCGCCACTGCTCGCCGGCCGGCAGCGCGCCCGGGATGGACGGCGGCGTAGCGGTGCTGCCGTTCGCGTGGCCGGCGGTCGACGTCTTCCACCTGCTGCCGCAGTTCGCGGCGCTGCGCGCGCACGTGAGCGGATCGGACGCGCCGGGCGGGCCGGAGGCGGTGCGCGCCGCGCTGCTGGCCGCGGTCGATCAGGCGGTCGCGGACGGCGGCCACGCCGTGCTCGTGCTGCACACGTGGATGGCCGAGGGCGTGCGCGACGCCCTGCGCGACGTGCTCGCCCGCTGCGCGGCCGGCGCCGCAGCGGGCGAGCTGTGGGTCGCGCGCTGCGACGCCGTCGCCGCCTGGGTCGCCGGCCATGCCGTCGACTTCGCGGCACCGCCCGTGCTCGACCGCACGTCGTGGGTGGACCCGGCGTAGCGGCGGGCGACGCAGCCGATGGGAATCCGCAGACCGAGCTGCCGCCTCAGCCGCGCGGCGCGTAGCGCTGGTGGAGCATCAGGGCGTTGCCGTCGGGGTCGGTGAAGAAGGCCATGTGGCAGACGCCGCTGTCGAGCGTGTCGGCGCCGAACGTCACGCCGCGGGACTCGAGCTCGGCGCGTGCGGCGGCGACGTCGTCGACGCGGAACGCGATCGGCAGCGTGTTGGCACGGAACTCACGGCCGATCGCGGCCGAGTCGATCAGCGCGAGCGTCACGGTGCCCGTCTCGAACTCCGCGCCCATCGCCGGCGCGTCGCCGCGCTGGTAGACGCTCGACGGCTCCAGGCTCAGGACGTCGCCGTAGAACGCACGCGCCCGGTCGAGGTCCGTCGTCGGCACGTTCACGAAGTCGACGCCGGTGACGAAGGTGGTCGTGGAAGGGGTCATCGGGCTGCTTGGCTCCTCGGTCGCAGGGGGACGTGGAGCCTCGGGGCAGACGGCCGATTCGTCAAGCCCGGCCGCGAAGGTTGGAAATATGCCGATATGGGTATATGATCTCACGGCATGGCACGGGCAGCGACGACGGCAGATGCGTTCAACGCGGTGGCGGAGCCCCGGCGGCGACAGATCGTCGACGTCCTCGCCGGCGGCGAGCGCCCCGTGAACGACCTCGTGCGCGCGCTCGGGCTGGCCCAGCCGCAGGTGTCGAAGCACCTGCGGGTCCTCCGGGAGGTGGGGGTGGTCGACGTGCGCGACGAGGGACGGCAGCGGCTGTACCGGCTCAACGGCAATGCGCTCAAGCCGATCCACGACTGGGTGAAGAACTACGAGCGCCTGTGGGCAGAGCGGTTTGACGAGCTGGACGTCGTGCTCGAAGAGCTCAAGCAGGCGGAAGGAGATGGTGACGATGACAAGTAGTGGCACAGCGACGGTGACGCTCCCCACCGACGAGCAGATCCTCATCGAGCGCGAGTTCGACGCGCCCCGACACCTCGTGTACAAGGCCTGGACGACGCCGGCGCTCGTCAAGCGCTGGTGGACCGCGAGACGCGGCGAGGCGACGCTGGTCGAGATCGACCTGCGGGTCGGCGGCGTCTGGCGATACGTGATGGTGACGCCCGCGGGCTTCGAGGTCGGCTTCCACGGCGAGTACCGCGAGATCGTCCCGAACGAGCGGCTCGTCTCGACCGAGGTCTACGAGGCCGTGCCGGACAGAGAGGCGCTGAACACGGCGACGTTCGCCGAAGCGGACGGCCGCACGACCCTCACGCTGCTCGTGCAGCACACGAGCAAGCAGGACCGCGACATGCACGTCGAGTCCGGGATGGAGGACGGCCTGCAGGACGCGCTGGACCTGCTGGAGGAGCTGGCGGTGTCGCTGGGGTGAGCTGGTGGTCAGCCCCTCACGCCCTGAGACGAGGCGTCGCGTCCGACCGAGCCCAGGTCGCCGGGGCGTACGAGCATCGCGACCGCGACCGCACTGGCCGCGGCAATGACGGCCGCCACGAGGACGATCAGGTGGAGGCCGCCGACAAACGCGTGCGTGCCGACGTCGCGGATGAGGGGCCGCCACGCCGCCGGCGCCGCGGTGAGCGACTCGCCTTGGCCGCCGGCGGCTACCGCCCGCGAGATACGGCTCGCATACGGATAGAGCGGCGTACCGACCACGCGCCGGAGCACCTCGCCGGAAACGCGGTGCTCGAAGATCGCGCCATATCCCGCGATGCCGATCGCGACGCCGACTTGACGGAATGTCGCATTGATCCCCGACCCCAAGCCGGAACGGCCAGCCGGCGCCACGTCGACCGCGGCAGCACCGAGCGGCGGATTGATGAGCCCCAGCCCGGCACCCGCCAGGAGGAACCCCGGAAGCATCCGGGTCCAGGTCGCGGCGGTCGTGGCGAGCGTCATCAGTGCGAGGCCGGCCGCGATCGACATGAGCCCGCCGGCGAGCAGCGCTCGCACCGACAGTCGCACCGACAGCCATGCGGCTCCCAGGCCCAGCAGCATTGCCGCCAGCGAGATCGGAAGCAGGCAGAGCCCGCTGGCGAGTGGGGAGTAGCCGAGCACGCCCTGGAGGTAGAGCGTGATGTAGAGCAGCATCGAGAACAGCGACGCGGCCTGGGCGAACGAGGCGAGCGAGACGCCGAGGAACGCCCGATGCCGGAAGAGGCCCAGCTCCAGCAGCGGGTCGCGCCGACGCTGCTCGAGGAGCACGAACGCGAGGAGGCATGCCATCGCCCCGCCGAGAAGCGCGAGGATCGGGCCGCTGGACCAGCCCTCGCCATTGCCGCGCAGCAGCGCGAACCCCAGCATGCCGAGCAACGCGGAGAACAGGAGCGTGCCGGCCCAGTCGACGCGCGGCGGTTCCGGCCGTCGCGACTCCGCGATGCCGCGCGACGCGACCACCAGCGCGCACGCGCCCAGCGGGACGTTGACGAAGAAGATCGACGGCCAGCCAAACGTCTGGGTGCACACTCCTCCGGCGAGCGGTCCGAGGGCGCCGGCCACGGCGGCGACCGCACCGAGCGTCCCGAGCGCCTTCGCACGCGCACGCCCCTCGAACGTCACCGAGATGATCGCGAAGGAGGTCGAGAACATCATCGCCGCGCCGACTCCTTGGATGGTGCGTCCGGCGATCAGCTCCGGCGCGGTCCGCGCCAGGCCGCAGCCGAGCGATGCCAGCGCGAAGAGCCCCAGGCCGCAGGAGAAGATCCGGCGGCGGCCGACGATGTCGGCGAGCGCACCGCACGCCAGCAGCGTCGCCGCAAGCGCCATCGCGTACGCGTCCACCACCCATTGGAGCTGCGTGAGGCTCGCGCCGAGCGACGTCTTCAGGCTCGGCAGCGCGGCGTATACGATCGTGAGATCGAGCAGGAGCATGAACAGCCCCACGGAGACCGCGACGAGCGTGAGCGTCTGACGGGATCGAGCCGCCGGCATGGCCGGCCGGCGGGAGGGCGCTGTCGCGCTCACGTCGACGTGCACCCGCAGCTCATTGAATATGTTGCGCGTGCTGCCAGCACCTCTCCCCCGCTCTAGAGCACCCGACAAGCTCCCCAGCATAGCTCTCCTTTCTAGTATACTGAGATGGGGATGCGAGCCGGGGGGTTGCCGTGGGCCGATGGGGAAAACGAATTGCATGCGTCATCACCGCGGTCCTGGCTGCGGGGTGCGGAGCGAGCCAATCGAGCAAGACGGGCAACACTCAACTGATGAGCAGAGTCCGCGCGGACACCCACGCGATGAACGACGCCGAACTCGCGCGCCAGGGGCTGCTTACGGTCGCCGAGCTTCCGGTGCCCGTCACGGGCCAGGATCAGCAGCGGAATAGAGCGCCATGCGGACCACGCGCGCTCTTCCGGCACGTCGCAACCGGCATCGCGACCTCTCCGAGATTCGTCATAGACGCCGGCAGAGTGCAGCAGACCGTCCTGCTGTTTCGCGACCAGACTGTGGCTACCCATGCGTTCAATCGCTTGAGCTCACCCACAATCGAGAGATGCCTGGAGCGGTACGTTCGCGGTTCGGTTCGTGAAGAAGCCAGAGGAGAGGTCGGACCAGTGACCGAACGGATACTTAACGTAGAACCGCGCGGACAGCAAACCACCGCGTATCGGATGCTCGTCCCGGTCTACACGCCCGCGCCCGCCAACGTGGCCATAGACGTGCTGCTCAACCGGATCGGTCGCAGCATATCGAGCGTTTCCGTCATATGGACGACGATCCCGGAAGGGATCGCCGTCCAAGAAGCGCTCGCTAAGAGAATCGCCTCGCACCTGCAGAGAACGCTTGGTTGACGCTCGCAGACCTCACGCGAGGCCCATGTAGCGCATCCGCCGCTCCTGCACCTCGACGGACCACGTCGCCGCCATCGTGACCCGCTCCTCGACCGTCGTGTCGACGAGCCGCCGGCCGGGGCAGATCTCGTAGCTCCCGATCGCATCGCGATGCTCCTCCATGCCCTCCTGGAACAGCTGCTCGCGCTCGAACAGCACCTCCGCCACCGGGAGCGACTCCCACATGGCGCGTCCTGCGTCCAGCAGCCGCAGGATCCGGTCCTTCTCCTCCGACCCATGTCTGCGCACGTGATCCCGCACGATCCAGCTTCCCACCGCGAGGTGGCGGATCTCGTCCACGCACGCGCCTCGCTCGATGTCGGCGCTCGCCTCGCTGATCGGCTTCCACTTGCGCTCGGCCAGCTCCGTCGTCGGCGCAAGCACGCCCTCCAGCAGGATGGTGATGACCACCACCCCGTTGATGAACACGTGCTCCGCGTCGCGCAGCTGCCGAAGATCGCCCGTCGTGCCGTCGCTGACGGCCATGAGCGCCCAGTCCCAAAGCGGTTCTATGATCCGGTCGCGGTCGGCTCCCGCCGCCCGCTCCACCGTCTCGCCGAGCTCCTCCTCGGGGACGCCCAGGTCGATCAAGTGGTAGCGGAAGCTGTCGGCGTGGCGCGCCTCGTCGAGCGTCTGGGTCGCGAAGAAGTTCATCGTGGCGACGTCCGGCGCCCCCGAGGTGATCAGCGCGCAGACTCTCGTCGCGGCGTCCTCGGACAGCGACCGGAACGCCACCTCCCCGATGCGGCTCTCCCGCAACGGGCCCGGCTCGCGCAGCATCGCCGGGATCTCGGCGTCCGGCCTGCGGCCGTGAACCATGCCCACGATGGAGCCTTGCGCGACGTTCGTGAGCCAGTACTCGAGGTCGCACTCGTGCAGGCTGAGCTCGATTTCGACGGAGCCGTCCAGCAGGTGCGGAGCCTGGTCCCAGTCGGCCTCGGCGGCGATCGTTCGCTTGGCGCTCATGCCATTGATCCTCTCTCGTCGTGATTGGCAGCGTGTGCAGAGCCGGGGTGCGGGTCACGCGTACTTGATCGGCCGCATGCGTGCGAGATCCCCGACCGTCTCGAGCGATCGCACGGAGTCCGGGTCCAGCTCGGTCCCGGAGCAATCCTCGAGGGCCATGAACACCTCGGCGACGTCAAGGCTGTCGAGATCCAGCTCGGTGAGCGACGTGCCCGCTTCGACCGGGGCGAACTGGTGGCGCTTGATGCTCAGCACCTCGTTCACCGCGTCGACGACCATCGCTTCGGTCAATACCGTCATCGTCCTCGGGCCCCTTCGTCGTCATTGCGGCTGGCTCGGCGTCGGTGAGGCGGATCCTGCCCTCGAACAGAGCGTGCAGGACGTCTGCGATCGCGTCCTCGAGCGCCTCGATCGCGATCGGATCGAGCACGTGACGCAGGCTCGGCATGCCCAGGTCGAAGTCAGCCAGCATCTTCAGCATGCAGCCGTCATCGCGGGGCTCGGCCGTCCACGTACCGCTGAAGTCGTGTGGATCGCCCTCGATGAGGGTGAACCTGTGCACGAGCGCATCGGCGTCGAACGAGTCCTGCTCTGACCAGCGCATCAACCCGCCGCGAAAGGTCACCTCCCAAATTGAGATCGACGTGCCGTCCCCCGCGTCCTCGACCTGGACAGAGCGAATCGCGTCGCTCGCCTCAGGCCACCGGCGATAGTCGGCGACGAGACGCAGTGCGGAACCGGATTCCACGCCGTCGACGACGGCGCTGATCTGCACCCGCGCCATCTCACGCTCTCCGGCGTGTCCGTGCGCGTCGTCGATCCAAGAGCGCCTTGGCGCTGTTCGCCGCCGCCGCAAGCAGCCAAGCGATCTCGTCCTCACCCAATCCGACCGGGGGCGTGAACCGGACCACGCTGTGATGGTTGAGGCAGTGATTCGGGATCACACGACGGGCGACCAGCTCATACTCGAAGTCGCCGGCGAACCCGGGCGAGGAGAACTCGACGCCGATCAGAAGGCCCCTGCCCCGCACCGCCGTCACCATTCCGGCGTCGATCGCATCGCCCAGCGCTGCCCGCAGGCCGGCGATCAGCCGATCGCCCAAGCACGCCGCGCGCTGTGGAACGTCCTCGTCGACGAGCACCTCCAGCGTCGCCTGCACGCCCGCCATGACGAGTGGCGCCGCCGCGAACGTCGCGCTGTGGATGAAGGGATCCCGGTCGAACGGTGCGAATGCCTCGGGAGAGGCGAGGACTGCGGCGACCGGCACGACGCCGCCACCCAGGGCCTTGCCCACGAGCAGCATGTCGGGGAGCACGCCTTCCTGCTCGCACGCCCACCATGCTCCGACGCGCCCGAGGCCCGTCGCGATCTCGTCGAGCACGAGCATGGCGCCGTGCGCGCGACATGCGTCGGAGACGGCCGCAAGGTATCCCGGCGACGGCAGCTGCACGCCGCCCTCGGCCTGGATCGGCTCCAGCACCACGCACGCGGCCTCCCCGACGCTCGCGAGCGCGCGCTGGAGCGCGTCGGCGTCGTCGAAGGGCACGTGGAGGACGTCCCCCACCAACGGAGCGAAGGGATCCCGCAGGACGGGGTTCCCCGACACGCTCAGCGCGCCGAGCGTCTTCCCGTGGAAGCCGCCGTGCGTGCCGATCAGCCGGCGCTTGCCGTTGAGGCGCGCGAGCTTCAGCGCCGCCTCCACCGCGTCGGCTCCGGAGGTCGCGAAGTAGACGTGCTCAAGCCCCGCCGGCGCGAGGCCGGCGAGCGCCTCCGCTGCCGCGGCATGAACGGGGTCGAGGAACAGGCGCGTGGAGAGCGCGCGTCGCGCCGTCTGCTCCTGGACGGCCGCCACGACGCGCGGATGGCTGTGCCCCAGCAGGAACACGCCGTAGCCGCCGCAGCTCAGGTACGCCTCCCGCTGCGCGTCGACCACGACGCACCCGTGCGAGACGACCTCCACCTGCCCCCCCAGGAACGCGCTCAGGCGCGCGCGACCGGCGCTGAGGTGCCGGCGGTACGCCGCGTCGACGTCGAGGACGCCCGAGCCGGCGCTCATGCCGATACGGGGTCCATCGCCGCCGCCCATCCGTTGCGCTCGGCCCAAAAGGCGGTCCCGCGCCACAGCGCCGCCTCGAGGTCGACTCGGTCGTTCGCGCCGAGCGAGCTCGGAAGCGGGTCCGCGATCAGATGAGAGGTCAGCGCAAGGAGCAGGTCGATGCGCCGTGCGATCGCCGCGCCGCCCGCCGGCTTGATGAGCCGGTCGATCATGTCGCGCGAGACGAAGCGCGGGGAGTCCACCTGGCGGCCGCAGGCGGCGGCGAAGGCGAGCAGCAGCTCGACCACCCGACCGAACGTCAGCGCGTCGCTTCCCGCGGTGAGCCACGCGTCGCCGTGAACGCGATCGCGCGCGAGGCGCGCGATCGCCCGGCCCACCACGTCGCGCGGGAGGAAGTCCACGCGCGTCTCGGCGGGGAACGGAAGGAGCGGCATGCGGTTCTGCAAGACCATCCCGACGAGGCGATGCAGGCCCTGGAAGCTCGCCGTCGAGCCGTCGGCGGAGTGGCCGAACACGAGCGACGGGCGCACCATCGCGGCGAACGTGCCGCACGTGGCCGCGATCGACTCCGCCTCCCGCTTGGAGTCGAGGTAGACCTGTGCGCCGAAGCGGCCGCGGACCGAGCTGCCCTGAGCCCGAACGTATCCGGTGCTCACATGGTAGAGCGGCGCATCCGCCCGCTCGGCAAAGCGCGCCACGTGTCGCGTTCCGGTCACGTTCACCGCATTAGTGACCGCGCGAGGCGTCGTGTAATCGGTGACACCGGCGGCATGGATCACGAGCTTCACCTGGTCTGCGAGATCCGAGTAGACGGCGTCGGGCAGGCCGAGCTGCGGCTGCGTCACGTCGCCGTGCACGTGGGTGACGTGGTCGGCGTCGCAGGCGGCGACCACGTGACCCCCGCCGGCGGAGAGCAGGCTGCTGACGGCACGACTGTCGCGGAGACCGCCCGCTGACCAGCCCGGCGCCCCGTGTCGCGTCAGCGAGAGGACGGGGACGTCGGCCAACGCGTCGACGATCGCCCGGCCCACGAGCCCCGTGCCGCCGGTGACCAGGATGGACGGCATCGCTAGAGCGCCACCCGCTCGATGACGGGCGCCGTGCCCTCCTGCAACAGGGAACGGCAACGGAAGCGCTGGATCTTCCCGCTCGGGGTCTTCGGCAGGGCGCCCGGTGCGAGGAAGACGCACTCCTCCACCCGCAGTCCGACGGCACGGTAGGCGGCTGCGGCCATCTCCCGCGCCAGCGGCACGCCTCCTGTCGGCGGCTCGCTGTGCGTCTCGACGGCGAGGAGGAGTCGCGGCTGGCCTGGTCCCGGCACGTCGATGAGCGCCGCGCAGCCAGGCCGCACGCCCGCGCACCGTTCGACCGACAGCTCGGCGTCGCGGGCATAGACGTTGCGGCCGCCGGTGGTGATGACGTCATCCGTGCGGCCGATGACGTGCAGCTCGCCGTCGTGCAGGAAGCCCAGGTCGTTGGTGACGAGCTCCCCGTCGACGATCGAAGACCGTGTGAGCGCCTCGTGGTCGAGGTAGCCCGCCGTCATCGACTCGCTCCGCACGCAGATCTGTCCGATCGGCCCCGCGCCGTCGATGCGCACGGAGGTGCCCTGCACCGGCGGCCCGCAGGAGACGAGTGCCAGGCTGCCGTCCTCTCCCGCTGCCGTGTTCACGAGGTCCCCGCGATAGAGCGCGTCCGCGTCGAGGAAGCGAACGCTCGGTGGGGAGCCGTCGAGGCGCTTCATCGTGACGGCCAGCGCAGCCTCAGCGAGGCCGTAGGCAGGAAGCATTGCGTCAAGCCGGACGCCGTATGGCCCGAGCACGTCGTCGGCCTCGCGGAGCGTCTCCCACTCGATCCGCTCGCCTCCGAGCACGATGGTTCTCAGCGGTATGCAGCCCTGCGGCGGCCGTGTGCGAGCACGCCGCGTCGCGAGCGCGAGTCCGAAGCTGGGCCCCATGGTGAGGTTCGCCCCGAAGGCGGCGCAGTCGTCGAACCACGTGCTCGGTTGCCGCAGGAAGCGTTCAGGTGCGCCGAGCACCCCGTCGAGGCCGGTCACCCAACCCAGCAGCAATCCGCTGAAGAACCCCATGTCGTGCGAGAGGGGAAGCCACGTGACGCCCACGGTGTCCTCGTCCGGTGCGACGCGCTCGATGATCATCCGCTCCTGCTCGGAGATCGCGCCCATCGTCAGCATGCAGCCGGTGGGGTCTCTCGTGCTGCCCGAGGAGTACTGGACGAATGCCACGTCGTCGTCCGCGGGCGGCGTCGCTTCCAGCGTGCCGTCGGCGGGCAGCGCATCGAAGCTCTCCACCGGCAGGCCGAGCGTCTCCGCTCCGGGCAGGCCGAGGAAGCGCCGCTCCAGCAGGAACAGATGCGCCTCCGAGCGCTGGCAGATCGTCCGCAGCTGCGCGAGGTAGTCCAAGGGCGGCTGCCCGCGCCTCAACGTCGGCAGCGAGATCAGCGTGCCGCCGGCCAGCCAGGTGCCGAAGACGGCTGCGCACACGTCGAACGTGTTCGTCAGCACCGCCGCGACGCGCGTCCCCGGCCTCACGCCGCGCTGGCGCAGGCCCACCGCGACGCGCTCGGCGGCGCGCCGCCAGTCGTTCCACGTAGAGGAGCGGAAGCCGTCCCCTTCCCAGCAGTGCATGCGCAGCCGGTCGTCGCGGGCCGTCTCGTAGGCCTCCCAGATCAGGTTGGCCGAGGAGGAGCTCACGACCGAGGCGCGCTTTCTCCCATCGAGGACTTCTCCCGTCTCCCTCATGCGTCCTCCTCGCTCTAGATCGCTCGCGTCAGACGCAGCAGCTGCCAGACGGCGCTCGCATTGACCCGTGGGGCGAAGCCGATGTACTCAGGCTCGATTGCGTGTGGGGCCCATTTGAGCTTGAACTGCTCTTGTGATCGCGCGGGATAGATGAGCTCGCCGTGCTGCCCGACCAGACGGAGGGCCCACCTCACCAACGCGCTGGAGCCATATGAGAGGTCGTACTGCTCCTCGAGCTGCGTCATCGGCGTGAAGCCCAGGTGGAGCCACCTGCACCCCTCGTCAAGAAGCCGCTCGAGCACGGTCAAGAACAAGAGCTCGATCGTCCCGGCGGGTGCATCCGGTCGACGGCGCGTCAAGTCGTACAGCCAGCCCGGCCGTGAGCCGAAGCACGGTGAGTAGGTGGCATACGCCACAGGCCGCTCGCCATCGGTCGCGACGAACAGTCGACGGGATTGCGCCGCATGGCCGCCTCGTTCCCCGACCATGAAAGCGAGCTCCTTGGCCATCGCTCCCTTGCTGTGCAACCACGTCCGATCGATCTGAGCAAGGCCTCCCTGGCGGGTCGGATCCTGTTGCTCCGACCATGTCCACTCGCGGATCGAGATGCCGCACCGTCGCGCTCGCTTCACCTTATTGCGAACCTTCATGAAGCGGGTTCCCCCAAGGCTGAACCGCGTCAAGTCGATACTGTAGCTGGCGCCGAGCTGGTTGACGGTGAAGCCGCGCTCTGCGTAGAGGAGAGCATCGGGCTTCGTCAGTTGAACTGCGGTGACGCGTCGCCGTTCGCCCGCAGCCCACCGCAGGAAGGAGAGCAGCAGTGGGGCTCGGTCGACAGCTGGCGCAACCGGTCCGCAGAGCTGGATCAGGTGGCGCCTTCCAGCCGGGCGATACGCGATGAACCCCTCGACTCCCGGTGCGGTGTAATGCTCCATCGCGTCGTTGAGCGTCAGGAATCCGCTTGAATGCTCACCGTATCGGCGCAGGTGCTCGAGCGTGCCGCTCGCGCCTGGTTCGGATACGGCTCGCTCCGCGACCCGCGTCAAGAGGTCATCCCCCAGCGGCAGCGACGGGCGCCGCGACGCTCTCACCTTCGCCATCCCACGGCGCCGCCAGCTGCTCGCGTACTTGCTGCCAGACCGGATGCGGTCTGGGCTCGAAGGAAACACTGAACGGCTTCAGGAAATTGCCGAACAGCCCCCGGTCGACCCCAATATGCAATGGGATCGCCAGGAGCGCCCACTCGGGGCCGCGTACCTTCGCCCAGATCGAGGCTACTGCACCTGCTGTGAGCACGCTGTGCGCGGTGTTGTAGGCGGCGTAGTAGCGCCGCGGAACGCGTCCATCGTCACTGCGGCGATAGGCGATCGCGCCGGGAACGTAGCCGACGAGGTCGTTGTAGAGGAACAGCCCTGCGGCCACCGGCCAGCGAACGCGCTGCCGCTTTCTCCACAACATGTATCCAGCCGCGGCAGCCATCAAGCCGTACTCGGCACGCAATGCACGGTACGTTCCAGGCGTCTCAAAGGTGTTGACAGCGTCCATCGGACCCCCCGCCATTACGCGATGCCATGACCCGCAGCATCGTCCCCCGAAGGAGCCGCGTGGGTCTGCCTCACGCCGACCCCCCCCCCGCTCTACCGGTTTTCAGACTACTGGCTCGATGCTGAGGATGCAACCGCTGGAGCCCCATGCTGCTCTGGCGCCCGGAGTTGCCGGCAGGCCAGCGCGCGGCAGTGCATCAAGTGATCGCGAAGGGAGCGCCTCTGAGTGACGCATCCAGCGCGGCGCCCGCTCTGGCGCGAGCGGGGGGATGGAACGCCAGTGCCCTCGAAGCGGCGCTGAGATAGCCGATGTCAGAGGACCCGATGAATGCCATGCCACCGAGGTGCTCAACGGCGAGTGCCGTAGCGCGGTCAATCGCGTCCTGCGTGGAATACCGGCAGAGCAAGGCCTTGCTCAGCAGGTCGGCCTGCGCGACTGCACCGTTGTCGATCTGTCGCGCGATGCCCTCGAGCGCTGCCATCGAGCTCTCCAGCTCTGCGACTGCTCCTATACGCGCACTCGCGTCACCTCCCCCGCTACGCAAGAGTCGCTCCACGAGCGCGCTTGCGATGCCGACGTACGTCGCGGTGATCAGCAGCTCGAACCACAAGAACCCCGCTGCCTGAAGCGAATCGAACGCTGGCTGCTCAGCGCTTCCCAGTTCAAGGACAAGCTCCTCCTCCACCGCGACATCGCGCAGCGTGACTGCATCGCTCTGCGCGCCGGCCAGCAACGGCGTCGCCCAGAAGGGAGCGATCTCGATGCCGGGCAAGTGCGCCGACACAAGGGCGATGGCAAATTCGTCCGTCCCATCTGCCTGGCCGCTCTCGATGATGACGGACGCTGTGAGGATGTCCATCGACCGCGCAAGGCTGCACGGTCGCTTGCTGCCGTTGATGAGCACCACGCCGTTGGACCGTCGACCACGCATCGTCGGCCGGAAGACGCCCTGGCCATGGGTCCCCTCTGCGAACCCCGAGGCCAGAAGCAGACGACGTTCCGCGATCGCTTGAAGCAGCATCCACTCGTGTCTTCGTTCGTGCCTCCAGGACTCCACCAGTGTCGCGACCGAGAAATGGTGCATTGTCGTGGCGACCCCCAACGAGGGTGCGATTGATCCAATCGCGCGCTGCACTTGCAAGGCGGCGCAGGCGCTCGCGCCAATCCCACGGTGCTCTTGCGGAACGAGCAGACCGGGACCGCCTCCTGCCCGGAACAACTCGATGGCCGGGCTGTCGCGGGACTCGAGGACTTCCAGCGGAAACGCGGCGAGCTCCTCGTCCAAGCCCGGCAGGAGGGCGCGCAACGTGTGCCGCTCCTCTGTCATGAACTCCACGGGTCCTCCTTTGGCGGCCGCCGGGCGTCAGTGAAGTCGCGCCCTCAAACGGATCACGTCACGCGCAAACTCCAGCGACCGTCCACCGCGACCTGGCCCCCGGCCCAGGTCGCATAGAGCCTAGAAAGCTCGCTGATCGAGGTCAAGCCACAACCGGCCGCGGCGATTTCCAACCGTCGCCGTCGGGGCGCGCGAGCGAAGTGGTCCGGCAGCCTCGACGCTCCCGACGCAGCGCCGACGCGACGTTCACGACCGCGGGAAAGCGGTGTCGCTGGGGTGAGCGGAGCGTCGGGGACCGCGCACCCGAGAGCCGACGCGGGAGCTCGAACCCCGCACCCCCTCCTCGCTCGATGACGGCACGCCGATAGCATGCGCAAATCTAGAAGATCGGCCGATGCATTTTCGGCGACTCGGGCAACGCGGAGGGACCATGACGCCATCGCATTTCGTGCTCCTCATCGCCTTCGTCGCGTTTCTCGTCGGCGCAGCCGGCGTCGCCGTGTTCGCTCCTGCCGAGGAAGCGGCGCAGATCGGCGTGGTGGGATGGCTCGTGCGGGGTCTCGTCGGTCTTGCGGTCGCGCATACCTGCGTGGGCATATATGGAGCGATCGAGACGGCCACGGACAGCGGTGACGGATTCAGCCGTGCGGGGAGCGCGTCCTATCTCAGCGGCTCGGTCATGAACATGATGGCCTGTGGCGGCATCCTGCTCGGGCTTGCCGCACTCCTGCACCTGCTGGCTGCGCGCACCACGAACGAGCGCGATCGGTAGGAGTGTCGAGCGACACGACGGCGTCAGCGCAGCTTCGCGGGACCCGAGACCTCGGGGGCGTGGATCCAGATCCGCCAGGCGGCGGCGGCCATCCGCTCGTTGGCGGCGAGGCGCGGATCGGCCAGCACCTTGGCCAGGCTGTCGGTCCGGGTCTCGAGCTTGGCGGTGATGCTGAGCGTGCGGATCGTGTGGATCTCGCCGGCGTCGAACCCGAGCCGGCGGAGCCGTGCGACAGCGCGCGCTGGGAGCCCGTGGCGCGCGATCGAGCGCTCGGCGCGCGCGAGCGCGGCGGCGTCGAGGCGACGGGTGAAGTCGGGGATCGCACCGGCGAACCGTGCGGCGACGCCGGTGCGCGCACGCAGCAGGTCGAGCAGCGACGCGAGGCGCTTGGCGTACGCGATCGCCGCGCGCGCCTGGCGGCCCTCCCAGGCGCGATTGCCGGCGCGGCGGGCGCCCGCGGTGCGATCGATCGTGACGACCAGGGCGCGGCTGACGGCGGAGACGTCGAGGCCCGTGTTCAACAGGGCGGCGAAGGCACGCGCTGCGCCGGCGCCGATGCCGTGCCCGCTGCGCACGAGCAGCCTGGGATGGCTGCGCGCCCGCGCGATCGCGCGGTAGTGGGGGTCGGGCGGGTCTCTGATCCCGTCGTCGGCGCTTCTCACGATGCTGTCGCCGGCCGTCGTGCCCACGAGCGCGACGACGCCGCTCACGAGCACCGTGCCGACGATCAGGCCCACCTTGGTCTCCGGCTCGGGATCGGTGATCGCCAGCTTCGTCATGTAGCCGGGCAGCACGATCGAGGTGAACTGGACCGCGCGTCCCATGCCGCCCTGCACGGTGAGCATGCAGATCTGGGCGTTGTAGGAGGCCTTGTCGCCGAAGGAGGAGTCGGGCTTGGGGTACTGGAGCTGGTTGAGGGCGAGGTGCGCCCACGGCGCCCGCGCACGCGCCGCCGAGGCTCCGGCGGCGCCGGCCGCCGATGCGCAGTCGGCCGCCGCCGGCGGGTCTGGCACGACCCCCGGCGCCTGGTGCACGGCCGGCGTCGTGTCCGCGCCGCTGCCGTCGTGGACGGCGTCGCCCCCGTAGCTCGCCGAGACGGGGATCGGGATGCCGGCGGGCGACCCGCTCTCGCCCGGCACGTAGGTCACCGAGCACGACGGCGTGCTCGGGCTCGACGTGCTGGGGGCGAGCGTGCAGGCGCTGCCGGTCGCGAAGCTGCCGCGCGGGGTCGTGAACGTCACCGTGCCGGTCGGCGCGACCGGCGGCGCGAGCCCGAGGTCGGCGACCGTCGCCGTGCAGACCGAGCTCGAGAACAGGTCGGGGCCGCGGTTGCACGCGATGCGGGTGGCGGTCGGGCGCTTGCCCGAGAACGACAGCGCGACGTTGTCGGCGTACCCGTCGTTGGAGACGCCCTGCACGCGCGTCGCCGTCATCGTCACGCGGATCGCGCGCGTGCCTGCCGGAGCGGTTGCGGTGGCCGTGCGCGCCAGCAGCACGGTCTGGCCGCCGCGATCGGCCTGCGTGACCGGCCCGATCTGGATCGGGCCGCCGAGCGCGTCGCCCGAGCCGTTCAGGAAGGTCGCGGTCACGACCATGTTGTCGTCCTGGCCCGCGTAGCCGCCGAGATAGCCGCTCAGCGTCGCCGCCAGGCGGCCGGCGTCGGCGTCCGCCGCGGCCGCCGACAGGTCGACGGTCTGCGTCGCGCTCGACAGCGCCGCGTTCCCGCCCGCGAAGAAGTTGGCGCCACCGCCGATCGCGGCGCTCTGGTCCGGCGCCGGGAAGCCGGTCGCGCCGTACTGCGTCGCGGTGAACGCGCCCGTGGTCGCCCAGCCCGGAGGCGGGTAGATCACGCTGCTGTCGGTGCCGCCCGGGCCGGCCTCGCCACCCGGGTTGACCAGGGCGTTCCCGGTGGGAACGGTCGCCGACGCGGGTCCCGCCACCGCGGCGACGAGCGTCGCGCAGGCCAAGGCGACGAGCGACCACCTGCGGCTGCGCGGTACGGCGGTGGACGCAAGCTTCCGGTTGAGAGCGAGCAATCGTGATCCCGAGCTCGATGGGGGACGTGCGGCGGCGCGCACTGTAGTCGCCCGTCCAGTCCGCTGCAACTCCGGACGACGGCGCGCGAGGCCGCTGGATGCGCGCGGCTGCGTGCGCCGGCCCGCTGTTCGGTGACCGCCGCACGGGGACCGTTTCGCGCCGTACGCTGGGGTGGTGGATGTCCCCCTCGTGATCGCAGGCGCGCTGCTCGCGATCTGGCCGCTCACCTACCTGCATCAGATGCGCAAGATCCACGCCCGCATCGCGATGCGAGGCGGCGACGTCGAGCGCTTCAGACAGACGATGGACCGTCGCTGGATTCGCGCGGCCCTGATCGTCGTCCCCGTCGTCGGCGCGGCGATCGTGGTGCTCGGAGTCACTGGACGCTAGCCGTGTCACGCGCTCGCGAGGCAACGGCGTGATCGACGGCACCAGAGGTTGCTTGTCTCCGGTCGGGCATCGCGCGCGTTGGATTGCGTGGGGGATCTCCCTCCAGGTCGTGGGCGTCGGGATCCCCGTTGTCGTCGTCCTCGGCCGTGCCAGCAAGGAGGGCGTCGCCGGGCAGATCAGTCGCTACACCGTTCGTCTCGCCTGGCACGAGGTGTTGCAGAGCGGACCCGACCTGGCGCTCATCGCGCTCGCGGTCGCCGTGTTCGCCGGCGGCAGCGTGCTGCTGGCTCGGCCGTTCGTGCGCCGGCGATCGACGCTGCTCGTCGCGGTCCCGCTGGCGGCGACGGCCGGGGTGCTGGTGCTCGGCGTGGCCGTGTTGGCGTGCGTGGCGCTGATCGCCCTGGCGCACGTCGCTGGGGACGGCGACCTGGAGTGGCTGAACGGGAGCTCGTGGAGCGGCGACTGGCCGGGCCGGCGGCGTCGGGACGATCGAGACGACGACTGACCCTCGACACGGGCTGGATCGCCGGCCGCGCAGCGTGGGGCGGAGCACGGGAACGCATCCGGTTCATCTACCTCCACCGCCGCTGCCGCTCGTAGCCCTGGCTGACATCACCACGCGCACTGCACGAGCCTCTGCACAGCGGCCTCGCCGGCACGTGCGCAGAGACGACCGCCTTTGCCTGCTTCAGCAACAGGTGGCCCGGGCGGCGTTCGAGCGCCCCCGGGCCGCCTGCGGCAACCGCAGAGCCGCGTCTCAGTCACCCACGGCGATGACGCGGGCGCCGATGGCCTCGTATGTCGCGGTCGCGCGTGCGTCGCGCGTGGCGAGCGCCGCGTCGTGCTCGACGGCGGCCAGGGCGACAAGCGCGTCGTAGACGGCGCCGCCTGCGATGCCGCGCTCGCTGAGGATCTCCAGGAGACGCCTTGCTGTCTTCGGTCTGAGGTGCAGCTGCGCGACGAACCGCGCGCGTAGGAGCCGGGCGGCGTCGGCGGGGGCCACGCGAAGGTCGCCGGGGAGTCGTGTGAGCACCGAGTATGTCTCGGCGACTGCGTGGCCGCTGAGCGTGATCTCGCGCCCGTCCCACCAGCGCACGACGGCCTCGTGCGCGCGATGGGTCCGGACGAGCAGCGGGACGGCCACGCTCGTGTCGAGCGCGAGCGCCGTCACCGCCGCCCGGCGTCGATCAGCCCGAAGACGGTGTCGTCGTCGATCGTCGTCTCGCCCGTGGCGACGAGCACGCCTGCCTCGTCGACCACCCGAGCGGTTCGACCGGCAGGGACGATCTGCAGCCCTGGACCGTAGCGGGAGATGTCCACCGTCGAGCCCGCTGTCAGGCCCAGCGCATCACGCATGGGCTTGGGCACCACGAGCCGGCCGACGGCATCGAGCTTCGTCTCCATTGGCAACACGATACCAACGATTTCCCTGCGGGCCGGCCCGGCGCCCTCGGATGCGCGGAGTACCCTGGCGTCAGGGCTATGAGCGTGAGCGTGGAGAGCGGCGGTACCCGGCGGTCGATGCGTCCGTCGCGCTTGCGCGCGGGGACCGTGGCCGAGGCGCCTGAGGCGTCCGCGCTCGTCTCACGAACGGTCCTGGATCGCGACGGCGTCACGCTCGCCGACGTCGCGTGCCGTCATCGTGCCGGATGCGGACAGACGAGCGAGCACGCCATCGGTCACATGCTCGTGCTCGTGCGCCGCGGCTGCTTCGTGCGCCGCGTCGACGGCGTGGAGACGCTGCTCGACCCGACCCTCGCGTACTGCATGCAACCGGGCCAGGAGCAGCGCTACGACCACCCGCACGACGACGGCGACGACTGCACCTCGCTCGTGCTCGAGCCGCGCCTGCTCGCGTCGCTCTGGGGCGGCGATCCCCGTCTCCCGTCCGGCCCGTTGTCGATCTCGCCGCGGGTCGACTTGCAGCACCGGCTGCTGCTGGCCGCCGCCCGCCGTGGCGACGATCCGCACGAGCTGGTCGAGCGCGCGATCGAGCTGGCCGCCTGCACGCTCGAGCACGTCGACGCGCGGCGCGTCGCGTCAGGGAGGCCCGCGACTGCTCGCACCCGCCGCGCGCTGGTCGACGGCGCGCGCGAGGCACTCATCGTCGACCCGAGTCGCTCCCTGCCCGAGCTGGCTGCTGCGCTGGGCGCCTCGCCTCACCATCTGAGCCGCGTCTTCCGCGCGGCGACCGGCGCCACCGTCGCGCGCCATCGCATGCGCCTGCGTGCCCGCAGCGCCCTGGAGCGCCTGGCCGGCGGCGAAGCCGACCTCGCGCGACTCGCCGCCGAGCTCGGCTTCGCCGACCAAAGCCATCTGTGCCGCGTCATGCGGAGCGAGACGGGGCAGACGCCGTTGTCGCTGCGGCGCCTGCTTGTCTCCTGACAGCTCGGCTACGCCACCGCGGCGGCGCCCTCGAGCGTCCGCTTCACCGTTCCGATGCCTTTCTCCATCATCTCGCCGACGGCGGGCGCCAGCTCGTGCGGCAGCAGGTCGGCGATCCAGACGAACCGCGTCCGCTCCGCGCTCGTGGCGAGCACCTGCGCCGACGCGTTGTAGTGCGCGAGGCCGAACTCGCCGCCGCCGACCGCCCACACCACGCGGCGGGCTTCCTCGTCGAGGTCGACGAACAGCTCGCGCACGATCGTGCCGTCGAAGAACGTGACGATGCGGTCCTCGCCGTCGACACGGGCGTCGGTGAGGAAGCCCGGCACGAGCCGCGTGTGCACCGCCCCCCAATCGCGCAACGCGTCCCACACGACCTCCGGACGCACGTCGATGACGATCTCCCTGCGAATCGACGCCATGCGTCGGCTCCTCTCACTCGCTCCAAATTGCCGCCGTCATCATGCGACGGCGGACCCGCAGCGTCTTGGACTTTCGTGCTCGGATTCCCGTGGCGTGACCGTAGCTCGCTGAATGCCGTCACCGACGCGTCAAATCCAGCAACGCCAAGTCGCGGTGCAGGCTCGCACGGGCATGGCGTACGAAGCGATCCTGCTGCCCGGTGGCGTGATGCCCGCGGACCTTGCCCATGGTGCGCTGCTCGAGGCGCTGGGCGACGAGGCGCTGGGCGACGATGTCACGGCGATCGCCAAGGACCTCGAGGTCTACGCAGGGCCCGAGCCGCCGCCCGGCTACACGCTTGACGATGAGGTCGCCGGCGTGTCGCGCACGGCCCGGGACGCCGGTTTCGACCGCTTCGCACTCGGCGGCCGCAGCAACCCGGACCACTACCGCCGGATGGCTGAGCGAGCACGCGCGATCTTCCCCAATTTCACGCTCGACGTCTTCGACGAACGCCACCACTTCGACCCACCACACCGGATCGAACCCGAGCGCACCGCACGAGCGCTGCAGGCCCACTGGACACGCGCCGACAACTGACCCGCGAGGCTAGCGCCGCGTGGCACGAACCAGGCTCACCGCGTCGCGCACAGCGCCGACACGCCCTGACGCCTCCGCAGGGGCGGCATCGGAATCGCGGGCCGGCTCGTGGTCGGTCGGCCCCTTGGCGGGCATGTCGTGGAGGACCCACAGCCCGGAGGCGGCGGTGAGTGCTGCGGCCAGTGTGATCGCGCCGCTGGAGCCGAGCGCTCATTCCTAAGGTTGTGGCCACAAGCGGCAGGTCCGTGGCCAAGACGCACGTCTCTGCACGTATCTGGCCTCCGCACATCCGTCCCGCCGAGACGACGTTCCCCCGCAAATCGTGCCTCTGGATAAGAACTCTTCGAGGGCCTGACAAATCGCGGTTGCCTCGGTTCGATCTGGGTCGTTGCCCACGCCAGCCCGCCCGCAGGTCGTCCTCACTCCCCGCCGTCTCGCACCACCAACCTGGGACCGCCTACAATGCCCTTCGCGCCGACGTAGCTCAGTTGGTAGAGCACCTCCATGGTAAGGAGGGGGTCCGGGGTTCGAGTCCCCGCGTCGGCTCCTACTGCGACGGAGCACCACAGGCCACAGTGGTTTCCATAGTAGGGACGGGATCAGGGGTTCGAGTTCCCTTCGGAGGGCTGTTGGTAAGCGCCTGCACGCGGGCTTTCAGAGCGCCCCGTGGCAGTCTTTGGTCTTCTGGCCGCTCGCGTGGCACGGCTCAGATGACGCAACCTCGTGCGACGGGCTACGATCAGGCGTCGAGGTGCGTCGCATGAACAGCGAGTGCGGGATGATCTCTCTTCGCGACGGGCCGCAAACGAGAGCATCGGCATGGCACGCAGTCAACTGTCTCAGACGTCGGCGCTGGCGCTCAGCGCCTTCGGCGCATGACCGCCCCCGTGAGGAGCGCTGGCGTGCTGGGCGTGCTCTGCGTGATTCTCCTCGCTGGTTGCTTTGCGGGGACGGCGGCGGGGAGCGGGACACCGCGGCTGGTGTCGTGTCTGCCGCCCGCGCTCCGGCTGTTCGGTCCCAGACCGGCGCCACCCCAGTCCCTGACCACTCCTCTCGACGCGACAATCCTGGCCCAGTTCGAGCTGTTCCGCAGGCCCGCGCTGCCGAGCGACACTCCTCCTACGCGGGGGCTCGCGGGCGGCAAGCTCGCCCGTGAGCTGTCCCAGGACTACACGCTCGCGAGCTATTACCCCGCCTACGTCCGCCAATTGACCGTGCAGTCCGGTGGCCGGCGCTATTACGTGGTCCCGGCCTTTGGGCGACGCGAGGCGCTGCCCCCGGCGGGATGCGTGTCAGCCGGTGCGCGCCGCGAGTTGGTCGCACAGCAGCAGCGGCGCTCGGTCGAGCCGGTCTACTGCATCATCGAAGTCGGCGGCCAGGTGGACCAGCCCGTCGGATGCAAGCCCTTTGCCGCGATTGACCAGTACGCCGAGATCTTTCAGTCGGGCGCCTTCGGAGGGGAGTCGATCGTCGACCTCGTGCCTGACAGCGTCGCCTCGGTGCGGATCTCCTATCGGGCGCGAGCCCTGATCGTCATGTCCGTCAGCGACAACGCGATCCTGTTCACGCCGCCGTCACCGAGCCCTCGCTTGACGGCAGACCAGAACCTGCTCAGTCGCCTGCAAGTGGGCGGGTACTGCTACAGAAGATCGCCGCACGCGCGCTGGCAATGCACATACACGCGCCGCACCAAGGCCCAGCGACTTCAGTACACGAAGACGATGACCGATTACCGCCAGGTCGTGGCCGCCAGCGACCCGACGAAGATCGAATGGCTCGCCGCGACCGGCGGCCTGATCAGCACCATCAACCCCCCGACCGCTTGCAGCATCGCCGCTACCTCGGTCGGCGACCTTCGCGCACCAATCGAAGGATGATCGACGGCGTGCCGGGCACGTTACGAGGACAGTGTTCGGGCACCTGCCGGCCGTCGGGCTATCCGCCGAGCGCGGGTGTGACGTCTTTGATGTTGGCGCCCTGGTGCTGGCTCGCGGTGCTCAGGGCGTCCACGGCGCCGGCGGAGCTGAGGATGGCCGTCGAGTTCGACGCGCCGGCCTTGAGCGTGCTCGCAAGGCTCTTGAACTTGTTGCCGAGGCCGTCGATGCGGTCGGCCAGGGGGCGCAAGTGGCCGTCGGAGAGCGCGTCAGCGCGTGCCTGCTTCAGCTCGTGGAATGCGAACAGGCCGGCGACGCCGGCCTTCGCGAGTGCCTTCAGGCGCCCGGACGATCCTACCTTGAACGCGCCTTGCTTCAAGGGCTTGTAGATGTAGCGGTGAAAGGCTCCGAAGGCGAGCGCCATGTGGAGCACGAACTTCGTCTTCGCGAAGTGAACGTTGGGGACCGTCCTGGTGGTGACCTCCCCGTTGGAGCCGGTCGCGGTGATCGCTTTCGTCGAGCTGCCACATCCCGCGACTGCGATCGCGGCAACGAGGAGCGTGAGAGTGACGGCACGAAGCGAACGCATGGAGCGCCAACCTAGCAGCGCCCGTCGATGGCGGCGTCACTCCCCGAGGGTTGTCACCACGAACCGCGGTTGGAGCCGCTGGCGTGGGTGCCGTGCCGGTGGCCACGAGACGCGAAAACCGCCTCAGACGACGCGGCGAGCACACCGGACGCTGCCGAAAAAGACCCCGATTTGCAGCGCATTCCCCGAGCGCTACACGCTTATCCTAATCCCCGGTGACAGACTTACCATGGAGGTGCTCTACCAACTGAGCTATCCGGGCAGAGGGGGCATTGTAAGCGGTCGGTATTGCTGCTGTGCGGTGATGCCTGCCAGGCCGCTCTACGCGTTGCGGAGGCGCTGGAGGATGCCTCGTGCTTCAGCCGACGGGAGTTGCCCGAGTGATTCCTCCCACGCCGCATTTGTGTCGGCTGGGCGCCCCAGCTCGCTGTAATGGTTGCCGAGGTTGTTGAGCGCGCTCGCGAGGTTGGGGAGGTAGGCGGGGTTCTCGCCGGCCTGCGCACGGTAAACCTCGACCGCCTCCTCCGTTGGCGCGACCGCCTCCTCGCGACGCCCCAGCTCGCTGTAGCGGATGCCGAGGTTGTTGAGCGCAATTGCGAGGTTGGGGCGGTA
>Ga0210410_10000570_pt1 | contig 39723 bp, 27 predicted proteins | sample IncBWC4MmetaG_FD_161058 | JGI IMG/M metagenome (GOLD analysis project Ga0210410, IMG submission 161058) | Forest soil microbial communities from Barre Woods Harvard Forest LTER site, Petersham, Massachusetts, United States - Inc-BW-C-4-M | ecosystem: Environmental > Terrestrial > Soil >...
TCCATTCTTCGTTCGGTTCTTTAACTGTGGCGGCGGACGATACGGTCGCTGTTTTCCTGAATGGTGTTCAGATTCTGCCAGAAGGTGTGATTGGCGGCGATGGACATTGCTCTGACGGTGCCCCGAACTGCCGCGTAGGGGGAAGCTCCACGGTCTTCTTCAGTGCCCCGGCCGGCTTCAATCTCGTGGATTTCGTCGTGTACCAGAGCGGCTCAAACTTTCAGGGGTTGGATTGGGTTGGTACGGTCACGGAAACTCCGGAGCCCAGCTCGCTGTTCCTTCTGGGAACTGGCCTGCTTGGCTCAGCCGGCGCGTTGTTTCGCCGGATGCGCGCGTAACTTTCCGGTTCGGTTCGAGGCGGGCCGCACAACGTGACCTTCCTGGAGCTGAATGCGGGTAGTTGATAGCCGCCGGATCCTTCCGGCGGCTATTTTTTGTCTTCAATGAGTCAGCCTTTCAGGCTGACGGCTTCTTTCTTGTGCTTTTCTTCGAGATACCAGGCTACGGTCTTTTTGAGCCCTTCGTGGAAGTGGGCCTTCGGCTGGTAGCCGAGCTCGGCGGTGGCGCGGGTGATGTCGGCGAGGGAGTGCTTGATGTCGCCCTCGCGTTCGGGGCCATAGATTGGCTTGGCGGTGAAGCCCAGCTGGCCGGCGATGGCGGCGTAGACCTCGTTGAGGGTGTGGCTTTTTCCTGTGCCGATGTTGAAGACGCGGCCGGTGGCGACTTCGCTGGGGGCGAGGCAGGCGAGGAGGTTGGCGCTGACGGCGTTGTCGATGAAGTTGAAGTCGCGGCTGGTGAGGCCGTCGCCGAAGATGGTGGGAGTTTCGCCGGCCATCATCTTGAAGGTGAACTGGGCGATGACGCCGGAGTAGGGCGAGTCGGCGGCCTGGCGGGGGCCGAAGATATTGAAGTAGCGCAGACAGACGCCCTCGAGACCGTAGGCGCGGTAGAAGGACTGGATGTAGTACTCGCAGGTGAGCTTCTGCACGGCATAGGGCGAGAGGGGGCGAGGGAGCATGTCCTCCTGCTTGGGCTGGGTGGGCTGGTCACCGTAGGCCGAGGAGGAGGCTGCGTAGACGATGCGACGAACCTTGGCGTCGCGCGCCGCGATTAAAAGATTTAACGTTCCGTTGATATTGGACTCGTGCGAGGTGAGGGGATCTTTTACCGATCGCGGCACCGAGGCGAGGGCTCCCTGATGGAGGACGTAGTCGATGCCTTCGCAGGCGGACTTTACTCCGGCGACGTCTTGAAGGTCCATCTCGTGAAAAGAGATTCGGTGGCGAATATCGGCGAGATTCTCGAGATTTCCGGTGGAGAGATTGTCGATGCCGCGCACTTCGTGGCCCTGGTCGACGAGCGCGTGCGCCAGGGATGAACCGATGAAGCCTGCGATTCCTGTGATGAGATAACGAGCCATCTATCCTCCGCCCGGCGGGTGCTTCTCCGGGGTGTTTGTCATGTGTGTCGTACAGAGCGTCTTTTCTATTATCAGGATTCGCGGGGTGAAAGTCAGCATGAATGCCGAAGGATGCCTTAGACCAGTTAAAGAACTGAAGGCTTAACACGGATTCGCACCGATGAAACGGATTTACGAACAAGCAAAAGCAAGAACAACGACGAAATACAGGGATCCTTCACGGGGCCTGCGGCAGGACCTCCGTTCAGGATGACGATGAACAACAAGGAACAGCAAGAGCTCTCAACGACGGTCTTTTTTACGGGTTCTAAGAGGCTAGTGTGAAGAGGCAATGAATGAGAGGTCAATGCGACTTTCGTTCAGCTTTGGCTGTGGAGGGGTGAATGCGATAATCGTCACTATGTCGATTACAAACCAAGCTGTTGTTTTGCCGAAGATTGCACAGGAGCGCATGAAGCGCATGGAAACCCGCACGGCCAGGATTGGCGTGATTGGGCTTGGGTATGTGGGGCTGCCATTGTCTCTTCTTCTTGCCGAGGCGGGCTTCAAGGTGACGGGTTTTGACATCGATGCCAAGAAGGTGACGGACCTGGAGGCGGGCCGGTCGTATATCTTCCGGATACCGGCCGAGGAGATTCAGAGTGCGCGGAAGCAGGGCTTCACGGCTACGGCGGACTTCTCCGGTTTGTCGGGGCAGGACGCGATTATTCTGTGCGTGCCGACTCCGCTGACGGAGCATCGCGAGCCGGACCTGAGTTATGTGGCGAATACGGCGAAGGCCGCCGCTCCGTGGCTGCAGGAGGGCCAGCTCGTGGTGCTCGAGAGCACGACTTACCCGGGGACGACGGAAGAGCTGATGATCCCGATTCTTGAAGAGGGGAACAAGCTTGGGCTGAAGGTGCAGGGCGCGGGGACGCCGGCGGAGCATGGAGTGTTTTACGTTGCGTTCTCGCCGGAGCGCGAAGATCCGGGCAATACGACGGTGGCGCGGCGCGATATACCAAAGGTCGTTGGCGGCCATGAAGAGATTGCGACGGAGCTGGCGGCGGTGTTGTATGAGGGAATCTTTACGCGGTCGATTCGGGTGTCGTCGACGCGCGTGGCGGAGATGACGAAGCTGCTGGAGAATATCTATCGCTGCGTGAATATTGCGCTGGTGAATGAGCTGAAGGTGCTGGCGCTGCGCATGGGGATGGATATCTGGGAGGTGATCGATGCGGCTTCGACGAAGCCGTTTGGGTTTCATCCGTTTTATCCGGGGCCGGGGCTGGGCGGGCACTGCATTCCGATCGATCCGTTTTATCTGAGTTGGAAGGCGAAGGAGTATGACTTCAATACGCGGTTCATCGAACTGGCGGGAGAGGTCAACGAGTCGATGCCGGCGCACGTTGTGCAGTATGTGGCGAAGGGGCTGAACCAGAACAAGAAGGCGGTGAATGGTTCGCGGATTCTGATGCTGGGGATGGCTTACAAGAAAGACATCGACGATCTGCGGGAGTCGCCTTCGCTTACGGTGATCGAGCTGCTGCGCGAGCAAGGCGCTGAGGTTGTTTACAACGATCCTTATTTTCCAACTGTGGGTCGAGGGCGTCATTACAACCTGAATATGACTTGCACGCCACTGGACAATCTTGGGCAGTACGATTGCGTGCTGATTATGACGGACCACTCGGACTATGACTACAAGGCGATTGTGAATCAGTCGCAGCTGGTGGTGGATTCACGAAATGCTACGAAGGGAATTAAGTCGGAGAAGATCGTCCGCTGCTAGAAGCTCGCGTCCAGAGGGATGCATTCCTTGTCGATCCGCAGGATTCCACCGAGTGCCGGCCGCGGCGAGATTGAACTTTCGTTAGATTTTTGTGTTGCGACAACCTGTGGCGCAAACGCGGAGACGATGAGCTTCGGCGATTCGTCAGGGTTCTCCATCACGGCGCGAAAGGCCAGCTGCAGAAACTTTGAGAAAAGTGTTGCCGAGGATTTGCCTGATTAAATTTGTGTGTTATAAAAAGCAAGTTGATTCTCTGCAGCGCTCGTCAACTTCACGTCGTCGTTTCATCTGCCGGTTCTGATGACTTAGGAGATCCGCTCACACGAGCTATCTTACTCAGGCAGGCAAGACCAATTCGACACAGAACCTACTCCCCCACGCTCCTCATGTTCAGGCATGCCGCAGGAATTCGTTTCTTGTCGGGAAGAAATTCCAACGTATCCGAATCTGGAAACCCGCCTCCCACTGAAGTGGTATGTGCCAAGCCGGGAAGAATACCCATACTTCTAAGGTGCTTACTTCAGTAAGTCACTATAGGCCAAGCTCGCCCAAATAAAACATCCCCGATTCCCTGTTTTACTTGCGCTCTTTTCAGCGTGCAGGCACAGCTGTGTCTGCAGTTGAAATTCTGCATCGCTCACACGGAAGTGGAATGCGCAGCTACCCGTTTAGGTAACTGTGGTAGTTACTTTTTCCCTGTAACGTTCAACCCAGTAACCCGGCCGTTCTTACTTTTTGGTCACGGCTGCGACGTTTTGGGTTGGCAAGCTTGATTCTCTTTGGGGTGTATTTTGGGCAAGTTACTCAAGACAATTGCGACAAGTGCAGGTTTTTTTCTCTTTCTCTATTGTCTCGGCTGTGGAAACAGTCTGCAACAAGCTGCAACGCAGCAGCCATCATCGGCGGCTACCCCCAATATCACTCAGGTTCTTCCTCAGGCAATCCCGGCGGGGTCTCAAGGTGCGACCCTGACGGTGAAGGGAACAAACTTTCCGGCTAAGCCAGCCATTCTTTGGAATGGAACCGCGGTGGCCACGACAGTGATCGATAGCAATACCCTGTCTGGCACGGTGGGAAGCAGCAATCTCGCCACGCCCGCTACGGTTCAGTTGAAGGTACAGAACACGCAGACGATGGAGGTGTCGCCGCCGGCGCAGGTCACCATTACGGACCCGAATTCTCCTCCGCCATCTGCTCTGACGCTTTCGATCGCTACGTTGCCTCAAGGTGTTGTCGGCGCCTCCTATAGCGGGACCTTCTCCGTGACTGGAGGAACCTCGCCGTACACCTGGAGCGTCGCCTCAGGGCAGCTTCCGCCGGGCCTGAGTGTGGACGCCGCGACGGGAATTATCTCCGGCACTCCTACCGCCGCCGGCAACTACTCGTTCGCCATCAAGGTAACGGATGCAAGCTCCCTGGTACAGTCAGCGACCACGACAGTCTCCCTGCCTGTTATTACCGCATCAACCACGCCAACGACCTTGACGATTAACTCGTCGTCCCTGCCTTCGGGAACTATTGGCTCAGCGTATTCGACGGCGCTGCAGTCAAGCGGAGGCACTGCGCCGTACGCCTGGTCCTTCATCTCCGGTAATCTTCCCGCGGGGCTCAGCCTGAATACATCGACGGGGCTGATCTCGGGCACTCCTACCGCTGTCGGTACAGCATCCTTCAGCGTTGCGGTTGCGGACTCGTCCAGCCCGGCGCAGAGCAAGTCGGTCACTCTGTCGATTGTGATCGCACCTGTATCCCTTGCGATCACCACGTCGGCACTGCCGGCCGGTACTGTGGGCAGTTCGTATGCGACGGTGCTGCAGGCAAGTGGAGGCGCTGCACCGTACACGTGGTCGATTTCGTCGGGCAGCCTTCCCGCCGGCCTCAGCCTCATCCCATCGCTCGGAATCATCTCTGGAACCCCAACGGCCGCCGGCACAGTCAGCTTCACGGCAACGGTCGCCGATAGTGAAAACCCGGCTCAGACCAAATCGGTCACTCTGTCGCTTGCCGTCGCACCTGCGGCGTTGACGATCACCTCTTCGGCGCTCTCCTCCGGAACGCAGAACGCAAATTATTCAGGCGGACTACAGGCCAGTGGAGGCACCGCGCCGTACGCGTGGTCGATCTCCTCGGGCAGCCTACCCGCCGGGCTCAGCCTCGCCGCATCGACTGGAATCATCTCCGGAAAACCAACGGGGAGCGGCAACTTCTCCTTTGGAGTGACGGTGACAGATGCAGGCTCACCGGCCCAGAGCGCGACCGCAACAGTGACCCTCTCTCTCGTGCAGGCAGGTGCGCCTCTCGCGATCACCACAACGAGCCTGCCGGGAGGAGTACCGAACACGAGCTACAGCGCCACTCTGAACGCGACTGGAGGCACCAGCCCCTACACCTGGACTCTTGCCTCCGGCAGCCTCTCTTCCTACGGACTCAACCTCGCCGCATCGACCGGAATCATCTCTGGACAACCAGCCACAAGCGGCTCTGCCAGCTTGACCTTCAATGTTGCCGACTCGTCCAGTCCGGTACAAACAAAGTCGGTCACTCTAACGCTTGCCGTCGCACCCTTACCGCTCGTGGTTACCACATCGTCCTTGCCTTCCGGTGTTAGCGGCACGAGATATTCGAACCTGCTGCAGGCAAGTGGAGGCACCACCCCCTACACCTGGTCCGTCACGAGTGGCAGTCTTCCCGCAGGTCTTAAGCTGGCCTCTGCCACAGGCCTGATCTCCGGCACTCCGACCGCCGCCGGAACCAGCAGCTTTACCGTAACGATCAATGACGCCGGAAGTCCGGCACAGACGCTGCCGGTGAAACTCTCGATCGTCATTGCCGCACCAGCGCCGGCGCCACTGACCGTCTCCACGTCAAGCTTGCCTTCGGGCACGATAGCCGCGTCGTATTCGAATGCGCTGCAAGCTGCTGGAGGCACCTCTCCGTACACATGGTCGATCACCTCAGGGGCCCTTCCCGCGGGACTGACTCTGGGGTCCAACGGTCTAGTCTCGGGCACTCCCACGACAAGCGGCAACTTCAGTATCGGGGTGACGGTCCAAGACGCCGGCTCCCCGGCCCAGAGCACTACCGCCACCCTGGCCCTTTCGATCGCAGCGGCGGCAGCACCGCTTACTATCAGCACCACGAGTTTGTCTCCAGGCGTAACGAACGCATCGTTTAGTACCGCGCTCAACGCGACTGGAGGCAGTACGCCCTATACCTGGTCCATCACCAGTGGCACACTTCCTGCCGGTCTGAGCCTGGCGGCGGCAACTGGAACCATCTCCGGAACGCCGACCACCGCCGGCAGCGCCAGCCTGACCTTTAAAGTTGCAGACTCGTCCAGCCCTGTCCAGACCAAGTCGGTAACTCTATCGCTTGCGATCACTACCCAGCAGCTAACAATCACGACGACGAGCTTGCCCTCAGCCACGAATGGCACCACCTATTCTGCGCCGATGACGTCGACGGGGGGTACACCTGGCTACACATGGTCGGTCACTGCCGGCGCCCTGCCCGCTGGACTCACCATGGCCACAGCCACTGGGATCATATCCGGAACACCGACCACGAATGGCACGTTTAACTTCACGGCAACTGTGGCCGACAACGGCACTCCCGTCCAGACAGCGTCCGCTACAAGCTCGATCGTAGTGGCGGCCGCGATACCAACTGGGCCTGGAACGACGTGGTATGTGCGGCCGGATGGCGGCACGCGCTATAGCGCCAACGTGCAATCAGGACAGTGCAACGGCAAATTTGACGCCTCCTATGCTTCAACAGGTGGGAAGGGAACTAACCAAAATTGTGCGTTCAATGATTTCCGCTATATGTGGGACGATGCGAGCGGCGCCGTAGGCGCTGGGACCTGGGTGATTGCCGGTGGGGATACCGTTGTTATCCGGGGATGTTCTGCCAATGCAAATCAAATCAATCCGTCAAACCCCAATTGCCGAATTGGGTGGGACATAGCCTCAGGTGGAGGGCCAACAAATCTCTGGTGCTACGGCGTTGGGTCGTACACCTGCTACAACCCTCCTATCCCGGCTGGGACGGCGAGCCAGCACACCCGCATTCTCGGGCAATGTGCTTTCGCGGGAAACTGTACTCCCGTCAATACCTACCCACTCGCCTCCAATAACCTGACGCAAATCTTTGGCGGTTTCTCATTGAATGAGACCTTCAACCTCAATTCGACACAGTACGTGGACATCGAAGGCATCGAACTCACGACGCACAACGGTCAATGTACCCGGAATGGAAGCCCTGCTTATCCCCGAGGATGTGCAACCAGCCAACCGCTGGATGACTATGCGCAGAACGGATTTTTGACGAACAACACGACTGCCAACATTACATTCCAAGACGTGTACGTTCATGGGTTCAATGCTTCCGGCTTTTTCGGTCCGATTGGCGGGCCGATCACGATGACGCGGGTGTTCATCGGTTTCAATGGGATGAGTGGCTGGAACTTTGACGATGGAAACGATACTCCGGATGGGACTGGCTCCGCTATCATCGCAAGCTATGTGACGATGATGGGCAACGGGTGTTATGAGGAGTACCCGATCGTTCATAAGGGATTCCCGGCACACGCCTGCTACGACTCGATTAGCAACGGTTTCGGGGATGGCTGGAGCGGACAGGATACGGAGTTGAGTTCCTTTATTTGCGATCATTGTGCGCTGCTTTACAACACGAAGGATGGATTTATCGGGCCGCATACTCAAATTGATACGCTGCGAATCACCAATTCTGTCGCCATGGGCAATATGGGTGCGCAGTGGAAGTGGGCTGGAAACATCAATAGTACGATTCTTTTCCAAAACAACCTCACCGTAACGAACTGCATCCGCATGGCGGAAACCGTGCCTGGCGCGGCGCAAAACTTCAATCAATCAACTGGATTGGCCGGTTCTTACCTGAGTAACTTCTGTCGCGCTGGTGGCGCAGGATTTGCCAATGTGGAACGCGCCGGGGAAGTGAATAACTACTATGGCAATACCATCGTGGCAGCCGGTAACATCGTGTTCCAGGAAAATTGCGGCTATTACAGCATTGGCAATGTTTTCAATTCAGAGTTCAATTGCGGGTCAACGATAAATACCGTCAAAGATAACAATTTCCTCGGCTACACCGATCCGAATCCAATCCTCGGAGTGCCATCGGCTCTTTATTGCGCCCTGAGTTCTAATTCGACCTGTAACCTGATCTCCGATGGAGGGGTACAATTCACCGGTTTCAACAACAACGAATTTGGCCTCAAGCCTGGGACTACGGACCCCTGCGGGAAGAATGGCATCACCTGCGTCAACCCGCTGTTGATCTCCCAGCCGGCCGTGCCCTGGCCGGGGAGTGAGACTGCCCTCGATGGGTTCAACCCCTACGCGGGGTCTGGCAACAGTTTCTATCCGACACCCAGCAGCCCGCTACTTGGGGCAGGAGTTGCGATCCCGGGGCTGACGACCGACTACTACGGGACGCCGACCACGAATCCCCCCGTGGTCGGAGCCGTTCAACCATAAGAAGGTCTTCGCCTCGTCGTAAGCGGCAACATGGCAGATAAGAGAGCGGTGTAAAATCCGCTACCCTGTTTCTCAAGTCAACCCGTTGTTAATCGCCCATAGCTCGCATTTCTATTCCAAGAACCACGCAAGGCCGTGGCTCCAACGGTAACGCTCGAACAAGTCCTGGTCCGTAACCTCGAACGCTATGCGCGATAGCGGTCTCAAGCAATGTTGCCAGCCGACTATACTGGACAGGAATTAGAGATCCTACCCGATTGGAGCATGCGACAAATGAAACTTAGCCGCGCAATCTTATGGTTGCTCTTGGTAGTGCTGGTCTCGCCGCCGCTGTTGGGGTCGACGTGGTATGTCCGACCAGACGGGGGAACGCGTCATTCCAGCAATGTCTCCGGGCAATGCGATGGCAAAGCTGACGCGGCCTACCCTGGCAGTGGTTCCAACAAACATTGCGCTTTTAAAGATTTTCGTTATATGTGGGACGACAAGAGCGGGAAGGTTGGTGCTGGGGCCTGGGTTATCGCCGGCGGAGATACGGTGATTATCCGGGGTTGCACCGCCGGCTCAGGCCAGAAGAATCCGTCGAACCCCAATTGCCGCATCGGATGGGACGCCGGGACGGGAACGGGCGACAATTTGTGGTGTTACGGCGTTGGGTCTTACGGATGCTACAACCCGCCTATTCCTGCGGGCACGGCGGCGCAGCATACGCGGATTCTCGGGCAGAACTATGCGGCGTGTAATGTGGGCGGAGCTACGAATCCGAAGGTGTATGCCTCGAACCTGACACAACTCTTCGGCGGATTCAGTCTGAAGTATGCCTTGAATCTCTCTTCCACCAAGTACGTCGATGTGCAGTGTCTGGAGATTACAAGTCACAATGGGCAGTGTACCAAAGGCGGAGCTCCAGCCTATCCGCGTGGGTGTAATGGCGATCAGCCGCTGGACGACTTCGACGATGAAGGAATCCGCACCGACAAGAACACCGCGAACATAACTCTCCAGGATGTCTATATTCACGGGTTCAACGATGCCGGACTCTTTGGGCCCATTGGCGGACCGATCACGATGACCAGAGTGTTTTCCGGCTTCAATGGCAAGGTGGGCTGGCAGTTCGACGACGGGAACAACACCCCCGATGCGCCGGGGTCCTCCATCACTGCCAGCTATGTGACGATGATCGGAAACGGCTGCTATGAGGAATACCCGGTGAAGCACGATTTTCCGGCGCAAGCCTGCTACGACGACGTAAGCAATGGGTTTGGCGATGCCTGGAGCGGTCAGGATACGGACCTGGACAGTTTTATCTGCGACCACTGCCTGATGGCGTACAACACGAAAGATGCCTTCATCGGTCCACACACCAATGTCAAAACGCTGACCATTACGAACTCTCAGTCGTATGGGAATATGGGCGCTCAGTGGAAGTGGAACAACACCCCAGGGTCAACGACGACCTTCGAGAATAATCTGACGGTTGGCAACTGTGCCAGATTTCAGGCGCCTATTCCGGGTGCTGCGCACAGCTTCGCTCTTTCCTCCGGGTTAGGCGGTGCGTATCTCTCAGATTACTGCCGCGCCGGGGGGAATACAGTTGCCATCAACAGCCAGCAGAACTCCCACGTCTTATTTGCGCATAACACGTTCGTCGATTATCTCGACACGGTGTTCCTGTTGAGCTGCGGGCCTAACAATAAAAACCATAACGAGATGTGCGGCGCGACGTCGTTCGTCTTTACCAACAATATCTTCCTGGGCTACTACCTCAAGGGTAATGACCCTCCCGGGTTGTTCTATATCGACGACAAGTCAATCAAGGTGACCTCAAGCCATAACATCGAGTATGGAAATCGCTCCGGATACAGTGACAAATGCGGCGGAGATATCATCTGCTCCGATCCGCGGCTTGTAAACCAACCTCCTCAACAGGCATGGACGAACCAGACCTTCCTCGACAACTTTAATTTTTATCCGAAGAGCGACAGTCCTGCCATCAAGCATGGAACGCCCATGAGTGGGATCGCTGCCGACTACTATGGAAAGCCAAGACCTAACCCGCCTTCCATCGGAGCTGTGGAACCGCAGTAGGCCAGCAAGAGGGCACTAAAGTAGAAGCTTCGAAGGACCGCCGGGGCCCAGCCAGAATGGGGATGCTCGGGCATTTGCTCTTCGCCATATACTGTATTCTGTCGTGGGTTGCGGTTCTGAGATGGGAAAGCACAGGTGACGCGAGAGGATGCCCAAACAACAAGACGCGATGGACCCGTCCCAAGTGGGGAAAGGGAACTGGGCGGGGTTCGATGTTCCGCTGGAAAACATCTATCAAGCTGCCGCGGAATGGCGTCAAGCGCTGGCAGGGGTGACTCGTCCCTGGCTGTGCTGGAACGTAAGCGATCGCTGGTGCGGACTGCAACAGAGGCTCATTCAAGAGGTTGGCTGGACACCTGTGATCGGATTCGATCCCAGAAGTGGGCCACCTGCTACAGTTCTACCCGGTTCCATCGTGATTGACTTCAATTCGCATTTTGGATTTGAAGTGATGTGGCCACACTTCCCGCTTGAATTTGCTTTCCTGTTCTCAGACCGCCTTGCCTTCTGGCATGCTGATCTTCTCTGCCGTCTTGAGGTCATGCGGCAGTTGCGGGACAAGTTCGAATCGATGCCTGACGGAGCTGTTGCAGCGGTACCCCAGCGGGGTGGTCTCCGTCACATCTTCAAGTTCCGCGAACATCGATATTGGGAGTTGGTGGGTTGTACGACAAAATCGGCAAGTGAGTCCCAGTTTGAGCATGGTACTGGTTGGTGGCGGTATATGAAGTACCATCCCAAGTGCACGGATGAAAACGAGCGCCGCCGCCGAGAATTGTATTACTACGATTCCGGAGTTGGCATCATGTACTGGAAACGGCGCTATGGTGGCCAAGTAATAGAGATACCCGAGGAGATGATTGCGGAAGGGCACTGCACTTCGATTAACAGAAAGAATTATCGACAGGTAAATCCTGGTGGTCCGCGCAATCTTGGGGCGGAGATAGACCTTAACTTCGACATTGAGGAGGTCGCCGCGAGGCTGGGGATTGCCCACCTGCTGTGATCGTGGCGGGATTCGGGGGCACAGGGCATCTCCTTGGAAGAACGGCTCTTCGAAGATTCAAATAGCACCTGTCAAGCTAATCCGTGATGAGAAGTCGATACTATCTGCATCGTTGAAGTGCCGGGAGAGATATGCTGCGTGTCGGTATCGTACTGGATTCGTATATTTCCAGTGCATGGGTAGCCAGGGTTATCGAAGATATCCAGTCAAGCGGATTCGCGCGGTTGGAACTTGTCCTACTCAATAGCCATTCTGAGCAGGGCAAGTCATCCCTTCTAACGAAGCTTCGCAATTGCTGGAGATCTACCCTCTTCGACCTCTACGAGCGGTGGGACTATCGGCGAAATAAAGCAGATGATGACGCTCTGGCAGCGATGGACGTTTCCTCTCTGCTCAATGAGGTTCCGTCGATCTCAGTCCATTTCAATCGCAGGGAATATTCCGACAGTATCTCTGAGGACCAGCTAGCCGAGATACGCAATTACGACCTGGATGTTCTCCTTCGCTTTGGCTCTCGCGCCTTTCAGGGCAGCATCCTTGGTGCTGCCCGCTACGGGCTCTGGTCGTTTCACTATGGCGATATCTTTACGAATCGTACTTGTCCGCCGCTTCTTTGGGAGTTAATCGAGCGGAACCCTGTTTCCGGATCGTCTCTCCTGATAGACACTGAATCGCTCGATGGTGGGCGGATCCTTTACCAAAGCTATTCCTCCACGAACCAGATTTCACTCTATTCCACCCGCAATCCGATCTACTGGAAGACCGCCGAGTTTGCGCTGCGCTGTCTGCGTGAACTTCAACTGCGGGGAGTCGATTACGTCCAGTCTCTTCCCGCTTGTTCTGAGCGGGAAGCCGATACGCGTCATAGAGATCGCGCACCGAACAACCTCCAGATGATCTCTTTTATGGGGCGTTATTTGTCTCGCTGGCTGCAGGCGCGGTTTGCGAACTTGCAGTCCGGGCCTCGCACAAAATGGTTTATCGCAATACGCCGGAGGACTGCGGCGCACCGCTTTGACGATCCCTCCGATTACCGGCTGATGCCATGCCCAAAGGACCGCTTTTATGCCGATCCCTTTTTGTTCGAGAAGGATAGTAAGACGTTTCTCTTCTTCGAAGATTTCCGTTATGCCGAGGGTCAGGCCGTTATCTCGTATTGCGAAATCGGATCCGACGGTTTGCCAGGTTCGCCCGTCGAGGTGCTGCGTTGTCCCTATCACCTTTCTTATCCCTTCGTCTTTGAACATGAAGGGGAGATTTATATGATTCCCGAGACCAGGGGGAATCAGAGGGTCGAACTCTACCGTGCCACCAGCTTTCCGACAACATGGACTTCTGAAGCTGTACTACTCAACGATATCCATGCGGTGGACGCCACTATCCAGAAGATCCACGGAAAATACTGGATGTTTGCCGGTGTGTCTAACGGCAAGTATTCCAACTCCGATGAACTCTGCATTTTCTTCGCCGATGCGCTTAGGGGTCCGTGGACGCCGCACCCGAACAACCCTGTACTCTCGGATGTTCGGCGAGCTCGCCCGGCAGGAGTTTTGTTCTATGACGATGGGCGGCTCATCCGTCCCTCACAGGATTGTGGCAAAGCCTACGGCTACGCGCTTGTCTTCTCGGAGGTGCTCACCCTAACCGGGACCGAGTACGAGGAGCGGCAGATCAACCGGATTGAACCTGGATTGATCGCCGGCTGCATCGGCACTCATACGTACAACCGGACGGAACAGTTTGAAGTTGTCGACAGAACTCTCCCAGGGCAGTAGCCGGAATTGAATTGGCTGCAATGGAAGTGATCTGCCGCTTTGAAATGGATCCTGCTGCCAAGTGGCCGATCTTCTTCTCTGTCTTCTATACTTAGGCGAATGGCCCCAGTCCAGAACTCGAACTCCATCGCCGTTATCATCCCTACTTACAACTCCATGAAGCACTTCAAGGAGACGATAGAGAGTGTTCTGAACCAGACCCTTCCTCCCGACGAGATCCTGGTCAACGACGACGGCTCCACCGACGGCACTCCCGGCTTTGCCGAGAGCTATGGGCCTCCCATTCGCGTTTTCCGCCGCGCAAACCAGCGCCAGGCCGCTAGCCGAAACTTCGCCGCTACCCAGACCCAGTGCGAGTGGCTTGCCTTTCTCGACCATGACGACCTCTGGAAGCCCAATAAGCTCGAGCGCCAGATGGAAGAACTGATCCGCAATCCGGCTGCCGACCTTTGCTATTGCGGCCGCATCAGCTTTGACGAGGATAACGGAAGTTTTCGTCCCGGCAACGTCTTTGCCGTACCCCCTGCTCGTGATATCCGCCGGGCTCTCTACGTCAATACGACGTTCATGCCTGGATCGGTGCTCATACGACGCACCACTTATCTTGCGTTCGGCGGTTTCAACCCTTCTATCAAGCTGGTTGAGGATTGGGATTTATGGCTGCGTCTCCTTCACGCGGGAGTCCAGTTCGCCGCATGTGAGGAGCCGCTTCTTTCCATGCGAATTCACGTCGGTAACCAGTCCAATAACGCCATCGCCGCACTTGAGGAACAGAAAGAGATCTACCGCCGTCTCGTCCTCCCCCATCTGCCGCGAGCCACTCGCTGGTTGACGCATCAGAGGTCTCAAAGCGGCCAGGAGGCTGTCGCGGCCTCCATCCTGCGCAATGTCGGCGATCCACGCTCTCTCTCCATGATGCTCACCTCCATCGTGCGTCACCCGTTCTCAAAACCCGACCGGTACAAGATCCTGGCCCACATGCTCTTGACCCGGCTCCGATTTGGGTGGCGACGAGCTGAGGCGTCCACTTCCGTCCGATGAAATTTTCGGGGCGAATCACTGAGGCCTGCCTGCTCAACTTACCTTGCCTCGGCAAAAAACATCGACCTGATTTTCGGAAGGACCTGGCTCCGAACGAAACTCCGAAAGATCAACGCAACGGTGAGAAAAAAGACTGGCAAGGTAGCGATGATCTGGAGGAAGAATCCAGCAAGGCTGTGTGCCGGATGAAAAGCTTCCATAATCCAAGAAGCGATAGCAAACGGGATGGACGTTAGAATTACGGGTCCCCACACGTTCCACACCACTTCAAATGGGGTTAGCCCGACAAGTTTGGAGATGTATTGCGGCCAAAATCCAAGCTGCGCAATCAGACTTGGTACGAGTGTTCCAATCGCGACGCCATAAATCCCATACCAATGGACCAGGATAATGCTCAACGTTAAATTCGCGATTCCTTCGCCGATTGCCCACAGTGCCATTGTCTTATGCTTTTCGATACCGAATGCAATCGCTGCGGGCGTTTGATTCGCAAAGAAAAAGAAGAGAGGAACGCAAAGGATAACGAGAACTATCCCAGAGATGTGCGAATATTGTGGACCCATCCAGAGTCCGATGAAAGAAGAGCCACGGATGATCAAAGTTATGATGATGGGCAGCGACGCCATCATCATGGCGCGAGTCCCGTTCTTGTAGAGCGTCAGCAAGCTCGCCGTATCACCTACTGCTTCATAGCTGCTTGCGGCTGGGGTGAATGTACTGCTCATCGAGGTAATTACTTGAGTGACATAGCGGCAGAGCGAGTTGGCAATTGCATAGAAGGTTACCGCCGCGGTTGAGACAAAAGCACCGACAACCAAGTTATCTGTCTGGTAGACCAGCTGAACTGCAATGGTGATGAGAAAAGTATAGGAGCTATACGACCAAATCTTCCTGAGTGTCTCCGGCTTTGGCCTGGTAAGTTGGATTCGAAGTTCGGGATAGAGCCGGCGAGCCATCCATATCTGAAGGAGCTTTCCCGCCAAAACCGTAACCAGCTCGCAGACGGCGATCGCAACGATGCCATGACCGGTGCGCAATACTGCCACGATTCCGACCACACGTATCGCCGTTTGCACCAGGTTCACATAATTTTGCAGATCGTAACGATTCAAGCCAGAGATTATGCCTCCGAATACGCCCAGCGACATCGTGATTGCTGTCGTCGCTCCGATCAGCATGATGGCCTTCCTGGCGTCGCTGGCAAGCTCCTGGGGAATTTTGAAGACGTGAGGAAATACAACTGCCAGTCCTGCGCTCAGCAGGAGTGCAAGTGCGCTGATCTGTAACCGGACCCAAAGTGCAGCGGAGGTTGCCTCGGAAGCGCCCTGGTGATCTTGTTTTGCGTGTCCCTGGGAGACAAATCTTAGAATGGAACTTTGCATTCCGAGATCTAAGAGGCTCAGGTAGCCCACGACCGAAACGGTGAGCACCCAGACGCCATAAGCGACATTTCCGAGACGATGCAGGATAAATGGTGAGAGCAGGAAGCCGACTGCCATATTGGCTATCGTGCCTAACCAATTAAACAGTACGTTTCGAGCGATGTGTCGTAGACGCAACTGCATGCTGAGATTCCTTTTGACGATTCAACCTGGGGCGGACGCACTTCGACTTAACCGGTTTCTTCACCCTAAATCAATTCTCTAAGCGCATAAGCGATGATAGCAGCCACTCATGGTGAACTGATCCGGCTAAGGTAGCAGCGCGACATCACATTTGCTGAGCGTTTGAGAGCAGCTGCGGACACGATTCCAACTAAGCGCAAGGTGTTCGAGGCACCGATGAGGCATCCTAAAGATGCCCGCTGATTCGACGCGCAGGGAGTTCGGACCGTGCGGCGCAATTCTACAAGAACAGGGGCGTCAGCGTGGTAAGCTCGCAGATACGGAATGCGGGAGCTTCGGTGAATGCCTGCTGAAAATCAACTAGTAGATTACTCTTTTAGGGGTTTGGCCGAAGTACTCGCGCCAGGTGAAAGCGCTGCGTCTCGATGGGCGCCCGCTGTGGTTGCATCGGTGTTTCAAACCGGTCTGAATCTGATGCGGGACCTGGAGCAGAAGGGTATCCGGGTAATCGGCATAGATTGCAACTCGTTAAATCAGGGCTTTCGCTCGAAATACGGACGATCGTTCCTCTGCCCTAACCCCGATGAGGAACCCGACAACTGGGCGGCGTTTATGTTGTCGCTTTCCGCCGCAATGGGCGAAAAGCCGGTGCTCATTGCGGCTTCCGACATCTTCGTCTCCGCGATCGGAAGACATGCGCAACTTCTAAGCAAGCACTTCATCTTTTCTGAAGCCGGTAGCAAGCTGCAATCAGAGCTGGCAACCAAAGAGAAACAGTACGCTCTTGCGCGTGAATATGGGTTACCTTCTCCGCGGGCGTCCTATATCCGATCAGTTGGGGAACTCGATCAATTCTGCCAGGGTGCGCGATTTCCCGTGCTTCTGAAGCCACTGCATCATCGGGAGTGGCAGGCTTTGCCGATTGACAACCCTCTTCGCGGCTACAAGACTGTTTCTGCTGGAACAAGGGAAGAATTGCTTTCGCACTATGAGTCCGTTTGCGCGCTGGTGCCGGACGCTGTCGCTCAGGAAGAGATTGTTGGGCCTGACTCCGCAAAATACTGCTATCTGTCAGTTTATGCAAGAGACGGCCGTCGTTTGGGATCCTGTGTCGTCCATGAATTGCGCGCCTATCCGCTTATGTACGGGTGCGCTACCTTAGTTGAGCCTGTCATTGATGAGGAGATTGATAGAGTATGCAACGCGTTCTTGTTATCGGTGGGCTATATCGGAATTTGCGAAATTGAATTAAAAAGAGACGTTCGCGACGGTCAGCTTCGTCTGATCGAAGTGAATCCGCGGTTCAGCGGCACCGGAGATAGTGCCAAATACGCAGGGGTTGAGACTGGATTCATCCACTATCTGGACCTTATTGGGCAAACGCCTTCTCCCGTGACTGCGACGAGATTCGGCTTCCGTCACGTGATGTTGTCCGCCGAACTAACCGCATTTCCTAAGTATCTTGAAGAGGGTTTGATCGGCTGGAGGGAGTGGATACGATCATTGAGTTACCCGATGAAATATTTCGACTTCGATTTGTCGGATTTTTCAAATGCGAGAGTGACGGCTATTAACGGTGCTCGGGGCCTATTGGGTGGACTGTTGCGCAAGAGGCGTCTTCGCCGATAATCATGTCCCAAACGACGCAACGTAGACCAGATTCTCACTCTGTCGTTCCGGTAAGCGTGCTTCGGACTCAGTACAGCAGTAACTTCTTGTAAGCAGCGGTGATTTTGTCCATCATGGTTGTGGTGGTGAACTTCTCCATCACAAGATTTCTTCCTGCTTCGCCCATTGCTTTCGCCTGGAATGGATTGGCGATCAGCCGCGAGATGGCCTCGGACAAAGCAGCAGGATCGTCGACGGGAACGATGAAGCCAGTGACGCCTTCTTCCACTGCCTCTGCATTGCCGCCGACGTTGGTCGCGACCACGGGAAGCGATGCCGCCATGGCTTCGACGATTGCGTTGGAAAAGCCCTCGCTGCGAGAGGGGAGGACGAAGATGTCGGACGTAGATAGATGTTTGCGCAAGTTGGTAATGCCACCGGCAAAATGGAAGCAGTTCGAGAGGCCAAGAGTGCGGACGAGACCCTGTAATTCGGAGAAGTAGTCCGGCTCCAATACATCACCGGCGATGCTGAATGAGACGCCAGGGAAATGCTGGACGATGGCGGCGGCGGCCTTGATAAAGATGTCGTGCCCCTTCACGCGGCGGATGTTGCCTACCGTTGTGACAACGACTTTGCCGGAAGAGTTAGCGGGCCTGGGAGGGGTATTCCAGTCGAGAATGTCTAAGCCGTTGTAGATAGTGTGTACCCTAGCAGGATCGATTCGGTCGATCTCGATGCAGTGGCGACGCACTTGTTCGGAGACGGCGAAGACGGCATGAGGAGCGTGGGCCAGGAGCCGATAGCCGAGATGGTGTTTGGAGGCCCTGAGAATTCCCATGTCTCTGCGGCTCCAAACCAGTTTTGAGTTTGACAATGTCCTGGTTAGAAATCCCGCCCACAGATCGGAACTTTCAAAGAATGTCTGGACGATCTTGATGTTCTGTTGTCTGAGAAATTGCCTAAAGTCGAGAGCGGCTTGAAAGGCCTTGAAGTCGTAGGTGCGCTGCAACGGCAGCAGGTGGATAGGGCATGGAGGAGAGTTGAGGGCCGCGCTTTCGGGATGGACTGAAAAGGTCAGGATGGATGCGCGGTATCCATATTGCGGCAACAGCGCTGCAGTCTTGAGGACAATGCGTTCTCCGCCTCCCAGCGTCTTCGGGAACTGATCAAGCACGAGCAAGACGCGGGGTAAATCGGCATACTCCGTGTTCGTACTACTCGATACACCGAGGGACAACGCGTTGATCATAGTTCCTTTGCCAACCCTATCCTCTTGTCTTAAGGAAGTTGTTCATCGCGAAGTGGGCTTGAATCGGGCCCGAGACTGCTGCCAGGGATTGGTTCTGGAGGCCGTTGCGAACACGGGCACAGTCTCGTTTTCTCCGGTTAGATCTCCCTCCATGGGACTCAGCTCCGGCGACGACAGGGTGAACTGAGTCGCTCGAATCGCAGCTGCAACGAGGACCCACAGGAGTCCGGTGATTTCAAGGTAGGTCCACCGGTCGCCAAAGCAGTTTGCAACCATGCAAGCGCATATCGCGACGAAAAGACCAAGGCCAAGGCCGCGATAGAGTGGGTCGGTTGCCTGCTTCATGAGACGGTACGATGTTGCGAGCATCTGTTGAAGCATAAAGAGTACCGGGATGAGCCCAAGAATTCCGGTCTCCACCAAAACTTTGACGAACCAATTGTGAGTGTCTGACAGGTTGTCAACATGTTCTCCATATTGGAAGGTCGCGAAACCATTTCCGACGAGCGGACTGCGCAGGAATGCCTCCTCGGCATTCGTCCAAAGGACGACTCTTTCCTGAGCGGAGGCCTCCAGCTGTCCGTTGGAGCTCTCGGTCATCGTAACGCGCTGGCGGACGGCCGTAGGCACGATGGCTGCCCAGGTCAGCAGAAAGACCCCAAGGAGCAGAAGGAGCTTTCGATCCTTCAGTAAACCCAGAACAAGCACAGCAAAGAGGATTGCCGCATAGCCACCTCGGGAGAACGTGTACATCGTCGCAAACATCGTGATGGCCACGAGTCCGTAACCGAAGAGCTTGAGCTTCTTTCTCTTGATAAAGTGCGTAAAGCCCCAAAAGAAGATAGCAAATTGAGCCAGAAACGCCGCCGTTTGGTTTGAGCCGTAGCCCAGCGGACCGGTGTCCCGCTTACTCTCGTCGAAGTTTGCCCAACTTCTTGTCATACTTTCGAGCAGGAAACTTCTATCGATGAACAAGACAGCGAACGCCGTAATTAAGACGACGGTCCGGACAGCTTTTCGGTCTTCGATGACCAGGCCTGCGGCTACGAAGACCAGTGGAATAAGCATGTAGTCTTTCCACGTAACGAAGTTGGCGTCTGAGAGCCAGAGGGGCGACGGAGCATTTCCCAGCGCAGTTCCAATCCACATTGAGACATAGAGATACATTCCCAACACGAGCCAGATTGGATAGAGCTTCGATTTAGGAAGACGCTTGCCGTGGATAAGGGCCCCGACGATGATCGCAATCACCAGGATCGTGAGCACGTTTGCACCCAGAGGATAGTCGAGGAAGTGATACCGCATGGTGCGATACGGGAGAAAGGGAATCGCGTAATAGAGACCGAGCAACGGCCGTCCGCCCAGTGACACCAGGCACATGATCCAAAAGCCCAGGTAGGCAACCAGCGGGATGTAATGTCCAAGACCTGTTCCCAACAAGGTTCAATCTCCGTAGCTTGCGAGCGGAGGAAGGGTCGATTCCCCGTCCGCTCCCAGCACTTAGCTTACTAGACCCATACTTTGTTTCGCCCGGCGGCGAAATTGTAAAACGCGAGCGCGGCGGCCGCGTTGAGCATAACAAAGGTGTTGGCGATAGCGACCGGCTTGAATCGCCTGGTAGACGGGCTCAAGGTTCCAAGGATGGCCAGAATGTAGAACAGTGCCTGGAGCCAGAAAACTCCCCTGAAGAATGGCCCACTCGACAGTGCCGAAGCCACCAGCATCAAAATAAGCAAGAGCGGGACGAGAAGGCGCAGGAGCTTATGACTGACGAACCGGAATAGCAGAGGGTTTGCAGGCGAAAGCAGCCACGGCGCCAGTCGCAGTAACTGGTAGTTTCCCGTCAGGGTACGGACTTTGCGCGAGAACTCTCTCCCTTTTTCGCTAAAGAGCTGGTCACGTGCTATCGCCGAGGGTTGAAATATGACGCGTTTGCCGGTGCGCGCGACATTCATCGGGACAAAGACGTCGTCGAGAAGAGTCCCCTGCGGAATTTCACGATAAAGTTCTCTCCGAATTGCATAGATGGCGCCGGTGACGCCAACTACCGAACCAGATGCAGATTCGAGTTTGCGCACGACTTTTTCGATCTTCCAATAGATGCCGAGAGCATCTGCGGAGCGCAGACCGGGAGCGGTCTCAAGCAACAGCTCCCCACTGGCTGCACCAACCTCAGGATCCGCAAAACAGGCTGCCAACTCGGAGACTGCATTTGCATCGACCGTCTGCCGCGCGTCCATGAAGACCAGGATGTCGCCGGTGGCGAGTTTTACCGCCTCGTTGAGGGCGTTTGCCTTCCCTCTGGACTCGTCGAGAATTACGGAGACTACTCGATTAGCTTGCTCACGCAGGATGCCGGCGGTCCGGTCTGTTGATCCATCCGAGGCAACGATGATTTGAATCTGTTCCGGTGGATAGTTGAGACGGCGAAGATTTTCGAGTTTAGCGGGAAGACGCGCTTCCTCATTACGTGCAGCAATCACAATAGACACGCCAGGCGTGATGGGACTTGGGAATGTCGGCCTTCTGCGCAGGCAGACGTGAAGCCAAAGATAGATCGCATAGCCGAAATAGGTGTAGGCGATCAGTATCAGACAGAGCCAGAAGAGCAGTTTCACGGCGCGCTCCGGTGCTGTGACCTCTGAGAAGGAGCGAGCGGCCCGCAAGGTATAAAGCGGTACATGGATAGGAAGAAGAACGGGCGAACCATCGCTCTCTGGCGGCCATCGAACGCTGGATTGTAGGCGATTGTCCTTGGCGGCACAGATTCCTCTTGGGGGCTGCGGCGGTGCGGCTGCAGCAATGCTCGGATCCAGCCGAGAGCGCTGCCTTCATGATGATACGTCATGCCGCAGGCTGGAGGAGAAAAGGTATTTGATACCAAAGTGGTACAAGTGCGCCATGATTTAGAAATGGCTTCTCCGCAGTACAACACCGCGGCAGACTGATAAGATTACTGGGGAATAACAATTTAGAGACCGATCAGGCCTATGGCTCGGCGTATGTCCAAATTTTCAGAAGATATCGCACGTTACAGGTCCAAGGGCATTCACGGCAAGCTGCTTTGGATGAACCCGGCTGTCTGGGCAATCTCATGTTATCGACTTGGCAACTGGTTATACGTTGACAAGCCATTCTTCCTTATCCGTATTCCCTTGAAAGTGCTATTCCTCTTCGCGAATTTATTCTGCGAAGTTGTTATGGAAATGCATATCGACGCTCAGGCAACCATTGGAGGCGGACTCTATATTGCTCATATTGGAGGGGTCCATATCAATCCTCAGGCAGTTCTTGGAAAGAACTGTGATGTTGCACATCGCGTGACAATCGGCGCGTCTGCCATGGGGCGCCAGGGAGTTCCCGTGGTCGGTGACGAGGTCTATATCGGAACTGGCGCAACATTGATCGGCAAAATTAAAGTCGGCAACGGTGCAAAGATTGCCGCTAATACTCTTGTTATGAGTAATATCCCCGATGGAGCCACAGTGATGGGTGTGCCCGGCCGCATCATGATGCGACCTCCTAAACCTGTAAAGCCGCCGGAATTAGTCACTTCGGAGGCGATCGATGCAAAGTGATTCACGGCGTCAGGAGATTCGTCATCAGATCAAGGATGCAGCCGCAAGGCAGGACGCCGGCGCTGTCGTGAAATACAGCGGCGATCTGCTTGCGTTGTCCGGCAAACCTGCGGACGTTATGTTTTCCGCTTCTGCCTTTACCAGCGTTGCAGATGCCCTAAAAAACCAGTTGGGAGCGAAGCGGCTAAAGACCTATGTCGTGCGATCCGTAACCGTAGAACCGATACTTCCCTTTTTAACCACTGAGGCTGTGTTCTCCAACTATGTACTCGATCTACGGGTAGGAGGATATGGCTCGTATGCGGATGAGTTGCTAAATCCGCACAGCGCGCTCGCTAAATTTGAACCTGACCTCGTTTTCATCATCCTCGATCTTGACGATATCGCAGGGCGGCTTCCGGATGCCTGTGCGGATGGCATAGGTACTAACGTAGAAGCGGAACTCGAAGAATCCCTCACACGAATGGAACAATTGCTCAAGAGCTTTCGTGTTGGCAACTCCGCTCGCTTAGTTCTCCAGGGTTGCGTCGTTCCAGACCTTACGTCACTCGGCGACGTCGGCGACTCGAATCTCTCTCTCAGTCTCGTAAGCGCCGTGCTTCGCCTGAATGAGAAGCTCGCTGCACTCTGCCGTACGATCCCAGATTGTGTTTTCTTCGATGTCGATCGTCTTGCGGCCCGTTACGGCCGGGCGCAATGGCGGGATTCGCGGATGTTTCTCGCTTCCCGCCTATCGGTCTCAGCAGACTGCTTCGCCCCTTATTCCCGCGGCCTTATTCGCTCAGCATCGTCCCTGTTTCGAGCCCCACGAAAGGTCCTCTGCACGGACCTGGACAATACTCTCTGGGGAGGCATTTTAGGGGAAGATGGCGCCGATGGGATCGTAACGGGGAGCACCTTTCCGGGAAATTGCTATCTCGAATATCAGAAATACCTGAAGCACCTGTCGTCCCGAGGCATTCTGCTTGCAATCGTCTCAAAAAACAATGAGGCGGATGTCCGAGAGGCATTCCAGGCCCGCTCTGCCGATCTTGCGCTGAGCCTGGACAATTTCGTCGCGCTCAAAATCAATTGGAACGACAAGGCACAATCGCTCCGCGAACTTGCACAGGAACTCTCTCTTGGACTTGACTCCTTCGTCTTCGTCGATGACAACCCCATTGAATGCGAGGCAATCCGGCAACAGTTGCCCGGAGTTGCCGTCGTTTCAGCACCCATTCAGGAGCCCTGGAGACTTGTAGAAATTTTGTCGAGTCTGCCATTTTTCGATGCCGCTGTCGTTACCGATGACGACCTCAACCGATTAAATGATTACAAAGCCCAGGCGCAGAGGGCCGAGCTGGCCGGCACCGCGGGCAACCGCGATGAATTTCTTGCCTCCTTGGGAATTGTATGCACGTTCCAGAGCGCGCTTCAGGCTCCTCTTTCAAGAGCTGTTCAATTACTTGCCAAGACAAACCAGTTCAATCTAACAACAAGGCGCCACTCCGCGGCAAAGGTCGAAGAATTCGCTTCGACAGGACAAGCCTGGGTGATACGAGTGCGTGATCGCTTTGGCGATGCCGGAGTCGTAGGGCTGGCCCTTGCACAAAATCAAGGCTCGTCCTGCCAGATCGATTCTCTTCTACTATCGTGTCGTGTGATTGGTCGCGGCATCGAAACAGCGCTTCTGGCATATATTGCCGAATGTGCGCTGGAAACAGGAGCCAAGCGGCTGGTTGGTGAGTTCATCCCGACGAAAAAGAATGCACCCTGTGCAAGCTTCTACCTTGACCACGGCTTTACTGAAATTTCTTCGCCAGAAGAAGGCTCTTCTGGTTCCATCTTTTACGAATTTGATCTCACAGCTTCGGCTCTCGCCAGTCCTAAGTGGATAACTTTAGAAGGAAATGAATCTAATGACCTCTCAGCAAGTGCCGTCCTCTCTTCGTGACATCCTCTCCGACGTCCTCGAAATCGCGCCCGAACAGGTTACTCCGGATCTTTCCTTTGGAATGGTCGAAAACTGGGATTCCTTCCGACATCTGCAGGCAATCCTGGCAATCGAAGGGGAGTACGGTGTGCAATTCGATCCGCAGCGCATACCGGAACTCACCAGCGTATTCCTTCTCCGTCAGGAATTGGAGAAGAAAGGGGCCGCGCTTTGATCTCCGAACCGCCTGAGAATCTCAATTTCAAACTGATGCACGTAGGAGTAGCTGTTTCTACTCTGGGGCCGACTACGGAACTGCTCTCGGCCTTGTTTGGGTATAAAGTTGTCTCCGGTCCGTTTGATGATCCGATTCAGAAGGTTACGGTAAACTTTCTCGCTAAGTCTGCAGAGGATGTAGCAGAGATTGAACTGATTGCTCCTTTAGCCCAGGATTCTCCGATTCGATCCATGCTGGCCAAGGATGGCGGAGGCGCCTACCATCTCTGTTTCGAAACGAGTGATATCGATGCAGCACTGGCTCACGCTAAGAGTAACGGCTGTATCGTAGTGTCTCCTCCTGTCCCAGCCGTAGCTTTCCAGGGCCGAAGAATCGCATGGATCTATACGCGTTCGCGCCAACTGTTCGAGCTTGTAGAAGCTGCAACAGTATGACCGGTATGTGATTCGGAAGTAGAATTTGCGGCAATAAAGGATCAAATGCAGCCTTTGCGGAGAGTCTTCCTTCTCTATCACGAACTTCGGCCCGTCCGAAGTAGCTATTCCTACGTCATCGAGACTGTGGAGTTTGAGAAGCACACGGACCTTTTTGTACAACTTCGCAAACAGGAAAGATTCGCACTCTGGCCCGAGTTAACCTTCGACGACGGACATATCTCAAACTTTCAATATGCACTGCCTATCCTGTCCTCACGGGGCATAAAGGCGCATTTTTTCATCACAGTCGGCTGGACCGGCAACAGGGCCGATTACATGGGCTGGCAGGAACTCCGGGCTCTGCATGAAGCTGGTCAGTCGATCGGAGCGCACGGCTGGACGCATAAATTACTGACGCACTGTACGGAAGAGGAGCTGCGCACTGAGCTTGGCGGTGCGCGACTCACTCTGGAGGACAAGCTGGGGACTGCGATCACAACGATGTCTCTGCCGGGGGGACGCTATAACCGGCGCGTTCTCGCGGCGTGCAAGGAGGCTGGCTACACGGAGGTCTATACTTCAATTCCAAGGGCGGAGGCGGCCCCGATTGGGCCTATCGTTGGCCGGTTGAATATACGTGGAGACATGACCTTGGAATGGATCTCGAGTCTCTTTCAACCAGACAGCAACGTCCTGACCGGCTTGGGACGTCAATACCAGCTGAAAACAACCGCGAAGACAATGCTGGGAGATCGACTGTACGAAAAGCTTTGGGCTCTGCTCAATCGAAAAGAGCCTGATGCCTATCGTGGGGATAACGCAGAATGAGGGTTCTGCAAATCATAAGCAGCAGCGGGATGTACGGTGCGGAAGCCGTGATCCTGAACCTGTCGCGCTTCCTGAATGCGGGGCCGCATTGCAGCATGGTTGGGGTGTTTTCAAACTCCTCGGCTCCCAACCACCAGCTTTACGAAAGGGCTGTTAAGGAAGACGTCGAGTCGTATCTGATTCCCTGCAAAGGCCAGGTTGACCGAACGACGATCGCGAACATTCGCGAGTTGGCAGTCCGTACGGGTGCAGATGTCGTGCACGCTCATGGCTACAAGGCGGATATCTATGTCTACCTGGCGTTGCGTGGGTCGGGAATTCCGTTCGTTTCAACATGCCATACCTGGTATGACAACGACGTGTCGGTCTTTTTTTACGGTGTGGCAGATCGCTTCGTGCTGAGAAAATATGCGCGGGTCGTGGCTGTCTCGGATGAAGTGAGAATGAGACTGCTGAAGGCCGGAGTTCGCGAAGAGAAAATTCACATGGTTCGCAATGGTATTGACCTGCGCCCATTTGACAATGTCGTTCCATCGCTTCGAGAAGGTTCTGCGCCGGACCGCACGTCTATTGTTGGATTGATCGGCCGGCTGTCGGTTGAGAAGGGAATTGATATCTTCCTGCGTGCCGCGGCGCGCGTCGTGGCTGAGGTTCCAGGCGCGAAATTTGTAGTGGTTGGTGAAGGGCCCGATCGGGATAAGCTTGAGCTGTTGATCGATGAGTTGAAGATTCGCGAGAACGTATCGATGTTGGGCCGCCGCGAGGATATGCCTTCGATCTATGCTTCGCTGGATGTCATGGTTTCGGCGTCGCGGCAGGAGGGACTGCCGATGGCGATCCTCGAAGGAATGGCCAGTGGCCTGCCCCTGGTTGCTACGGCTGTAGGCGAAGTACCCACCGTGGTCATGGAGGGGCGCAACGGAGTGCTCGTGCCCCCTGAAGACGCGGACGCACTGGCGGCAGGGATCGCAGACCTGTTGCGAGACTCGGCAAAACGGCTTCGTCTGGGTGCCGCGGCGAAGCAGCTCATCAAAGAGGAATATTCAGCCGAACGGATGACGGCCGATTATCTACGCGTCTATGCTGAGGCCGCTGCCGTTAAGATCGGAAGAGGGAAACTGGTAGAGTCATCCGCTGCGCCTCAAGGAAATGCGAAGTGAGTTCGGGCGCAAAGCGGCCCAGCGTCTTCATGATGGACCTGTGGGCGATCGTGCCGTACTACACGGCCTATCTCTCAAAGGCTCTGCTCAAGGAGAATGTCAATTTAACGGTAGGGTCTATCTCCTACTACCTCGATCCGGATTGCTTCACGGGTCGCGGAATCAAAGTTGACCCAGGACTGCTCGACATCGTGGGAAAGTTTCGCCTTCCACGCCTTCCTCGCAGGGCGTTGAAACTGCCGGAGGCACTCCTGAACCTGTGCGCCTTGACGGCGCGCTTTCTGGTTTCACGCCCCGATGTAGTTCATGTCCAATACCTGCCAATGCTGAAATGGCGAGTCCCGCTGGATTTCTGGTTTCTGGAATTCTGTCGCAGGCGGGGTTCGAAGATCATGCTGACAGTTCACGATCTGCTTCCCCATGATTCAGGCGATGCTTATAGAAAGACGTTCGATCAACTTTATCGGCTGGTCGATGGAATGATCTGCCACTCCGATCACGTCAAGATGAGGCTTGGGTCGGAGTTTTCCGTGCCAGAAGAAAAAGTGTCGGTAATTCCCCATGGGCCTTTTTTTTATGACCTTCCGCCGACCGGTCTCAAGAGCACACTTCAGAGTTTTGCGGTCGAGCCAGGTGAAGTCTTCGTTTTGTGGCAGGGAATCATCTTCCCGTACAAGGGGATCGATCTGTTGCTGCGTGCCTGGGAGCGGGTGGAGGCGCAGAGGGAAGATGCTTCTCTGGTCATTGCAGGCACTGGCGCCCCGGAGTTTCTCGACCAGATCCGGGGGCAGGTGAAGGAGTTGGGCTTGAAGCGCGTGAAGTTGCACTTCCGCTTCATCTCCACCGAAGAACTAGTCGCGCTCTATCGGGCCGCGGATGTCGTCGTATACCCCTATCGGGCGATCACTACCAGTGGAGCGCTTGCGACGGGTCTGGCGCTGGGCAAAGCGATTGTCGCAAGCGATCTGCCGGTGTTCCGTGAGTTGCTGATCGACGGGGAGAATGCGCTCCTGGTCAACCCACGGGATACTGACGAGCTTGCGTGTGCGCTGATCAAGCTGATTCAGGATTCGTCGCTGCGAGAGCAGCTCGCGGAGAAGGTACGTGAGATGAATTTTGGCGATCTGACGTGGTCCTTCATCGCGAATGAGACGCTGCAAGCCTACGAGAGGGTGTTAGCTCTTCCCTGAAAGACGTTAGGTTTCATTGCTGCGACTACGTTATCCGATGTTGCGCAGCATCAGCCTAAGAGTGCGAGTTCCTTGTCGGCGTCTTTCGCGGTCTGGGTGTTTGGAGCGAGGGCTGCTGCTTTCTTGAGATGGGTGACGGCGTCGGTGCTGTTGGAGAGCTTGGCGTAGGTCATACCCAGGTGATAGTGAATGGCAGCGTCGTTGGGTGCACCCTTGATGGCTTCTTCCAGCAGGTCGCGCGCGGAGCTGTAGTTTCCTTTCTGGTAGTAGATCCAGGCCAGCGTGTCGGCGGTGCTGGGCGAGTTGGGCGCGGCGCGGCGGGCGATCTGGGCGAGCGAGAGGGCAACGTCAAGGTTCTGTCCGGTCTCGACCATGAGGAAGGCGAGATTGTTGGCGGCTATGGGCTGTTCCGGCTGGATAGCGAGCGCTTTCTTGTAGCTGTCCATCGCTGCGTTGCGGTCGCCCTGCGACTCCTGCAGGGAGCCGAGGAGGGTGAAACCTCGCACGTCGGTGGGGTGGTCTTTGGTCCATTGCTGCCACTTCGCTACAGCTTTGGCGGGATCGCCGGCGGTGATTTCAGCTCTGGTATACGAGATGACGGCGGCGCCGTCGGCCGGGTTGAGCTGCATTGCCTTTTCCGCTGAGGCAAGCGCCGACTTGGGGTCGCCAGTGGCAGTCTGCAGGTCGGCGAGCAGGTCGTACATGTCGGAGTTCTGCGGAGACTTGGCGATCTGGTCCTGCACGCGGCTGATAGCTTTGGCCGGCTGTTTTTCAAACACAAGAGCGGATGCGAGCAGACGCAGGGCCCTGGAGGAGTTTGGGTTGATGACGAGAGTCTGTTCGAGCAGGGTCATGGCGTCGGGAATCTTCTGCTGGACCAGGCGCAGCTGCGCGAGTTCCAGGTAAGCGGCGGAGTTCTTGGGGTCGAGCTTGATGGCCTGATGGAAGTCCGCATCCGCCTTGTCAAAGTCTTTCTTGTTGCCCTCGGCCATACCGCGCCAGATGTAGGCGTTGGCGAACTGCGGATTGGTTGCGATGGCAGATTCGGCTATCTGCTCGAGGCCGCTGAAATCATGGGTGTCGACGGAGATTTCGGCGAGGCCTGACTGCGCCTCCAGACTCTTGGGGTTGAGCTTGATCGCATCCCGGAAGCTCTGCTGGGCCACGGTCATATCGCCCTTCGCGCGTGCGGCGCGGCCTAGCCAGATCTTGACGACAAGGCTGTCGGGATTTGCCTTCGCGGCCTTCTGCAGTGCAGTAAAGGCTTCGGTGTTCTTGCCATCGTTGAGCAGAAGCATGCCGTTGAGGACGGCGACCTCAGGTACGTTAGGGTCGGTCTTGGCGAGTTCCGCGCCGACGGTCCTCGCCTTCGGCAGATCCTTGTTCAGAATCAGAAGACGCAGATAGGCAACCTTGAGCGGCGTGCTCTTGGGATGCTTGGCAACGAGATCGGCGTAGGTGGCTGCTCCTGGAACGAGCTGATTGGTGCGGATGTAATAGGTGGCGAGCATGCCGGCGCCGCTCTCGGAGTCGGACATGTCTTCCGATGCCTGACGGAGAGTTGCCTCCGCTTTGGCGGCGTCGTTCTGGCGCAGGTAGAGTTCGGCGAGGCTGGCGCGCGCCATGACGTTCTTCGGGTCGCCTGCGATGGCGGCCTTCATCTGATCTTCAGCACCCTGGATATCGCCCTTTTTCTGCAGCAGGGAGGCGAGGACGAGATGCGCGGCCACATTTTTGCTATCGAGCGACACAGCCTTGCGGAGCTGGTCTTCGCCGGCGGCTGAGGTGGTGGGATCGGAGCTCTGGAGAAAGCCGAGGGAGGCGTGGAAGGCGGCGCGGTTCGGGTCGATGGCCAGGGCCTTCTGGATCTGTGCGAGGGCCTCGGTGCGGTCTCCGTTCGCGATGGCAACGCTCGAGAGCAGGGCGTAGGCATCGGCGTTGTTCGGGTCGATGGCAAGAACGGCGTTGGCCTGCTCGGCGGCCTTGGCCGGCTGCCTGCCTGCGACCAGGACGTTGCCGAGGTCGATTCGCGCCGGAACGTTGGCGGGCTGGAGATCAACGGTGCGCATCAGTTCGCCGTAGGCGGGCAGCATCGATCCTTGTTTGATGAGAACTTTCGAAAGCTGATAGTGGGCCTCGGCGAAGTTACGATCGACCTTGAGGGCATTGGCGAACTGGATGGTCGCTTCCTTGAGCTTGCCCTGGTCGGCATAGCGTTTGCCGCTTTCGAGGTAGCGCTGTTTCTGCTTGTTGGGATCGCGATGACAGCCTGCCGTCATACCAAGTGCAAGCGATACCGTCAAGATTGCTGAGACCCGACGTGTCGTCGAGGCTAGTGAAATTCTCATTGCTGATTCCCTCAAATAGGTTCCCACTAAATTCCTGCTTATTCTTACTGCAATTTTAGTGCTTAATCCGGTCGCGGCACTGACACAACTTGTGTAGACCCCTCCGGCCATCAAACATTAGTTCGGGATGAACCGGGGCAGATTGGGAGCCATCTGCTGGGTGAAGCGCAGGGCGCGGGCCCTTGCGGTCTCGAGCGATTCGGATGGCAGAATCTGGGTGATGACACGGACCAGAGCGCCGTCAGTTCTGTTCAGGCGAATCGCATCGGCCACCATATAGCCTTTGGCGACGTACTCATTGGGGATGCTGCGGCCGTGAGCCTGATACCAGTAGATGACAAACTGTTTGACGTCGCCGTTGCCGATGACGTATTCGCCCACCTTGTAGCTCTTGCCGTTGATGTCCTGAATGTCGGTGTACTTCTGTGAGTCGAAGGTCCAGCCGGCGCCGGGCAGGCAGTTCTGCGGGGAGTGCATTGTCTGTCCGGTTCTCTGACTGGCGAAGTAGCCAATGAAGAGACTGATCGGGGGTTCTAGAGCGGAGCCGGTCTGTGGCTCCAGGGTATAGATGCGATTGAGGAAGTCGCCTTTGCCCAGCACTTCGAGAGTGTCGTCGGTAAGGGGAATGTCCCGTGCGGTCCAGGGGCCAAAGTTCTGGGGCATGCGGCTGAGGGGCTCGCTGACGGGCACCTGATCCACGTCTCCGCGGCTCTGCAGGACGAAGATGGTGGAGGTGAGGAGGACGATGATGATCCAGAAGCGGGGCGATTTCATGACAGTTTCGCCTTTACGGGGGAGATGAGCCGCATGGCGCGGTGGACCAGGTAGAGGCAGGCGAGCGAGACGACAAACATGACCCAGCCGGAGAACTCGTGGAAGAAGCCGAGAGCCTTATCCGGGTCCCAGTATTGCACGCAGAGGCCGGTGCCGACGATGCGGGCGACGTTGGCCGTGACGGCGATCGGAATGCTGGCCAGGGCGAGAAGTACGCGACGTTTCGTGGTCTTCTCCAGGAAGTAGCCGTAGAAGACCGCAAGGGTGAACAGGCTCATCAGGGAGCGGATGCCACTGCAGGCCTCGGCGACCTCCAGTTTCATGACCGGCAGTTCGATGACGTTGCCTTCGTGGAGCGTCGGCACCCCCAGCAGCGGCAGGATGTCACTGGCGATTCTTGAGGCCAGAAGCTGCAGCGGGAAGGTGATCCGGTTGAAGAGGATAGCCGGAAAAGGGATGGCAAGGACGAGAACCAGAAGAGGGAAGCGAAGCTCGCGGACCATGGCCCAGCCGAAGAGCGTGGCGATCAGGCCGGTCATCAACATAATAAAGGAGATGCGGGCGGTAAAGAGTTCCACGCCGTAGACGCCAAGAATCAGAACCAGGATCGAAAATACGACCAGAATGATTCCCGACCAGGTCTGTTTGATGGGAGTGGTTTTGAGGGTCTTCCTTCTGTCCCAGATGAGGAACGCCGCGAAGAAGGGTACCAGGAAGCCGTGCGAGTAGTCCGGGATGGTGTACCAGTCGTAGACGAGCTTGATGGCGACCCGGTAGTAGAGAACTACCAGCAGGATAGCGATGGTGACGTAGGGAAGCCAGTTGAGCCGGGACGAGGCGCTGGGCTGGTTGGCCTGGGAGGGGCCTAGGTCTACTTCCTTAGCGACGACGTCGGGGGTAGAGGGCATGGTGATGAGGTGTCCCTGTAGTGCTTCGTATGACGTTATACTTCAGTTACAACGCGGTAAGCAATCAGCCTACCTCTTTCGGGAGGCTGGTTTTTCCCTTATTTGTGGGGTCGATCGCCACGAAAGTGGTAGACGACATGCATCCCAAAGGGAAAAGCTTTTCATACTTGGGCTGGTACTCTGCATAGTGGGGAGTGTCGCCCGAGGCACATCCATTTGTTTTCAACTACAAGGCGAACATTTCGAAGTTTTCGTACCGATAATTGAGAATACGCGACGTTTGGCACTCGCTTTGCAAGGAAGGTTGAATGCTTGCGGATTACCAGGCTCACTTGCTGTATATGTCACGAAGTCAATGATGTCGAGGAACGGTTCCTTCCGTCCCAAAGATTTGAGACCCAAAGTGACGTTTCAGCCGGAAAAGGATGCATCAGAATGAATGAGTCTACCTCAAGCTTAAGGCGAATGAAGATGGAAACTATTCAAATGAAGCGATTTTGCTCCCCACTGCTCCTGATGTTGCTTTCAATCCCGGTCTCGGGCATGGCCCAGGCAACACAAAAAACGACGCCAACAATACCACAGACAACTGCACCGGCGCCCGCGCCTGCAACGACAACAGAAAAACCAGCGTCACCGACTGCGGCAACCGGCACTTCTACTGTCACCTCTACGAGCTATACCACCGCTGCGAACTATGCAGGGCCAATGGATGCATCGCGTTACATCATTGGGCCAGAGGATTCCCTGCAGGTGACGGTATGGAAGGAGCCAACGCTTTCGGGCAACTTCCCGGTCCGGCCAGACGGGATGATCTCCCTGGTTCTGGTGGGCGATCTGCCAGCGGCGGGTCTGACGCCGATGGCGCTCTCGAACGATATTACGCAGCGGCTGAAAAAATACATTCAGGACCCTGTGGTTACAGTCGCGGTCCTGGGTGTAAACAGCCAGAGGATCTTTCTGGTGGGCGAAGTGGGAAAAGTGGGCCCCGTGATGCTAACTCCCGGAATGACGCCGCTGCAGGCGATTGTCAGTGCGGGCGGGCTGTCGCAATTTGCGAACGCGAAACGTATCTATATCTTACGGACGGTAGCCGGCAAGCAGCAGAAGATTCCGTTCAACTATAAGCAGGCGCTGAAAGGCGAGAACACCGGGATGACCCTGCTTCCTGGGGATACGATCGTCGTCCCATGAGAAACGTTATTAAAATCCGCATAGCAATGTCCGCGCTTCTGTTGACGGCGGGTTCAATCGCCGAGGGTCAGGCGATACCGACGGCGATCACGCCCGTGAGTTCAGTTGGTGGAAGCCCTATCGTTCCGAACCTGGACGGAGAGCTTCATTACGCTCTGAGCGCGTCGCAAATCATACAGTTCGGATTCTACGGGGCTGGCCAGGAAACCTCGTCTACGGCTCTTTCCGGAGACGTCGCGTATACCGCCAAAAGCACGATGCGGCCGTTCAGCATGATTTTTGCCGGTGGCCTCATCCTGCCGAACCAGCAGGGGCAGGATTTTTCGAGCTTCTGGAACATCGCGGCTTCACAAGGCTATATCGCGCGGCATTGGATCTTCAATGTCTCGGATTCGTTCAGCTTTTTGCCGCAGTCGCCAACGACGGGCCTTTCGGGTATTCCCGGCGTAGGCGATCTTGGAGCGATACCGGTTCAGGGACCAGTGGAAGGGCCAGCGGGAGGAATCCTTTCCGTCTCCGGCAATCGGTACGTCAACTCCCTCAGTGGCAGTGTGGAGCGGCAGATCAGCCACGACACCTCCCTCAGTGGCTCGGGTTCGTGGTCGGTGCTTAATTTCCTCGATAAGAAGGCCAGTGCAAGTGGACTGGACAGCACTCAAATTTCGGGCCTGGTGGCGGTCAATCAACGACTCGACGCACGCAGCTCCGCAAGCATCAATGGCACCTATTCCATATTTACTTACAGCGGCGCGGTAAACATCAATGGGTTCGCCCAACCGGACATCGCAACTCGAGGCGTCAACGCGAGCTACCAGCGTCTGATGAGCAAGTCGCTCAGCCTGGCTCTCTCTGCCGGTCCGCAATGGGTCTACAGTTCGGATAGTGGGATCGTTCCGTCGAAGTTGAATGTTGCCGGTTCGGCCACTGTGTCGTACTCGCGCGGGTTTACGAATGCCTCTGTGTCTTACTCGCGCGGAGTCAATGCCGGATCGGGAGTCTTGGCGGGTGCGTTGTCTGACAGTGTCTACGCCTCGTTGGGACATACCTACGGCCGCCAATGGGTGGCGTCTCTGACTACGGGTTACTCGCATTCCTCCGGTTTGACGCAACTGGCAGTGGCAGGCACGGTTCCTGAAAACGTGAGGTATGACACCTTTTTTGGAGGCGCCGAAGTCAGACGGGGATTTGGCCCCCACCTCTCCGGGTACCTCAGCTACACGGTCCAGGATCAATCGAACAATTTGCCTGCCGGAGCCCGGAACGCGTTGAATGGCACTAATCACACAATTGGGATCGGGGTTACCTTTACACCGCGTTCAACCCGCCTGGGACAATTTTAAGGAGTCATCATGCTTGGTCATCGTGCATTGACGTTGCAGGACTACACAACCATTCTGAAGCGAAGGTGGTGGATCATCGCGATTCCTGCGGTCATCTTTCCCATCATCGGGTTTGGCATTACCTTCCTGGTTCAGCCTGAATATATCTCGCAGACGCTTGTTCTGGTGGAGCAGCAGAAGGTTCCCGAATCCTATGTCAAAGCGGTTGTAACCGAAGACCTGAGCGGCCGGCTTGCCTCGATGAAAGAACAGATCCTGAGCCGATCCAGACTGCAGCCGATCATCGAGCGCTTCAACCTGTTTGCGAACTCCAAACTGTCGATGGACGATCGCATCGACCTGACCCGAAAGAATATCGGGATCACCCCAATTCAGTCGGAGATCGCGCGAACCAATGGATTGCCGGGGTTCTTCATCTCCTTCAAGGCGAACGATGCGCGCACGGCCCAGCTCGTATGCGGAGAGATTCAATCGCTCTTCGTGACCGAGAATCTGAGCGACCGGGCGGCGTCGGCGGCGGGAACGACCGACTTTCTGAAGGGGCAGCTGGCCGATGCCAAGGCCAAGCTGGACGAACAGGATGCGAAGCTGCGCAAATTCCAGCAGACCTACGTTGGCAAACTGCCGGGCGCGGAGGCTTCCAACATCAACATGCTTACGACCCTGAATACGCAGCTCGACGCGGCGACACAGGCGATCGCGCGCCTGGAACAGAATAAGTCTTACGTTGAGTCGATGGCTTCCCTGCAGCAGCAGAATCAGGCCTCGCAGTTGGGCGAACATGGCGGCAGCACTCCGGAAGCTCGACAAATCGAGCTGCAACAGTTGCTGGCTCAGGAGGCCGACCTGACGTCCCGCTATACCGACGACTATCCCGATGTGGTCAGCGTGCGGAGAAAAATTAGTGAACTGCGGGACAAGATAGCCAAGACCCCTGCGCCAGTCGTTGAAAAGACGGCAGCGGCTTCGACCCCGAAGCCGGCCGACTCGATTGCAGCGCTTCAGCTGCGCACGCAGCTTCGCGCCATGGACCAGGAGATTGCGATGAAGAAGCGCGACCAGGCGTCGATTCAGGCGCAGCTCCACCTGTACCAGGAGCGCGTTGCTTCCAGCCCCGAGGTGGAGGAAGAGTACAAGAGCATTACGAGAGACAATCAGACGGCGCAGACGTTCTATGACGATCTTCTCAACAAGATACAAACCGCCACGATGGCGGCAAACCTCGAGAAGCGTCAACAAGGCGAACAGTTCCGTGTCATGGACGAGCCGAACCTTCCCGAGTCGCCCTCCTCTCCAAAGCGCCCGGTTTTCATTATGGGAGGCCTTGCCATGGGTTTATTCCTGGGCTTGCTTATCGTTGGCACGCTGGAATATCTGGATACCGCCGTACGAACGGAGCGCGATATCTGGGCATTTACGAAGTTGCCGACCCTGGGTGTCATCGCCTTCAACGGGGAACCGGAGCCGGCGGTGTCAAGGCGTAGATGGCTCAGGCGCAAGAGTCCAGACCTGACAGCGGGCACCAAGCCGCTGATGAATGCGGGTGGCTAAATGTATAAAAGCTTTTTCAAACTGCAAAGCAGCCCGTTTGGAACCAGTCCCGACCCGCGGTTTCTTTATATGATGCCGCATACGCGTGAGGCGCTGGCCTGCCTGGAGTATGGCATCTCCGCGCGGAAGGGCTTCACGGTACTTACCGGCGAGGTGGGCACGGGAAAGACGACGCTGCTGCGCCGGGCGTTGAGCTCGTTCAGCAATCGCCGGGTGTCGACGGCCTTTGTCTTCAATCCGCGCCTGGAGGTGCTGGACTTTCTGGAGTTTGTGCTGACGGACTTCGGACTTGTGCCTGCGACAAGGACCAAATCAGGGATGCTGCTGCAGTTGAACCGCTGGCTGATCGAACGGTTCCGCATGGAGGAGACGTGCGTGGTGGTGGTCGATGAGGCGCAGAACCTTTCGTGGGAGCTGCTGGAGGAGATTCGGCTGCTGACCAATCTGGAGACCTCGTCGGAGAAGTTGTTGCAGATCGTTCTTTCGGGACAGCCGGAGCTCGAAGAGAAACTGCGCCACCCGAGCGTGCGCCAGTTGCGGCAGCGGGTTTCGCTATGGTGCAGGACGCAGGCGTTGACGGAGAATCAGACTCACTCCTATGTCACCGAGCGCCTTCGGATTGCCGGAGCGAGCTGGCAGATTTTCACTCCCGAATCGCTGGCGTTGATCCATCGCTGTAGCCGGGGGATTCCTCGCATCATCAATCTGGTGTGCGAACACTCGCTGATTCTCGCGTATGTGGAGCAGGTGCAGCAGGTGACCCCGGCCATGGTGGAAAGCGTGGCGGCAGAGCTGGAGTTGGAGACGCAGCCATTCATGGTCTCGACGGCAGCGCTGGGCAATGGGTCGTCGTCACAGCGGTCCGCAACGGAAAATAATTTTATGGCAGGTTTTGGTAGAGACACTCCAGGAAGGCAAGATCGATGAGCCGAATTTACGAAGCACTCCAGAAAGCAGAGTCCGAGCGGAAGTTGGAGCGACGTGAACCAGAGTTGGGGATTCCGGACCCTCCGGCCAGCGCAGCGATGACGACCGCAGTGGCCGAGCCCGAAGATGCAGTATTTTCCTCGCCCCGGTTCGCCGAGGCGCCAACCGCTACCCAACCTTATGTGGAGCCGCCCGCACGGCATGCCGGTGCAGATGGGCTGGACCTGAGCAGTATTCCAGCGCGACCCTGGGCGCTCTCTCTGCCGCAGTTGCCGTCCTTGCTGGACCGGGGACCCGCGGTCGAACAGTTTCGCAGCCTGCGCTCGCGGATCTTTGAGCTGCGCGACATCAGTCCGCTGAAGACGATCCTGGTGAGCAGCGGCGTACCGCAGGAGGGCAAGAGCTTCGTCTCGACGAATCTGGCGCTGAGCCTGGCGCGCCATAAGAACAGCAAAGTGCTCCTGATCGACGGCGACATGCGGAGATATTCGCTGCACCAGATCCTGGGGTGCGACTCGCATCCCGGCCTGGCCGACTATCTGGGGGGCAAGGCAAGCGCGTTAGAGGTGATGCAGCGGCCGGAGGTGTCACAGACGGCAACCGCAGGAGTCACGCCGATACTGCCCAACCTGACCTTCATTGCGGGCGGCAATGGCGGAGATAAAGCCGCCGATCTTTCGGGCAGCCCGCGTTTCGGCGAATTGATCCGCCTGGCGGCGCCGCACTTCGACTGGATCATCGTGGATTCTTCCCCTGTGCTGCCGGTCTCGGATGCGGTTAACCTTGCCCGATGGTGCGATGGCGTTCTTCTGGTTGCGCGTGGAGGAGTGACAAAATTCCCTGTTGCGCAACGTGCGCAGAGTGAGTTGAAGGCCTCGAATATTCTGGGCTTTGTGCTCAATGCCGTACACGAGACACCCGAGGTCGGCGGCTACTACGGTTACGACGCCGCGCAGTAACAGGGAGCGATTGGAACGATGATCCGGCTGTTCAATGTGTACTATCCCACCCGAACCATCGTTTTACTGCTGTGTGAAGCGCTGATTGTCAGTGGCTGCTTCCTGCTGGCGACGGTAGTGTTGCTGGGGCCGGATACGTATCTCGTCCTGAACTACGAGTATGGCGGCCTGAAGATCCTCGGGCTGACGATTCTGACTCTGCTCTGCTCGTATTATTTCGATCTCTACGAGCCGCAGCGCATCTCGGCGCGCTGGGAGATTTACTTTCGCCTGTTGCTGGTTCTCGGGTTTCTCTCTTTCCTGCTCTCCGCGATCATTTATGAGTTTCCCAACGTTGATATCGCCCATTACGTTTTGTTGCTGGGGCTGATATTTCTTACTGTGGCACTGGTGGCGTGGCGCAGTGCGTACGAATGGATCATCGGAAGGGAGATATTCCGCGAGCGAGTCTATGTTCTGGGTGCGGGAGAACGCGCGCAGGCGATCGTGGAACTGCTCCGGACGCGTAAGGATGCAGGCATGCATGTTGTCGGTTGGGATGGCGTATTGGCCGACAAGAAGGAGCGCAAAGAGGCCTTCAATGCTGCGCTGGAGAGTTTTTCCGGGCCGAAGCCGCGGGTCGACCGCGTCATTGTCGCACTCGAAGACAGGCGCGGCGAATTTCCCGTGAATGAACTGCTCAAGCTGCGATTCAACGGAGTGGTGATTGAAGAGGCGGGAAGCCTTCTGGAGCGGCTGACCGGTAAGCTGCACCTGGATGGGCTGCATCCGAGCAGCTTTATCTATAGCGAAGGGTTTCGCGTGAAACCGTCGCAGCAGATTGCTCGCCGGATTGTGTCGACGCTGACGGCAGCAACTGGGCTGCTCCTGTTTCTTCCTTTTTTCCCGATCGTGGTGTTGATGGTCCGGCTCTCTTCTCCGGGGCCTATCTTCTTCAAGCAGACGCGGGTTGGCCTTGGCGGGAGAAACTTCAGCGTGTTCAAGTTTCGTACGATGCGGACCGACGCCGAGGCTGCCGGAGCCAAGTGGGCGACTAAAGACGATCCGCGGGTGACCCGCGTCGGCATGTTGATGCGGAAGACGCGACTGGATGAGGTGCCGCAGCTATGGAATGTGCTGCGCGGCGATATGGGCTTTGTCGGTCCACGCCCGGAGCGGCCTGAGTTTGTGCCCTGGCTCTCCGAGCAGATTCCCTACTTCAACCTCCGGCATATGATTCGCCCAGGACTGACGGGATGGGCGCAGGTGCGGTATGGATATGGATCGACGCTGGAGCAGGCCCGCGAAAAGCTGGAGTTCGATCTGTACTACATCAAACACATGACTCTGGGACTCGATCTGCTGATTATGTTCGA
>Ga0210410_10000571_pt1 | contig 39702 bp, 42 predicted proteins | sample IncBWC4MmetaG_FD_161058 | JGI IMG/M metagenome (GOLD analysis project Ga0210410, IMG submission 161058) | Forest soil microbial communities from Barre Woods Harvard Forest LTER site, Petersham, Massachusetts, United States - Inc-BW-C-4-M | ecosystem: Environmental > Terrestrial > Soil >...
GGATCTGAACGGAGCGCAGGAATGGCTGACGTCGAGAACGTGATCATCATCGGCAGCGGGCCCGCCGGGTACACCGCCGCGCTCTACACCGCCCGCGCCAACCTCAGCCCGCTCGTGATCGAGGGCTTCGCCTGGGGCGGCCTGCTGCAGCAGACGACCGAGGTCGAGAACTACCCCGGCTACCGCGACGGCGTGATGGGCCCGGAGATGATGCAGGAGCTGCGCGACCAGGCCGAGCGCTTCGGCACGCGCTTCGTCACCGACGACGCGACGAGAGTCGAGCTGGTCGACGGCGGGCTCCAGACCGTCTGGATCGGCGACGAGCTGCACCGCGCGAAAGCCGTCGTGCTCGCGATGGGCGCGCAGCACAAGAAGCTCGACATCCCCGGAGAGGAGCTGCTCTCCGGCCGCGGCGTCAGCTACTGCGCGACCTGCGACGCGGCCTTCTTCAAGGAGCACGACACCGTCATCGTCGGTGGCGGCGACTCGGCGATGGAGGAGGCGATCTTCCTCGCGAAGTTCGCGGACAGGGTCCACGTCATCCATCGTCGCGACGAGTTCCGCGCCTCGCCGATCATGCTCGACCGCGCGAGAGCCGTCGGGAACATCGAGTTCCTCACGCCCTACGTGCCGGAGGAGTTCGTCGCCGGGGACAAGGGCGCGCTCGCGACCGTGCGCGCTCGCCACGCCGAGACGGGCGAGCTGCGCGACGTGCCGGCGACGGGCGCGTTCATCGCGATCGGCCACGAGCCGCAGTCCGAGCTCGTCCAGGGGCAGGTCGACGTCGACGAGAACGGCTATGTGAAGACGACCGGCGCCTCGACGCGCACGAACCTCGCCGGAGTGCTCGCCGCCGGCGACCTCGTCGACCACACGTATCGGCAGGCGGTCACCGCCGCCGGCTCCGGCTGCAAGGCCGCGCTCGACGCCGAGTGGTACCTGCGCGACACGCCGCCGGCCGTCGACGCGCGTCCGGCGTCGGAGACGATCGAGGCCTGAGGACGGATGCGGCGGCGCTCTGGCGCCGCCGCTCAGAAGACGCTGAAGTCGATCTCGAGCGTCGGATCGACGGCGAGCGCGGCGTGAAGGGAGCCGGCGAGGGCGGCGACGATCAGCTCGCGCACCTGCGGGGCGGTCAGGTCGCGGTGGTCGAGCCAATCGAGGCTGACGCCCTCGACGAAGCTGAGCCAGCCCTCGAGCGCGGTGCGCAGCGCGGGGGAGGGCTCGGGCTGGTGCGCCACGCCGCCCGCGATCAGGCGCAGGAACTCGGCGCGGTCGCGGTCGCGGATCGCGCGCACCTCGGGGTCCGAGCCGAGCCCGGCGAGGTGCAGGGCGCGGAAGCGTTCGGAGGCCTGGTCGACGAACGCGAGGTAGGCGTCGAGCGTGCGGCGCAGGCGCTCGGCCGGCGGCAGCGCGGGATCGGGCTGCGCAAGCGCGAGCAGCTCGTCCGCCTCGGCGCGGATGGTCGCGAGGTAGAAGCCGCGCTTGCTTCTGAAGTAGTAGTAGAGCAGCCCTTTCGCGACGCCGGCGGCGGCGGCCACGTCGTCGATCGACAGCTCGTCGTAGGCGTGGCGGGCAAACAGCTGGCGGCCGATCGCGAGCAGCTCCGCGCGACGGTCGGGGGTGGCCGCCGGTGGGATGGACGCGGGAATCGCGGCTGTTTCTTGACTTCCGTTCAAGGTGCGATCTATCGTACTCGCCATGAGCTTGAACGATGTTCAAACCCCCGCGTCGGGGACCGGCGGGTCGCGTGCCGCCGACCTGATCTCGTATGCGGACCTCTACGCGCGCTGGGAGCAGGGCAACTGGAGCGCGATGGGGCTGGACTTCACGGAGGACGCCCGCCAGTGGCGCGAGGAGCTGACGGACTTCGAGCGCAAGGCCGCGCTGTGGAACTACGCGCTCTTCTTCTGGGGCGAGGACGCCGTCGCCGACAACCTGTCGCCGTACATCGACGCCGCGCCGCTCGAGGAGCAGAAGTACTTCCTCACGACGCAGCAGGTCGACGAGGCGCGCCACGCGGTCTTCTTCAAGCGCTTCATGCATGAGGTCTGCGGCCTCGGAGACGGGACCGCCGCCGGTGGCCTGAACGCGATCAAGCCCGAGCTGACGTGGGGCTTTCGCAAGGTCTTCGGGCGCCTCGACACGATGGCCGACGAGCTGCGCAGGGATCGCTCGCCGGCGAAGCTGTCGGCCGCGGTGGCGCTCTACCACATGGTCATCGAGGCGACGCTGGCGCAGCCTGGCCAGCACTTCATCACGGCGTACCTGGAGCAGCGCGAGCTGATGCCGGCGTTCCGCGAGGGGATGACGCAGATCGCGCGTGACGAGCAGCGCCACATCGCCTTCGGCGTGAAGCTGCTGGCGGACGTCGCCTCCGGTGACGAGCGCTGCCGCAGGGCGGTCGCGGACACGCTGCGCGAGGTCACGCCGTGGGGCGCCGCGGTGCTGCAGCCGCCCGGCTGGGACCGCAACTACACCGAGGTCTTCGGCTTCACGCTCGAGGACATCGGCGAGGAGGGCGTCACGTCGCTCGCCACGAAGCTGCGCAGCGCCGGCATGCCGCTCGAGGAGCTGCCGGGACCGCCGATCATCCCGGCCGACCTGACCCCGCGCGAGACGGCCACGCGCGGTCCGCTGCTGACGCAGGCCGGGCTGCTCGGCGAGAGACAGCCGGCGGCGCCGAAGGACGCGGCGGCGATCGACCTCGTGATGGACACGGTGCGGCGCCAGCTGCCCGACACGAACGGCACGCGCCTGACGGTCCAGTTCGCCTTCACGGATGTCGAGCCGTGGGTGCTGCGGATCGACGGGGGCACCGCGACCGCAGAGCGCGGCAGCACGTCGAAGGCCGACGTGACGCTGCGCACGAGCTGGGACGACTGGCTCGACGTCGCCGGCGGCCGGGTGAATCCCGGCCATGCGGTGATGCGCGGCCGCCTGCGTCCGCGCGCGCGGCTGTCCGCGCTCAAGCTGCTGCCGGCGGCGCTGGGCGGGAACCGGCGGTAGCGCCTACGGCGTCAGGACGATCTTGAGCGCTTCGCGGGCGTCGTAGATGCGGTAGGCCTCGGCGGCGTCGGCGAGCGTCATGTGGTGGGTGACGAGCGGGGCGGGGTCGAGGATGCCGGCCTGCATGAGTGCGAGGACGCGGTCGACGTGGGCGATCACGTTGGCGAGGCCGAGGCGGAGCGTCAGGCCCTTGAGCCAGGCGAGGCCGAGCGGGACCTCGCCCTTGCCGGCGTAGGCGCCGATGCCCGAGACGACGCCGGCATCGCGCGTGAGGCTGACGGCGAGCGCGAGCGGGCCGGGGTCACCGACCGCGTCGACCGTGACGTCGACGCCGCCGCCGGTGACCGCGCGGATCGTCTGCTTCGGGTCGTCCTCCGTCAGGTGCAGGGGCGTGGCGCCGAAGCGCTGCGCCATCGCGAGGCGGTCGGCGACGGTGTCGATCGCGAACACATGCGCGGCGCCCGCGGCGCGCGCGGCCTGCACGGCGCAGAGCCCGACCGGGCCGAGGCCGAGCACCGCGACCGTGTCGCCCGCACGCGTGCCGGCGTGCGCGACGGCGTGGTAGCCGGTGCCCATCACGTCGCCGGCGAACAGCGCGACGTCGGTCGTCATGCCGTCGGGCACGCGCCGCAGCGTCAGGTTCGCGCGCGGCACGAGCAGCTGCTCGGCCTGGGCGCCCTGGAGGTTGCCGAGATGTCGCCCGTGGCCGAAGGTGCGCCCGTTGGAGCAGCGGTGGTAGTCGCCGCGGATGCAGGGCGCGCAGGTCGCGCAGGCGGTGTGGAAGGTGCCGAGCACGCGGTCGCCGACCGCGACGCGCTCGACCGCGTCGCCGACCGCGAGCACCGTTCCGACGAACTCGTGGCCGATCGTGAAGCCGCGCTCGACCGGCACGCGCCCGTGGTAGATGTGCAGGTCCGAGCCGCAGATGCCGCTCGCCTCGACGCGCACGAGCGCGTCCTCGGGCGCCTGCAGCACGGGGTCGGCGACCTGCTCGACCGCGACCTCGCCGGGGGCGTGGAAGGTGACGGCGTGCATGCCTATTCGGCCTCCGTATCGTCGTCGGGGTCGTCGTAGGTGAAGAAGCCCTCGCCGGTCGCGTGGCCGACGCGGCCGCACAGCACGAGCCGGCGCAGCAGCGGCGCGGCGCGGTAGCGGTCCTCGCGGTACTCGTCGGAGAGCGCGTCGAGCACCGCCAGCACGTGGTCGAGCCCGATCGCGTCGGCCCAGCCGAGGATCCCGCGCGGATGGTTGAGGCCGTGGACCAGGCCGGCGTCGACGTCCGCCGGCGTGCCGACGCCCTCGCCGACGGCGAACGCCGCCTCGTTGACGAGCTGGCAGACGATCCGCCCGAGCACGAGCCCGGGTGCGTCGCCGACCCACGCGGTGTGGAGGCCGAGCGTGGCGAAGAAGCGCTCGGCTGCGGTAGCCGCGGCATCGAGGCTGTCCGGCCCGCGCGTCAGCTCGACGAGTCCGCCCCGCTCCAGCGGCGGCAGTGCGTGGAAGCCGACGGCGGAGCCGCCGGCGTCGAGCGCCGTCAGCGAGCCCTCGTGGCAGCAGATCGCCTGCGGGCCGCCCTGCAACGGGGGATCGTCTTCGGCCGCGCCGCAGTCGAGGATCAGGAACGGCACCTCGCCGTCGACCTGGCTCGGCGTGCGCGCATCCCAGCCGGCCTCCTCGGCGCGCTCCAGCAGCAGGTGGGCGAGCGGGATCTCACCTGCGATGACGACGAGCGGACCGCCGGGGGCGGCCGGCAGCTCGGCATGCGGCGGCTCGGACGGGTCGGGCGGGCGGTGCGCGCCGTCGCGGTAGTCGTAGAAGCCGCGTCCGGACTTGCGCCCCGTGCGGCCGGCGGTGACGAGCCGCGCACTCAGCGGGGAGGGGCGCCAGCGCGGCTCGCCGAAGCTCAGCTCGTGGAACGAGCGCGAGACGTCGAGGCCGACCTCCACCCCGACGAGGTCCATCAGCTCGAACGGCCCCATGCGGAAGCTGCCGCCGAGGCGGACGATGCGGTCGACCTGCTCGACCGTCGCGATCCGCTCGGTCACGAGTCGCAGCGCCTCCAGCCCGAACGGCCGGTTGACGCGGTTGACGAGGAAGCCGGGACCGTCCGCGGCGTCGATCACGACCTTGCCCATCGCCGCACCGAGCGCACGAGCGGTCGCGAGCGCGGCCTCGCCGGAGTCCTCGCCGGCGATGACCTCCAGGAGTCTCATCAGCGGCGCGGGATTGAAGAAGTGCATGCCGACGACCCGCTCGGGCCCGCTCGCGCCGGCGGCGATCGCCGTGACCGGGATCGAGGACGTGTTCGTCGCGAGCACGCAGTCGGGCGCGACGATCTCCGACAGGCGCGCGAACAGCTCGCGCTTGAGGTCGAGCTTCTCGGGCGCCGCCTCGATCACCACGTCGCACGGCGAAAGCGCCTCGAGCGTGCCCGCCGTCTCGAGTCGCGCGGCGGCCGCGTCGGCGTCGGCGGCGCTCCAACGGCCGCGCTCGGCGCCTTTCGCGAGGTTCGCGCGCACGGCGTCCGCGCCGCGCTCCAGCGCGTCATCGACCGGGTCGTGCAGCAGCGTGCGCGCGCCGGCGAGGCAGGCGAGCTGGGCGATCCCGTTGCCCATCGTGCCGGCGCCGACGACGCCGACGACCTCGACGGCAGCGGGCGCGTGGGGCCGTGCGCTCATGTGAGCGCGTTGATGCCGGTCGCCGCGCGGCCGATGATCAGCTTCTGGATCTGCGAGGTGCCCTCGTACAGGGTGGTGACGCGCACGTCGCGGAAGTATCGCTCGACCGGGTGGTCGTCGACGTAGCCGGAGCCGCCGTGCACCTGGATCGCCGTGTTCGCGGAGCGCACCGCGGCCTCCGTCGCGAACAGCTTCGCGATCGAGGTCTCCGTCGTGGACGGCTTGCCCTGGTCCTTCAGCACGCCGGCGCGCCAGGCGAGCCCGCGTGCGGCCTCCATGTCGACGATCATGTCGGCGATCATCGCCTGCACGAGCTGGAAGCTGCCGATCGGCTTGCCGAACTGCTCGCGCTCCTTCGCGTAGGCGACGCACGCGTCGACGCAACCCTGCATCACGCCGACGCAGCCCGAGGCGACGCTGAAGCGGCCGGAGTCGAGCGCGGACATCGCGACCTTGAAGCCGTCGCCGATCCCGCCGAGCATCGCTCCGTCCGGCACCTCGACCTCGTCGAGCGCCAGCTCGGCCGTGTCCGAGCCGCGCAGGCCCAACTTGTGGTGGATCTCCTGCGCCGTGTAGCCGGGATGGCTCGTGTCGACGAGAAAGCAGGCGAGCCCGCGATAGCCGAGCGCCGGATCGGTCTGGGCGAAGATCAGCGCGACCTTCGCGTGGCTGCCGAGCGAGATGAACATCTTCGAGCCGGAGATCGACCAGCCGCTCTCGGTCTTCTTCGCGCGCGTCTTCTGGTTCGCGGCGTCCGAGCCGGTGTCGGGCTCCGTCAGGCCGAAGCAGCCGAGCCACTCGCCGGACGTCAGCTTCGGCAGGTACGTCTGCTTCTGCTCCTCGCTGCCCCACTTGAGGATCGCCGAGCAGACGAGCGAGGTCTGCACCGAGACGACGGTGCGCATCGAGGAGCAGCCGCGGCCGACCTGCTCGACGACGAGCCCGTAGGAGATGTAGTCGAGCCCGGCGCCGCCGTACTCGCGCGGGACGATCGCGCCCAAGTAGCCCTGGGCGGCCATCTTGCCCACGAGCTCGAGGTCGAAGTGGGCGTTGCGGTCGTTGTCGCGGGCGCGCGGGACGATCTCGTTGTCGGTGAACTCGCGCGCGGTGTCGCGGATCAGGCGCTGCTCGTCGGTGAGGTCGAAGTCCATGGCGCTCGGCGTCCTCGGGCAGGGTTCGGAAGGGCCGAACGCTACCTGCGAGAGGACCGACGAACCGCCGGTTGGCTGCTCGCCGCGGCTCCCGACCGCGGGGGCAGTGCGGCCGGGAGTCGGCGGTCCGTCGTCCGTCGGCCGGCAGCTGTGCCGCCGGCCGAGGGAGCGCCGCGCTGGGACTGGGTCACGACCGTGAGCAGGCAGTGAGACGCACAGCTCACGTTGATGGGAGCGCCGTGACCCGCACGGCTCGACGATCTCTCCTCCGTCGTTTCGCCACGACGGTATGACGCAAGCTTGAACACCTGCGTTCGACGTGAGTTGCGGAGCTAGACTCGGTCGATGGACGCGTTCCTCGCGATCGTGCTCGGCTCCATCGCACTGGCGCTCGGCGCGTTCATCGTCCTCGGGATCCTCACCACGCCGGGCACCGGGTCCGAGCAGCTCGGTTGGAGAACGACGCACGAGCACGACCGCACGCAAGCCGTGCGCGACGCGGAGGATCTCGAGCAGATGCTGGAGGCGGCGAACGTGCGCCGCCGCGCCCGCGGCGAGGTCGAGCTGACGATCGACGGGCTGCTGGCGGACGACGACGTGGGCGGGCTCTGACATAGGCTCCCGCGCCGTGGCGCGCGTGCTGATCGTCGGCTGTGGCTGTCGCGGGCAGGCGCTCGCGCGGGCGCTGCGCGCGCAGGGTCACGCGGTGCGCGGCACGACCCGGGGCGAGACGCGCCGCGCCGAGATCGAGGCGGCCGGCGTGGAGGTGTGGGTCGGCGATCCCGACCGCATCGCCTCGATCAGCTACGCGCTCGACGGCGTGACGATCCTCTGCTGGCTGATGGGCTCGGCGCTGGGCGACGACGAGCAGCTCGCGGCCCTGCACGGATCACGGCTGAGCATGCTGCTGGAGCGCACGATCGACACGACGGTCCGCGGGCTGCTCTACGAGGCGGCCGGCAGCGTCGATCCGACGCTGCTCGCGGCGGGGGCGGAGACGGTGCGCGCCGCCTGCAGCTACTCCGAGATCCCGCATGCGCTGCTGGAGGCCGACCCGGCCGACCACGACGCCTGGCTCGCAGCGGCGCTTGCCGCGGTCGGCGATCTGCTCGCGTTTGAACGCCCGTAGCGCCCCGCGCCACGCCTTCCCTACTGATGGTGCCGCTCGGCGAGCGGCCCCAGGCGCGCGAGCAGGTCCCCCAAGATGCGTGCGGTCGCACCCCAGATGAGGTGGTCGCCGACGACGTACGTGTCGGTGTCGAACGTGAAGCCGCGGCGCGTCATCGGCCGAACCGCGTAGCCGGCGAGGAGCGCGTGCAGCGGCAGCTCGAGCACGAGCTCGACCTCGTTCGGGCTCGGCTTCCACGCGTGGCCCGCCTCGATCAGCCCGACGTGGGGGAAGATCACGTAGCCCGTCACGAACGTGCTCACGGGCGCGAGCGTGCCGAGCAGCTCGACCGCGTCGGGTGAGAGCCCGATCTCCTCCTCTGCCTCGCGCAGCGCGGTCAGCGCGAGCTCCTCGTCGGGATGGTCCCGCCGGCCGCCGGGAAACGAGATCTCCCCGGGATGGCGGCGCAGGTCCTCCCGGCGCTTCGTGAAGACGGCGTGCAGCTCGTCGTCGCGGACGTAGAGCGGCACGAGCACCGCGGCCTCCGTCTCGTCGAGTCGCGGCGGCGACGGCGGCGCTCCCGCCGCTGCGAGGCGCTTGCGCAGCTCCTCGCGGATCGCCGTCACGTCGAGCTCAGCTCAGCCGACGAGCTCGATGCGCTCGTCGAACATGACCTCGCCGTCGAGCGTGCGGTGGATCGGGCACTTGGCGGCGATCACGGAGAGCCGCTCGACCTGCTCGCTCGTGAGGTTTCTCGGGAGCCGCAGGAGCAGCTTGAAGCGGGTCGGCGCGCCGCGTTCGGCGGGCGTGTACTCGGCCTCGACCTCGATCCCGCCGATGTCCCAGCCCTTGCGCTTGGCGTACATCTCGATCGTGATCGCGGTGCACGACGCGAGGCTCGCGGCGAGCAGCTCCTGCGGGTTCGGCGCCTCGTCCTCGCCGCCGACGTCGTGACCCTCGTCCGCTCTGAGCTGGTGATCGCGCACGTCGATCTCGTGCGTGTACTTCCCGGTCCGTCGCGCCGTCGCCTTCATCATCGTCGTGTCTGCTCCGAGGGGGTCCCGTTGGCGCGCTCATCGTAGCGAGGCGCCCACGTGGGTGGCCGCGGGTCGGCGGTGGCGCATGCGCCGGATGCCGTATGCACGCAGATCATGCGAGCGGGTTGAGCACGAGCCCGGTGGGGATCTTCGGGAAGAAGTACGTCGACTTCGGCGGCATGTGCTCACCCGCATCGGCGACCGCCTGGATCTGCTCGACGGGCGTCGCGCCCATGAAGAAGCCGGCGTCGTGCTCGCCGCTGTGGAGTGCGCCGAGCGCCTGGGAGAGGTCGCGCGCGTAGTCAAGTCCGTCGAGGTGGTCGATCTGGGCGTCGGTCATGTCGAGTGCGCCCTTCAGCACGAGCGCCTCGAGCACGGCGGTGTCGAGCCGCCGGTAGGGCTCGGCGTGGCCCGCGAGCGCGGCGTCCGCGATCCCCTGGTCCTTCAGGGTAAGCATGTACGGGCGCTTGGCGTGGGCGTCCATGTAGCCGATCTGGACGAGACCGTCGCCCGCGCCCGGCTCGGGCACGAGCGACGCCTCGTCGGGCAGCTCTTCGACGTCGAAGTGCTCGCGGATGGCGGCGTCGAGCGCGTCCTGCCTGTCTGGATCGTCCTCCAGCCCGGTGACGAGGCGGTGGGTGGGGAAGACGGTGAGGCCGGGGTCCTGGAGCGCGACCAGGCACATCAGCACGTACTGGTGCGGGCCCTCGTGGTCGCCGATCTCCTGCGCGTAGGCGCGCGCCGTCTCGTAGCGATGGTGGCCGTCGGCGATCAACAGCTCGCCGCCGGCGACCGTCTCGATCACCGTCGCGATCGCGTTCGGGTCGGTGATGCGCCAGAGGCGGTTCGTCGTGCCGTCCTCGCCGGTCGCCTCGCCGAACGGGCGGCTCGTGCGGATGTGCGGCTGAAGCGCGCCCCCCGCGGTGCGGCCCGGGTCGTCGTAGAGGCTGAAGATGGGGGAGAGATTCGCCTTCGTGGCGCGCGTGAGCCGCAGGCGGTCCTCCGTGGGACCCGGGTGGGTGCGCTCGTGCGGGCGAATCGAGGCGTCGAGCGCGGTCGGGTCCTCGATCCGCACGCGGCAGAGGAAGCCCTGGCGGGTGAGGGCGCGGCCGTCGGGGCCGATGCACTCCTGGGCGAGCGCCCAGATCGCAGGCGTCTCGTCTTGCACGACGGCGGTGTTGCGCCGCCACTCGTCGAGCGTCGCGGCGGCGTGTGCGTAGCGGTCCCCTTGACGCGCGCCGGCCTCGGGCAGGTCGATGTGGACGACGTTGTAGGGAGAGCGGGCGGCGAGCTCGGCTCGCAGCTCGGGGTCGATCACGTCGTAGGGCGGCGCGAGCAGGTGCTGCAGCGGGCCGGCCTGCGCGAGGTCATAGCGGAGGGCCGTGAGGGGGAGGATCTCCGCCATCTGGGGCGGAGGCTACTCGGCTCGGCGGAACGTCGGCTCGAGGGCGATCTCGGTCGTGAGGCTGTTGGCGATGAAGCAGTGACGATGGGCCGTCTCGATGAGCTGTCGGAGGCGGCCCTCGTCGGGTCGGTCGCCTCGGATCGTGACGACGGGGCGCAGCACGATCCGCGTGATGCGCATCGGGCGGTCGGCCTCGGGCATGACGCCCTCGGCGTCGTCCTCGTAATTCGTGACGTCGATGCGCGCGCGGGCGGCGACGGCGAGGAAGGACAGCATCTGGCACGAGCTCGCTGCGAGCACGAGCAGCTGCTCGGGGTTGAGCTGGGCGGGGTCGCCTCCGAAAGCCGGGTCGGAGGAGAGCTTCAGGGGCCGCTGTGCGGGCGACGCGCTCGCCTCATGCGCTCGCGGGTAGCTGTCGTAGCCGACTGCGGTCGAGCCGGACCATGCGACGCGGCCGGCGTAGCGGTGGGTCGGCGGCTCGACGACGTCCATGCGCGCGACGAGACCGTCGCGGACGACGTACTCGTGGATCACGTGTCTGTCGGAGAGCAGCGTGCCGGCCGTATCGTGGACGACCTGACGGATGTCGACCGCGATGCGGGTCGCGCCGTCGCTGGTGCCGTCTCTGCCTGCTGTGTCGCCGGCGGCGATCGCCCTGACGCGCGTCGGCTCCACGCGCGAGTCGATCTGTCCGAACTGCCGCGTCCAGTACGCGCGCACCGCATCCCGCCCCTGCACCCGCCCGCCCTCGAAGGCGTTCGGCCAGTCGACATCCGGGTGCATCGTCGCGAGCGCCGCGTCGAGGTCGCGGGCGTTGAAGGCGTCGTAGGCGCGGCGCAGGAGTTGCTCGTGGGCAGCCTCGACCATGGACATGGTGTCGATGCTAGACGGGCGCGGCAGAGCGAACGGACGTGACCCCCGCCGCAGACGCCGCGGCGGGCGGCCGGCCCGCCCGTATACTCGGCCGCGCGGGGCGTAGCGCAGCTTGGTAGCGCGCCTGCTTTGGGAGCAGGAGGTCCCGGGTTCAAATCCCGGCGCCCCGACTCGTTTTCTGCCTGCGTAACGGCATATTCTGCTGGCCGGCGCATTCGTCATTCGCCGCCGGGGTACCACTTGCGGGTACCAAACGCGTATGCACATCACGTCTGCTCGCCGCTGACCTGCGCTCGCCGCCGCTGGGCCGCAAGGCGCTCCGCCATCACGAGCACGTCGGAGACCGGCACGCGCAGGCCGCAGCCGACCTTGCAGAGCACGCGCAGAGTCGGGTTGATCTCGCCTCGCTCGATCGCGCCGACGTAGTTGCGGTGCAGCCCGGCGGCGAAGCCGAGCTGCTCCTGCGAGAGGCCGCCGATCCCGCGGAGCTGACGCACCGTGACGCCGAGCGCGATTACACGAAGGTCAGGAGGCAGGCCACCCGGTGGGGAGGGCAAAGAGTTCGGCGGATGGGCACCTGGCCTCGGTCGTCGTGATGCGCCCGTCTGCGTTGATGCTATGGGTACGCCACGGGAGGTCGACGCTCAGCGGGCGCGCGGCCCACGGCTGGACCCACACGGTGGGTTCGGCTGCTGCCAGCGCGTGCCAGCTCAACTGGGGGATGGTGATCACTGCCGACACTCGGCGGTTCTTGGGGCCGCCTACTCCGTACCAGAATCCGTCAGGCGCCCGGACTGTTTCCATCTCTTGAGTCGCTGGACTGTAACGGAGAGTAATGCTGCCGAGAAGCGCATCGGCGATGTCGCGATCTTCTACGAAATCGCCTGCGCACAGGAGCCCCACGACATAGGGGCGGTCAAGCTCACCGTAATGGCCGGCCTTGCGTTTGAGCTTCGCTCGCAGCGGGGCTGCGTCATCGAGCAAAGCGACGCCTTCTGTATGCGAACCGAGGACGCGATGATTGGGATCGTTCCGATGCTCCTGACTAACTGGAGTCGCTTGGAAGCGCACTTCCCACCCGTCGAAGGCCAAGCGATGCTGCGGCCGCCCTCGGCTGTTCCGCATATCGGCGAGGATGGCGTCAGGGTCGAGGCCGTCGAGCCATCGCTGGATCGGTTCGGTCACCTGGCGGCGTCCTGGGGTGCTGGTCCGCACTGTTCGATGTCGACTGAGACAAAGAAGGCAGGCGCCGTGACGCGGTCGACTGCTTCGTAGAGGGCAGCCGCTCGCGGTCGATAGGACTGTGCGCCGAATACATCTGCTCCGAGCACGGCTGATGCTTCGAGAAAGAAGCTTTGACCGCGCTTTTCGAGCCGGAAGTCGGGCCGGCGTAGCTCGGGGTCTTCGCCGCCTACGTCAAGGTCTATGTCGTACTCGAGTCGCAAGAACGCTTCGTGCAGGTACAACTCCAGAAGGGCCCCAAGATGGTGTCCGGGGTCTGGGCTTATGAAGCGCGCTCGGATGCTGGCTTGTGCAGGCATGGATCGGTGGCTGTACCAGTCATCGAGCGTCTCCCGTCCGCGTTGACACGCTTCGCGCGATGAACGATCAAGGAAGGAATAGTCCGATTCCGAGCGCCGCCGAGGTCCGTCATAGGCTCGGGCTATCGAGCTGAACAGCGACGGCGGCGGTTGGTCGGGCACCGGTTTCGTGCGCACACGCTTTAGCGTGACAGCAGACCCGGATCTTCTACACGCAACGAGTGCGATTGCCGCTACTCAAGCGGCTGCCTTGCTGCGGACGAGCTGGACATCCAGCCCGAGCGCGCCAGTAAGCGCGCCGAGCGTCGCCGTCGTCGGGTTCGCCTGGCCGCGCTCGATGCGGCTGATCTCGGCTTGGTCGATGCCGGAACGCTCGGCGAGCTGCTTCTGCGTGAGATGCTGGGCGCGGCGCTGGGCCGCGAGCTGGCGGGCGAGCGAGAAGTGGAGGCGGAAGGCTTCCAACTCGGCGATGGCCTCGGGGCCTTCGGCTTGGGCCTCGGCCTCGATCTCGGCCATGAAGTCGTCAAAGGTGGTCCGTGTCATGTGAAGGAGTATGGCCCATATCCCATATGAGGGCAACGGCCTCGACTACCGCATCCGCCGCAGGAAGTCCTTGAGGCGCTTACGAGCGTTGACGATCTCGCGCTGCTGGAGCTTCGGGCTCGGATCGGGTGCCCTTGTCGTAGCCGCCGAGCAGGAGCACGATCCTGTCGCCGTAGGCGTGGCAGAAGACACGCAAGAGGATGCGTTCGCTGCTGGGCTCCGGGCGGGCCGTCTTCCGACGCTGCGCAGGATCTCGGCGGCATCGTGGCGCAAGCGGAACTCAAACAGACCGTCGCCGAGTTGTTTGCCGTAGCTGGAGCGGCAGACGCCGATGCCCTCCTCCTGCAGGAACTCCCGGACGGCGACGCCGATCGCGCGGCGCTGGGTTGGAGTCAGCTCTTCTCGCAGCCAGCGAAGCACCGGGCTGTCGCCGTGCTCGTCCTCGTAGAACTCGATCGTGAAGCGGGACACGCGCTGCACCTTACGGTCGACGGTGGCGGACTCGGCGAGGGCGACCACACGCATCTGTGCTCGCCTTCCCGCCGCCCTCGGGGCCGTCCTTGCGCCCGCTGCCTCCGACACTCTGCTCCGACATGGCCTCCGACTTATCGGGCAAGTCGGAACCGAGTGTCGGAGGCTGTGCCCCTCGCTCCCCGCCAAATCGCCCGTGGTGCCTGGGTCGAGGAAGGGGGGGTCACCGCTGCTCCGCACCGGTGACCCCCCCTTCCTCGACCAACCCAAACATGGGTCGGACCAAGGCACTGGTGGGCTTGGCTGTCGGGGAGCGAGGGACACAGCGGGTTGGTGGCAGTACGGACGTGTGGCGGGATCGGGAGGAGCAGGGAGCCGGGAAGCGGTTGGTGGACGGGCATCGAGGGGCGAAGGCGGCGGAAGGATGGGCGTAGGCGAAAGCTGATAGGCGGCGGGGAGGAGGAAGAAAGAGCGGTAGGGGCACGGGGTGGCGACTGGACAGTGGACAGCAGAACGTGCGGAGACTCGAGCGCGTTCGGACATGCGTCGAGCGGCTCGCACAATGTGGGCGATTTCGTGAAGAAGGGGTATGAGCGCGATCTCGCAGTTCGGCGCAGGAGGCGAATCGCCGCGACGCCCACGGCGGATCACCCGCGAGGACGTGATGACCGCCTCAGAGGTCGCTGCGATGCTCGCCCTTCCGCGCTCGACCGTGTACGAGCTGGCGCGTCGCGGGGAGCTGCCTTGTGCGCGGCCGGCCTCACGCCAAGTACGAGGGAATGCGATTTACCCGATCAGGGAGCCCACCTGATCAGCAGGACAGCTCAGGTCAGCTCGACGCGCCGCCAGGCGTGGGCGCCACGCGGACGGCGAGGTAGCCGGGGATGGCGAGCATGGCGACGGCCACGACGGTGACGAGCGCGAGGATCGCGATTGCGACCAGGACGGCGGTGGAGTAGGACACGGGAAAACCGGTGATCGTCTCCAGGGCGCGACTGAGCAGGACTTGGCCGTAGAGGCCGAACACGGCGCCGACCAAGCACCCAGCGCCGAGGAGCAGGCCACTCTCAAGGAGCAAAGCGCGCCACAGCTCGGGCTCGGGGTAGCCGTGGACCTTGAGCGCAGCGAGGCTCGGCCGTCGTTGCCAGATCATGCCGCCCATCGCTGCTGCCATCGCGAGCATCGCCGAGATGAGGACGAGGACGGAGATCTGCGTCAGGCGCGACAGACCCTCGCGTGAGGCGGCGTGGTGGAGCGCTGTTCGTTGCCGTCGCGTCTCGACCTTGGCCGGAAGCTGTGGGCCGAGTGTGCGCCTCACCGCCGTCGCCGCTCGGTCGGGTGAAGCGCTGGGCGCGAGCCGGAGTTGCAGGGCGCTGGGTGCGTTGCTTCCCCAGGCTCGTGCGTAGTCGTCGGCGTTCAGCACGATCGCGCCCGGCGGCCATCCCAGGTTCGTGGAGATCGCGGCGACGCGGAACGGCGTTGGGACAGGCGTCGGGAGGGTCACGCGGTCGCCGATGCCGACGTGCTCAGCTTTCGCGATGGCCTCGGACAGCACGGCCCACCCGCCGCTGCGAATGCGCTCCGTGGCGAGTGCGAGGTCGCCACGTCGGAGCTGTGTGGGTGGGATCGGCCAGCGAGCGGATCGTGGCGGGGCTTGGACCCAGGCGCGATGGTCACCGACGTTCAGGAAGCTGCCACGGTAGTCGTGGACCGCGCGCACGCCGGGAATGCGTTCGAGCGCGGCGACGGTGCTCGACGGCACGACGAAGGGTGTGACGGCGAAGGCGCTGGACGTGCCGGGGAAGGTCGCCCAGATGTCGGCGTTGGCGTCGTACTCCGTTGTCGCGGAGTCCAGCCCGCGCTGCAGGTCAGCGTGGGCGCCGCCGATGGAGACTGTGGCAAAGACGGCGATGGCGCCGGTCGATGCGAGCGCGATCGTTCGCATTCTCGCAGAGCCCGAACGCAACTCGAGAATGGCGAGCGTCGGCACCGGACTTCTCACCGTGCGCGTCAAGATCTCGAACACCCAGGTCAGGCGGCGCAGCAGCGATGGAAGCAGCAGCAGCAGCGCGAACGTGAGCGCGATGAGGCCGGCGAGGGCCGCACGCGGCGCAGCTACGACGATCACCGTCGTCATCGTCAGGCAAGCGAGCCCAGCCGCGACCAGCCAGAAGGGAGTCCTCGGGCCAGTGTCGTCGGTCGCATCCGACGCGGTGTGGCGCGCGAGGATGTCCCGCAGGGGAGCGAGCACGGCGATGCAGGCGGCGAGGGCGCCGGCTCCACCTGCGATGGTGACGCTCTGCCAGGTCACGATGCGCTGGGAGCCGATGGCGAAGGCATAGGCGAGGTACCCCGGCACGGCGCCGAACAGGTGTTGGGAAACCTGATCGCCGAGGGCAAGGCCGAGCAGCGATCCGGCGACGCCGAGAACGAGCGCGTCGAACAAGAGCACCTGCACGAGCACCCATGGCTCGTTGCCCGCCATTCGGAGGTCTGCGATGAACCGGCGCCGCTGCGGCACCGTCAGCAGCACGGCGCTGAAGGCGAACAGGAACCCGACGAGAGCGCTGAAGACGGAGAACAGCGCCGTGGACTGGTTGGTCGGATACGCGGCCTGCTCGAAGACGGCTACGTCGTTGTCGGCAGCACGCACGTTGAGCCGGCCGCCGGCGAGCCGGTGCAACTCGGCCTCCACCCCTCGATCGCGGCCCGGCAGAGGCTCCACGAAGATTCGCGTGACGCGGCCGGTCATGCCACTGATCTTCTGCGCGAACGGGAGCGGCGCGATGGCGACCGGGCTGTGGATGAGCGCGCCGATGTCGTGCTCCTGCAACTCGGCGCCGAGGGGGACCGAGACGATCGTCGTGTCGATCTGGACCCGGACCGGTTCGCCGAGGGATACGCCCAGGTCGGACGCCATCGGCGCAGGAAGGGCGAGTGCCTGCTGCTGACTCAGCTGCGCTGCGGTGAAGTGACGCAACAGCGCGCCGCCGAGGCGAGCGAAGCGAGGGTCGCCGCCGACGAACAGCACCGAGCGGCTTCCGTGCGGGCCGATGACGTTCGCCTGTGTCTCAAGGATCGGTGCGGCAGCCTTCACGCCGGGGATGGCACGCACGTCCGAGAGCAACCGTTGATCGAAGCCTGCGGTGCTGCGCGCCGCGAGCTGGAAGCGCGTCTGTCCGACGATCCCGCTCGTGAGCTGACGGACGGAGCCGGTCAGGCTCGTGTTGGCGACGAGCGCGGCGAACACCAGCGCGACGCCCACGGTGATGCCGGCGAGCGCGAGCAGCTCCTGCACGAGCCGTGACCGCAGCCGAACGCGGTAGAGGTGGATGAGGCTCGACGGGCGCACGCGGCGTCGTGCCTTATGCCTCGTCGGCCGCGAGCAGACCGGGCGCGGGTTCGTTGTCGGCGAGCTTCCCATCGCTGAGCGTGTGGACACGGCTCGCGTAGGTCGCTGCCTGCGGATCGTGTGTGACGAGCAGCATGGCGACGTTCTGCTCGTGGCAGACCTCGGTGAGGAGCACGAGGACTTCGCGGCTGCGCTTGGTGTCGAGGCTTCCGGTCGGCTCGTCGGCGAGCACGAGCTGCGGGCTGGTGGCGAGCGCTCGCGCGATCAGCACGCGCTGTCGCTCGCCGGTCGAGAGCTGTTCGGGCCGATGGTGCAGGCGCGCATCCAGGCCGAGCCGTTCCATCAGCGACGTGATGCGCTTATGTGCCTCGCGGACGCCGATCCGCATGTCGAACAGCTTCAGGGCGGCGTTGTCGATGGCCGGCACGCCGGGCATGAGGTCAAGCGACTGGCTTACGTAGCCGAGTTCAAGGCGGCGGTAACGGGCCGCGTCGCGAGCCGACAGATCCGTGATATCGCGACCGTTCACCATCACCGTGCCCCGGTCCGGAGGCAGGAGAGCCGCGATGATCGTCAGCAGCGTCGTCTTGCCCGACCCGCTCGGCCCGTACAGCGCGACCAGCTCCCCCGCCGCGATCGACATGGAGATGCCGTCGAGCGCGCGCACCACCTCCCCACCGCCGGAGGGATAGTGCTTGACGAGCTTGCGGACCTCAAGCACTCAGGCCGACCGCTCGCCGCCGGGAAACTCAACGACGTTGCCGCCGTTCGGCGGTGGGTCGGCCGGCGCGAGCAGCCGACCGCGACTCAGGGAACGCACCTCGTGCGCGTGCAGCATCGCCGGCATGTCGGGGACAGCCATCAGCACGCCGAGTCCTGCGTCCTCGGCGGCTGATCGGAGCAGCCCGACGACCCGCTCGCGGTCGATGATGCTCAGCCCGGCGGTCGGGTCATCGACCAGCAACAGCCTCGGCTCGCGCACGAGCGCGTGGGCGATGGCGACGAGCATCCGGGCGGTGTCGGACAAGCTCGACCAGTGCGCGTCGGCGGCGTCCTCGGCGCCGACCTTGGCGAGTGCCGCGACCGCGCGGCGCTGTGCCTCGGCAGGGCCAACCGCTCGATACAGCGACAGCGCGACGTAGTCGCGCATCGGCAGCTCGCGGCTCTGCGGGCCGGCGCGCTCGACCCAGCCGATGTCGTGGCGATGGAGCCGCGCGAGGTCACGGCGGCGAATGCCTCTCACATCCACTCCATCGAAGGTGACAACGCCACTCCCGGGCGCCTCGAATCCCGCGGCGACGCGCAGAAGCGTGGTCTTCCCGGAGCCGCGTTGCCCGTAGATGCCGACGAACTCGCCGGCGTGAACGTCAAGCGAAACGTCCCTCAGGATGCGCAGCTCGCGCGGCCCGCGCATGTAGGACTTGCTGACGGAGTCCAGTCGAAGCAGCGGCTTCATCAGGGGGAGGATGCGGAGGCGTCGGACATGCGCTCCATGCGCTCCTCGATCAGCTCGCAGATCGCGTTCAGCCAGTCCACCAAGGTCTGCAACCAGCGCAGGTTGAGGTCGTCGACCATCATCACGGCAGCATGGTGCCAAGGCACCTCGGGCTCGGCGACGTGAGCGAGGACGGGTCGGCGCAGCGTCGCCAGCTCGGCCATGCACTCGCGGCCCTGCGCCTCGGTGACGGCGAGCAGCTCCGGGAGGTCGTCGGGCTCGCTGAGGTTGAGCTTGGCCTGCAGCTCGTCGCGGAGCACGGCGCGTTCGCTCGGCGTCGCGATCCACTCCTTGAAGCGCTCGCGGCCGAGCGATGTCGCGCGGTACGTCACGCGGGGCGCGCCGCGCCGGGTACCGCCAACGCTCTTCTCGCCGATGTCCTCGATCCAGCCGTCTATCTCAAGCCGCTCAAGGACCTTGTAGACGAAGTTCTCGGACAGGCCGAGAAAGCTGAAGCGCGAGCCCACGCGCTGGATGAGGTCGTAGCCGTAGCCGGGCCGCTCGATCAGCAGTCCGAGCACGACGTGCTTTGTGGAAAGCCCGCTCACGTCCCCGATCCCGTGAACGGGACCGTACATCATCAACGCTGAGGAGTGCCACAGGCGGCAAAGCGCCCGCGGTCGGCGGCGATGCGTTCACTAGGCTGAGCACCGGGAATGCCGCCTGCGGGATCTGTCGATCCGTCGCCGCTCTCGCCTGCCCAGATTCGCGCGCTTGTCGGTGCTGCGGCGCGCGAGCTGTCGTGGGGGCTGCGGGCAGTTTCGCGCGAGATGCGGGCATGGCGGGCGATGGCCGAGTCGATCCCTGATGCGACGATGCGCGAGGACGCCCTGCACGCGCTCGACCACAAGCGCGGGCATGCCGACGGCGCTGGGCTGTTCACGATCCTTCCACGACGCCGTGACCGCGAACTGCTGGCGCTGTTGGTCGCGTACGAGACGTTGGTGGACTTCCTCGACAACGTGAGCGAGCGTCATCCGACGCCCGTGAACGGGGAGCAGTTGCATCGCGCGCTCGGCGACGCGCTCGACCCCGGCGGGCCGCTCACCGACTACTACCGCTATCACCCGTGGAAGGACGACGGCGGCTATCTCGTGGCACTGGTCAACGCCTGCCGCGAGCGCTGCCGGGTCTTGCCGTCGTTCGAGCGCGTGCGGCCGCTCGTCCGCCGCGAGGCGCACCGGGCGCTCGTGCTCGGGATGAATGACGACGACGACCCGGCGCGACGCGACGCCGCGCTGCGCGCGTGGGCGGCTCGCGAGTATCCGGACGAGCACGACCTTTCCTGGTTCGAGCTGAGCGGTGCGGCAAGCGCGTCGCTCGTCGTGCATGTGCTGCTCACGCTCGCCGCCGAACCCGACTTGACCGAGCCCGAGATCGGTGGCGCCTACGCGGCACATTGGCCGTGGATCGCGCTCGCCACGACGATGCTCGACAGCTACGTCGACCAGACCGACGACGAGGCGAGCGGCAATCACAGCTACATCGCCCACTACCCCGACCGCGATACCGCGATCAGGCGCCTTCGCCAGAGCATCGGGCGAGCGCTGGGCGCCGCTCGCGAGCTGCGCGACGGGCACCGGCACGCCGTCATCGTCGGCTGCATGATCGCGCTCTACCTCTCCAAGGACAGCGCCAGCGCTCCCGAGCTGCGAACGACGACGGCCACGGTCGCTGAATCCGGCGGATCGCTCGTGCGCCTGCTCCTGCCGATCCTGCGTGCTTGGCGCACGGTCTACGCCCAACGTTCTGTCTGACCTGTCGAAGTCGGCGCGCGATCAACCCTGCGCCGGACTATTGCCGCGCAGGGTAGCCACGGCGCGGAGCACGCCGTAGCGTGCGCGCTGCGCTCGACAGGGCCAGGCGGCATTCCCCTCGCCAGGGCCCTGTCACGGGGCGGGACGGTCCCCCAGACGCCCCGCTCGCGCCAGCGCGGGAGGGGGAGGGAGGCGCGCCGTACTTCCCCGGCGCGCCTCACCTCCTCCCGCCAGCTTCGACCTTGAGCGATTGACAGCGATGAAGAGCGAGCACGGCACCAATCGGATGGATGATTCGCAGGTTGCGTGGGCGTGCGCCCGCCTCCTCGCGATGGCCCGGACAGCCGCTACTCGGTCGGCGCAGCTCGACGCGCGCCTCCATGCGTTCGACGCGGCGGCCGCACTTGCCGCGGGCGGCGCTGCTCTTGCAGCTGCCGAGCTTGATCGCATCGTCACCGACGTGTTTGCCCTGCAAGACGGTGCTGACGTGATGGGATCTGTCGCGAACCGGCTCCGGGGACGCGATGAAAGCGTGGTCGTCGCCCGCGACGAACTGCGCGCCGAAGCGGTGCGCGCATTCGCGGCCGGAAGCGCCGATCGCTCGTTCGTTCTGTTCGCCGCCGGGATGCTCACGACGGGCGAAGGCTTCCCCGCACTCGCCGACGCGCTCACCGCGAATGTGAGCCTCATGTCTGAGTGGGGCGACCTGAGCGTCCGCGATCTACTCAGCGCGTTCCACGCGAGTGATCCGACGCGTGCTCGCCGCGTGTCCTCCACAGCGCTGATCCATCCGGATGCGCCGCTGGCCAGCCTGGACTCCGACATGATCCAGCGCCTCGCCGAAGCGCTGCGCAGGGCCGATGCCTGAGCCGCCGAGCAGCGACCGCGCGCCCGTGCCGATCCGCCCACGCCGCGTTCTCGGCGATCCGCCGGCACCGCCAGAGAGGATCGTCCGCGAGCTGCGCGCGAGTCTGCGCGCCAGCGATGTCTACGCCGGGCTGGTCATCGACCGGCTCGAGCTGGCATGGACACGACCGGATCTCCTGCGCGGCGTTCCCGCCCATGTGATCGCACAACTCACGGCCGCATCCGAAGCATTCCAAACCGGCGCGGATCGAGTGCTCGCGCACCTCGACCCAGCCTTCGCGGAGCGAGCCGCGAGGATGGCGGAACTGATGCGCGAACGCTCGCGCGCGAGCGACGACCGAAAGCGCTGACCGCGTGACGACCGGGATCGAGGAGGCGGGGGTGCGGTGGGCGACGGCGCTGGCCTTTCCGCTGCGCGTGCAGATCCTTGACCGGCTCGTGGCCGAGCGCGTCGCGAGCCCGATCGAGCTTGCCGAGCACCTCGGCATAACGCAGTCAGTCGCGAGGTATCACCTGCAGCGACTCCAACGGCTCGGAGTCGTCGCGCTCGGCACGCGGCCTCCAGGCCGCAGCACGACGAGGCAGCACTACTACCTGGCTGATCGCGAGGCGACGATGCTTGCGCTTGAACACGCCGGCGATCTCGCTCATTTCGCCGCGGGCACAGACAGAAGGATCGATCCGAAGACGGCGCGCGCGCTGATCGCGCTCGGCGGCGCGCTGCGAGCAGTCCGCGAGAGACGAGGCGTGACGATCTCCGATCTCGCGTACCGCGCCGGGCTGACACCGGCCGTACTCGAACGGATCGAGTGCGGCGAGGCCGACCCCCGCATGACGGTCGTGCTTCGCCTCGCCTACGCGGTAGAGCTGACCCTTCGCGACGTGCTGCGCCAAGCTGGAGCCGGCGACCGGCGATGGGGTTGACGGTGGCCGATTCACGACAGGCACGAGCGGTCGAGCGGCGGGCGATGCTGTCGCTCTGGGTCAGCAGGTGCGTCGCCATCGCGAGGCACGGAGACTGAGCCGTGCAGTGGTCGCTAGGCGCGCCGAGACGACGGCCGCGCTCGTGCGCGCGATCGAGAACGGCCGTGGAAACCCGGAGTTCCTCACGCTCGATCACATCGCGCGGCTTGGCCTCCGGATGCCGCTCTCCCTCATCGTGGCCGCAGCCGAACGCGCGGGCGGTGAGGCGCCGCCGAACGGCCCGGAACCGTGAGAACTGGGAGATCGAGGCAGGCCGCGAACGGAGAGAGGCGCGGGCGCGAGGTGCGAGGCGGCACACCCCCACCTCGCGCCCAGGCTTCTCGACGCCACGCGGACCGTGGACGCTCCGGGCCGGCTCGACCTACGGCAGGGGCTCGGGCGTCTCCCCGTCGTCGTCTTCGCGACTTCGCATGCCACACCGGCTCCGGGGCGGCGAGATCGATGGCTTGCAGTGGCCGTGCATCGACTGGGAGGGGAGCGAGATCCACGTCAAGGTGCAGTGGAACCAGACCGTCGGGAAGTTCACGACGCCGAAGTACGGCGCCTACACGATCGCGCTCGTCGGCGTCGCGCGCGACGCGCTGCTGCGTCGCTGGGAGGAGCGCGACAGCGACAGCCCGTTCGTCTTCTCCAACACCCGCGGCTCGCACTTTACGCGCTCCAGCCGCGTCGACCACTGGGACCGCGTGCGCTACTCGGTCGGGATGCCGAGACTGGAGTTCTATCTCGCCTCGCGGCACTACATGGGCTGGTACGGCATCAACGTGCTCGGCATCCAGCCGTGGGTGCTCGCCGAGCAGTTCGGACACAGAGATCACGGCAAGCTCCTGATGGAGCGCTACGGGCACCCGGACAGAAGAAGAATGCGCCAGCAGATCCGCGAGGCGCACGACGCCGCGAACGGGTACGTCCTCGATCCCGAGCAGCCGACGCCGTCGAGCCCCGCGGCACCGGCTGCCGAGGTGATCCGGCCGTACTTCCGCTGGCACGACGAGGCGGACGCGACGTCCGAGCTGGTGGCCGCGTGACGCGCGTTGGGTCCACGTTCGGGTCCACGAACCCGCGGAACGCCCGTAGTGGCGGGCGTTCTACTCCAACGCCCCGATTGAGCAGGCCGCCGTTCGCGGGAGCAAGGCAAGGCCGCTGGCGTCTCCGGGCTGTGAGCGGTAGCCTCGCGCCGGTGCGACTCGCCACCGCGACTGGAATCGCGTGCCTCGCGGTCCTGCTGTTCGCCGGATCGGCGTCCGGCGGCTACCCGGCCAAGATCGATGTGAGCGTCCCGCCCGGCGGTACCGCGACGGTGACCTCGCCGGACATCGGGAGAACGCAGAGATCCATCAGCGTCGAGATCCTCGGGCTTCAACCCGACGCCATCAACGGCCTTGCGGTCTTGCTCGCTGGGCTTCCGACGCTCCACGCCCGCGTAGTGGGATGCCTCTATCTGAATCAATCCTTCAGCGCGATCAACGCGGTGGTCGACGACGACACGAACTCCCCCTTCCTCGACTCGCTGTTCCTCGCCCTCTGCACCCAGGTCGCCCTTCAGCTTGGCAACCGGCCCGCGACCGCTGCGTCCGTTCCCGCACGGAGCGCCGCGGCGGCCTGCCGGCAGGCTCGTCGACAGGTGGCGGTCACAGTCACGCGCGTCGGCGGCCGCTATCGCGCACACGCGAATGGCAGGCTGCGGGTGCCCAAGCGCGTGTCGCCGATACGCGTCGCATGTCGCCGGACGCCCAATGGCCTCACGCTCCGGATTCGACCGACGTCGCGGAGCAAGACGCTCCGCGGCGTGGTCGGCAAGCAGTTGCGGCTGGGGATGGTCGCTCCGGCCACCGCGAAGTCCAGCACGCCCTTGCGGCTCACCTTCCGCAACCCGTAACCCGCGTTCACGGCGCCCGCGATCCGGCGGGCGGCGCGCGGGAGGGACGGCCGTCTCTATCGTCTCCTCCATGAGCGCCGCCGCCGACACGATCGCCTCCAACGGCGGCGAGCAGCTGTACGACGTCGGGCGCGGCATCGAGCTGTGCTGCGAGACGTTCGGGGACCGCTCCGACCCGCCGCTCGTGCTCGTGATGGGCCTCGGGATGCAGATGGTCCATTGGCCGCTCGGGCTGATCGCGCGGCTCGTCGAGCGGGGGCTGTTCGTCGTGCGCTTCGACAACCGCGACCGCGGGCGCTCGACGCACGTCGCGGCGCCGCCCCCGACGCGCACGAGACTCGTCACGCGCCGCTTCGGGCCCGAGCAGTACACGCTCGAGGACATGGCGCTCGACACCGCCGGCCTGCTCGACGCCCTCGAGCTGGACTCCGTGCATCTCGCGGGCGTCTCGATGGGCGGCATGATCGCGCAGACGCTCGCCGCCTCCCGCCCGCGACGGGTCCGCTCGCTCGTCTCGATCATGTCGACGACCGGCAGCCGCCGCGCCGGGCAGCCGAAGCCGCACGTCTACCCGCTGCTGCTGCGCCCCGCGCCGCGCGAGCGCGACGCCTTCGTCGAGCACCAGCTGCGCGTGCTGTCCGCGATCGGCGCGCCGGGCGACGTGCTCGACACGCCCGAGGGGCGCGCGTTCGTCGCCGGCACCCACGACCGTGACCCCAACGTCTCCGGCACCGGCCGTCAGCTCGCCGCGATCCTCGCGTCCGGCGACCGCACCGCCGCGCTGCGCGGGATCACGGCGCCGACGCTCGTGATCCACGGCGAGGCGGACCCGCTGATCACGCCATCGGGCGGCAGAGCGACCGCGCGCGCGATCCCCGGCGCGCGGCTCATGCTCGTCCCCGGCATGGGCCACGGGCTGCCGGAGCGGCTGTGGCCGCAGCTCGTCGACGCCGTCGCAGAGCACGTCGCCGACGCCGAGCGCCGGCGCGCGGCTGCGGTCGCAGGCGCCTGAGCCGATACTTCGGAGCGCTCGGGCGGGCGGGCCGAGACGAACTGACTTTGAGTCAACCGGCGCGGTCCGGCGGCGCCATGCGCGAACATCCGGGCATGCCCACCACCGAGCACCTCGATGTCCTGATCGTCGGCGCCGGCCTCTCAGGCGTTGGCGCCGCCTGCCATCTGCAGGCCGATTGCCCCGGCAAGCGCTACGCGATCCTCGAGGGCCGCGAGCGCAGCGGGGGGACCTGGGACCTGTTCCGCTACCCAGGGATTCGCTCCGACTCCGACATGTTCACGCTCGGCTACGCGTTCAAGCCGTGGGAGGAGGCGAAGGCGATTGCGGACGGCCCGTCGATCCTCCGCTACATACGCGAGACGGCGCGCGAGCACGGCGTCGAGGAGCGCATCCGCTACTCCAGGCGCGTCGTACGGGCCGACTGGTCGTCGGCCGAGGCGCGCTGGACGATCGAGGTCGAGCGCACCGACACGGGCGACAGCGAGCGCCTGACGTGCGACTTCCTGTTCGTCTGCACCGGCTACTACCGCTACGACCAGGGCTACACGCCGCAGTTCGAGGGCAGCGACCGCTTCTCGGGGGAGATCGTGCACCCGCAGCACTGGCCGGAGGATCTGGACTACGACGGCAAGCGCGTCGTCGTGATCGGCAGCGGCGCCACGGCGGTGACGCTCGTCCCGTCGCTGGCGGAGCGCGCCGCGCACGTGACGATGCTGCAGCGCTCGCCGAGCTACATCGTCGCGCTCCCGGGGCGCGACCCGATCGCCGACTTCCTGCGCAGCAAGCTGCCGGCGAGAGCCGCCTACCCGATCGTGCGCTGGAAGAACGTGACGTTGCAGGCGCTGATGTACCACCTCAGCAGACGCGCTCCGCGCTTCATGCGGCGCGTGCTGCGCCGCGGCGTCGAGCGGCAGCTCCCGCCGGGCTACGACGTCGAGACGCACTTCACGCCGACGTACGACCCGTGGGACCAGCGCGTCTGCCTCGTCCCGGACGCCGATCTCTTCAAGGCGATCGGCAGCGGCGACGCGTCCGTGGTCACGGATCGCATCGAGACGTTCACCGAGCGAGGGCTGCGGCTCGCCTCCGGCGCGGAGCTCGAGGCCGACGTGATCGTCACCGCCACGGGCCTCAACGTGCTGCTGCTCGGCGGCATGGCGATAGGCGTCGACGGCCGCGAGATCGACATGTCGGAGACCGTCGGCTACAAGGGCATGATGTTCAGCGGCCTGCCGAACATGGCGGTCACGCTCGGCTACACGAACGCTTCGTGGACGCTCAAGGCCGACCTCTGCGCCGAGTACGTCTGCCGGCTGCTCAACCACATGGACGCGCACGGCTATCGCACGGTGACGCCGCTCGAGCCGGACCCCTCGCAGCCGACCGTGCCGTTTCTCGACCTCAGGTCCGGCTACGTGCTGCGCTCGCTCGACACGCTCCCGAAGCAGGGCGATCGGACTCCGTGGCGCCTGCACCAGAACTACGCGCTCGACATCCTGATGCTCAAGCGCGGACCGCTCGAGGACGAGGCGATCGCGTTCGCGCGCGCCGGCATGGGGGTGGCGTCGCCGCCCGAGCCGGTCGCGGTCTGACGGCTCCTCTGCGGCGGGCGGGCGCATCCGCCTAGGATTGCGGCATGTGCCGAAACATCAGAACGCTCCACAACTTCGAGCCGCCGGCGAGCGAGGACGAGGTCCGTGCGGCGGCGCTGCAGTACGTGCGCAAGATCAGCGGCTCCACCAGACCGTCGCTCGCGAACGCCGCGGCGTTCGAGCGGGCGGTCGACGATGTGGCCGAGATCTCGCGGCGGCTGCTCGCCGAGCTCGTGACGACGGCGCCGCCGAAGGACCGCGAGGTCGAGGCGGCGAAGGCGCGCGAGCGCACGCAGCGGCGCTTCGCCGCGTAGCCGGGCGGCCTGCGGTCGCCTAGCGCGGTTCGGGGCGCTCGGAGCTGCGAGCGCACAGCTCGGCCACGACTGCGCGCAGCTCCGCCGCGGCCGGCGACAGCACGCGCTCGCGGTGCCAGAACAGCGCGATCGGCTGGGCGAGGGGGACGGCGTCGCCGCGCGCCGCGAGCGACTAGCGGGCCGGCGCCGCCAGCAGCCAGCACGCGCAGCAGCGTCCGGTGCTCGAACGGCCCGGCTGCGAGCGGGAGCGCCGCGAGCGCGAGGTCGAGCGCGCCCTGCTCGACGAGGGTGGGTCAGCGACTCTCTCGTCTTCGCCGAGGCGGCGACCGCCAGGAGCTTCCCGGCCGCATGCATGCGCCCGGCGAGCGCCTCGACGAACCTGCTCATCGCCTCGCGGTCGCTCGCGGGTCCGGCCTCGAAGTCGGCAGCACGAGCACGCTGCACGCCTGCGCCGAGCGCGTGACCAGCGGGTCGTCGTCGCCGGCCAGGTCGAGGTTGGCGCCTCTGCAGTCGAAGTACGTCGGGTAGATGATGCCGCGGTCGCCGACGGCGCGCTCGCGCAGCCGGGCGTCGCCGACGCGCGCGAGTCGCCTGGGCTGGACGCCGCTCAGTCGATCACGAAGCCGAGGCTCACGCGCGTCACCTTGCCGCCTCTGATGAAGAAGTCCGTGACGCGTCTGCCCGCCGTGAACGTGTGCGTGTGGCAGGAGCGGCTGCCGGCGGTCGTCTCGCATCTGACGCCCGGCACGTTCGCTCTCACGGAGGCCTCCGTCGAGCCGACGCCGACGCCCTTCGCGGTGCGGTCGCCGAGGCCGGTCGTCGTGACCGAGCTGACCGTTCTCGCGCCCTGGTAGTCGACGACGATCCCGCCGGCGTACCTCTCCTCGCGGAATCTGCCGAAGTCGTTGCTGCCGTTGTGGACGCTCGTCGGCGCGCCGAGCGCGGCGTGAACCTGCGCGACGGTGTTGCCGAGGCGCGCGCCGGCGATCCCTCTGTCGACCTGGATCTGGGCCGACGCGACCGCCGGCAGGGCGAGCGCGACAGCAGCGGCGGCGCAGGACGACTGGAGCAGGGCACGGCGCATGGGGGACCTCCCGGGTCGAAGCAGGGCGCCCATCCATACCCGCCGACCGGGCAGTTGGCAAGCGCGATTGAGGAACCCGGCGCCGAGCGGCGGCGCCCGATCGGCTAACGCCGGTGCAGCCCGATGCCCGTGCGGTCGGCGACGCGCGCGCCACGTCAGTCCCATCGCCCGCCGCCCGCTCGACCGCCTCCGCGCACTTCACTAGGATCGCCGACGTCGTGGACGGCTTCGACGAACGACGCTTCCGCTGCGCGCACCGCAAGACGCCCGCGCGATGGTGAACGTCGACGCCGGATCGTTCCTGACGATCGTCGCCGTCGCGGCGGTCGCCGCGCTGCTGGCGGGCCTCGTCGCGCGCCGGCTGGTCGTTCCGGTCGTGGTGCTCGAGCTCGTGCTGGGGATCGTCGTCGGCCCCGAGGTGCTGAACCTCGCGCAGCCGGACAAGTTCGTCGACTTCTTCTCCAGCCTCGGGCTCGGCATGCTGTTCTTCTTCGCCGGCTACGAGATCGACTTCGAGCGGATCCGCGGCCAGCCGTTGCGGCTCGCGGCGTTCGGCTGGCTGATCTCGCTCGTGCTCGCCTACTCGATCGGCGGGCTGCTGTCGCTCGCCGGGATCGTGCTGTCGCTCGTCTTCACCGGCTCCGCGCTGGCGACGACGGCGATCGGCACGCTGATCCCGATCCTGCGCGACGCCGACGAGCTGCACACGCGCTTCGGCACCTATCTGCTGGGCGCCGGGGCGATGGGCGAGTTCGGCCCGATCCTGCTCATCACGCTCGTCTTCTCGACCAAGAGCGCGGCCGAGAACGCGGCGATCCTGATCGCCTTCATCGTGCTCGCGGTGCTCGCCGGCCTGATCGCCGTGCGCTCGATGGGTCGCAGCTGGAACCTCTTCGAGCGCACGTTGGAGACGAGCAGCCAGCTCGCGATCCGCATGACGGTCGTGATCGTGTTCGCGCTCGCGGCGCTCGCCACGTCGCTCGGGCTCGACCTGCTGCTCGGCGGCTTCGTCGCCGGGATCATCCTGCGGCTCGCGCTGCAAGGCCGCGAGGTCGAGGTGCTCGAGTCGAAGCTGACGGCCGTCGGCTACGGCTTCCTGATCCCGTTCTTCTTCGTCGCCAGCGGCGTCGCCGTCGACCTCGGCGCGCTGCTCGACGACCCGGTCCAGTTCCTGAAGGTGCCGCTGTTCCTCGCGCTGTTCCTGCTCGTGCGCGGCGCGCCGGCGCTGCTGCTCTACCGCAAGGTGCTCAACGCGCGCGAGCGCGCGGCACTCGCGCTGTTCAGCGCGACCGAGCTGCCGCTCGTCGTCGCGATCACGACGATTGCCGTCGGGGAGGGGCACATGCGCAGCTCGACGGCGGCGAGCCTGATCCTCGCGGCGATCTGCTCCACCGCGATCTACCCGATCCTGGCATTGCGCCTGCGCGCCGCGCCGTCCGTCCCGGACGCGCCGCGATCTTCGGAGTCCTACGCCTAGACAGGAGTCGTCTCGGCGCGCGGTTCCCTACAGTGGCCGGTGCCCATGGCCACCCGCACGGACCTCCGCAACATCGCGATCATCGCCCACGTCGACCACGGCAAGACGACGCTCGTCGACGGCCTGCTGCGCCAGTCGGGCGCGTTCCGCGCCAACCAGGAGGTGGCCGACCGGGTGATGGACTCGATGGACCTCGAGCGCGAGAAGGGCATCACGATCCTCGCCAAGAACACCGCGGTCCAGTACGGCGAGACGAAGATCAACATCATCGACACGCCCGGCCACGCGGACTTCGGCGGCGAGGTCGAGCGCGGGCTGACGATGGTCGACGGTGTGCTGCTGCTCGTCGACGCGAGCGAGGGGCCGCTGCCGCAGACGCGCTTCGTGCTGCGCAAGGCGCTCGAGGCACGGTTGCCGGTGATCCTCGTCGTCAACAAGGTCGACCGCGCCGACGCGCGCATCGGCGAGGTGATCGACGAGACCTACGAGCTGTTCCTCGACCTCGACGCCGAGGAGTCGCAGATCGAGTTCCCGATCGTCTACACCAACGCGAAGGACGGCTGGGCCTCGATGACAGAGGGCGAGGCGGGGATGAACCTCAGACCCCTGCTCGACCTGATCGTCGGGCACATCCCGGCGCCGTCGTACGACCCCGAGCACCCGCTGCAGGCGCTCGTCACGAACCTCGACGCCTCCCCGTACCTCGGCCGCATAGCGCTCTGCCGCGTGCGCCACGGCGTGCTGAGACGCGGCCAGCAGGTCGCCTGGTGCCGCACCGACGGCACCGTCGAGCGCGTGAAGGTGACCGAGCTGTTCATCACCGAGGCGCTCGAGCGCGTCGACGCGCAGGAGGCCGGTCCGGGCGAGATCATCGCGATAGCCGGCCTTGCCGACGTGACGATCGGCGAGACGCTCGCCGATCCCGCCGACCCGCGCCCGCTGCCGGTGATCCACGTCGACGACCCGTCGCTGTCGGTCACGATCGGCATCAACACGTCGCCGCTCGCGGGCAGCGAGAAGGGCACGAAGGTGACGGCGCGGCTGATCAAGAACCGCCTCGACGCCGAGCTCGTCGGCAACGTCTCGCTGCGCGTGCTGCCGACCGAGCGGCCCGACACGTGGGAGGTCCAGGGCCGCGGCGAGCTGCAGCTGGCGATCCTCGTGGAGTTGATGCGGCGCGAGGGCTTCGAGCTGACGGTCGGCAAGCCGCAGGTCGTCACGCACGAGGTCGACGGCAGACTGCACGAGCCGATGGAGCACATGACGATCGACATCCCCGACGAGCACGTCGGCGTCGTCACGCAGCTGCTCGCCTCGCGCAAGGGCCGCCTCGGCGAGATGGTCAACCACGGCACCGGCTGGGTGCGGATGGAATATCGCGTCCCCGCCCGCGGGCTGATCGGCTTTCGCACCGAGTTCCTGACCGAGACGCGCGGCACCGGGATCCTGCATCACGTCTTCGACGGCTACGAGCCGTGGCAGGGCACGCTGCGCCTGCGGCCGAGCGGCTCGCTCGTCGCCGACCGGCCCGGCAGAGTGACCGCGTTCGCGCTGACCGGGCTGCAGGATCGCGGCACGCTGTTCCTCGCGCCCGGAACCGACGTCTACAACGGCATGATCGTCGGGGAGCACAACCGCCCCGAGGACCTCGAGGTCAACATCGTGCGCGAGAAGCACCTGACGAACATGCGCTCCTCGACCGCCGACGAGCTTGAGCGGCTCACCCCGCCGAACGTGCCGACGCTCGACGAGGCGCTCGAGTTCGTGCGCGAGGACGAGTGCGTCGAAGTGACGCCGGCCAACATCCGTCTGCGCAAGGTCGAGCTCGACCCGCATGCGCGCGTGAAGGCCTCCCGCGCCCGCTCGCGCGAAGCGCGCGAAGGCGTGCCCGTCGGCTGACAGGTCGGCCGGCGGCGTGCCGGCCAACCCCGTGCGCTCGTTGCGATCTACGCCGGGCAGGAGCTGCTGCAGGGTGCGTTCGCCGGTGGGCACGCCGCCGGCCTCGCCGTAGCGATGCTGACGGTGATGGTCGGCTTCACGTGCCTCGGCCTGTGGCTGCTGTCGGCGGTGAACGTGTGATCCTGGTCGGCCGCACCTGGCAGGCTGTACGTCCGAATCTCGACCTCGAACCGGAAGGCGGTGCCGTGACATGAGACCGATCCATGCGCTCCCTGTCGTGCTCGTGGCCGCCGCACTCGCAGGTTGCGGCGGCGGTGGCAGCAGCAGCGACAGCACCACGAGCGGCTCTGCGACGCCACCGGCCACGACCCAGCAGCAGTCCGGCTCGACGCAGACGGGCACGAAGGCCACGACGACGACGCCGAAGACGACCGCGACCAAGCCGGCCACGGATCCCGACGGCGCAAAGGTGTTCGCCTCGGCGGGCTGCGCGAGCTGCCACACGCTCGCGGCGGCAGGCTCGAGCGGCAGCGTCGGACCGAACCTCGACGACCTGAAGCCGGGCTTCGACATCGTCAAGACCCAGGTCGAGAACGGCGGGGGCGGGATGCCGTCCTTCAGCGGGAACCTGTCGCCGGCGGAGATCGACGCCGTCGCGAGATACGTCTCGGGCAACGCGGGGAGATAGCGCGGTCGGGTGCGTCAGGCGGGGGCCGCGTCCTCCGCCTGATAGCGCGCGAGCAGCGCCCGCTCCTCGTCGCGCTTCGGGAAGCGGAACCACACGAGCGCGGCGCCGAGCAGGATCGCGACGATCCCGGCGATGTAAGCCCACACGTCGCCGGAGACGAACGACGACTTCGCGGCGGCGATGATCGCCTCGCTGTGCTGTGGATATCTGGTCGCCGTGTCGGCTGCGCTCGCGAACGACTTCTCCAGCTCGGTCTGCACCGTCGAGGTGATCTGCGCCTTGTCGGGCGCCGCGGCGATCGCGGCGCTGATCGCCTTGACGTAGCCGGCCGTCAGCACCGCGCCGAGGATCGACTGCATGATCGCGCCGCCGAGATCGCGCTGGAGGTCGGCCGTGCCGGATGCCATCCCGGCGCGCCGGACGGGCACCGAGCTGGTCAGCGAGTGGGAGGCGGGCGTGCCGGCGAAGCCGACGCCGATCCCCATGAAGGCGTAGCCGAGCGCGACCTTCCAGTAAGGGATCCCATCCTTCCACAGCAGCAGCATCGTGACGAAGCCGAGCAGGCAGAAGACGTAGCCGGTCAGCAGCGTGAAGCGCGCGCCGCGCGCGTCGACGAGCTTCGCCGAGCGCGGCGCGACGAGCACCATCAGCATTGCCGCCGGCAGGATCGCCGCGCCCGCGCCGAGCGTCGAGTAGCCGAGCACGTTCTGGAGGAACTGCTGGCCGACGAACATCGCGCCCATCAGCGTCCCGAACACGATCACGCCGGCGCACGCCGCGACCCAGAAGATCCGCCGCCGCGCCACGCCCAGGTCGTACAGCGGCGAGGCCGCGCGCCGTTGGCGCAGCACGAACGCGACGCCCGTCGCGAGCGCGATCACGGCGAGCCCGAGTGCGAGCGCGCCGCGGTTCGGCACCGGCGCGAAGTTGATCGCGAGCACGAGCGCGGCGACGAGCAGCACCGACAGGATGCCGCCGAGGTTGTCGACGGGGTCGCTCGTCTCGTTCACGTGCGCGGGGACGAAGCGGATCGCCATCACCAGCGCGACGAGCGCGAGCGGGAGCGTGGCGAAGAAGACGGAGCCCCAGTCGAAGTGCTCCAGCAGCGCCCCCGACATCAGCGGGCCGAGCGCGGAGATCGCCCCGCCGAGGCCCGACCACAGCGCGATCGCGCGCGTGCGTCTCGCGCCCGACCACAGGGCGGTGATGAGCGCGAGCGTGGTCGGGAAGGCGAGGCCGGCGGCGAGCCCGCCGAGCAGGCGGCCCGCGAACAGCACGCCGAGCGACGGCGCGAAGGCGGCGACGAGGCAGGCGGGGATCGCGAGCGCCGTCCCGAGGACGAGCATCAGCTTGCGTCCGTAGCGGTCGCCGAGCGCGCCGAGGTAGAGGACCGACGCTGCGAGCCCGAGCGAGTAGCCGACGGCGACCAGGTTCAGGCCCGTCTGTCCCGCATCGAACGCCTTGCCGATGTCCGGCAGCGCGACGTTCGCGACGGCGAGGTTCAGGTTCGCGACCGCGGCGACGAGGATCAGCGTCGCCAGCACGAGCGGTGCGCGCGCGGGTCCGGCGCCGGCCTGCTCCGCGGACTGCTGCTCCCGAGCGGTCGCCACGCCGCGGAGGCTACGGGGCAGGGGACACGAGCGCCAAGGGCTGGGCGCGTAGACGCACCTGGCCCCCGTGGCGATCGTCGCGGCATCGTGAAATCCCCGCTGGTACAGTCCAATCGTCCCGTGGTGGGCGTAGCTCAGCTGGTAGAGCTCCTGGTTGTGGTCCAGGCGGTCGGGGGTTCGAGTCCCCTCGCTCACCCTCACGGAAGCCCCGCACATGGCGGGGTTTTCTTTTGCTGGTAGGCCGTTCTGAGACGCGGTCTTATCGCGGGTACCAGCCGCGGGTACCACTTCGCGCCGGGTTCTCGCGCCCCGCTCGGACGACCGAGATCGCCCATCGTGGCGGGAGTGCAAGTGTGTGGGGGTCTCTGCGGCTTGATGTGAGCCGCGGCCCGAGGTGCCCGCCGCGCTTCCCGTCCGCGTCCATGCGAGACTCGCGACCGTGGATCAGCCTCGCCCCGATGCCTCGCAGAGAAGCAAACACCCTGACCATCGGCTCGCGCTGCCTCCCGATCTCAGCGTTGCGGCGATCCTCGCCCGGCACGGCGAGCGCGAGCTGACGCAGGAGGAGTTTGGGCGCCACTTCGGGCACCTGCCCGCCGACGGCGATGGTTAGCTGAGATCGAGCCCGAACAGCTCACAGGCGGCTCGGACTGTGAGCGCCGGTGGGTGGAGCCCCGGATGCTCCAGCAGGTCCTTGTCGCCGGTGACGATGGCTCGTGCGCGCGCGGTTCGGGCGAGGGCGACGAGATAGTCGTCGGTGGGATCGCGCAGAAGCGACGGCGGGTCTCTCGGATCGCGGAGCTGGACGCTGGCGCGGGCGAGCGTGAGCACGACGCGCTCGATGTCCTGCTCGGCAACGTGGTTGCGGAAGAAGCCCTTGTGCAGGCCGCGCCGGACTTCGCCGAGGAGTCTCGGGCAGACGACGGGTTCGAAGATGCCGCGGTAGAGAGCGGCGAGGAGAAGGCCCGGCGGTCTTCTCGGGCCGCTCGCGATTCCTGAGAGAAGCGCGCTCGCGTCGATGACGAGTCGCGTCAAGACTCGCGGCGTGCTTGGTGCACGGCCTCGACGCCGACGCGGATCGCCTCATGCTCGGGGAGGTTGAAGCGCTCTTGGAGGCGACGGATCGTTCTGAGTCCGAGTTTGCGCAGCGCCAAGTCCTCGAGCAGCTCACGATCCGGTTTGCCCGGCTCGTCAGCGCGCAGCTCTTCGAGGATGTCCGTGTCGATCAGGACGGATGTCGGCGGCTTGCTCACGGGACCAGCGTAGCGCCGGAGCCGGCGCGATCCAATGGGCTACGCGTGCTGAAGGAGTGCCAGATGTGGTTCCGCGTTCGACGCGACCCTGCGGCACCATGTGGGCGATGCCGCTGGCAGTCGACACGTCTCGCGCGTTGCGCACATACGACGAACTGACGCAACTTGCCAATGCGATCCTGCAGGCCCCGACCACCGAACAAGAGACGGATAGCGTCGAGTGGAAGAGCAGATGGGATCTGAATGAAGCCAAGACGCGTTTCGAGACTGCGCGTCACATCCTCGGCTTTGGAAATCGCACCGTCGCTGCGGCAGGGCAGACCTTCGACGGTTGTGCCTACCTGATCGCTGGTGTCGAGCCAGGAAGCCTCGTGGGAGTCGGCATGACGGATGTGGCCGAGATCCATGATCGGATCGCCAAGTACATCTCCCCAGGAGAGCCACGCTGGAGCGCCCAATACGTCAGGCTGGACGGCAGATCAGTGCTGGTTGTGACGGTCGAGTCTCCGAAGGCCGGGGACCCGATCTTCACGCTCCAGCGGACATTTGAATCGTGCGCTGAAGGGCGAATCTTCGTGCGCCGGCACGGCAAGACCGAGGAGGCGAATCCAGCGGACGTGCGTGCGCTGGAAGCACGCACGAAGGCGGCGCGGCCGAGGGTCGCGCTGCTCGTGCAGCGAGGGGATGAGGGTGCGACGCTTCGAGCGCTCCGCGCGGCCGTGGATGCCGAGGAGTGGCTGGGTTCTGAGCGAACCCGACTTCTCGCGCCGCTTGCCCCGAGACCGAGACGGCCCCGCACAGCGCTTGACCTCTTTGCGGTTCCCGATGTCTCTTCGTCCTACCTCCAACTCTCACAAGAGCGTCGTTCTCAGGAGACATTCATCCAAGAGGTAGAGGAATATCTCGAATCGGCGGAGCGCCGGTGGGCAGCAACGATGGCAGCACTCGGTATCACGAATCAGTTGGCGCGTGTCCGGCTCCAGGTCGTGAATCCCACCGAGCGAAACTTCGACGGTGTTGAAGTCGTTGTCGAGGTCGATGGCGAGGCAGGGCTCTGGTTCTCCGCCGAGGAGCCTTTCGATGCGGTCTCGGCACCCGACCCCCCGGATCCTTGGGGTACTCAAACCCTTCTCGACTTGACCGCGGCCGTGCCTCGTCTTCATTACCCGTTCGCGGCGACGACGACGACTGATGAGATCGAGCGTGCTGGCGGAGTGCAACGTGCCCGCTTCGGATCGCGTCATGTGCGGCCTGGTGCTGTTGTGCCGCTGCCGTCGATCTTCCTCACGTTGCCGGTTGAGCGTGCCGGCGGCGCCGTGGCAGTTAGCTGGCATCTGACTTCCACCAGCGTTGATGGATCGCAGAGCGGCGAACTGTCGTACGAGGTCGATGAGGTGCCTGCGGACCTCATCGTTCCCCCAGGAAGCGTCGACGTGCTGGAAGATTGACTAGCGCCTCAGGCGCTTCTCGCTGTCCGAATCCATCAGCGCGAGCGGGTCTACGCCGATCTGTTCGGCGATCCGCTCGACACTGCGCAGCGTGAGGTTCCGCTCTCCGCGCTCCAGGCCGCCCATGTAGGTGCGGTGGACGCCGACGAGGTCGGCGAACGCCTCTTGGCTCAGCCCGCGCGCTTGGCGGTAGGCGCGGAGGTTGCGCCCGACCGTCTTCTGAAGGTCGCCCTCCATGGCCGGGAAGCCTGTCGGTCTGCTACTTGACGGTCTACAGACTTATAAGTAGCATCACGGCTATGAGCACCGTCATTAGGAGGTCGCCCGAGCTGCGCGCGCTCGGTCGCGCGGCCCGCTACCTGCGCGCACGACGCGAGCTGTCGCAAGAGCGGCTCGGCCGCCGTGCCGGCCTGCATAGGAACTACGTCGGCGCGATCGAGCGCGGCGAGATCAACCCGACCTTCCGCGTCATGCTCAAGCTCACACGTGGCCTCGACGTGCCGCTCTCTAAGCTCATCAGCGACTACGAAGCGCTGCGCCGCGAACAGCGGTAGCGCGTGCCGGTTCTCGGCCGCGCGGGGTGTGACAGCGCGACACAGTGCATCTGGTCTGCGCTGGCTTGTTGTGACAGTTGCGGTCGGTGGAGGGGCTGCAGGTGCGTCGGGCCTCTGCGCCGGAGGGTGCCGTTGGCACTTTGTGCGGCATGCCGTGCTGAAGGGGCGTGGACCCTGGGCAGCAGATGGCGATGGATCTCGCGGTGGCGCGGCCGGAGGTACCTGCGCGAGAGGAACCGCGGACAGCGCCGCTGTCGCGCGACCGCGGCCCGCGCCGCCCGCATCACTCGCGACGACGTGATGACCGCCGCGGAGGTCGCCGCGCTGCTCGGGATGCCGAAGTCCACCATCTACGAGTTGGCGCGCCGCGGGGATCTGCCGTGCGCGCGGCTCGGCCGGACGATGCGGTTCCTGCGCGACGACGTGGAAGCCCGCCTCAAGGGCGCGTAGCGACTGCTACGCCGCCACGTCCTGCGCTGTGCCGTCGACGACCCCGAAGGCCGCGTTGACCGCGACGATCGCCGCCAGGTCGATCTTGCTGTGCAGGTAGCGGTTCGTGGTGCGCAGCTCGGCGTGGCCGAGCATGTCGCGGACGGTGACGAGGGGGAGGGAACGGGCGAGGACGGACCCGGCCGCGTGACGCAGGCCGTGGAGCTTCACCGCGCGCAGCTTGGCCGCCTCGGCCGCGCGCTTGTAGCGCCGGCGGATCGCTGAGGGGTTCATGCGGCGGCCGAGCCGGCTGCAGAAGACGTAGTCCTCCGGCTCGGTGAACTCGTCGCGCTGGCTGAGCCGCGCGAGCGCCTCGGCGGCAGGGCGGGGGACGGGCACCTGGCGCCCGCGCCGGCCCTTCGGCTCCTTCTCGACGCCTGCGCTCACGGCGCGCTCGACATCGATCACCGCGCCCGACAGGTCCGGCAGGAAGTGGACGAAGCGCCAGCGCAGCGCGATCACCTCGCCGAGCCGCAGGCCGCTGTAGAACATCACGCGGAACAGCTCCGCGTCCTGGCGGTCCTCGGCCGCTCGAGCCGCGAGCTCGTCCGAACTGAGCTGGTTCGGGCGGCCTCTGTAGTTCGGCGTCGATGCGCGCTGCTCGCCGCGCTCGCACGCCCGCGCGAGCGCCTCCACCTCGTGCACCTCGTAGTGGTCGAGCGGGGCCGGGGGAGGCTGACGGCGTCTGTCCGTCCCGGTGACCGGGTTCGCCGGCAGCGCATACGTGTCGGGCTTCATCGCATACGTGAAGATCGAGTGCAGGACCGACCGGTGCTCGTTGACGTTGCGAGCGGAGAGGCCCGCTCTGTCCAGTTCGCGCAGGAACGTCGAGATCTCGCGCGTCGTGACGGCGTCGATCGGGCGGTCGCCGAAGCGGGCCATGATGCGGCCCTGCACGACTCTTCCGGCGCCGCGCTTGTACGGCGTGCCTGGCTCGGCGAGCAGCTGCGCGTTGCCGCGCAGGGTGGAGGGGGCGCCGCCCTTCACGTCGCGCTTCCACTCCAGCCACTCGGCCGCGACCTTGCGGACAGTCGGGACACCGGCGCGCCGGGCGGCCTCCGCGGCCGCCTCGCGCTCACCCTCCACAGCCGCAACCATCTCGGCCGCCGCGACGTGAGCGGTGCGCTCGTCCAGCCAGCCCGGCGGAGTGCGCCCGCGGCGCTTGACCCAGCCTCCCTCGATGCCCCGTTCGAGCCACGCCGGACCCAACCGGCGCTTGAGCTGTCTGCCGTCCGTGTCGCGCCACTTGGCCTCGAAGAACGGCGTCCCGTCCTTCCCGACGCGGACCAGAACCGCTGGCGCAACGACGCTCATATGACCGAGGGTACCAGCGAAATCGGCGAGGGTACCAGCGAAGTCGCGGGTACCAGCGCGGGTACCAAACTACTCAAAAAGTCCGGCGCAACAGGCTTTTCAGACCATGCAAACTGGCCGTAACTGCGCGAACCAGACGCCTAGCGAGTGGTTGTGGTCCAGGCGGTCGGGGGTTCGAGTCCCCTCGCTCACCCCTCATGAAACCCCTGCTAACGCGGGGGTTTCTTGTTTCTGGGAGCCGCCGGAATCGTGGTTGATCGGGGTCACAAAGTGCAACTAGTTGCACTTTTTCGGTCGATTGGCGGGGATGGGGTTGGATTCGGCCGGTTTCGTGGTGGCTTCGGGCGTGGACGGAACTCCGGTACTGGCTGATTGTCGCGGTCTGGTGTGCTTTGGGCTGGCCGTGGTTCCCGTGACGGTGTCTCCGACCATCAGGAGGCAGCATGCCGGTCACCTCATGCGCGAGCAGCGCATCGCGCTTTATGAAAGTCTCTGAGCCGCGACGGGGCAGGGCGCCGTCATCGCGCGCCAGTTCGTCGGCCGGAGTCCTCAGCCGATCTGCTCCGCCAGCTCGACGATGATCCCCTCTGGGCCGCGGACGTAGCAGAGCCGGTAGCTGTCTTTGTAGCGCTCCACCTCGCCAACGAGCTCCGCGCCGCGGGCTCGCAAGCTGGCGACGACGGCGTCGATGTCGTCGACTGCGAATGCGACATGGCGGATGCCCGGGGTGTTCGCCGGCGCGTGCCGGTCGCCGCCCCGGCCCGACGGGGCGTGAAACTTCGTCAGCTCGAGTCGTCCGTGGCCGTCCGGGGTTT
>Ga0210410_10000572_pt1 | contig 39700 bp, 33 predicted proteins | sample IncBWC4MmetaG_FD_161058 | JGI IMG/M metagenome (GOLD analysis project Ga0210410, IMG submission 161058) | Forest soil microbial communities from Barre Woods Harvard Forest LTER site, Petersham, Massachusetts, United States - Inc-BW-C-4-M | ecosystem: Environmental > Terrestrial > Soil >...
GCACGCATACATGTCTAACCGCCCCTCTATTGACTCGCCCCGGGCGAATCACGACCCAACACAGGGTCTCGACCAACAGTTCTTGCTTGGTGAGAAGCAAGCCGCGTGCCATCGGCGAAGGAGTGGTAAACGCGAAGCGTTTTGCGGGGCGACTGCCGGTGGGCGATACTTCCCCATCAAATGTTGAGGCAGACGGTCAATTGTTAGCATACGGCCGCAATAAGTGGTGGCCACGCCGGGTCACAGATCATGTGAGGGCTAAAGAGGAACGGTAACTTGCGCAGGGGAGATATGGCCGATGTCGAGTTCCCAGTCGCCTGACTTGGGCCGGAGGGTTGTCGAAGAGGATCTGGCTGATCTATTCGAAGAAGCCCCCGTGGCCTATGTCCATGAAGATATGGACACGCGCTTTATTCGGGCCAATCGCGCGGCGCGCGAAATCTTGGGCATCTCAGTGGAAGAAGTGAGCCGTACTAGCGGCATTTCCCTGGTGGTCGACACCCCGGAAGCGAAACAAAACGTGGGCGATGCCCTCGAACGACTCCGCATCGGTGGTCGCACCGAACATCGGGTTCTTGAGTTGCGTCGCGCGGACAACGGGGAGCGCATTTGGGTGCAGTGGTGGTCCAAGGCAGCGCCGAGTGGATCATACATTCGATCGATGTTTATCGACATCACCCAACAGGTTTTGCTCGAGCAGGAACGGGCCAGGCTCACAGCGCAGAACGTGTACTTGCAAGAGGAGATCAAGTCCGATCATAATTTTGAGGAAATCATCGGTGCGACTGCGAGCCTTGCCCCAGTCATGGCCAAACTCACGCGCGTGGCACCGACCGATGCGTCCGTGTTAATCACTGGCGAGAGCGGGACCGGCAAGGAACTAATCGCAAGAGCCCTGCATTCGCGCAGTGCGCGCGCGGAAAAGCCATTCATCAAGGTCAATTGTGCGGCCCTCCCGATCAGTCTTGTGGAGAGCGAGCTGTTCGGTCACGAGCGCGGTGCGTTCAGTGGCGCGATCCAGCGACGCATTGGCCGCTTCGAACTGGCCCATACCGGCACAATTTTTCTGGATGAGATCGGCGAGATGCCCATGGATGTTCAGGTCAAATTGCTGCGAGTGCTGCAAGAGCACGAGTTCGAGCGCATCGGAAGTTCGCATCCCATCAGAGCGGACGTGCGCGTCGTGGCAGCCACCAATCGGGATCTCCAAAAAAGTATGCGTGAGGGAGGGTTTCGGGCCGACCTCTTTTATCGGCTCAACGTATTCCCGATCGCGTTGCCGCCACTGCGAGAACGTCTTGGCGATATTGCGATGCTGACGCATTTTTTTGTTCAAAAACATGCCTCTCGCCTTGCCAGGCGTATCGAGGCGGTCGACGCCGTGAGCCTAAGTAGCCTGGCGCAATATTCGTGGCCGGGCAATATCCGCGAGTTGGAGAATGTCATTGAACGCGCCTTGATTTTGAGCAGCACGCCAATTCTTCGTATCGACCCCGATTTTCTCGGCATCGAGAACAGCAATTCCATTCCGCCAGCCGAAGGGGCCGCGCTCGCGAGTGCAGCACTCTCTCCGAGTCCCGGTAGCGGCCTCGATTCGATCCAGCGCGAGCACATCCTCAGTGTCTTGCGCGAGGTTCATTGGGTTATCGAGGGAAGGGACGGCGCGGCCGTCCGACTGGGATTGAAGCCCGGCACCCTGAGGCACCGCATGAAGAGGCTCGCAATCAAGCGAACCTAAGCCTCCTTGACATAACCTTCACCCGCCGCCGGCCGTGGAGTCCGCCACAGGTGGTGGGATTGCCGCCGATCGCGGTCGCCGCGGGCGGCCGGAATCGACAACCTGGGCCGTTCCTCGCGCTCTCACAGCCATCCCCATCGTTGGCCCGGTACTTGCTTAAGTCACTGACATTCAATTTACAAACGTCCCGAGGTACATGAATTGCTCCGCATAACCCAACCAGTGCAGATGACACTTGTATCGATTGGTCTCGAGGGGAAATTGATCGGTGCGTGGGTCGGTGAGACACGGCAGATTGTAGCGACGGCTAGTGCGTCCAACCGTGTATGCCTCAACCTGCAAGGGTTGACGTTCGCGGATTCCCGCGGCATTGAGCTGCTGCGCACCTTGCGACGAGAAGGGATACCGCTCTTGGATTGCTCGCCGTTGATTGAAGGCCTACTGGCAGCGAACGAACACTCAGCCAACGCAATACCGCCATCGACATCCCGCGCACCCGATGATAAGGATCCCAAGTGCCCATAGCACCGCGCACCGAATTTATTCGAGCGCATGCCGGTCGACTGAGTTGTGGTGGAGGGGATCAACGTCGGCGCTTCACGCTCGTCGCTGTAGTTTCGATGGTGATCGCGCCACTGATTGTAGATCTCGCATGAATATTCTTGTAACTCCGATTCGGATTTTGGCCGTCGATGATCACGCCATTCTCCGAGAGGGGCTTCGCGCCCTTATTGACATTGAACCCGATATGTCTCTGGTTGCCCAAGCATCGAACGGTCAAGAAGCGCTGGCGCAATTCAGAAGTCACCGGCCTGAAGTGACGTTGATGGACATACAAATGCCGATCCTCGACGGTATCGAGGCGATCACTGCAATTCGTGCTGAGTTTCCCAACGCTCGCATCATCGTTCTCACCACCTTTGCCGGCGACGTTTTAGCGCAACGTGCCTTGAAGGCGGGAGCGTCGGCTTACGTATTAAAAGGACTCATGCGAAAAGATTTGCCTGAGACGATCCGAGCAGTGCATCGCGGCATGAAGTACATTCAATCCGAAGTTGCTGCACAAATAGCCGACCATATTGGCGAGGCCTCCTTGAGCCCTCGGGAGATCGAAGTAATTCTTCTAGTCGCCGCGGGCAATTCTAATAGGCGCATTGGTGCAAAGCTGTCGATTAACGAAGACACCGTCAAGGGACACATGACGAATATCATGCTAAAGCTCGGCGCCAGTGATCGAACGCATGCCGTAACTCTGGCTGTGCGCCGCGGAATCATCCAATTGTGACGCTCGATGACTGCACCGTTCGAACTGAAACTTACACGCGCGTATTCGAAATATGGGCTGTCGATCGTCCGGTACGCTCTGTCACTTGAGTTACGCAGCGCTCTCGGAGGGCTTTGGAGTTCCGTATTGATGTACGCCGTCATCAAAATCTCAACAAATAGTCGGCATTCCAGGCCCCCACTATCGTGGGGTTCGGGGCTTTGACGCGTGTCGTAATATTGACGGGCTTATTTATCATGCAGCGCCTGTTCTCAGCTTTTCCGAATTCTCTACCTGGTGCGGGGTTGCTGCTGTTACGATTCTGCCAAAGCACTTTGTTGATCCATCACGCGGGAATACTGTCGGGACTCAGCCTGTCTACTGAAGGTCTCGTCAAGCTTTTTGCTACCGGCGCCGGCGGGCTCATCCTATTAGGCCTATTCACACCATTCGTCTCGACGATTGGTGCGGCTTCGGCGTTGTGGATGGCAATTCCTTTGGAAGAACGAATCTTGCTGGCCGCAATTGGGATAGGTCTCGCTTTGCTCGGGCCCGGAGCATGGTCAATCGATGCGCTTCTTTATGGAAGAAGGCGTATCGATTTGGACACAAATTAGGAGCGTTCGAGAGATCGATGCGGGTCACTCGCGATCTCGATGGCGGCGTTGAAAGAGTCTGGCGAGCCATTTCTTCGGCGCAGGCGATCGGTATGCCATCGTCGCTGGCACGCGAAGATACGCTTCCGTACCGGCGCCGCGTCGGGTGAATATCTCAAGACGGGAGTTTATCTTGGCGGCCCGTTCCCGCATCCCGATAATTCCGAAATGGTCGGCTTCGACTGGATCGGCAAGCGCGCTCTGATCGATGCCCACTCCATCGTCACGAATCAAGATGGCAAGTCCTGCAGACTCGTATCGAACCTCGAGTTCGATGGCACTGGCCTTTGCATGACGGAATGCATTACTAAGGGCCTCCGCCATGATTCGATATGCCTCCTCGCGCACAACGGGGTGCAGCTCTCTGGGTTGGCCTTCGGAGACAGAGTGAAATTTCGTCGATCGATCGCTGGCGAGCATTTGACCGAGCGCGGTCAGCGTGGCAAATATGTCTTGCGATTCCGAGCCCAGTCCGCGTAAGCCAGCCAAGTTATTGCGGCCCTCTTCAAGGGCCTTATCGGCGAGCGTCAGGGCGTCCTCGAGGCGATCGCGATTGACGTCACTCGGAGGCAGACCCTTTGCAGCGGCTTGGACTGTAAATACCAGGCCTTGTACACCTTGGAGTAGGGTGTCGTGTAGATCCCGCGCGATCCGCTCTCGCTCGGATCGCCGCTCCTCGACCCTGTCGCGGAACTTTTCTTGAATCTGCCGTAATCTTAAGATCATGAGCAGCCATAGCGCCGCGGCGCCTGCCGCAATGCAGCTCGCCAAGAACCATTTTGTCTGGATGAATGTTGGGGGGATCGTGAAACTGACCGTGGCCTCAGTATCAGGCCAGGCGCCCTCGTTGTTCGAGGCCATGACGTGAAATGTGTATTGCCCCGGGGGGAGGTCGGTGTAGTAGGCCGCGCGACGCGGACCGGCATCCTCCCACGTCTTGTCACGTCCATCGAGTCGATACCTAAATTGGGTTTTTTGCGCGCCTGAAAAACCGGGAGCGGTGTATTGAATCTCGATGTCTCGAGTACGCAGCGGAAGCGTTATCGTTCCATCTGAGGGAAAGGTCTTTCTATCGGCCACAATCTGCTCAATGCGAGTCGGCGACGGCGCCAAAGGCGCAGCCACTTCCGCGGGATCGATCATTTGAGCGACCTTCTGAGTCGCAAACCACAGACGGCCGTCCCGATCCATTTTCGCGCTCGGTGAAAAATCTGCGAGGCCCGACTGCACCCCATCCGTCGCATCGAATACTTTGGTTTGGATTTTGCTCTTGGGCGCTGCACGCCATCGCGCGAATTCAGCGTTGGGAATTTCGATCAAACCGCAACTAGAGACCAACCAAACCGAGTTTTTCAGGTCCCGAAGAACTGAAAACGTGGGTTCGCATGGCAATCCATGTTCCGAATCCAACAGCTGTCGCGAGGAACCGCGTTGTACGATCAAACCGCGATCGGTTGCGGCAAGCACAGTTCCGTCCACTTCTGGTAACAACGCGTGAATCGGAGTGCCGATGGCGGGAACTACAGCAAACTTTTCGAGTTGCCCATCATGGTAGTGCGCAATGGCGCCGCTGGCGTAGCCAAACCACACGCCGTTGACGGGATCAGGTGCCACTGCGTAGGGAGCACCGAAGATGTTGGGGTCGAATTCCTCCACCACCGCCCTATCTCGAATTCGAAAAATGTGCGACGTAGCCGGAGGTGTCATCGCCCAAATGTCATTCTGCGGATCCTGCACCAGACGCCAAATCATACCCAAGTCGCTCCCGCTGCCCGATTTGATAGATTTGAGTTCGCCTTGCGAGAACACGTTGAGAGTGTTGTTCAGGCCTATCCAGAGTCGACCTGAGCCATCCTCTAACAGGGATGTCACGGCACGCTGACGGAACAAGTGAGGCTGAGGAGGAGGCTGCGGTACATCAGCTACAAGTCTCGATAGTTCGCGAGTGCCTATCCAAACGCTTCCTTCTCGTGTAGGCAGCACAGAAAAGACCGGTCCCGCAGGGATTCCCTCGCGAGTCGAAAAAACAGATACCGCTAAACGGCGAAACGAATCAAGACCGTCTGCGGTGCTGACCCAAATGGTGCCTTCTCGGTCTTCGTAAATGTACGTAACCCAGCTGCCGGACAGACCATCTGAGGGGCCAAAGTGTTCCGCGAAACCGCCTCTAATTCTGTACAAGCCTTGATTCAGGGTGCCGACCCAAATCGAGCCCTCTCGATCCTCAATAAGTGTCGAGACGCTGAGCGAGCTTCCGTCCAGCCCCGAGAACTTCGCGGACTCCCATTTTCCATTCACTAGCAACCCAAGACCGAGTTCGTCGCCCGATTTTCCAAAACCTACCCAAAGCATGCCATCGCGAGACGTGAGCATAGCGGGTATGCCCATGAACCCGTCGAGAGGCTTTAAGGCATGCTGAAGATAGCAATCGGCGACTTGCCCAGGAAGCCAGTGACACAACGCTCCTGAGCCGCTAAGCCAAAATCCGCCGTCTTTACTCTTGACGATGCTTTCGCCGTATCGCTGCGGAATCTCAGGTTTTCCGTAGCAATTAACTTTGCCGTGAGCCGCTCTGCAGATAGGCCCGCTGTCATCGGGTACTCGGCTGCGTGCAAACCAAATGGCGCCGTGGTCCTCGACCAAGTCGCCGGGCCGGCCCGCTATTTCATATCTGGAAATGTGACGGTCGATCAATTGGGCTACGTGCCCGGGGCTGGTGATCCACAGACTACCGTCGGCCGCGGCCAGCACGCCGTCGATCGCCCAAGTCGCGATTGATCCGTCCGGAAAGTCATTGAAGTGAACGAACTGTACTCCATCAAATCGTACAAGCCCCTGGTCAGTGCCCAGCCACAGATAACCGTCTTTGGTCTGCGCAATTTTGTTCGGACTGCCGAACAGCCCGTCCTGCAGGTGCCACGTCGTGTGTCCGTACTGGGTCAAGCGTTGCACATAGGGTGTTGCGTTAACGGGCGAAGAAGACGATGACAGCAACAGCAGAATCGCCGCGCTCTTAAGAGTATTTTTGATCTTCATCGACAAATGAGTGGGCGGCGGCGTCATTTTCGATCAGTGTCGTTTGAAAACATCGTGGTCGAGGGCAAAGAGGCACTCGACGCCAGAGTTCCCGCCCCCCTGTAGAGCCGCAATGTGAGAATTGGCGACCAGCGCGATGACATGAACGTTTTACCGAGCTTAAGCTTGCGCCGAGCCGGGCTATTGTATTCGCTGATACACTTGTTTATCAAAAAGGACTGGTGCGAAATGCCGGTAGAAGCCGCTCGGGCCAGTCCGGCAAAGGCCCGTAGCGCGCATTACGCGGCTCTAACGACGTGGCCGAACTTGGACAAGGCATCGTGGGGTGAGCGTTTACGGTACGCTATCGTCGGCGGCACAATGGTCAGAAGTTGTGCATCGACTCCGCAGGCTTGATCGCAGCAGAAAAGTTGCGCCCGTGAAATCCCTGACGAACGACCACCGGGATGTGTGGCGCGTTGAGCGCCCGTTCCCGACAGCGCCATTGATGTGGAGTGCCGAGCGCGATCCTGCGAAAGACGGTCGTAAAGTGCGCTTGAGTCCGAAATCCCACCGCAAGGGCAATGTCCAGCAATTTCATGTCCGAGGTGAGCAGTAGTTCCTTGGCGTGTTGAATCCGCTGTTGCAGAACATACTCATGCGGACGAAGGCCGGTCGCGGCCCGAAACTGCCTCGCGAAATGCATGCGCGTGAGCCCTACCGCTTGACCCATATCCGCAAGGGTAATCGGACCTCCCAGATGATCAGCAACGAATTGCTTCACGCGTTTAAGGCGCCACGCAATGAGCGCATTGACGCGTGGTGCAGACTCCGAAGACACAGCCAGAGGATGCTTAGCCAAAACGCGAGTAACAATCGCAAGAATGACGCTTTCGGCGCATGGCAAGGAAATGGGTGAATGCGCGCTGCTCATGTTGACGAGCCCGTTGATCAGATCAACGATCACCAAGTCCCGAAACAGCATCTGCTGAACTGTATCGAGTGAGCCGCTCTGGGCGTAGGGTTGCAGCATCGCTTGACAACACTGCAATACGCATTTACCCACGTGCAGATGAATCCAATCATATACACCGTTCGTCTGCAGCTCAATTGACTGACCGGGACTGCACAACTGCATGCTTCCAGCTTCCACCGCACCCTCGTAGGTGAGGTTACCTGACACTGTCAAACGCAGCTGCGAGCGAACCATGCATATCCCGATCGTATGATACTCATCTGGGATTTCGGCACGGTGCACTTGCGGGCTTGCTGCGCAACCCTTCCAGCGCGACACGACAACCCGTCGAGCTAGATTGTCGCTCTCACTGATCACGGCGGGGGATCGAAACTGCGACTCGGTGTGTATTTTCGCATCGTAGTGCCATGCGTCGATCTCGCGAGTTTTGGATAGATTCAGCAGCATAGATCAACCCCATCGAGGTATTTGCATTCGCCGAGAGGGACGTGGCATTCGTGCTGTCACCCCCGTTGATGGAAGATACGGAAGCGTCGAGAGCCGCGAAAGACCTTTTCAGGGAGTGCGCACACCCCACTATCGTCGTGGCCATAGTGGCGAGACGGGCTCCTGTAACAGATGAGCCTCGGTGGGGGAGCCGACGGCAGGCAGCTCGAGACGCTTCATCCGGGCAGTGCAGGTCCGTCTCGCATTAATATAGGCGCGCGCGATTTGGTCTCGAAGAAGCATCGATCGCGAGCGGAATTCGGCGGCGTGCTAAACCGAAAGCACGGCTCTTTTCAGAAATACCCAACGAACCGTGGCTGCTAATTTCGCATCACTCAACGCGGAGTGACTCGACATGAAGCATCGCGCCTTTTTTTTCTTGGTAGCCCTGGCTGTCCTCGGGGAAGAGGAGGGGTCGCTCGATAGGAAGACGCCAAGCATTCTGGCCAAGACGGCCGGCGCCATCAAGAAGACGCCCGATGAGTTCAATGTCGAAGATTTCCTTAAGTTGTTCGCACCGGATCTGCCGCGTGAGCGTGCTGAGTTTGCGGCTCGCTCTCAGGTGTTGGCCGCAACCACCTGTTGGTCGAGACCCTGTGTTGGGTCGTAATTCGCCCCGGGGCGAGTCAATAGAGGGGCGGTTAGACATGTATGCGTGCGTATCCAAGATGACCTCCAGTGCGCGGTTTGAAGGGCTGTGCGCCCGATACCGACCTGATGTCTTTCGCTTTGCCCTTTGGCTCGCGCGCGACAGCGCAATAGCGGAGGACGTCGTGCAGGAGACATTCCTGCGTGCGTGGCGTGCGATAGACTCCCTTGCTGATCCGGAAGCGGCACGGTCTTGGCTATTCGCCATCGCGCGGCGCGAACATGCTCGGCTGTACGAGCGCAAGCGTCATACCACCGTCCCTTTGGATGATCTTATCGACAACGAAGATCCTGCGCTTGCCTCAGTGACGAGCGAGGATCACTCTGACATCTGCGCGGCCATCTCTTCTTTGGATACCGATTACCGCAAACCCTTGGTGCTGCAAGCCCTGGGCTACTCCACGGAGGATATCGCCCGGCAGATGGGGCTCACCCGAAGTACGGTGCTGAGCCGTCTATATCGTGCGCGACTGAAGTTGCGCGTGGCCCTCGGCACGACCGACGTCGCGGACGGGACTTCAGCGCTGAGGACCATCAATGCGACGCCTCAGAGCTGCGCGGCATGAATGAAGAGGCTCGGGATTAAGCGAACGTAAGAGATTGCTCGCCGTTGATTGAAGGCCTACTGGCTGCGAACGAACACTCAGCCAACTCACTCGTCACCATTAGCTAAGTACCACCGGTGATCAAGCGGATACTGCCGCCAAACTTAAGGTAGGCCCATAACCAGTTGGTCAAGGTCACGAGGCGATTTCTGACGCCCAGCATGAAGGCGACATGCACGATTCCCCACAGCCACCATGCGGGTGCGCCCGACAGCTTGAAGAATCCGAAATCCGCCACGGCGGCCTTGCGGCCAATGGTGGCAAGAGAGCCTAGGTGGCGATAACGAAATGCCGGCACTGGCCTGCGCGATTCGACCATCGCCCGAATTTGCTTTGCCACGTACGCTCCGCCTTGTTTAGCCGCCGGAGCCAAACCCGGCGTGATTTCACCTTTCCAAGCCTTGCTCGCCGCGGTGTCGCCGATTGCGAATACGTTGGCGAGCCCCGGTACCCGCAAGTCATCGCCCACGATGAGGCGTCCCGCCTTATCGGCGGGCGAGTTCAACCACGCCGCCGCAGGCGATGCGGCCACTCCGGCAGCCCAAAGGACCGTACTCGCTTCGATGCGAGTTCCATCAACGGCAACCCCTGTTTCATCGATGTGATCAACCCGGCTACCGAGATGAATTTCCACTCCCAGCTGCTCTAGCGAGCGTCGCGCGATCTGCGCCAGCCCCTCCGGGAAGCTCGGCAGCAATCGCGGGCCGGCTTGGACGAGAATCACGCGTGCTTGGGCCGGATCGAACGCACGGAAATCCTTTTCCAATCCAAAACGGGCCAATTCCGCGATCGCGCCAGCGAGTTCCACGCCCGTGGGGCCGCCGCCTACGATCAGGAAAGTCAACAATCCCTTACGATCTTGCTCAAGAGACACGGCTTCGGCGCGTTCGAATGCCGTCAAGATCCGGCGTCGAATTTCCAATGCATCTTCGATGCGCTTGATGCCCGGCGCGAAGCGCGCCCATTCATTTTTTCCGAAATAGCTGTGGGTTGCGCCTGTAGCGAGCACCAGATAATCGTATGGAATATCGCCATTTTGCGTCGACACAGTCTGCCGCCGCGTATCAACTCCGGTGACGGTGCCGAGAAGCAGCCGGATCGATGGCGAGTTTCGGAACATCTGGCGCGCCGGCGTCGCTATATCACTCGGTGACAAACCCGCCGTAGCGACTTGATAAAGCAGCGGCTGGAACAGATGATAATTCGTGCGGTCAATGAGTGTCACTGCCACAGAGACGCCGCGCAGGTCTCGCGCGCATCGTATGCCGCCGAAGCCTGCTCCGACGATGACGACTCTCGGTAATCCTTGAAGACCGTCGAGACCATGCCTCTTGGTCAATGGGAAACGGCGATCGCGCAAACGCACGAGGAGTCCTTCGAGCGACACGAGTCCTCCACCGTACACGCCGAGTATCGCCAGGAACATGAGCAAATAGATCGAGTCGGTGACCCGCGGGTCGACCATCGAATAGGCAAACAGGCAAAAGAGCAGGAGTGCGGCGATGTAGCGCGTCGCCAGTCCCGTGAGGAGTAAGACGCCGCCCACCCAGGCGCCAGCTAGCGGAACACGCATGGCTACGTCCAACGGCAACCATTGCTCGAGGTGCTTGAACTCAGCGCCCGATGAGCGTGAAAAAGCCGCCGTGAGCAAAGCGATTCCCAGCCACACCCGGAAGAAGGAGATGTACAGCGGCGTGCCGTATCGCCTCAGGAGCTTGGAAAAGTCGATAATTCCTGGAATGAGCGGGACGGCGCTGTCGTTCAACCCCCTGCGCAGCAAGTTATCGACCGATACCGGACCCGCACCGTAAATCGTAAACCAACCTGCCAGCGCAATCCAAAAGAGCTGCGTATCGAATGGGGTGTAGCGAAGTTGCGTGATCAACGACAGCAGCAGGAGCGGCAACGCAGCGTATCGAGTCATAAAGCCAATGGACAGCAGTGCTGCGCACACGATGTAGATAATCGTGCTCAGAAACGCCGCCGAGTGCGGCGCGAAGAATGGGATCGGGTTCTCTTGGGTCGCCACTGCCAGCGTGGTCTCCCAGTGCAACATCTGCATAATGCCGAAGGAACCATAGAGCCTGGCGATCCAGAGGCGAATCGCTAATTCGATGTAAGGCCACGCAATTCCGCCGAAGAGAGACGTCCACAGTTTTTGGATTGGCCGAGTCGCTGCCGTCACTTTGGCGAGAAACGAAGATTTATGGTTGCCGGCGAATTGCGTCTGCATTTGATCCTCGTTCGAGCATGTCCAAAAGAGTACCGGCAACGAGCGGCTCGACCCGCCGCACGTGTGGGAGAAAAAGGTTGGGGCCCTCCGATCAGTACTAACGAACCAATGAATTCATCTGAGTCCCTTGTGTGAAGGTATAGAGTGAGACCGTCCGGATCGGGCACTTATTTCCATTCACCCGAGAATTTTCGTAGCTCTGAGCGATCCCAGCTCGCGCTGGGACGCGCTGTATCATCCCAACGCTCGCGAGCGCGTGCGCACCATTGCCATGCTCGGGCTCAAGCGCAACCAGTTTGCAAACCCTCTCCGACGCCTCGATCAGTGCGCCGACATCCGCCTTCCTTTCCAAGCAATTGCTGTCGGCGAGCAATATCTCGCCAGGCTCGCCGGTCTTCTCGTTGTGCGATGCTCATGACGGCAATTGATCCGCCTATGCATTTGGCGAACCGAGGAGTGCTTCCGTGATCGACTTGTACTACTGGCCGACGCCCAATGGTCACAAAATCACCCTATTTCTGGAAGAAAGCGGATTGCCCTACCGAATCGTCCCGGTCGACATCTCCAAGGGCGAACAGTTCAAGGCCGAATTTCTCGCCTTTAGTCCGAATAATCGGATGCCTGCGATCATCGATCGGGCGCCCGCAGATGAGGGTGAGGCGGTCGGAGTCTTCGAGTCCGGAGCCATTCTCGTCTATCTGGCGGAAAAAGCCGGTGTCCTTCTGCCGAAAGATTTACGAGGGCGAAAGGCGGCGGTCGAGTGGCTATTTTGGCAAGTGGGAGGCCTCGGCCCCATGGCGGGCCAAAATCATCACTTCAATCGTTATGCACCGGAGAAGATTCCCTACGCGATCGATCGTTACGTGAAGGAGACCAACCGTCTTTATGGAGTGCTCGACCGGCGACTCGCCGCGGCGCCCTACCTCGCCGGCAAGGATTATTCCATCGCCGACATTGCGGTATATCCTTGGATCGTTCCATGGGAGATGCAATCGCAGGACCTCGGCCACTTCCCTGCATTGAAGCGCTGGTTCGATGCGATCGCCGCGCGTCCTGCCACAGTGCGCGCGTACGAGCGCGGAGCCGCCCTGAAGACGCCGCCCGTCGTCACAGACGACAGCCGAAAAATACTCTTTGGTCAAACCGCCGTAACTGGGCATTAACCACCAACATTTAGCACCTTCAAGGACCATTCTTCGTGCTCAAATTCTATTATCACCCCTCCCCCAATCCCGCCAAAGTCGCTCAAGGAGCTCCTCGCAAATCGAAGAGTTGATTTTTCGCTGCCCGGGACTGGCCCCGCACTAAGAAATTGAAATCACACGGCCGAATCGCCTCGATGAAGTTCGCATCGTGGTTGAAGCTCGCGCCGGACTCGCCGAATCAGCCATGGCCGCGGAAGCGGCGCTCTTGACCGCCAGGCTCAAGGATCACGTCGGCATCTCGGCGCAGATTCACATCGCGGTGAACGGCTCTCTGCCGCGCTCGGCGGGCAAGGCTGTGCATGTCCGCGATCGGCGGCGGGAAACAGGCGCCTAGGGGAGCGCATGAACGGGCCGCAAACGAGCCTCCGCTGATGACGCGTTGCAAACCGCCGCATGCACTGACGCGGTTCGGTGCGCAGATGTGATTTGCCGTTCGGCCACAACAGGCATAGATTGCTTGTAGTGAGCCTCAGGGAGGTAATCATGAAGACCTTAATGGGCGTTGTTTTCTTCGGCCCCCTCTTTCTCCTCGCCTGTTCAACGAATCCACACACGATCCCCCCGGCATCAAAGGCGCAAGCAACGGCAGCGCCAACCAAACTCGCTCCACACCTGTCGGAGGCTCCTACCGGCTTCGACAACGGGAGCAACGCAGTCGTAGATGATCAGACGCACCGGTCGGATCAAGCCAATTTTGAGCAATTCGAAGCCATCTCCGATGGGCTAGGTCCGCTCTTCAACGCCCAGTCCTGCCGCGAGTGTCATCAGAGTCCAGTTACCGGCGGCGTCAGTCAGGTCGCGGAGCTGCGCGTCGGGCACAGGAGCCCAGACGGCAAATTCCAGAACGCTGAGATACCGATCAACCACGGATCCGAGATTATCAAGGGGCGCTCGCTGGTCAATCAACGGGCAATCTGCCCCAACGCCGCCTTTCCGTCCGTTGAAATTCAAGAACGCGTGCCAGACTCGGAAACGATTCGTACGTTTCGCACCTCCTTGGGGATTCTCGGCGATGGATTTGTTGAGGCAGTTGACGATTCGACGTTGATTACCCTTTCCAACAAGCAGTGTAGGCAGGATGGGAAAATCTGCGGCCTGATTGTCCGCGTGCCCATCCTAGAGTCTCCGGGCGAGACTCGTGTCGGCCGCTTCGGTTGGAAGGGTCAGCACGCCAGTCTGCTGTCCTTCTCTGGCGATGCTTACCTAAATGAAATAGGAATTACGAATCGTCTCTTTCCGGATGAAGTGACAGACCTGTGCAACACGGTCGCCGAACCAAACGATAGAGCCGGCGCAGATGGTCTCGCGGACATCGATCGCTTCGCACGTTTCATACGCTCCACCAAAGCTCCTGCGCGCGACGCTCAGCAAGCCGGCTCCACTGCGGCCAAGGCAGGCGAAACGCTGTTCGCCAAGATCGGCTGCGACATCTGCCATGTCCCCACGTTGACCACCGCGGCCTCGGGCACGGTAATCAATGGCGGGAAATTCACGATTCCAGATGCGCTCGGGAGCAAAATCTTTCATCCTTACAGTGACTTCCTCTTGCACGACATCGGCACCGGTGACGGCATCGTCGTGGCCATGCAGGAGCACTATGGCAAGCGTGTGTACCAGACCCAGTGGAGAGACTTTTCCCTCGAAACTTATCAAGCTACCGCCAACAGAATGCGCACCGCTCCACTGTGGGGCGTGCGGATGCAGCCGATGTTGATGCACGATGGTGCGTCACTGACGTTTCGCGATGCGATCCTCCGCCACCGTGGCGAAGCGAGCAACGTGACACAGCACTTTGAAAACCTGGGCGAGGCAGATAAAAGCGCTATTGTCGAATTTCTTAAGTCTCTGTGACGGAAAGTGCAAGAAACCAAAACTCGCTCCCCTGCAACGGACGCGACGTCTGCGGCAGGGGAGCATGCGTGAAGCTTAAGGATCAATCATCCGCATCGTGCCCAGGCTCGTCAACCGGACGCATATAGTGTCTAAAGACCCAGTTCGCGACATGGCGGCCCTGCGCTGCGGCGGTAGTGTCTGAGTTGCGGTAGTGAATTCCGACGTATACCCGCGCGTCAATAACCTCCCGCTCCGCCTGCGAGAAACGAGTGAAGGTTCGGGTCTTCTGCGGGGCCAGCGCGTTGGTGGTGGTCATCTGAAAGGTCAGCTCATCCCTACCGAAGTACAGTCGCAGCATATGAGAAACCCCGGCGCTGATGTCGGCGTGGCCCGACGGATACTCGGGAAAATTGGGTGTATTGATGAGTGGCTGCCACTGCGGATCGACCATCGTGGCTGGATTGCCGTCCTGGTCTCCCAAGCGGATCGCCGTGATCGGACGCCAGAAGTTATAAAAGTACTTGCTGTCCCAGCAGGCAATCTGAGCATCGGCCATGGCCGCTTCAGCAAGCGCAAACATGCGAGCAGTATCGCCGGTGTCATGCAGGTACGCGCCCGAAATGTACCGCAGGGCGTTCTGCCACAAGATGGGACCGCTATCGGCCCAGAAGTAACCGATCTCCGTCTGCTCGGCGGTACGCGTGCTGCTGGTCAGCGAACCTACCGTTCTTGTTTCGTTGTAGTCGCCCGCCCATTGTTGGCTTGCCAGGTCGGGTGGCGGCCCAACGCGGAATTGCGAGCCGCTGTGCAGCGTGAATGGCGCGACGGTGGCCACCCAGGGAGTCAGCCCCGGAGCCAATGTTGGCGGCGGTCCCGGAAGCAGGGAGGGCGTGGGTCTCCATTGACCGATGCCGTTCTTGCCGAGGAACGGCGGCGGGTTGAGCGGGAAGCGGCCGTCGTCTGCGCGCAGCGCCAGAATGTTGGCCGCGGCCCGGGCTCCTACCGCAGTGGCTGGATCCAGAGGATCAATGCCATTCGCGGCCAGGAAGTTTGCATAGTCCGCATCCAACGTAGCGCTTTGCGCTGGGAACAGCCCGACCAGAACGTCATGGCCGGCCTTGGCCGCTGCAGCGCTCGGTGAGCCGGTCGCGCCGGGCACGACAGTGTAGTACGGCTCGTAACGGCGCTCGATAGACTCAACTGCGTCGTAAATCGCGAGATGCACAATGGCAAAATCGAGGGCGGCAACCGGCGGTGGGTGGCCGGCGGTCTTCACCGCTGTCTCGCTGATCTGGTTCCAGGCTGCAATGGGGTCAGCGGCCTGCACATTCGTTACCAAAGCGATCCCGAGGACAGTTGAGGCGAGTCCCCATCGCCAGATCTTGTTCATGGTGGCTCCTTGAGTTTGCGACGTGAGTGTGGTTCAAGCGCGTGCGAACCTCGCGCACGGGCGCCGCGGGTTCAATCCCCCGCGGCTGTTTTGTTCATGATTTCTTTATATCCAGCTAAGTTGGTGATTCGTAACGCCTAGGTGCCGGCGGATAACCTGTCCGTGCTGTCCTTGGATGACCAATTCTTTGCGGTAACATGCGGATTCCTCAGAGCAGACCATGCAACCGAGCAGCCCCCCCAGCGACGTCTTTCACTTCGGCATCTTTCAGCTCGACCTGAAGGCGGGTGAACTGCACAAGGCCGGCGTCAAGGTCAAATTGCAGGACCAGCCGTTTCGCGTGCTTGCCCTGCTCGTTGGCCGTGCAGGTGAGGTGGTCACGCGGGAGGAATTGAGACAAAGAGTCTGGCCCGGCAATGTTTATGTCGATTTTGATCAGGGCCTGAACAACGCCGTCAAGAAAGTACGCGAGGCTCTGGGAGACTCAGCGGACAGCCCCAGATTCATTGAGACCGTCGCAAGGCACGGTTATCGCTTCATTGCCGCTGCAAGTGCAGCGCCGGCGCGACCTAGCCAACCTCAGTCTCAGTTCGGATTGCGCACTGCACGGAGTGGCATTTTGATCGGCTCGGCCGCCGCCGTACTCGCAGCGGTGGGTTACTGGGCGTGGCATGGATCGGCCATGCGTACCGGACCGGCTTTTGAAAAAGTCATCCTGGCGGTACTGCCATTTGAGAACCTGAGTCGTGATCCGGACCAGGAGTTCTTCAGCGATGGCCTGACTGAGGAGATGATCGCTCAGCTCGGGAAGCTAAATCCCGAGCAGCTTACAGTCGTTACGCGTGCCTCGGTTGCAAGGTACAAACGCACCACTCTGTCGGTAGCCCAAATCGGCACAGAGCTTCACGCCGACTATGTGTTGCAGGGTAGCGTACGCCGCGCTCCCGACCGCGTGCGAATCACCGTTCACCTGATTCGGGTCCCGGAGCAGACCGATCGCTGGACTGATAGCTATGATCGCGAACTCAAGGACATGCTGACACTGCAGGATTCCGTGGCGCGAACGATCGCCAATCAGATCCACATTGCGCTGACACCCGGGCAACAATCGCGGCTGGCGATCCGGCGCAACGTCGACGCGGACGCTTATGAGGCCTATCTCAAGGGTCGCTACTACTGGAACAAACGCACGGCCGAGGGCATGCTCAGGGCCCAAGTCTATTTCCAACAGGCAATCGACAAGGACCCGAGCTTCGGGGCAGCCTATTCAGGCCTCGCCGATTGCAATAGCGGACTCACCTGGCACGGTTTCACGTCTCCTGCGGAAACGCTTCCCAAGGCTAATGCAGCCGCGCGCAAGGCCATTGAAATCGACCCTCAGTCCGCCGAAGCCCATGCTTCTCTGGCTCTGGAGCTCGACCACGAGTGGGATTGGCCCGGAGCGGAGGCGGAGTTCAAGCGTGCGCTGCAGCTGGACCCCAACTATGCGAATGCACACCACTGGTATGGAGACTATTTGTCGATCAGGGGGCGGCACGCTGAGGCACTTATCGAGGCGAAGAGGGCGTTGGATCTGGATCCGCTCAACCTCATGATCGGTACGTGGGCAGCACTGCGTTACTACCTGGCTCGCAATTACGCCGCGGCAATTGAACAAAGCCGCAACACTGTGGAGTTGGACTCGAATTTCGCAGCCGCTCACCTGCTGCTCGGCGAAAGCTACGTGCAGGCGGGGTTGCCGGAGAAAGGCCTCGTTGAGCTACAGAGCGCAACGAGCCTCTCCGGAGACAACCCGCTTTATCTCGCTCAGGTTGGCGTCGCGTATGCTTCGGCGGGGAGGAAGGAAGATGCGCTTCAAATCATTGGTCAGCTACAAACAGCTTCCAGCAGGCGGTACGTATCACCGTACGGCCTGGCGCAAATCTACGCCGCTCTGAACGACAAGGAGCAGACTTTCAAATGGCTGCAAATCGCCAACGATGATCGCGCGGTATGGATGTCGTATCTTGCCGTCGATCCCATATTTGAACGCTACCGCTCGGATCAGCGCTTTCAGGATTTGTTGCGGAGCGTCCGACTGCTGCCGTAGAGCAGAAAGAATGTCCGCGATCGGTGCCGGCAACTCTGGCTGATTCAGCGAGCTTGAAGACATTCCAGGCACTTGGTGCAATCATGCCCCTGATTTCTGATTGGAAATGGAACGTCCTAGAATGAGCTTGGAAGGCAAAGTGGCGGTCGTTACTGGAGCCGGCGGCACGGGCTGCGGCCGCGCAATAGCACGGCGGCTCGGTCGCGACGGCGCCGCTGTCGTGGTCGCGGACATCAACGACCACGGAGGGCGCGCAGTGGTGGAAGATCTCGAACGCGCGGGTGTGCGCGCCGCCTATTGTCGGGCTGATGTTAGTGACAAGCAACAAGTACGCGCGCTGATCGAATTTGCCGAAGCGACCTTTGGTGGCCTCGATGTGCTCGTGAATAACGCCTCCGGCCCTCCGTTTGAGCCCGGTCGACCCTTGGACAATTGGGCGGAGTGCGTGCAAATCGATCTGCTCGGGACGATCTACTGTACCCGATTCGCGATTGATGCCATGCGACGCCGTGGCGGCGGGGCAATTGTCAATGTCAGTTCCATCTCAGCGTTGTGCCACGGCCGCGAGCATGGCGGCTCACCCGGTTACGATGTGGCGAAGGCCGGTGTAATTCGATTGACAACGGCACTCGATTGGCTCGCGAACAAGCAAAATATTCGCGTGAACTGCCTGGCTCCGGGATGGATCGCCACGCCGCCGCCCGGCCCCAAGGAATATTGGGAATCACTGAGCCCGGAGCAGCGTAAGGAGCGCGGTGCCCCGTCCCGTCTGCTGGAGCCTGAGCAGATTGCCGATGCCGTATGGCAGTTGGCAACTGATGAGTCACTCTCCGGACGTGTAATGGTTTGGTGGTCGGAGGACGAACCTTTCTTAGTCTCGCAGCTCGACCGCGGGTATCAGAGTGGAGAAAGAGTCGGCACCTGAGGGGGCACAGATCAGGAACTCGTCGTTTCGAGACGTGCTCAGTGAGCAGTACTCGGACTTGAGACCGGATGTCGCTCCTAGAGGCGATCGAGTTCGAAGGTGACGTAGACCATGGCTTCTTCGACGCCGCCGGCCGCGGCGTAGAGTCGGCGAGCGGCGGTGTTGGATTCTTCGGTGCCGAGCCACGCTTCCTTGCAGCCGAGATCGCGACCGCGAGCAAACAGCGCCGCGACCAGTTGCCCGCCAATGCCCTGCCGCCGAAATTCCGGGGCGACGCCGACCTCGTTCACCCACAGCTCCGGCGGCTTGTCGGGGTGGACGTAGTGCACAGCTGAAGCCATGCCGATCACTTGCTGGTCCAGCATTGCCACCACCAAATGGTGGCGCAGATCGCTCAGAAATTCCGCCGTCCAGCGCGGATTGATCTCATTGTCAAACACACCCTCGGCCACGTCGCAGAGTACCGCGGCGTCGCCGGGTCCCAGCAATCGGATAATTGGCGCCGCATTCATGACGTGTCATTCACGCTGCGGCGGAATCGAATATGTCCCCACCGCATGCGCGACCATTGCATCGTTGCGCTCTGAATATAAAGCGACTTCGCCCACCACCAAGACTCTTCCAACCTTGATCAGCTTGCAGACGCCCACGATGGGATTGTGCGGCGACGGCTTGCGCAGGAAATTGATGCTCAAGTTGGTCGTCACGGCCAAGGGTACGAGGCCGATGGTGGCCAGAATGGCTACGTACAGCGCCACATCAGCCACGGCCATCAGCAAAGGACCCGACACGGTGCCCCCCGGACGCAATTGCGCGGGCCCCACGGGATGGGAGACCGTGGCCGAGCGGTCGCCCACTTCCTCCACGATGCATTGGCTTTGAGGAAATTCGCGCGCCAGAAAATCAACAATTTCCGCCTTGGTCGGCATAGGTCCTCGCAAATGAAATGTAGCCTGCCGCAACGGCTGCGGCGCGAACACCGGAAAGTATCTTATCTCGGCAGCGCCGTGTAGCCTCGCGGCTTTTTCGGAGGAAACGCCTTCAGCGTACAGCGCTTCTTGCCGCACTTGGAGCAACGCATGCGCCTGGCGACATCCTCGAGGCGCGCGTCCCAGCCGCACAGACGACCGAGCGTCAGCGGCTCCGCTTTACGTTCATGGCCGCACTCCGCGCATTTCAGCACCAAGGTGTATTGGCCGAACTCGTCGCTCAATTTGTCGACATGGAAGCCGGTGGACATGCCGCAATTGTCGCGGCCCGGGCACTCTTGCGTCCATCCAGTTCCAAAGGAGTGCCGACACTGTATACGCGCTCACTGCATACGCGCTCGCGCGTTATGGAAAACTTGTCAACCCTTAGTTTGCGATCATGATCGCGATGGTAGTACTCTCGGCCCAATAAGGGAGCAATACGTATGATCACGTGTCGGCCGATTCTCGTCGGTCTCGGGGCGGCACTCTTGGCGAGCTGCCACGGTGGTTCCGGCTGCATCTTGTGCGGCCCGACTGCCGCGAATTTGGAAGGATCGTTGAGCGGACTCGTCGGCTACAGGCTCACCCTGCAAAATGGCACGATTCCCTTGAACTCGCCGCTGAACGGCCGCAGCGCGAACGGCAGCGGAATTCTATTCGGCACCGCGAATTTCAATTCGAACTACCACATCACGGTGCTCACGCAGCCGACAAATCCGTCGCAAACCTGCGTGGTGGCGAACGGAACGGGGAATACCGGCAACGGCAATGTCACCAATATCGCCGTGACATGCACCATCAATCCGTCTCGTTTCGTGTACGTGGCAAATCGCGGCGCCGGCAATGTATCTGGGTTTTCCATCAATGCAGCGAGCGGCGTGTTGACGCCGATTCCCGGCTCGCCGTTTGCGTCCGGGGGCAACCCCGTGGCCATTGCGGTGGATCCCACCGGCACTTATGCCTACATCGCCAATCAATCGAGCGCCTCGATCTCCGCCTTCACGATTGACCGCACCAGCGGAGCATTGGTGGCCGTGGGGGGATCCCCTTACGGCACGCCGGCCAATCCGACTTCCGTGGCCATCGACCCATCCGGTTCCTTTGTGTTCGTGACCAGCAGTGTCGACGGTACGGTATCCGTTTATACGATTACTCCCGGAAGCGGCGCATTGGTCGCGCTCGCCGGCTCGCAGACTGCAACCGGCCGATCACCTTCCTCCGTGATCGTCGACCCGTTCGGCCAATTTGCCTATGTGGCCAATCTAACCGACGGAACATTTGCGGCACTCACGATCGATGCCACCGGACTGTTGAGCGCGGACATGGGTTCGCCTTTCGCAGCCGGCGCCAGTCCGCGCGCTCTGGCTCTCGAACCGACCGGCCATGTTCTTTATATCGCCAATTCCACCGCGAATACGCTCTCCGCCATGGGGGGTGTGCCCGTCAACTCGACTGTTGCCGTTGCTCCCGTCAGCGGATCGCCGTACGCCACAGGAATCACGCCGACATCGATTGCGGTCGAGCCCGTGAATGATTTTTTGTATGTCGCCAATCAAGGCTCGACGAATGTTTCAGGATTCAAGCTCAGCAGTGCCGGGACGCTCACGGCACTGGCTGGATCACCTTTCGCCGCCGGAATGCTGCCGGCGGCCGTGGCGGTCGATCCCACCGGCAAATTCGCCTACGTCGCGAACTCCGGCGCAAACACGATCTCGGCATACACAATTGATCCGGCGAGCGGCGCGCTTGCCGCGTTGTCCGGCTCGCCATTCCCCACAGGTTCACTACCCTCCGCCATCGCCATCAGCGATTAGACCTGCGGCCGAGGAAAAATGACTTGCGGCAGGCCGGCCGTTACGGTTACTTTGTACTACAAAGTATGACCTGCAACTCGTGCCCCCGCTTGATAACACGCCGGCTCTTGTGCCGCCTGTTGCTGCTGCCGCTGATTCTCGGCGCGTGGCAGACCGCACATGCGGGGGGCGGTTTTTTGGGAATAGATCGCGAGATCAATCTCGATCAGCGCGGCATCTGGGCGCGCAAATACCAAACGGGGCTCGAGTTTGCCGTGATCGCCACTGAAATTGGCGGCAGCCTATGGCTGGGGAATGATGATGAATTGGGCCATACCCTGTGGCAGACGGTGGATTCAACCGCGATTTCATCAATAGCTGCCGAGGCGCTCAAGTTCACCTTCAGCCGCGCGCGGCCCAACCAGGGCAACAATCCGAATCAATGGTTCAAAGGACGCTGCTGCGACAGCTTTCCGAGCGGCGAGGTGACGCTGCAGGCCAGTTTCGTCACGCCTTTCATTGCAAATTATGCGCGCGACTATCCGTGGGTATGGTCATTGGAATTGCTGCCCGCCTACGATGCAATCGCGCGATTGAAAAGCCAGGAGCACTGGCAAACCGACGTCATCGCCGGATGGGTATTGGGGTCCGCCGTCGGCTATTGGGCCACCACGCGCAACACACCGCTCTCGGTGCAGATTTTGCCGCGCGGCCTGTCGGTCGGCTTTTACAAGAAATTTTGAGACTGCGTCGGATGCCATGCGAATCGCCGCAGGCGGCTCACGCGGAATACTCAGACAGACTCCTAAAGCTTGAATTGAGCGTGCGTCAGCACCGCCTCGCGCCACGAACCATCATCCACAAGGCTGCCGAACGGAGCCTGGGCGCCGCTGCGCCGCCATTTCGTCAACCACTCCTGCCCCAGCAATTCGCGATCGTGTGCAGCGGCCGCAGCCTGCGGCGATAGAGCTATGGTCGTCTCCGCTTTGGGACCTGTGCCGCGGCCCTTGGCGACGTAAAATCCGGCGGCCAGCATCGCGGCGCGAACGCTGGTGGAATAAGTGTAAGTAAACAGCTCCGTGGATTTTTCTGAACAAGCCTGCGCCAGTTCGCGAAATGCGCTCAACGTCCACATTGCGCTGTCGGTCTTGAACGAGAATGGGTCGAAGAAGATGATATCCGGCGATGGCGCATCGAATTTTCGGACGGCGAAGTCGCCGTGCAGCAGCAGCCAGTCGATCGCGGGCGCACTGTTTATCCACCGATTCTCCGACAACAGTGCCCGCGGAGCCGCGTGCCGCAGATGCTTGAAGTATCCCGGATGATCCAGCGCGAGCTTCAGGGAGTCCAAGTCGTTCTCGAAACTCACCAGCGTCAACGGCCGTGTCGCCGCCGGATTTGCGTTTTCGACCGCAAGGATGGCGGCCATGGCGTTGGCTGCGGCGCCCAATCCCACATCCCACACCACCAGCGGTTCAACCGCGCACTCCTGCAGCCGCTCGAGCAGCCGCGACTGCTCGACGTACAAGGATTGCGCCTCCAGTGAAGGATCGCTGCCCGGGTGCATCACTTCGCCCGAAGCGGTATCGCGAATGCAACCCACGTCTTCCTGCAGAATCACTTCGTATCGGCCGCGCTTTCGCTTGCGTTCGCGCAGCAGAGCCTTCGTCACATGACTCGCCGCTTTGCCGTAGCTGTCGCGCGCGTCGAGCACAGCCCGCTGCGCATGATAAAACGGCAGCCATGTGCCCGCGAGAATGTGCGCGCGCATGGTGCGCATCAATCGCATGTAGAAATGAACATTGTGAAGACCGAGGAGCTGCCATCCTGTGGTCTCATGCACGCGCTGCAGATGAAACAAATACGCAATTGAATAGGTCTTGCAGGTATAGCAGTCGCAGGCCGGGTCGATCGGTCCTTCCATGCCGCGATAGGCAGCGCGCCGTAGATCGCGTCTTCCCAAACTGGTGAATGCAACGCCCTGCTTGGCGAGGGAGGTCGGCAGAATGCAGTCGAACATGTCGACGCCGCGGTGGACGGCCTCGAGCAAGTCGCGAGTAGTGCCCACGCCCATCAGATATCGCGGGCTGTCCTGCGGCAACAGCTCGGTGACGGCCGCGGTGCAGTCCTCGCGCTGTGCACTGCTCTCGCCCACCGCAAGGCCGCCGATGGCGTAGCCGTCGAAGGGCATCTGTGAGATGGTTTGAGCGCTCTCGATGCGAAGATCGGCGTAACTGGCCCCTTGCACAATTCCGAACAGCGCTTGCGGCGATTCGGCGCGAGCCGCCAGACTGCGCTGCGCCCAGCGGTGGGTCACCTGCATCGCGCCGCGGGCGACACTGTGCTCGACCGTCGAGGGCACGCACTGATCGAGCACCATCATGATGTCGGCGCCGATTACCTTCTGTGCCTCGATGCTGCTTTCCGGACTCAAGCGAAGCAGAGTGTTGTCCACATAGCTGGTGAATTCGGCATGATCCTCGTGCAGCGTGCGGCTGCCCGGCAGTGAAAATATTTGATAGCCGCCGGAATCCGTCAATACCGATCGGGGCCAATTCATGAAAGCGTGAATGCCGCCGAATTTCTCGAAGATCTCGACGCCCGGCCGCAACAAAAGGTGATAGGTATTGGCCAGCAGCACCTGCGCGCCGCTTTCGAGCAGATCTTCGCGACGCTGCGATCGAACGGCCGCGTGCGTTCCTACCGGCATGAAAGTGGGCGTCAGCACTTCATTGTGCCGCGTCGTGAAGCGCGCTGCGCGGGCACTCGAGCCTGCGGCCGTGGCTTCGAGCGTGAAATGCAGCCGCCGGCTGGCGGCGTTCGTCACTTGGCGGCGACCCTCGCGGCGGATACGGCGGTCTTGACGTGATCGAATTCGGACCGCGTGGAATGCGCGCCGTTATCGGTCAACTTCAGCAACGTCGCGTAGTACGCATGCGCCTGCACTTTGTCTCCCGCCGCTTCCGCGGCCATGCCTGCATTGAACAATCCGTTGAACCGATTGGGGCTCAACATGAGAGCCTTTTTATATTCGGCCAGGGCCTCCTGCGGCCGCTTCAGTTCCAGCAACATATCGGCCAGCATTTCACGGGCGGGAATGTCAACCTCGCCCTGGCCAACCTTGTCCTGCAGGTCCGCGCTCTCCCGCATCTGCTTCAGCGCATCGGCCGGGTGGCCCTCCGCGAACGCGATCCACGCGAGCATTTCGCCGCGCGCGATGCGCGCGCCGGTCGAGTCGGCAAAGTAAGCGTGCCGCCCCAACCTGATCTTTTCGATCAGCGCATCGTAGGCAACCAGGTTGTCGCGAGCTTGTCGCGGCTGGTGCAAATGCCCGGCAGCCACGGTGCGCGCCCAAAAGGTCAGAACTTGAGTCTCCGGCGGCGCGCCCGCAATGGCTTCGATTGCGGCGGCGGCGTTCCAGTCGCGCATCTCCAAGTCGAAGAAGATCGGCAGCTTGGTGCGGTAGTAGGGAAACATTCCCACCATGTACTGCTCGCCCATGTCCGACATCGACTCGAAGCGGGCAATCGCGGCCGCTGAATCATGGAGGACCGCCGCGGCTTTGGCGTCCTGGCCGCTTTGCAGGTAGGCGTAGAGCAGAAAGTCATCCGAGTGAAACTGATCCATGGCGCCGCTCTGCTTTCGCGCCTCGGCCGCATGCGAAGCCGCCACCGAACCGACATTGGAATCAATGTCCTCCTGCCACATTCCCAGCCGGGCAAAGATATGGCCGGGCATGTGAACGGCATGGGGTGCCGATGCGGCAATGTCCCCATAGTGCCTGGCAGCGGCCAGCCCATCCGGTGCGAGCGACGGCGTGTCGCAGGCATGAATGATGTAGTGCACCACGCCCGGATGATCGGGATATTTCACGAACAAGGGACTGAGCACCGCCATGGCCTTTTGATTGAGGGTTACGCTGGCGTCAGTGGGCGCCTGCGCCGCCAGCAACGACAGCGCATAGAACGCGCCCGCATCGGCATCGCCCGGATAGTCCTGGTACAGCTTCGCCATCGCGGCGGCATAGCCCTCAATGCGGGACTGATAGTTGCGCTTATCGGACTGGTAGAAGCCGCTCAAGGCGGCGACGTATTCGCGCTCACGGGGGGTCTTGGCCGGGTGCGCCTGAGCGGCCTGCATTTCCCGAAAGCCCAGCGCCACGGTCGCGTCGTCGGGCCGATCCCATATTTGGTGGAACAGGCTCATCGCGACACCCCAGTGCGCCATGGCGCAGTTCGGGTCAGCCTTCGCGATTTCCTCGAACTGCCGCCGCGCTTCCTGGTACCAAAAATCGTGCAGCAACGCGATGCCGCGGGTAAACCGCGCCCCGACAGCCGGCGCGCAGGAAACCGAGAACGACACGGTGCCCAAGCGCTCAGCGGAGGAGGTGGTGGTCTGGGTTGCGGCATTTTCGGCGGCAAAGGCGGTGGGCCCGAGCAGGGAAATCAACAGCAATAAATAGATTTTCATCGCCCGATTGTAAGACATGATTTGGTGCTGCATTGAAATATGTGCGAGCGCCTGCAACCAAAGGTCCCAGCGGCGGAACGACGGTTTAGAATCACGGCCCAATGGCCAGGGGTCGCATCATGATTTCCAATTTTTCCTTCGCAGCCGGGATGCTGGCCGTTTGCGCGGCATTCGCATCGACGTCAAGCGCCGACACGCCGAGCGCCGATACGCCGTCTTATGGCCCCGAACTGCAGGGGTTCGCCTATCCCTATCCGGTAGCACAGTTCGACTTCCCCTCGCAGCGCCAAACATTGCACATGGCCTACATGGACGTGCGTCCGAAAATTGCGAACGGTCGAACCGTGGCGCTCCTGCATGGAAAGAATTTCTGCGCCGCCACATGGCACGGAACGATCGACGTGCTCGCCGCGGCCGGCTATCGCGTCATCGCACCCGATCAAATCGGCTTTTGCAAATCGAGCAAGCCGGAGCGCTATCAATACACCTTTCAGCAGCTCGCGCGAAACACTCACGCGCTGCTGGCCTCGCTCGGCATCAAAACCGCAACTCTGATTGCCCACTCAACGGGAGGGATGATTGCGGTTCGCTATGCATTGATGTATCCCGCCGAGACCGGACAGCTGGTGCTCGTGGACCCGTTGGGCCTGGAGGACTGGAAAGCCAAGGGCGTTCCCGACATTTCGGTCGACGCTTGGTATGTCCGCGAGCTGAAGACGAATGCCGATGGCATTCGTCGCTATGAACAGGGTACGTACTACGCGGGTCATTGGAGCGCGGACTACGAGCCCTGGGTGCAGATGCTGGCGGGCTTGAACCACGGGCCGGGCAAGGAACTGGTCGCGTGGAATTCAGCGCTGATCTACGACATGATCTACACTCAACCGGTGTTCTACGAGTTAGCAAATATAACCGTGCCCACGCTTCTCATGGTCGGCGATAAAGACAACACGGCCATCGGCAAGGATTTCGCGCCGCCGGAAATTCGCGCGACCTTGGGAATTTATCCCGAACTTGCCAAGCGTGCGGCTGGACTCATCCCGGGAGCAAAACTGGTGGAATTCCCGGACCTGGGGCACGCGCCGCAGATTCAAGATCCGCCGGCGTTTCATAAGGCGCTCATCGAGGGACTTCTAAAATGATCGATCTGGCTCATGCGACCACCATCGTGGATCACGCTCTGCAACACGGCAGAAGCCTCGGGCTGCCGCCGCTCACGGTAGCCGTGCTCGATGCCGCGGGCTGCCTGGTCTCTTTCAAGCGTGAGGATGGATCGAGTCTGCTGCGTCCCGATATTGCGCAAGCCAAAGCCTTTGGTGCCTTAGGGCTAGGCATAGGCAGCCGCGCGATTGCGGCGCGAGCTGCGGTCGCGCCCGCCTTCGTCTCCGCGGTGAACGCGCTCGCCGGCGGCCGGCTCATTCCGGTTCCTGGCGGCGTGCTGATTCGATCGAGCAGCAAGGGCGTCATTGGCGCCGTGGGAATCACCGGCGCGAATTCGGACCAGGACGAGGCCTGCGCGGTAGCCGGCATCGCGGCAGTGGGTTTCATTGCCGACACGGGCGCGGAGCCGGCCCCAAAATGATCCTTCCGGAACGCGGCTTGCTGTTCGCACTGGCACTCGCGACACCATTCGTATCGCACGCACAACAGCACCCGCGCGACGGTGAGATTCACGACGTCGACACGCGCGCGTGGTGGCATACGACGGAGGCCCTGTCCAACGACAGTATGGAGGGCCGCGACACCGGATCCGCCGCCTACCAGCGCGCAGCCCAGTACGTTGCCAACCGCTTCAAGGCGGCGGGCCTCGAGCCCGCCGGCGAGAACGAAAGCTACTTCCAGTCCGTCCCCATGCACGAGAGCTCGGTGACGCCTGAGGGGACGAGCTTCGCGCTCATTGGCCGCGACGGCTCGGAGACTGCGCTGCCCTTTCTGCAGCAAATCAGCATCGCGCCCGCTGAGGACCTGGCACCCAAGTTCGATGCGCCTCTGACGTTTCGCGGTTACTGCGGCAAGGACGTGATGGCTGATATCGCAGGCAAGGTTGTCGTCTGCTTCGGCACTCAGCGCGAGGGCCTGCCGAGCGGAGCGGCGCGTGCGGCCAATGCACGCGACGGCAGCGCGCTCGGCCTCATCAATGTCGATGACCCTTATTTCACGATTGAGCCTCCGCGCTGGCCCTATGCGTATGCGCGCACGATCACGCTGCGCACGCCGGCCGCTGTTGCGCGTCCCGGGCCGCTCGCCGTCATGCGCCTCAGCGCTCAGGCGTTCGCCGCCCTTCTCGCCGGCACCGGCCAGGATGGCGACGCCATTCTCAAACTGGGGGGCGCCAAGCAGCCGCTCCCCAACTTCGAGATCCCGCGCAACATTCGCGTCCATCTGCACTTTGCACAACGCGACATCGCATCGCCCAACGTTCTCGCGAAACTTCGCGGCACCGATTCGAAACTGCGGGAAGAGTACGTCGTCATTGCGGCGCACCTCGACGGTTACGGTTTCGGCACGCCGGTCAATGGCGACAATCTCTACAACGGCACGCTGGATGATGCGGCTTATGTTGCGCTATTGATCCAGATGGGCGACGACATCATGGCGCACAGGCTGCACCGTCCCAAGCGCAGCATTCTGTTTGCCGCCTTTACGGGTGAGGAAAAGGGCCTGCTCGGTTCGCATTGGTTCGTCGATCACCCCACGGTGCCCGCACAACAGCTTGCTGCTGATGTCAACCTCGATCAGCTGCGGCCGCTGTTCCCGCTGAACATTCTTACCGCGGAAGCTCTCTCCGACACCACGCTCGGGGAAACGGCGCGCATCGTCGCCAAGCCCATGCACATAGAGATTCGTGCCGACGCCGAACCTGAGCGCAACCTGCTCCGCCGCGCCGATCAATACCCCTTTCTCGCGATCCACGTTCCGGCAATCAGCTTCATCTTCGGTTACGACCCGAACACCGATGCCGAGAGGCGCTACCGTGAGTGGTATCAGATCCGCTATCACCGTCCGCAGGACGACATCACTCAGCCCATCGACTTCGCGGCCGCGGCGAAATTCAACACCTTTTTCTATCGTCTGGTCGAAACGATTGCCGATGCGCCCGTGCGTCCGGCAATCTATCCCACGAGTTCATTCGCCGTGAACAAACACTAGATCCTGCCGCGCGATATCGAACCCCATGCCTGTTCTGCCACGCATCGATTCTCGAGCCGTTACATTTGTCGGCGCTTACCTTGCCATCTGGGCCGCTGCAACGGCGTACCTCGGCGTCAAGGGCGCAGACTGGACCTTTCCGGCAATTTTGCTGGTGGTGTTCGGTGCTGCTCTGCCGGCCTTGAGCATGGCTCTGACACGCAAGGCCGCGGCGGCGCCCATTGTCGTGCGGCGCCCCACGCTGGAGCTGTGGGTGCTGCTTGGTTTTCTGGTGGTTTACGCGGTGGCTTTTCTAGGCTGGGGAATGAGCGCGACACGCGCCGCGGTGTCAGCCGGCCGAGAGCAGGAATTGCTGGTGCTGATCGTCAAACTCATCGTGCATGTGGGCATGCCCGCCATCTTGTTGGCAGCGCTTGGGGCAAGGCTCGCTCCTCTATTTAATGGCGGTATCGGGCGGCCGGGCTTTTGGCCGCTCCTGTTCGTATTGGGGGCGATTATTCTGGCATTTATGTGCGTGGTCTCTCCTGCGCTCAGCGAGATCGCAGCGCTGCACGCCTCTGCCGCCACTCTGGCATGGGCTGCGCCGGCCGCTTTTGTCTGGCTCGCGCTCGAAGCAGGCCTGTGCGAGGAGTTCCTGTTTCGCGCGGTATTGCAGACCCGGCTCGCCGCGGTCCTCAAGTCCGAAGCCGGCGCCGTCGTGACCGGCGCGCTGCTGTTCGCGATGGCTCACGTGCCCGGGCTCTATCTGCGCGGACATCCGGGTGTCGATGGGTATTCTACCGATCCCGTCGAAGTGGCTGCCTTCACCGTCGCCGTCCTGTCACCGGTTGCGCTGCTTTTCGGGACGTTATGGGCGCGCACGCGCAGCTTGCTGCTGATAGTTCTGCTGCATGCCGCCGTCGACGTGCTGCCAAATCTGGCCGAGTTCATCCGCACCTGGGGCGGTTGATCTTGAGCACGAGAATGTTCACAAGTTTTGAGACCCATCGATTGATTCTGCGCGAATTGGTGTTGTCGGATTTCGAAGCCGTGCATGACTATGCGTCCGACCCCGTGGTTACGCGGTTCACTTCATTCGGACCCAACACACTGGAGGAAACCCGGGAATTCCTGAGCCGCAGTATCCATGCCGGCTCGATGAGCCCGCGGCAAATCCATACCTTTGCGGTCATCGAGCGGGACTCCGGCCGTCTCATCGGCAGTTGCGGCTTGGAGCAGAGCGACGGCACGGGCCGGCACTATGCGTTCGGCTATTGCTTTCACCGTCACTGGTGGGGCCGGGGATTTGGCAAGGAAACCGCCGCCGCGCTCGTTCAATTCGGATTTGATCGCCTGCAAGCACACCGGCTCTGGGCTCACGTGTTTCTCGGCAATACGGCTTCCGAGCGGATTCTCGAAGGACTGGGGTTTCGCCGCGAAGGGCTGGCGCTTCAAAGTCTGTACTTGCGAAACGCTTGGCACGATATTTTGACCTTTGGCCTATTGCGCAGTGAATGGCTTGCCGCAAGTCCGGCCGTGGTCAGGCAAAAAATTGGGTTGACGGCACTGCTGGTGCGCGACTACGACGAAGCCCTGGAATTCTTTGTCGGGAAGTTGGGCTTTCGCTTGATCGAAGATACGTATATCGCCGGGCAAGACAAGCGATGGGTTGTGGTCGCGCCCCCCGGATCTCAGGAATCGGCCTTGCTGCTGGCCCGAGCCGTCAACCCGGAGCAGGCATCGAGAATAGGCAATCAAACCGGTGGTCGGGTTTTTCTATTCTTGCACACCGACGATTTTTGGCGTGACTACCATGCCTATCAGGCGCAGGGCATTTTGTTCATTCGCCAACCCAAGGTAGAGCGCTACGGAACGGTGGCGGTGTTCCAGGACGTCTGCGGCAATCAGTGGGATTTACTGCAGCCGAAGCGAAACAGCTCTTAATGCGAATCCCAACTGTTCTTAGTGCGAATCCCACTCATCGCGGCAGGAGCCGCCGTCTTCTTGCCGGTCGTTCTGGCGTTTGCTGGTGTCGACAAACACCAGACCTCCGGGTCCGTTCAAGCCGGTGACTATCGGGGTAATGACACCTGTGGTCATGTCGATTGTGCCGACAAACGGACCTCCGTCGGCGGCCGTGTAGGCAGCTCCCGGGGCGAAAGCCTTCTTCTTCAACATGAACACCTTGTTCAAGCCCTTGTCGGCGAACAGGATGAATCCCTCGGTGGATGTTACAAACGCGGTGTCATCGACTTCCACAGGCGTCAGTCCGGACGCCGTCTGGTAACTCAGCGGCAGACGAACCACGCGCTGATTGGATGACCCAGGATCGCTGACGATGATCAATTCTTGGTCGGCCTGGCTGTCGAGGACGATGTTGCCTTGAGGATCCATCGTCATGGAGTCGGGATCCTGCAGATTGAGCTTGATGGTCGAGTCCGAGAGCATGTCGATGGCACTCGCGTCCCCGGCGAGCACCGGCTTCACGTCGACGAAGTTGCCATCAAGTCTCGCCTTGACAATGGCCGGGCCCGTGTTCGGATTGTTGGCGGGATTCGATGCGCTGATGTAAACCTTGCAATCGCGGAAAACGACATCATCGTATCCGCCACCATGCGCAGCAGGACCGAAAGCGTAAAATTTTTGCTCATGCGTCTTCGGATTGATGATCACCAGGTTGGCGCTGGCATCTTCGTTCTGAAGTGCCCAGAGAAGGTGGGTCGACGGATCGACCTTGAGGCCATCGCTATGGCCCTTTACGGTGTAGGTATGTTCGACTGTCCCGGTCAGCGAATATTCAACGATTTGTGTGCTCTTGCCGTCGGATCCGTCGGGCGCGTTTCCATTGCCGTAGCCTACAAAGACATGATCGCGAAGCACCGCAATCGAGTCGGGCTTGCTCAAGCCGTTTGGCGCTGAGGCGAACACCGACAGTTGATATGGAGAGGTCGCTGTTTGCGCCAGCGCAGGCAGGCCGGCGATACCCGAAAAGACAACGGTCGTCAGTGAAATCGCGGGAACGGACAATGTTTTCATGGATCGACCTGCCATGTTTGTCAAATTCGGGAGCACGTAATCGTGCCGGTAGACTAATAAGATTCCGTGACGGGGAGATGACGGTTTTGCGACGCCCGCGGGAAGGATGACCCCCGGGTGGCGTCGGCCGCAATTTCCGGACCCCAACGTGCCGGCCTTTGTGATTTTGTGCTATGAGTTGTTGTCATGACTCGCAGGCCGGCACTTTTGCTTCTACTATTTTTTGGCTCGGGCTCCATTCTTTTTGCCCAAACGGGCACGCCGGGCCTCGATGTCCTCGTCCTGGGTTCAGGTGGCCCGGGTGCCGCAGGACGGGCGGCGTCGAGCTACTTGGTATTCATCGACGGCCTCGCACGAATACTGGTTGACGCGGGTCCGGGGTCATTTGTTCGCCTGGGTGAGGCCCAAGCCTCTTTGGCGAATGCCGACACCGTGCTGCTCACTCATTTGCATATCGATCACGCGGGAGAGCTGCCCGGCCTGTTCAAGGCACGCGCCGTGTCAGCGTCAAGTTCCATTGTGTTCAACGTATGGGGCCCCGAGGGCTCGCCCGGGCAACATCATGACGCGTATTTTCCCAGCACGAGCCGGTTGATAAGCCTGTTGTTCGGACCGAAGGGCGCCTATGCTTACTTGCGCGATTTCTCTGCGCCAATGACCATTCAGGCGCATGACATTCCAGCGCTGAAGGATGCCGTGCCTCGTCAAATTTTCGAACGAGGCAATCTCAAGATTACGGCGATCGCCGGCCACCATGGCGATGCGCCATCGGTGATCTACCGCATCGAAAACGCGGGCCGAAGCGTTACTTTCTCCGGCGATATTGATGCCACAGGTCTTTCTGCCCTGCGCCGTATCTCCCGGACAACGGACCTGCTGGTGTTCAACAGCGTGGTGCTCGATCCGCCCGGGTCCCCTGATATCCTCTACACCCTGCACACGCCCCCGCGCGCGATCGGCGAACTTGCCAGGGATGCCGGCGTGCGCGGCCTCTTGTTGAGCCACATTTCGCCCGCCATTGATGCGAATCGCGATGCTGTATTGCAATCCATTCGATTTAGTTACACGGGTCCCGTAACCTTCGCCAAGGATGGCATGCGCGTTCAACCTTAAGGCTTCCTCAAACTCGCCGTTCCTGATCACCCTTGCGCGCAAAGGCCAGACAGACAGTCCTCGATCGAACGGTGCCTCGGGCTGCGCTGCCGCGCAGGTGAGGCACACGCCAAAACACCCGCTGTTCGCGGCGAACCAAGTGGCCCCGTACATGATGCAATCGCGGTGAATGGCGCCCGCTGAGGTCGCCGCTCGATTCGACTGTCGATACGGCATCCAGGGAAGCGTTCACCTCGATATGGTCGAGGAGAGGCGCACGCCCATTCGTCAGGCGTTTGCGATTGATGGCGGCGCGCGACACGGGAATGGAGCGCGTGGCGTCCTTGGCGCTCAGGAGCAGCAGGAAAGCGATCAGGAACGGCGCGTCCCAGGCGATGGCATTGATCGATTCGTTGATCAAGCGGCGCTTGAAATCCGCGTTGCCCGCCGCCTCTCGGTAATAATCGGCCCACGATTCCTCGAATCGAAACTTGACATGGTCCAGCAGCGACGCCGTCGCCGAATTGCCCCCGTGCGTGACATCGACGAAACCGCCTGACAGGACATCGCGCGAGTGCGCGACATCCATGAACTCACCCCGCAGATCGATGTGCGTTTCCAACGGCGACAGGGTCACATCGGCGCATTCGTCGTCTGCCGCATCGGCCCAAAAGGTTCGGCCAACCGCTGTGAGGCCATTGGCTGACGCTTGCAGCAACATGCCGACCTTTCGTCCCACCGCCGCAGCGTCGAATTCGGCGGCCGATTGCGTCTCATGAATGACGCGCTTATGGGCTTCATCGTTCCACTCGATCCACATGTGAGGCGCAGGCATGCGCAATAGATCCAGGCACCCGGCGAGGCGAGCGCCGTCCGCAAAGGCCAACTCGGCGCTGGCACGCGTCAGGTCATCGCCGAGCACGAATCGCAGCGGGCAAGCCGCCATTTGCGCCGCGAAACGGCTGGGCCCGGCAACCGCGACCGGCGTCGCCCCATGGCGAGCGGGCAAGCTGAGAGGCACGCGGCATCGAGCAACACGGTCGAGTAAACGCATCGGCAAAGCATCCCGGCAGGAGCCACAATGGGCTTCCTATGAGATACGCCGGACGGCGCGTACGTTGATGGCGCGGCGTCGAACTCGTCCCGCCCATCGACGAGTTCGTCCCTGCCATGGTGCGGGCGCCGGTATGCGCCCAGTCTTATCAGTTATGGGCGTAGCGCGCAGCTAGATTCCAATCATCTTGACCAAAACACCGGCAATGGTCGCGCCCAGTAGGGGGCCGATGATGGGCACGAAGGCATAACCGAAATCCGAGGCGCCTTTGCCCGGGATGGGGAGGAGCGCGTGCATGACGCGGGGACCCAAGTCGCGCGCGGGATTGATGGCGTAGCCTGTGGGCCCGCCGAGCGACAGGCCGATTCCCCACACCAGAAAGCCGACCAAGAACGGGCCCAACCCGGGGCTCAAGCCCACTCCCGTGCCGTACTTTGAGGATATGGCAGCGGCAACCAGCACCAGCACAAAGGTGCCAATCACCTCGGTCACGATGTTTGCCAGTGGCGCGCGGATGGCGGGAATCGTTGAAAAACAAGCCAGCACACCCTGCGGATCCGGTGTCTTTTCCCAATGCGACAGGTAGCTGAGCCAGACCAACGTGGCGCCCAACATGGAGCCGAGAATTTGAGCGGGCACATAGACGGCGAGTCGGCTCCAATCCCCGGTCGAGACGGCGACGCCGACGGTAACCGCGGGGTTCAAATGGCCGTCGCTGCCGATGGCGAGTGCCGTAAATACGCCCGCCATGACCGCAAAGCACCAGCCGGTGGTGATGACGATCCAACCGGATTTTTCGCCCTTTGTTTGCCCCAGCACCACATTCGCAACGACGCCATTGCCGAGCAAAATCATGATCATCGTGCCAAGAAGCTCGCCGAGAAATGCGGAATGCATACTGTCCCCTTTGTCGTCGTCGCGTAGTTATTTTTAGAAGACGAAACCTGAGTTCGTTCTGGCTGCTTTAGTCAATCCAATCCAGAGAGCGTCCGACTGCCTTCTGCCAGGACCCATATAGAGTGCTGCGGCGGGTTTCCGACATCTGCGGCTTCCAACGTTTGTCGACCGCCCAGTTGCTGACAAGATCCTCGCGGTTGCGCCAATACCCTACCGCGAGACCTGCAGCGTAGGCGGCGCCCAAGGCCGTGGTCTCGGTGATTTTAGGCCGCACGACGGGAACATCGAGAATATCCGCCTGAAACTGCATGAGCAGCTGGTTGCCGACCATGCCGCCGTCGACGCGCAATTCCGGGATGCTGATCGATGAATCCTGCTCCATCGCGGCGACTACTTCGCGCGTCTGAAACGCCGTGGCCTCCAGCACCGCGCGTCCTATGTGAGAGCGCGTCACATACCGGGTCAAGCCGATGATCGTGCCTCGCGCTCTCTCATTCCAATGGGGTGCATACAGCCCGGAAAATGCGGGCACAAAGTAAACCCCGCCGTTGTCCTGCACCTCCCCTGCCAGATTTTCAACTTCATTGCTGCTGCCGATCAACCCCAGGTTGTCGCGCAGCCATTGCACCAGCGCGCCGGTAACCGCGATCGAGCCCTCCAACGCGTAGCACGCGCGTTCCTTCGCAATCTGGTAGGCAACGGTCGTGATCAACCCGGCGGTTGATGCGATGGGCTTCTCGCCGGTGTTCATGAGAAGAAAACACCCTGTTCCATAGGTGTTCTTCGCCTCGCCGGGGCGAAAACAGGCTTGGCCAACCAATGCAGCCTGCTGGTCGCCGAGAATTCCGGCGATGGACACTCCCGAAAGTGCCGGCGTCTTAGCCTCGCCGTAGACTTGGCTGGATGCAACGATGCGCGGCAGTACCGCACGCGGAATCAGAAATTCCTCGAGCAAGCCGGCATCCCAGTCCAACGTGGCGAGATTCATCAATTGCGTACGGCTGGCATTCGTGACATCGGTCATGTGCAGCCCCCCTTCGCTGCCGCCGGTCAGATTCCACAACAACCATGTATCGATATTGCCGAAGAGTACGTCGCCGGATTGGGCATTTGCGCGCGCTCCCGGCACATTGTCCAGGAGCCACTGCAACTTCAGTGCGCTGAAGTAGCTGGCCAGCGGCAATCCGGTTTTGCTGCGAAATCGATTGGCTCCGCCGTCCCTGGCGTATTGAGCAACGAGTTGATCAACCCGCGTGTCCTGCCAGACCAGCGCGTTGTGCAGCGGCTTGCCGCTGCGCCGGTCCCAAAGAATCGTTGTCTCGCGCTGATTGGTGATACCGACGGCCGCAAGATCGCTCGATCGCAATCCGGCGCGCGCCAGGGCGGCGCCCGCGACCTCCTGCGTGTTCAGCCAGATTTCCATCGGGTCGTGCTCGACCCAACCGGGTTTGGGAAATATTTGTTTGTGCTCTTTCTGCGCCGACGTGATGATGTTGCCGCCGCGGTCAAACACGATGAATCGCGTGCTCGTCGTGCCTTGATCGATCGCCCCTACGTATCGCGTCATGGTGTCCCCGTTATTTTTGTGTGTCGCTCATCCGGCGTCCGCGTAGAGCTTTACAAGGTCAGTGAGAAAATCCCTGCCAATGTACACCGACTGCACGCTTCTACGCTCATTCAGCCCATGCACGCCATTGCCATCGGGGTCGCCCCAACCACCGGGCGCGCCATAGACCGGAATGCCGATTGCCTCCAGAAAGATGCCATCGGTGGCGCCCGTCGACATGGAAGGGATCAAGGGCACGCCGGGGAAATATTTTGCAACCAGCGCTTCGGCCGGTCCGATGATGTTTGGGTCGAGCGGCGGCGGAACCGCGATGGGACGTACTGGCTGCACCGGGGTCACCTTCACATCGGTATCGCCGATGGCGGCGACGAGCGCTGTTTGGGTGCCTTCCACGGTCTCACCGGGAAAGATGCGGCAATTGACGTTCGCGGCGGCGCGTTGCGGCAGCGCATTGTTGGCATGGCCTCCTTCCAGCAGGGTTGCGACACACGTGGTGCGCAGCATGCTGTGGTAGCTGCGATCTTTTGAAACGATCGCTTCCGCGGCTTTGTCGCCGGGATTCTGCGACAACGCGACCATCGCGCGCCCCAGCTCGTCGCCGCGCGACGCACCCGCCTTGGCAAAGAAAGCCCGCGTGGTGTCCGACAGTTTGACCGGAAATTCGTGATCACGAACTTTGGTCAAGGCATCGGCCAGTTCGTAGATGGCGTTGGCGCGGATTGGAATGGAACTATGCCCGCCGGCATTCACCGTCTCCAGCCGGTAATTCTGCGCCGCCTTCTCGCCGACCTGGATCGACTGCACGAGCAGCTTGCCGTGCCCATCGGTGCGCCCGCCGCCGCCTTCGTTCAGTGCAAAGGCCGCCGCAATGAGGTCCGGCTTGTTTTTCGCCAGCCACTGCGCACCGTTGAAGGCATTGGTCGTCTCCTCGCCGCAGGTCAATGCCAGCTTGATCGTGCGCTTGGGGTGGTAACCGCTCTTCTTGAAGCGAATCAGCATATCAACCCAGGCCGCGTCCATCGCCTTCATGTCCGCGACACCGCGGCCGTAGAAGTAGCCATTTTCCTCGATCAAGGTGAAGGGATCGCGGGTCCAGTCCTCGCGCTTCGCCTCGACCACGTCGAGATGACCGAGCAGCAACATCGGCTTCGCCGTGCCCGAACTTCCGGTGAAGATGGCGACCAGGCCGCCCTCCTTGGGATGATCGGGCACCGAGAATGGGGTCAGATCTTTGTCCGTGAAACCCGCCGCTTTGAGATGCGTTGCAATCCGCTGGGCCGCCAGCGTGCAGCTTCCCGCCGACAGGGTCGTGTTGGTCTCAACCAGTTCCTTGTACAGTGCGCGGTACGCAACTTGATCGGGCCGCAGCGGCGTCGCCGGCGCTTCCTGCGCAAATGCCGTGCATTGCACCGTCAGCAGAGCGATTGCGCCGAAGACTTGCTTGTACATCTTGAATTCCCCAGCGAAACCGTGAAAATGATTGTGCCCGATCAGATGTCGCTCAACAACTGACGCGCGCCCTATTCGGCTCACACGACGCCGCTACCGGGCTTGAATGCGAACGCGACCACGGCCGCGGCAATGAGCAATGCGAATGACACCGCGTAGTTCCAAGCCATCTTTTCCTTGAGGAAGGTAATGGCGAAGATCATGAATACCGTCAAGGTAATGGCTTCCTGGATGATCTTCAGCTGAAATCCCGTAAATGCGCCGAATCCCAAGCGATTGGCCGGCACCGCCAGGCAATACTCCACCAGGGCGATCAACCAAGACACCAAAACGGCCTTCCACAACGGCCAGGCATGGCCGTACTTGAGATGCCCATACCAGGCAAAGGTCATGAAGACGTTGGAAAAGAACAGCAAAACTATCGTGCGCATTGGCTCTCCGGCCGATCGGCGGGTCAGGACTCGATGCCCGCAATTTTCGCGGACTCCGTCCACAGTCGTTTCGCCGTCGCCTCATCGCGCGCGGCCACCGTCGGCGTCGCGCGCCGGCATTGGTAGAAATACTCGCCGTTGGCCGCGCCTACATCAGGTGAGGACGCCAGATAGACGATGGTTTCGGCGCCTTTTTCAGGCGAGATTGCAAAGACCTTCGCGACGCGCACCACGCGCGATAGAAAGCCGCCGCTGCCGTCACCGAAGCGCGTCGCAACGAACCCGGGATGCAGGCAGTTCGAGGTGACGCCTTTGTCGATCCAGCGGCGCGCAAGCTCGCGCGTAAACAGAATATTGCAGAGCTTCGATCGCCCGTACGCTGCTATCGCGGAGTAGGCCTTGGCGGCTTGAAGATCATCGAAGTCCAGCGTGTATCCCTTGTGCGCGTCCGACGCGGTACTGACAACCCGCGCCGGGGAGGCGGCAAACAAACTGTCGCGCAGTCCCAGCGTGAGCACGAAATACGCCAAGTGATTGGTCGCGAATGTCTCTTCCAAATTGTCCGCAGTGACTTGGCGCGCGCCGAACAAGGCCCCCGCATTGTTGATGAGCACGTCGATGCGCGGCTCCGCCGCCGCGATCTGCGCCGCGACCCGCTTGGTTTCCGAGAGGCGCGATAGATCGCCGTAGTAAATCGAATGCGCAGCGCCGCTGCCGTTGCCGTTGCCGGCCAATCGGCTCAGTGCTT
>Ga0210410_10000573_pt1 | contig 39653 bp, 41 predicted proteins | sample IncBWC4MmetaG_FD_161058 | JGI IMG/M metagenome (GOLD analysis project Ga0210410, IMG submission 161058) | Forest soil microbial communities from Barre Woods Harvard Forest LTER site, Petersham, Massachusetts, United States - Inc-BW-C-4-M | ecosystem: Environmental > Terrestrial > Soil >...
CAATGGCGAACGCTGCGTAGCGCAACAGGTCGATGCTTAAGTTTTCGAACCATTGTCGGGCGAATGCAATCAGATCGGCGAATTCCATGTGCACCTCCATTGTTCAGAGGCTTGATTACGCCACACGCAAGCTCGCTTCATCTCGCCGGCTTCCGAAATTCTTAGAACGATTTCGAATTCAGCGAGGAATTTCCAAATTCGGTGAGCCCACAAGGGCTTTTCGCCGCCACTCGGTCGGTGTCAGGCCGGTGGCACCCTTGAAGGCCCGGTTGAAGGGGCCGAGGGATGCGAATCCGGTCTCATAGGCTATCGTCGAAACCGACTTGCGAGCATGAGTAGGATCGGACAAAACACGCTGAGCGGCGGCGATGCGCCGCTCATTCAAGAACGCTGCGAAGTTCCGGTAGCCGAGACCTTCGTTGATCAGTTTGCGCAAACGATGCTCGGGTGCATTAACAATGCCGGCAAGCTCTCTGATTCCGAGCGCCTCGCGCCGCCACACTTCATCGCGCTCAAACACCTCCATCAGTCGCGCCAAGAGGGCCTGATCTTGGGCGGGGACGGAGGTTTTCTGTTGCGGCGCGTCGGTGCGTGCCGTTCCAAACAACGCCGGATCGGCATGAAGGAAAGCGGCAACGCTCGCCAAGCTCAGCGTCAGAAGTAAAGCGGCCGCTAGAGGAGACAATCCCGCCGCAGAGTGCCCCAGAACTTCCGCAGACTCGACGCCGGCGAGCACCAGTGTATATAGAGCGCCCGCGGCAAGTATGGGGCCCCGCAGACGCCGGCGAGGCTCGACCAGATCGCCACGCCATTCGGCCGCGATCATGACCAGCACATGTATCATCAGCCCGGCGCCCACGACATTGTGAGCCAGCCAAAGGGCGCGCTTGACCGGCGGCGGGCTGATAAGCGCGAAAACACCGATGGCCAGGAGCGCTCCCGCTGGAAGAAATCGCGCTATCTGTGAACGGTTGCGATCACCAAACAATTCCGTCGCAAAGGCCCAAAAGAATCCGGCGCCCGAAACCGACAGCACCCAGACCAAAGGCCACGCCCATCCAGTTGCCGCTTCAACGGGCGGAAATTGCATCACGGTGTGAGCGGCTGCAGCAAGACAGAACAAAACGCCCGTCACGCGTGCAGAGGAGGCACCCCCGCGGCCTACCGCAATCGCAAGCCCGAGGAAACCGCCCACCGCGGCACCGCGCACAAGCACTTCGAGGATTTCTCCATTAGTCATATGAACGGAAATTCCGAACGATCATAACGCTTTCCTAAGTGCAGAGCCGTCATCGTCTAAGTACTGACACTAGGCGTGCTCCCCAATACAGCCCTACGGGGTAATTATTAAATACTCGCACATACTTGAGGCAAATACGCCACGACCACCTATGCTAGCCCGCCCGCGAGCGGAAAACGCATATCAGTGACCTTCCGAAATAAGGGCTAAGCCACTCGCCGCCTTTCTTTCAGGTTGTCGATTGCCGGAGTTACCAGGTTGTGCTGCTCGTCGTGCGCTTTACGAGCGCGTCTCCAGAGCGCCGGGGATAAGCCCGTGGCTTGTCGAAAGACCCTGCACAAATGCGCCTGATCAGCGAATCCGCATTGCAGGGCGATAGTGGCCAAGGGCGCCTCGGTTTGAACCATGTAGTCAACGGCGAACTCTAGACGGCGGCGGATCACGAAAGCGTGGGGTGGCTCCCCGAATGTGCGCTTAAAGGCGCGGATGAAGTGTGCTTCGCTTTGCCGAACAAGTGTCGCAAGCTCTGCGACGAATAGACGATCCGTGATATGAGCATCTATGTATTCACGCACCCTGCGCGCCTGCCATGCCAGCAAGCATCCTCTTGCAACTGCAACCGATCGCGCCGATTGCACAGCAGTCTGCTTTTGCAAAAACTGGGTCGCTTCAAGTAACGTGCACTGCGCAGCCGGGTTTTTGTCGCCGAGCTGGCGAATCGCTGCATCCAGCAGGGTAATGACGTGGTGCATCCAGTGGTGAGATCGCTCCGTACCTGCAGTTGCGTCCGTCAGCGCCCCTACAAGCTGAGTTTCCATTCCTATCGAACTGTCCATGTGTCACCTTGAGCGTTCGGAGGTGACAGCACGATAAGAACCGGGCGTGAGGAGAACAATCGGTCGGCGGTACATGCAGTGTTTCACGCCTGGTAACTGTGTGAAAGGCGAGAAACCCAAAACCTGAGTTCCACGATCAGCGGCACCAAACTTGACGACTTCTGATCCCCCGAACTACCCCGAACGGGTCGGCAAGCGGCAGAAAAGCGTTGCTTCGCCTATTTCCCAGGTTCCCTATGAGGAGGGCGATGCGCGTAGCGCGGACACGTTTTGTGGTGCTTGAGTGGTCGGTCGCCGTCTCAGGCTTGATTTACTCAGGCGAAACACTGTGTGCATCGCCGGTGAAGCGTTCATAGGGCGCCGCGACTCTTACCCTGGCATACGGTTACAACCATCGCGCCGCTACGGCATTCGCGTACGTACGGACGGCGCGCTGGGCCACACTCGGCGGTGAGGTTGGTCAATGTGGTGTTCGACTTCATGCAATCGACGGGCGGGCGTTGACAGAAGATAGCGATTCCCCAGCCACGCCACAGCGCTCGCAACGGCCGCACTGTAGTCGATGTTGGCGACGTTGACGGAAATGGGTCTGAATCGCATGGGGTCTCCTTGAGATGCACTGCAATCGGAGTCAAAGCCCTACCCATTCGGCCTGTGGATTCAGCGGCGATGCTTCCGTCATTGCTCCAACGGTTGTGTGAGTATGGCTTTCGAAGCGTTCAAATGAGATGTGCCTCCCGTGATCGGTAGAAATCTGAGGACGCTGGCAAACACCCAATGCATACAGACCACGCATTACGCTCAAGATGCCAAGCATCAATAGGAAGCCATCAAAGAAAACTGCAACGAAAACGTAAAGAATCATTGATTCAAGCCCAGATGTACTAATTTTCTACAGAACGGGTTCAATGAAGAATTTAAACTCCTGCTCGAAGCTGCGACGTCGCGGATAGCGCGGGCCGCCTTAGTCCCATTTCGAAAGGCGACTCCAGTCTATTAAGACAGCGGCGGATGCGAATAGAACAATCCTGATGAGGATTGGCTAGAGCTGCCATAAATGGTCAGCCGTCAACGTAACGAAGGACCGTCCGACCATATATTGGCGTGCCATGGTGCGGAGGTACTCAGTACTTCACAGCAGGATTGAACAAGCCGCGCTATCAATCTGCAATAGCGTTCGACGAGCGTGTAATAGAGTCCCCCCGCAGGCAGCGGCGAAGACTGGACGGTGCACGGAATTGATGAAGCGACATCCCCGTCTATATTTTCAGCGCGCTAGGAATTTGACCAAAGCACAGCACGCCAAATGAAAAACAATGTCTCAAACCGCCGAGGCGAACTGGCGCGCCGGCGTTCAGCCCCTGTAATCACGCCGACCGATCTTGGTGCGGAGGCTTCGAAGGGCATTGCTGGGAGCATGAACGCAGTTTTGGCGGATGTATTTGCGCTCTACATGAAAAGGAAGAATTTCCATTGGCATATGAGCGGCCCACATTTTCGCGATTACCATCTTCTGCTAGACGAACAAGCGGATCAGTTGTATGCGATGACCGATTCGATAGCTGAGCGTATTCGCAAGACCGGCGGTTCGACGCTGCGCTCCATTGGGCATATAGCGCGCGTCCAGCGTGTGATTGATAACGACGCCGACTACGTCGAACCGCTCGACATGCTCGCCGAGCTGCGCGAGGACAACCAAACCTTAGCGGCGCGCCTGCGGGAGGTGCATGAGGTGGTCGACGAGCTCCGCGATATCGCAACCGCCAGCCTGATCGAGACCTGGATCGATGAGACCGAGCGCCGCACCTGGTTCTTGTTCGAATCCAGCCGGCGCGGAGACTAGCGGCCAAGTTGTCTAACCCTGATCTTAGTTGGTCACTCAGCTATCCAAGGCTCGCAAGAACCCGCTACTGACAGCCACAGCAACCATGAGCGCTGCGACAAAGAGGAACGCGACCGATAGGTTGCTGTGATGAGCGATGAAGCCTATGCCAGCGGGACCCGTGAGAATGCCTGCGTATCCCAATGTGGTAATCGCGGGCACCGCCACTGCTTGCGGCATGGTCCTTTGCCGGCCCACAGCAGTGAACAGCACCGGCACGATGTTGGAGCAACCAACGCCGACGAGCGCGTATCCAAGCAATGCGACCGCGCGAATTGAGACCAAGGTTGCTAACGCGATGCCCCCAGCAGCGAGCAGTCCGCCAATGGCGACCACGGGCCGTCTGCCCATCTTGGCGACGACTCTATCGCCAATTAGTCGGCCCGCTGTCATTGCCATCGAGAAGCTCGCGAATGCAAATCCTGCTTGGGCTGGGCCCGTACCGCGCTGTTCGGTAGTCAAGACCGCACTCCAGTCCAACATTGAACCTTCCACCAGGAATACGATGAAGCACAGCACGCCGAGGAAGAGAACCACGCCACGCGGAATTGCAAACGCCGGGCCTTCAGCCGGGTTGCCATAGGGCAACAGGCCGGGGTAGGCAACCAACACCGCCAGAACCATGACTGCAAGTGCGGCCAGCGTGCTGTCTAGCGGCGCAGCCCCAAGCATCAGCAGGATGCTAATGCTTGCAGCTCCAAAGATGCCGCCCAGACTGTAGAAGGCGTGGAAGCCTGACATCATAGGCGTTGCACCGGCACGCTCCACGATCACCGCCTGAACGTTCATTACGCAATCCGCCGAACCCAAAGCAGCACCGAAAACGAAGAGAACAACGGCCAGCAATGGCGCGGATGACACAGTCGCCAGCAGCGGTAATGCGGCGCATGCAACCAGACATGACGCAGTGAGTACAACTCGACATCCATACCGGGTACTCAGCGCGCCGGCTGTCGGCATCGCGAGTATCGACCCCACACCCAAGCAGAGAAGCACTAGCCCGAGGGTTCCATCATTCAATTCGGTGTTGGCTTTGGCGAAAGGAACCAAACAGGCCCACGCCGCCGCGACGAAACCAACCACGAGAAACACTAATCTTGTTCCCTGCCGCTCGGTTTTTCCCACAGTAGCCTATTCAATTGTTGGACTAAACCTAGTCTAGTCGCTCGGGAGTCGCGCAGCCGATCATTTCTTCAGATCGGTATGTTGCGCTGTCTTCAGTCGGCGTGGCGGCAGCTGTGGAGACATCCCTGTGTCATAAGTAAGCTCATTTTGAACCCGAGAACACGCCCAGATTGAAAGCCTTTGACATCGCTTTATAGCCGGCGTCCGACGGATGCAAATGATCGCCTGAATCGTAAGCTGCTGAAAGGTTATTCGGCTCCGCGGGATCACGCAGCGCGCGATCAAAATCCACTACCGCGTCGAACTCACCACCGGATCGAATCCATTCGTTGACAGCCTGCCGAGTTTGCTCGCCCGCCTCGGAGTAATACATCGCGCGCTTATATGGCAGCAAAGTGCCACCGATCACTTTGATGTCATGTTGATGTGCGCGGCCAATGATCTGTCGATAGGCTGCGATGAGTGCCTTGGCTTCAACGGGCGGCGCGGAGTTCAGATTATCGGGAAGGTTCGGGAAACCAATGTCGTTGATACCTTCCAACAAGACGAGGTGAGTAACGTTGGGCAGCGACAACACGTCTCGATCGAAGCGAGCAAGCGCGCTTAGTCCTATAATATCGCTCAAGAGGCGGTTACCGCCTATCCCTTCGTTTGCGACAGCGAAATGAACCTGTCCGCGCTCGCGCATCAGTCGCCGCGCCAAATGGCCTGGCCAGCCTCGAACGTCTTGCGTATCAGTAATGCCGCCATCCGTGATGGAGTCGCCGTACGCGACTATGGTTTTCGCATCAGGCGTGCTTGCCACCAGAATTGCGCTGACCAGGGTACGCGCGTTCGTCGGAACAGCCCCCTCAAGAGTTGGTACTTGCGTCGCGTCGCGCGCATCGAGGATCACTTCCTGGAGCCCTCGTTGACCCAGCGGGCATTCTGTAGGGTTCGGCAGAAAGATGCTCACGATCACGGCATCTGCAGAATTGGTGGACAAATCGACCGGATCGCTCACTGCGGGCGTGCCGCCGGGAAGCGTCAGGCTCGACTGGCCACCAAATGTCACCTTCCGAATGGTTGCTGCGCGCACGGCGACACCGGCACCCGGAATCCCCACGGTTACGGCGCCGACCGTCAGCGGTTCCTTGTTTGCTTCATTCGTGAGACGCAATATCAGCCGAGTGCCGCCCTGGCTAAGAGGCAATCGATACCGCACGGTGCCGCTAAGGATCGGAGATGGCGGAATTTTGTCTGGCGGAACGCCCGGGATGACGATTTTCCCTTCGAGCGGGCTGCTGCCCCAACTCGCGACCCATGTCGTGTCGGCCGCCTGGCTGCTGGCCACGGCGAAAATGGCACATAGCCATGCTGATACCTGTCTCTTTTCCAGCCTCATATTTAGTCCTATATCGATCCCTTTATGCTTTCGCGGCGCGAGGCGCGGATTACCGGAAGCGAGAATAGCGGTTGGTTGCCGCCAAGAGAATCCCGATTTCCAAACACGAGGTAGCGGCCAGACCGAATGCTGATGGCAGCCATCGGCGAACGGCCGGGTCGTCGCCCGAGTACAGGGCCGATCGGATCCTTCGCTCATGGGCAACGCAAGTCGATGGGCTGATATATTTCAGCGGTCGTGGAGTCGATCGGGATACCCGAGCTGCGCCGACGAGTGGCCTCGGATCAATTGGGCACTTTCGGGGTCAGCAGCTTGCGCGCGGTCTCGTAGAGAATCCTGTCCTTTTCGCTACGGTCGAGATCGAGACTCTCGAGTGCGTCGACGGTCTGGCGCAGCGTGAATTGCGGATAGTCCGACCCCAGCATAATATGATCGACCCCGATGTTGCGAATCGTCCATACAAACTCTGATTTGATTGGCGAACCCGCAACCAGGGTGACGGTCGCCGATATATCGAAATAAATGTTATCTTTGTAGAAGTCTTTTGCTGTTCGCGCGAACAGAATTGTGTTCCAGAAGCGAAAGTTGGTCGCGCCCATGTGTGCGAAGACGAATTTCGTTCCTGGTGTGTTCACGGCGAGATTGAAAAGGTCCTGGCTGTCGCCAGGGACGATGTTGGCGTTGTCGAACAGTACGATCATGCCGAGCTGCCCGGCCAGTTGGCACACGGCGGCTACCCGCGGATCGGTAATCGCGAATTTCTGCGTATGCGGATGGAGCTTGATCATCGTGACTCCCAGCCCGGCGATGCGTCGCACTTCGTCGAGCGCCGCCTGATCATCGTAGGGGTGGACCGATGCGATCGGGAACATCTCGGGATATTTTGTGGCCAGTGCGAGCAATTCATCGTTCTTGCGCCGAGTCTGCTCCATGTTGCCGCGTTCCGCGATCAGAATACCCGCGAAGCGGGTCGCGGTCTGCTGGGTCTCCTTCAGCTGTGCTTCGTATGCGCGCACCGATGTCTCGCCGTTCCAAATGTGGACGTGCGTATCGAACACTCGCTGCGCGCTCGCCATCGTCGGAACAGCGAGAAGTAGGGAAGCAAGTAAGGTAGCCTTCATGAAATCTCTCCTGTTTTGCTGCCGCTTGAGGGAGGCAGAGACCGCTTTGCTGCTTGTTCGCTCGGTACTGGTGCCAGAGACCCGACAATGTGCTCGTCAATCTGCGACACGCGGATGCAGCTCGAATCAGGCGACTCGCCGTCATGCCGTATTCTCTAAATTCTCGGCTTATAGCATGGGACTAGCGACGGATATAGGTCCTATTCCGGCCGCATGGGTAACGAATTGTTGTTGGTACTCAAGGTAACAAATCAGTGAGCGGAGTTGCGATCGTGACAGGTGGAGGCAGCGGCGTCGGCCGCGCCGCTGCCTTAGGCCTGGCGCGCGCCGGGTGGCAGGTTGTCATTGCGGGCCGCAGGCAATCCGCGCTGGCGGCAGTTTGCGCGGAACGGCCAGAGGGCATTTTCGCAATTGCAGCCGATGTCAGTGATGAGCATTCGGTATGCAATTTATTCGATCAGAGCGTGGCTCGATTGGGGCGAATCGACTTGCTGTTCAACAACGCCGGCACGGCGGCGGCGCCTGCCGCCGTACCCGACACCAGCCTGGCTGACTGGAGTTCCGTGATCGCGGTCAACGTGACCGGCGCGTTTCTATGTGCCCGCGAGGCGTTTCGACGCATGGCCGCACAATCGCCCAGAGGCGGAAGGATCATCAATAACGGTTCGCTATCGGCGCAGGTTCCGCGGCCAAATTTCGCGCCGTACACGGTTTCCAAGCACGCGATCACGGGACTTACCCGCGCGCTCTCCCTCGAGGGGCGCGCGCATGATATCGCCTGCGGGCAGATTGACATCGGTAATGCGGCTACCAGCATGACGGGGGGCATTGCGGCGGGTGCGCTGCAAGCCGACGGTAGAAGGGCGCAAGAGCCGACGATAGACGTCGATCACGTCGCTGCAACGGTGGTGCACATGGCCGGTTTGCCACTGGACGCAAACATTCAATTCCTGACAGTGATGGCGACGAAGATGCCCTTTATCGGACGCGGCTAAATTACAGATCGCTAGCCGTTAGATATCGTACGCACTGGTCTGCAACACATAGGCCACGATTTCTTCCGCGGCTTGATCCGCGGAAGTGTGCTCGGTATTGACGCGGATTTCGGGATGCTCCGGCTCCTCGTACGGCGAGTCGATCCCGGTGAAGTGCTTCAACTCGCCGGCGCGGGCTTTTCTGTAGAGGCCTTTCACATCCCGTTGTTCGGCGACCGCGAGCGAAGTCTCAACGTAAATCTCAATGAATTCGCCCGGCGGCGACATGCCGCGGACCATGCGCCGCTCGGCGCGGAACGGCGATATGAACGCCGCCAGCACGATCAGACCCGCGTCGGTCATTAGGCGCGCAACTTCGCCGATCCGGCGAATATTCTCGACCCGATCCGCGTCGGTGAAACCCAAGTCCTTGTTCAGGCCGTGGCGGACATTGTCGCCATCAAGCAAGAAGCTATGCTTGCCGAGCGCATAGAGTTTTTTCTGCACGAGATTGGCGATGCTCGATTTTCCCGCGCCGCTCAAGCCCGTGAACCACAGCAGCCGCGGTTGCTGGTCCTTCAAGCGCGCATGCGCCTCGCGATCGATGTCGAGGGCCTGCCAATGCACGTTGCTCGAGCGGCGCAGCGCGAAATGCAGCATGCCGGCGGCAACCGTCGCGTTGCTGATCTTGTCGATCAGTATGAACCCTCCTAGTTCACGGCTTTTCTCGTAGGATTCAAATATCAAGGGTTTGTCGGTGGACAGATTCGCGATGCCGATGGCGTTCAGACTCAGCGTTTTTGCGGCCAGATGCTCCAAGGTATTGACGTTGACTTGGTATTTCGGTCCGTAAATTGTCGCGGTGACGAGCTGCGTGCCGAGCTTGAGCCAGTACGGGCGGCCGGGCAGTAGTGGCTCATCAGCCATCCAAACTATCGCAGCCTCGAACTGATCCGCAATCTCGGGCGGATCTTCAGCGGCCGCGAGCAGGTCTCCGCGACTGCAATCCACTTCGTCGGCGAGGGTGATGGTTACCGATTGCCCGGCCACGGCTAGCGCAAGATCGGCGCCCAGCGTGACTATTCGCGAAACCGTCGATGTCCGGCCCGAAGGCAGCACCCGTATGGCATCGCCGGGCCGAATCCGTCCATCGGTGATCAATCCGGCAAAGCCGCGAAAATCGAGATTGGGACGATTGACCCACTGCACCGGCATGCGGAACGGCCGCAGTTGTGAGGCTGTGCTATCGATCTCGACGCTCTCCAGATGCGCCATCAGCGAGGGGCCTCGATACCAGGGAGTATTGCTCGACGCGGCGGTAATGTTGTCGCCGAACAGGCTCGAAATTGGAATCGGCACAGCGCTGCGGATGCCGATGCTATCCGCAAATTCGCGATAGTCGGCGACGATTGCGTCAAATTTGACCCGGTCGTAGTCGACCAGATCCATTTTATTGACTGCCAGAACAAAGCTCTTGATGCCGATCAGATGCGCGAGATAACTGTGGCGGCGCGTTTGCGTCAACACGCCCTTGCGTGCATCGATCAGGATGATTGCCAGGTCCGCCGTTGACGCGCCCGTGACCATGTTGCGCGTGTATTGCTCATGGCCCGGCGTGTCGGCGACGATGAATTGGCGCCGCTCGGTGGCAAAGAACCGATACGCAACGTCGATTGTAATTCCCTGTTCACGCTCGGCGGCGAGGCCATCCACCAACAAGGCGAAGTCGATATTTTGACCTTGCGTGCCGATGCGCCTGCTGTCCGCTTCGAGGGCGGCCAGCTGGTCCTCGAAAATCATTTTGCTGTCGTACAGAAGCCGGCCGATCAGGGTTGATTTGCCGTCATCGACAGAACCGCAGGTAATGAAACGAAGCAGCGATTTATGCAGCTGTCGGTTCAAATAGGCGTCGATTTGCTCTTGCGCTTGGGCAGCGGCCATCAGAAATATCCAGCCTGCTTTTTCTGTTCCATGGATGCGGCTTGATCGTGATCGATCGCGCGACCCTGCCGTTCCGAGGTCGTGGTCAACAGCATCTCCTCAATGATCTGAGGCAAGCTCGCCGCGCTGCTCTCGACCGCTCCGGTCAGCGGATAACAGCCGAGTGTGCGAAACCGGATCGAGCGCATCATGGGCACCTCGCCGGAACGCAACCGGAAGCGATCATCGTCGACCATCAACAGCATGCCATCGCGCAGCACAGTGGGACGGGATGCCGCAAAATACAGCGGTACGATCGGGATTTTTTCGCGATGAATGTATTGCCAGATGTCAAGCTCGGTCCAATTGGAGAGCGGAAAGACACGGATGCTCTCGCCCTTGGCCTTGCGAGAATTGTAGATATGCCAGAGTTCCGGACGCTGATTCTTCGGATCCCAGCGCTGATTGGCCGAACGAAATGAAAATATGCGCTCCTTGGCGCGCGACACCTCCTCATCGCGCCGTGCACCGCCGAAGGCAGCATCGAATCTGTACTGGGCAAGCGCTTGTTTCAGCCCCTCGGTCTTCCACAAGTCGGTATGCAGAGCGCCGTGATCGAACGGATTGATGCCGCGTGCCAGGGCTGCGGGATTATGGTGCACTATCAGCCGCATACCGCTGACGCGCGCGATTTGGTCGCGCATTTCGTACATCGCGCGGAATTTCCAGGTGGTATCGACGTGAAGCAGCGGAAAGGGTGGGACACTCGGGTAGAAGGCCTTACGGGCGAGATGCAGCATCACGGAGCTGTCCTTGCCCATGGAATAGAGCATAACCGGATTTGCGCTCTCGGCGACGACTTCACGCATGATGTGCATGCTCTCGGATTCGAGGCGCTGCAGATGTGTGATGGCGGCGATCTTGTCCTGCATCGCGTCCATGTTCGCGGCTGCGCGTACAGCCGTCAAGCCGAACCTCTTTTTTCCGTGAGCCATGGCAAGGTGCAGATGCAACTAAATAGTTGCATATCATGTCCGCCGCGTTTAATATGCAGCCAGGAGGTTGCATATGGCCGCAACTACTGATTGCATTGAAAGAAAGATCGTGCTCAAGGCGCCTCGCTCGCGAGTTTGGCGGGCGATTTCCGATCCGCAAGAATTCGGCGCGTGGTTCGGTGTGTCTTTGCAGGGGAAATCCATGGTTGCTGGCCAGCAGCTGCGGGGGCATGTGACCCATCCCGGGTACGAACATGTGGCGTTCGAGGCCTGGATCGAACGAGTCGAACCGGAACGATTGTTGTCTTGGCGATGGCATCCCTATGCGGTCGAGCCTGCCGTCGATTATTCGTCGGAGCCTACGACGTTGGTGGTATTCGAGCTGCAGGATGTCGACGGGGGCACCTCGCTGAGCGTCGTCGAATCCGGTTTTGACAAAGTGCCGCCGGCTCGCCGTGTCACTGCATTTCGCATGAACAGCGGCGGGTGGGATCAGCAGATGCTGAACATCGAGAAACATGTCGCAGCGCCTTAGACGGTCTGCCAAAACCGCGGCACTGCAAAATTGCGCGCCGGTTTTTGCGGCGTTGGGCGACGAGACCCGGTTGCGGCTCATCGCGGCCCTGTGCGTGGGAGGCGCGATGTCGATCACGCAGCTCACTGCTGGCACGGACTTGACAAGGCAGGCAGTCACTAAGCACCTGGCGGTGCTTGGGGAGGCGGGTCTTGCGCGTCATCTGAAGGTGGGTCGGGAGCGGCTTTGGGAATTCGAACCCGGTCAACTGGAGGAAGCGCGACGCTCTTTGGAAGTTATTGCCGCGGAGTGGGATCACGCTTTGGAAAAACTGCGGCTTGCCGTCGAAAGGTGAGTGCAAAGGGCGAAAACCACGCAATCTTGAGCGGTAGCAAGGTTTCGGGCCGGGGATCCAATAGCCGCTTCAATTGCTTGTAAAGTCCTATATAATCCGCGCGCACTTCCGATTCGGTTTGCACGTACCCGAGCATCGGCCTGATAGATTACGATTGGCGCTGTAATTCGTTGATTTATAAAGCGCCCGTAGCTCAACCGGATAGAGCACCGGCCTTCTAAGCCGGCGGTTGCAGGTTCGATTCCTGCCGGGCGCGCCACCTGTCGAGAGTCAAAACGATGGTGGACGTAGCTCAGTTGGTAGAGCCCCGGATTGTGATTCCGGCCGTCGCGGGTTCGAGCCCCGTCGTCCACCCCACTTTCGGTGTGTGGTTTGTTGAATGGTTTATAGGGCCGTTAGCTCAGCTGGTAGAGCAGTTGACTCTTAATCAATTGGTCGTAGGTTCGATCCCTACACGGCCCACCATCTCACTGAAAAATAACAAGTTTTTTGACGTCACTCGCAAGAATCTCAAAAGTCTCCCCCATAGATTGGAATTTCCCCCATTCGATTAGCAAGAACTCTTCGTTCTAACTTTTTTCGAGCGTAAAACAGTGGCGGATCGCGAGACGTCGTCCCCCATTCCCGCGTCAGCAAACAATCGGGCGTCATGTGAAATGCGCGCGACTTGCGAGCGTCGTCGCTTCTAATTGCGCGCGTGTAGTGCCAGGTCAGTGGACGGGTTTAACGAGTTCTGGCTTGCGCCGATAGTGGCGCTTCGTGATCTCTTTGTTTGCGTGACCGAGCAAGTCGGTGGCCCTCTCAATGCTAGCCACGTCGCTGCCGACTTTGCCGCGAAGATCATGCTCGGTGAACCGTTCTCTGACGTCCGTGTCTTTAAGCAGCCGCGTCATGAAACGCTGCCACATCGAATCCCACCCCGATGCTTGACCGCTATCTTCGTTGTAATAGCCTTCGCCCTCGCGTGTGCAAAAGAGCCAGGGAGAGATATCAATTGGCCGAGCAGCCTTGGCTTGTTCTACGGCCAATTTGAGCGCCGGCGTCCACTCAAATATTCGGGCTGTGCGTTTTGTATTTATTGTCTTATGTGGGCGCACCATAATTCCTGCCTCGGTGAGATCACTCATTCGCAGGCGGAGCATATCTCCGCGACGAATGCCGATTAGAAGCTTGAGCCGTATGTAAGCCTGGATCATCAGCACGGAACCGGAATTTCGTTTGGGCTTTAGCTCGAGAGCTTGAGCAATCTCCCAGTCCTCTACATATCTATCTCGAGCTTCAAGTCCTCGTAGACGCACTTCGCCTTTGAATGGGTGTCGATCGAGAATCCCCCATTCAACCGCCTTGGTAAAGACGTGCTTGAAGACGCGAATCTCATACAGCCCTGTAGCTCTACCCTCCTCGCCGCTCCTGGTTATCCGGGTATCGACATATTTGTAGATATGCCGCGGAAGTACATCTCGGGGTCGCATGGCGCCGAAGACCTTACGCAGATTGATCAATGCTTGCATGTCACCGCGCCGAGTCGCGGCGGCCTTCTTCGGAATGACATCCAGTTTGTAGCGAGTGAGTAGGGCGTCTACCGTTGCATCGTGCTCGATGCGATAGACGCGCTTTGCCCATTCGGCAGTAGCTTCGCTGAGTGACCGCCCTAGATGAAATTCCTTCTTACCGTCCCAAAGGTGCTCCTGGCCTTTGGGCACGCGGTAGTAGTAGGCGTCGTAGCGAAAGCGCCAGCTCTTCGGATAACCGCGATTTCGAATATTCCTTGCGCGGGGCATGAAGCTCACTCCATTTCTGCAACGCCGATATTATCGCAATGATTGCCGTAGGAGGGGACGCGGAATTTAACTGACTTTGCAGCGATTCCCGCTCACCAATGTGCTCGCGCAAGGCAAGCTGGGGCACTACCTATATGCTAATCCGCGTGCCGTACTAGGACTAGGTTGGTCCTTTGACCTTCGGCCTCTGATTCTCGATGGTCCGCAACGTCTCAGCCATGCTGGTCAGAAGCTCGTTACTGTTAAACGCACTTGCAAGATCGGAGACGACCAGCAAATCCTTCGGCAATAGGTCGTCGAGCTGAGCGAGCAATTGATCGATCGTCTCCTTCAGCGATAGGTATCCGTCCTTTGCGGTTTGCTCGAAATCCTCGAACGAGGCATACCCGCTGACGGCGTGCCGCGACACTTCCTTCCGTAAGGCCTCCAGGTTGGAATCCTGCGTTGGCGCCACGAAGGTCGGCGAGAGTACCGCATGGAAACCGTTCCAGTTGTCCCGAGTCAACCGCGGTAGTTCGCGATCGAAGCTTTCTATTTTTGTCTGTAAGGGGTCGTTCTGAGCAAGGGCGGCAGGAAATCCGCGCAAATGCTGGCCGACAACAAATTTCTGTATGGCGAATTGCATTACCATCAACGAGAGCGATTTGTTTTGCACAGTGTTGAACGCGGGGCGTCGTTCCTCGACAATTGCGGATACGATACGTTGAGCTGCTTGCATCGTGAGCTTGGAGAGCTCCGCCGCCGGCATGGTCACCAACTTGGCAACTTCTTTGAATTCTTCTCGCGATAGCCGCGCGAGGAACGCCGGATTCATGCCTAGAACGTACCCCTGACCTAAGAAGATGCGCTGCTCTATCGGGAAGGCACTCATTCGATCCAAAAGTCGACGGATGTTCTTTTCATCGACCTGTCTCCAGTGGGCACCGGCAAAAGCGGCTGTAACGACTTGCGCAACATCCTCTAAGGAGGCAAAGATCCCCCCTCGAAAAAACCGCGAATAGATTGGAGCTTGTCCACGGATGCGCATTGAAATGTCGACGCCGATTACCTTGCGGATCTGTACGACCGGAGGAAACTTGTCGACCACGGTCGTTCGAATATGGTCCCACTCGAGATGCGCGAATTTAGCGTAAGTTTCTTTAATTTCCCGGAAGGCCTCCTGAAGCCTTGTCTCCGTCCAGCCGTTCGGCCATGTGTCGACCAGGTGGGACGCAGGCTCGGTGATTCCGGACGGCGCCCATATCTCCACAGTGATTGGTTTGCCACCGTCATTGAGTGAGGGGAGGACCATCTCGTCTATGTATGCGTGAAGCGCCAACTTCAGGAGCTCGTACACCAAGCCGGGCTCCGTTAGCCGGTCTTGCAGATTCTTGCATTGGACGATGTGACTTAAGCGACCGCCCTTGGAAATCAACACATCCCGGCCTCGGTCGCCAGACGCCTTGAGTAAGGTGACCGATGCGCCCGAATTCTCGGCGGCAGTTAGAAGGTAAATGAGAAGCTCGAATCTCGACCCACCGAGGTTGTTGAACGGGAGCAATTCAGCGTTGTAATCGGTCGGCGTCGCAGCATCAGTGTCCTTAAGTTCGCGTTCGATCTCCGCCGCATTCATGGTCGCGGAATTACTATCTGCTGTCTCCGCCATCGGCATTTGCTCCGTGTGAATCAGCTGCATTGGAACCCGGATGAGGCGTTATTCGCAAATCTTTGGGGGTCGGCACCGATGTCAACCGAAAGCTAAGTCAAACGGTAAGGTGGTTTCATGAAAAAGTGGACGGTGAGCGGCGGACCTAGCGATCCGAATTCGAATCGGACCGTAACTAGGGTTGGGAACTGGGTCTGCCTGATCACCCAATCCGAGAAGTCGGGAGCGATGTCGACTACCCACACTGGCACGTTATCAACGGTGGGTTCCAATGTCGTGACGTAATAGGAATAGTGCGCATCACGAGCAGACAGTAATCCAACGACCCAGACTTGGTTAAAGTCGTGTTTCGGCAGCATCCGTGCCGCCTTGTTGGGGTGCCATTGCGTGTTGTCACCGAGCTCGTTGAATACAACCAACGTCTTGCCCCGAGCGTATTGCGCGCCACCTTTGTCCTGTTTTTTCTGCACTTGATCGCAGATTCGCTCCTCGGTACTTAGTGTGTCGCCCGGCGCTGCGGGAGGCACAATAATGTGCTCCATGGGCCAGTCCTCTTGCAGGCGGGCGTTATAAACGATTCCGTCGACGTCGTGGTCACTGGTGAACGTGAAGTCGTCCGTACCGCTTGTCGCGTTAGCGACGACGGCGATGAGCCAGTTCCCGATGAGCTCACGCGGTCGAGCGTTATCGAAGCGCCCGATCTGCTTGCCTCGCAAGATTTGTGTGCCATCAAGAATAAATGGCTTCAACTGCTCCAGGGCGATCTTCAAATTCTTGAATCTGCGGACGTTCTTTCTCAATAGGTTACCTGATGGCGCCGGGGATTCCCTCGCATCAATATCGTGCGACTATTTACGCGATTTGCGCCCTGAGAACTTCAGAATGCCGTCCAATTCGGGCAATAGCTCATCCTCATCCCGCTTCGCTTCCAGCCTTCGCGCATCATTTACCTGCGTTTCCTCCGCACACAGTAGGGCGAGCCCCTGTGAGTACTGAGAGGATAGGACTGCCGTCTCGGTGAACTCCTCGATTCCAGTGCAGTCGCCGTTGATCCAGATGTAGGAAGGCACAATGTCGGCGGTGCCGGGAGTAACATCATCGGCGCCAGTCATTAACCGACCGAGAACGCTCTTGGCCGGTACTTCGGAACCGGACTTCAAGAAAAACCCTGCTTCGCGCAAACTAGGTGAACAGGAAACGTATCGCACGCGTTTGTCGTCAGCCAGAATCCATGCGCAAGAGTTCTCGTTGTAGGCTGCAAAGCGCGAGCCAGTCGCGGCAAGCGAGGCGCAATACAGTTCCGCAAGCGCTTCGAGCGACCGAAAGGTGCACGACCGCTTTCGCACATCGGTGAGGAAGAACTGTCGCGGAAGTAGGCACTCGCTGGCGAAGACATCGCACAGGATTTCCTCTTGAGGCCGGCGGTTGTAACGCATGAGTTCATCGACGGAGATGGACTGTCCGTGTTTGGACGGGAGTCCAAGCCGAATATGAGCTAACTCGTGCAGCACGGTGAAGCGTTGTCGCTCCGGCGAGTGGCGTCCGTTTACAACGATGATATGTCGATCATTGAATAGGAAGGTCTGACCGGCCTCGGTATCCTTCAGATTAACTTGTACGCGCAGTTCAGCCTTGACCGCCGCTAAGTATTTAGTGATATCGACGGGCACTTCTGCCACGCCCGCTTCCTTTTGGAAGTCCCAAGCACGAGTAATTGCGGCGGCTTCACCCTCGAGCATGGCCCATGAGGTCTTCGATTTGGTTGAGTTTCTCCACCCAATCGGCTTTGGAATTCGGTCGCGTACCACGAAAACTCATGGTAGCCGCCACTTTCACAAGCTCGAATCTCTCGGGTGCCTCGAGTGCCAGTTCAAAGAGCTGGGGGTCCATGTCAGCCACGGTTGTTAGGACTTCAAGTACGCGACGTCGGTGCGTCGTGAGTTTCAGCCCCCGTGCGAGCTTGTCTAATACGTCAGGGGAAGGAGCCGTCTTGTCCCCAGCTTCCAGACGGTGGATATAGGCGTGGTCGACCCCACTCAGGGTCGAAAGCTCTCGCAGCGAGAGCGTGCGTTCTTCGCGGAAATGCCGCAGTGCAAAACCAAAATTCATCTCATTGGCCGCTCAGTTGACGGGGATGTAGAGTGTTGATATGTTGTCTTTACAGACAACAGTTCAATGAATTTAGCCTAACTTAGCATTCAAAAACCTCGAATCTGCTTCTGTGGCTGTCGTCCACTAGGACCACATCCTAGCTGTGTACTCCGGCAGAGTAAAGAAGGGCCGGTTGATCTTGGTTATCGGCGGTGACGCGCGGGAATCGGCCGCGTGGGAGGTCTCAATGTCGATTCGTATCACATGCATCAACAAATCAGGCGGCTTCCATGCCGACCCGCACCATGCAATTCAAAACCTCGGCTGGGTAAACGAAGACACAAAGGCGACAGGTAAGAACACCCGCTTAGAGATTTACAATTGGATTAAAAAGGGTGGGCACGCCTATGTCCGCGACTCCCGCGCAAACGTCGCGACCGTGGACACTCGCGAACACTTCAATGGCACAAAATACGTTCAAACCCGCGCCGATGGCGTATTCACGGACAACTTGCTCGCTCTCCCGGAATGCCTCTGATCGACTACCCCAGACTCACGAAATGGCTCGAACACATGCCCCTCTCAACGTTCAACAACAAACAAATCACAGCCAATGCGGAACGCGTCTTGGAGCAACTCGCTTCGAAATTAGATATCTCCGACACGCATTACGAGGCCGCGGAGCGCAGCTATATCTCCGTAGGCAAGTGGCTCAATCGTCCGGAATCGACGATTGCGCAATACAGTCCAGCCATTTATAGCCAGGGTTCTTTTCGACTTGGAACCGTAATTCGGCCGCCTTCGGACGAAGACGCTTTTGATCTCGATATTGTCTGCGAATTGGATTGCACCAAGGAGGAAATCACACAGAAAGATTTGAAAGACGCTGTTGGATTCGAGCTTACCGCGTATGCAAAACGGCACGACTTGGACGCACCAGAAGCGGGTCAATATTGCTGGACAATTAATTATGCCGACAGCGCCCAGTTCAAAATGGACGTGCTCCCGGCAGTGCCCGATGCAGCGTATCAACGATCGTTACTAGAGGCGCGAAAGTTAGACATGACCTGGGTACAAACGGCGATCGGTCTCACCGATTCGAAGCACGCGCGGTACTCGGTCATCTGCCGAGACTGGTCTGCCAGCAATCCCCGTGGTTATTCGCAATGGTTCCGACGGCGAATGGAGCAGGCCTTCTTGGCGAAGCGTCGCAGCATGGCACTTTTAGAAGGCAAGGCAAATGTGGAGAAGATTCCTGAATACCGTGTAAAGACCCCCCTCCAAGCTGCAGTTCAGATACTTAAACGCCACCGTGATGGCACCTTCGCGGACCGTCCCGACATTCGTCCGGCGTCCATCATCGTTACCACCCTGGCGGCACACGCATACGCACAGGAAGGGACTATCTCAGGAGCGTTGTTCAGCATTCTGGCGCGGATGGATGCCTACATTGAGCAGCGAAATGGAGTCCCCTGGATTCCGAATCCAACCGATACACGTGAGAATTTTGCCAACCGCTGGGAAAAGGAGCCCCAACTCGGAGACGCCTTCAACGAGTGGCTCCAGAACGCCCGAACAGAGTTCGAGTCGGCGGCGAGCCTCTCGAGCGACGACACCATCAGCGAGCAATTGGCCAAGCACATGGGCAGAGGCCTCTTAGAACGCGCGACGGCCGGGAGTTCTCTGTTTCCTGTTCCCGTCAAAAAATCCACCGCGTTGAGCCGTATTCTGGGCGCATCCCACAAACAAGCTCCTACTTGGCCGGTGATCGTCTCAGGCGCTGTGAAGGTCATCGGGACCGCTGCACGCGATGGATTCCGTACCGCGCGTATCGGCAGTAACGGGCCGGCATTGGCAAAGAACTGCAGCCTGAAATTTGAGGCAACGACCGACGTTCAATGGCCGTACGACGTCTACTGGCAGATCGTCAACACCGGCGAGCAAGCCCGCGCCGCACGAGGACTGCGTGGCACATTCGAACACGCCACGGTTGAGCGAGGGGTGCTTTCCAAGCGCGAATCAACCCTTTACACAGGTACGCACAGCATAGAATGCTTCATTGTGAAGGACAGATACTGCGTGGCTCAAAGTGGCCCATTCATCGTCAATATTCAATAGCCGTTACGGAAGACATCATGAGCAATTTGGAAGAGATCCGACATTCAATGTACACGCGCGCGGAGCGTTGGTGGTGGTGTGCGCTGGCATCAGTAGTGATTGGCGTATTCTCAGGTCTCGCGTCAATCTATTCCTGGTTAAGAAGCGGGAGTGTCATCAGCTATGTGGTCGTCGCGATCGCGGCGCTCGCTCCATTCCTCGCGGCCGCCGCTCGTCGCTTCTCCGGGACGCTTGCGGCCCGAGCTGATCTTTGCCGCCGCGCTTTCTTATATCGCAGCTCCTTAGGGATCGAGCTCGAGCCGGATCAACTGCGCCTCGTTGCTCTCTGGCCATGCAATATTCCACTCAACAAGATTACGGCGTCGAGCCCGTATTTCTCGAGTACCACGCCGGTTGGTCCCGATCGATTGGCGGAGGCGGTCGGCGAATCTGCCTTCTACACGGCAGAACTTGCGCGCATCATGGGAAACGTTGGCATAGGGTTGGTGCTCCTGGTTGCCGTATTGATCTTTGCAGCCTTAAGCGCTCTTTCATCAATTCCTTTCGATGCCACGACACTGAGCAAAATCTCCGTCATCATCGCGATTGTAGCAACCGGCACTTTGGCGCTACTGTTCGGTGAGATCCTTGTTACTGCGCTCGGCTATAAGTCCTTAGAGGAGGACAGTCTCGAGGTATTTCGTAGCGCCACACATTTCGCCGGCCTCGCTGATAAGACAGCGGTCACTGCCATTCGAATCGCAGAGACCTACAGCATCGCCTTGGCGGCAAATTTGCCCATCCCCAATTTTCTATACCGATGGAATCGCGACCGCATCGATCGGGCCTACAAAGCGGTGGCCACGGCTCGTTGAAGCTATGCATCCGACACTTGCTCTGCGCCGTTTTGCTAGCCGGCTCCAGCCACTTGAATCGGAAGTAGAGGCGGCGTATCAACACCTGGCGACAATCCGCGCGCGGCTCAACAATTCCTTTCACGTAGCGGCGGTTGTTCGCATTGGTAGTCACAGCCGCGGTACGGCAATTCGAACCTATAGCGACGTAGACATTCTAGCGGTCTTGCGTCGAAAGGAGGCCCGTTGGGCAAATCGCGATGTGTCACCCGACACGTTTATGCGCAGGATCTCTGAAGATCTTCGAGACCGCTACACCGCGACCTCGATCCGACGCGATGGTCAAGCAGTCGTACTGGAGTTCAGCGGAGGCGATCACGCGGTCGACCTCGTGCCGGGGATCTTCGAGCGCATCGAGAGTCGCTGCGCCGTCTATCGGATCCCCGGCGATGCGAATGAGTGGATCGAGACGAGCCCCGACCGGCACAAGCGACGGTTCCAGATTGCCAGTGCCAAGAGTGGTGGGAAACTGCGGCTCGTGTCTCAACTGATTAAAGGCTGGCGGTACGGAAGAGAACCTCCATTTGCCGTGTCCAGTTTCTATACCGACATGCTGCTCGCTTCGAGTGGCATCGCCAGCGGCGTAAAATCGTACGGCGAGTGCCTTTACGAGTTCTTCGCCGAGCTCGTTCGCAGAGAAGGCAGAGGGCTTAGAGATCCAGAAGGAATCGCAGGCGTAATTCCTGCGACCACATCGGATCCTGCGCGCGCGCGCCTGGTCGCGGCTTCGATTACTGCTAGGGACCGCGCCGCAGTTGCACTAGACGCTGAAGCCCGCGGCGATTTCGCCGGAGCAGTCCGACAGTGGAGCATGGTGTTTAATCGGGCGCTATAGCTACGTAGCAACGGCTGGTTTTATGACACTAGAATTTCGGGCGGTGAACCAAAACGGCGAGGACATGGGTGCCGAACTCCGCGGATTTGCCGAAGCCATTGGCCTTGAAAGGGCAGCCAGCGGTCGTTACAGCTTGATTTTGCTGCTGGAATTATTTGGCGGATTCAAATCAGGCGTTCAAAATCCAGCAAAGGTTATTCGCGAAATTGAAGCCTTAGAGGGCCTCGGAGCACCGAGTCAAACCAAACCGGCCGAATCCTTCACTGGGCCCCATCTGCGAGGGTTGATGCATAAACACTACCTAAGCGATGGTTTGAAGACTCTTGCTCTAAACATGAAGAATGAGCTCAATCGGTTCGGAATTCCCTTGCTCCAGCAGCGAATTGCTGACTCTGAAGCGTCAGGCGAGGAACGATACTTTACTGTCGAGGATGCGAAGTGGATCGCCTACGAAGCGTCGCACGGTTCTATGCTACGAAGAATCCAGCGAAACGCGATCACCGGCGAGTGGCTCATTTACGTGCTGCACGAAGGGAAGAACTACTATCTTTGCCTCGGTCGCCACGGCACTGATGATTCGGAACTGCGAAGGCAAATTGATTCCATTTGCTTCCAGGAATTCGCCTTCTTGAAGAAGTTTTTGATCGATAGCGGTGCGACTAACGTCCGGTAATCGCTATCTTCTGCGAGGAATTCGCGGACGCGATATCAGTACGGTAGACCCTATATCTGGGGGTTAATGTACTGTATATATCGATTATTTTAATGAATAAATGATATAAATCAATATGTTATTTCTCATCACCACCCACCTTCTTTGCCTCGAAAGTGAACTATAAGAAGTACAGTAGACCCTAAATACCGGGTCTATTATACTGAAAAACCATCATGATTGCGTCCGCAAAATCGCTAGGATTTTCTGACGAGGCAGAAGCCCGCGATCGCTGCCAAATGCAATTCTTGGCGCAGCTCATGCGCCAAGGTGCCGCTCGCTACATTCTAAAAGGAGGCATGGCAATGCGGGCGCTTTACGGTAGTGCCCGCCTCACCAAGGATATCGACTTCGATTGTGAAAGCAGCGTTTCTGCAGCTTCCATGAAAGCCAATATGCCAAAGGCGTTGGAGCACGCCGCCCGTGCAACTGGACTTATTAATCCTGCTGTCGTGCAAACGAAGAGGGGCGATCTCTCCAATAAGTGGCGACTTGATGGTTCGCTGGCAGAGGGAACTCGCCTGACTTTTGATGTGGAAATTTCCCGACGCGGAGTTCCCGACGATGCATACGTCACGACCTTGACCATTCAGCCTCCTTACGAGTACCGAATCACAACCTTTGTCGTGAGAGTTTATACAGAAGTGGCGATGGCAGCTGGAAAAGTCAATGCGCTTCTAAGCGAAAACAGAAATGTCCCTCGCGATGTCTACGATCTCTACGATCTTTCAAGGCGCCGAGCAGACCCCTCAGGCCTTTGGTCGGCGCAATTGCCGAGAGAAGTTCTAAAACGAAAGCGCGAACTGGTGTGGGCGAAGGTCGATGGCATTCGATTTGATCAGGCCAACGCAGAACTCTTGCCTTACATACCGCCGGATCTTCGAGCGACCATTGATGAAGCCCGATGGGATGAGATGAGAACTGAGGTGGCTGAGCAGGTAGTAAAGTGGCTCGACGTTGCAATACCGCTCGCCAGAACAGCAGAGGAGATGAACCATGACCCGAAATCTGACGCCGATCTTGCTGGGCGCTAAAGCGCCACGTGTGCTGACCGTACCTATGTGCATGGCCGCCTTAGCGGATAGTCGAGGGCTGCCCGACAAAAAGACCGTGACTCGTTGGATACAAGCGCAACGAACCGTGGGTGTGTTGCGTCTAGTGACACGAGGACTGTATCTAAACAATCTTGCGCGACCTCAACCTCAGGCAGCCGAAGCTGCTGCCTATATAAGAACGGGGGCTGTGGTGAGCGTGCAGACAGTGCTCGGAGACGCGGGGGTTTCGAACAACTATTCCGACATTATCACAAGCGTACTGCCCATTCGTGGGAGAGCGACCTCCTCCAGCCGGACCGTGCGCGCGCCCGGCCTTGAGTTTCGTTTTCACGCGATGCCAGAACGATTGCTCGATGAACGCGCGGGGTCTCTCGAGGACCGATTTGATCTCGATGTGTCCTATGCTCGTGCTACTCCCGAGAAAGCACTGATGGATTGGATCTATTTAGGTGCCTCAGTTCGAACAAAAATATCTTCTCCTGCCCTCGATATGGATTTCTCGAAGCTCAATGTTCCCCGGCTGAAGCGCTTGGCGAAGTCGATGAACTTACAGGCATTACTGAAGGAATACCTCGCAAGGAAGTCCCGCTACGACCATGACCCAGAGGTACAAGCAAACGCGGCGGCTTGATACCTAACCAGGCACGTAATGCCACACGTGAAACGCACGATCGTTTCTCCCTCTGTCTCGCTAGCGCCTGTGAGATTATTAGAAGATGCTACTTTCCATCACTTCTAAATCGTCGCCAGCGACCGATCTGGGCTATTTGCTGTTCAAGAACCCGGCTCGCGTTCACGGATTCGATCTTTCGTTCGGCAAGGCCACGGTCTTCTATCCGGAGGCGACCGCAGAACGCTGCACGGTATGCCTACTGCTTGAGGTAGATCCGATCGGCATGGTCCGTCGGAAATCCGGACCCGCCGGTGACGGCGGAATCTTCGGCCAATACGTCAACGACCGCCCGTATGTCGCCTCGTCATTTCTATCGGTCGCCATTTCGGAGGTATTTGGCACTGCAATGACGGGCCGATCGAAGGATAGACCCGAGTTGGCAATGACCGCGATGCCACTTGAAGCGCACATCCCCGTGCTTCCGAGCCGGGGTGGGGAGCCGCTAATTCGGCAACTATTCGAGCCGCTCGGCTACTCAGTCGAGCTGGCGAGGATTCCACTAGATGCGGAGTTCCCGGAATGGGGCCCTAGCCGATATTACTCCGTAACCCTAAAAGGCAATCAACGCCTTCAGGATCTACTAAGTCACATCAATGTATTGATCCCAGTTCTTGACGATGAGAAGCACTACTGGGTTGGCGACGATGAGATCGACAAACTGTTGCGGCGGGGCGGTGACTGGCTCCCCGCTCATCCAGCAAAAGAGCAAATCGCGCACCGGTACCTCAAGCACCGCCGGAGCCTGGCGCAGGAGGCGATTGAGCGGCTCGCTACTGACGCAGACGTTGAGTCCGATGATGACGCGACGCCCGCGCGGATAGCGCCCGGTCGCGAGGAGGCACTCGAAACCAAGATAAGCCTCAATACACAACGCATCAGCCATATCGCCGACGTCGTGCACCAGATAGGCGCGAAATCCGTCATCGACTTGGGTTGCGGTGAAGGAAAATTGATTCGGGAGCTCGTAAAGCAGCGACAACTCGACCGCATTGTCGGGATGGACGTATCACTTCGCTCGCTCGAAAGAGCCCGAGACCGATTGCGCCTTGAGCAGCTTGCGCCTGCTTTTCGAGACCGCATTGAATTGATTCACGGCTCCCTCATGTATCGTGATCGCCGACTGCAGGGGTTCGACGTTGCGACTGTCATTGAGGTTATCGAACACCTTGACGTGGCAAGGCTGCGCGCATTTGAGCGGGTCCTGTTCGAGCAAGCACACCCGAAGGCGGTGCTCGTCACCACACCGAATTCCGAATTCAACGTCAAATTCGAGACCCTCACGGCGGGACAATTCCGGCATCCGGACCATCGCTTCGAGTGGACCCGTGTTGAGTTCAGGGCATGGGCAAACACAATCGCGGATAGATTCGGTTACGTGGCTCGCTTCGGCGGGATCGGCGAGGCTGATGCAGCTCTGGGCGCACCCACCCAGATGGCAATATTCGAGGCGCGCTAAGCCATGGAAATCAAGATTCCCGAATTGGCGCTGGTCGTCCTTGTAGGTCCCTCTGGCTCGGGTAAGTCCACGTTTGCCCGTGCCCATTTCAAGTCGACCGAAATCATCTCATCCGATTTCTGCCGTGGGTTGGTGTCCGATGACGAAAACAGCCAAGTGGCCACCAACGACGCGTTCGAAGTGCTCTATTTCATCGCGGCAAAGCGGTTACGTGCCGGGAAGTTGACGGTCGTAGATGCGACAAACGTTCAGCCGGAAGCTCGAAAGCCCCTTATAGCGCTCGCCCGCGAATACCATTGCTTGCCGGTTGCGTTGGTTCTGGACACACCCGAGAAAATCTGTCGTGAGAGGAATGCAAATCGACTGGACCGAAACTTCGGCGAACATGTTATTCGCAACCAGTGTAGCCAGCTGCGCAGATCCTTGCGCGGTCTTGAGAAAGAGGGCTTTCGACACGTCACCATTTTCAAGTCGCCTGAGGACCTAGCTGGACTAACGATTCGTCGCGAAGCGCTGTGGAATAACAAGAAGCACGAGGGCGGCCCGCTGGACATCATCGGTGACATACACGGGTGTCTCGATGAGACACTGGAACTGCTGGTTCAGCTTGGATATCACGTGGCATTTGCCGATGGTCGCTACGCGCTAAGCCATAGCCAGGGACGGAAAGTCGTATTTGTCGGTGACCTTGTAGATCGCGGCCCGAATTCACCGGGAGTGATTCGGCTAGTGATGGACTCAGTCGCGGCCGGAGCTGCGTACTGCGTCGCTGGAAACCATGACGTCAAGCTCTCCCGCGCTTTGCGTGGGCGCGATGTGAAGATTACGCATGGGCTGGCGGAATCGCTGGAGCAGCTCAAACATGAGACGCCCGAATTTCGCAAAACGGCCGCGGATTACCTAGACGGCTTGGTAAGCCACTACGTCTTCGACGAGGGTCGATTGGTTGTAGCCCATGCCGGACTTCGGGAGGAAATGCACGGTCGAGGTTCGGGCGCCGTGCGCCAATTTGCGATGTATGGCGAAACCACCGGGGAGACTGATGAGTACGGACTGCCGGTTCGTTACAACTGGGCGGCGGACTATCGAGGGAAGTCGATGGTAGTTTACGGACACACACCAGTGCCCGAGGCTGAGTGGATTAACAACACAATCTGCCTTGATACCGGATGCGTGTTTGGCGGAAAGCTGACAGCTCTGCGTTACCCAGAACGCGAACTTGCCGCAGTACCGGCGCGCCGCATGTACTACGAGCCGGTGCGGCCTCTTCAGCCGGTAAGGAGTCAGGCGCTCTCGGCGCAGCATGAGTTGGATGACCTGCTCGACCTGGACGACGTCTCCGGGAAGCGGATTATCGAAACTCGATTTCATCGGACGGTCACGATTCGGGAAGAGAACGCCGTCGCTGCATTGGAGGTAATGAGTCGGTTTGCCGCGAATCCAAAGTGGCTGATCTATCTCCCTCCGACGATGTCACCGAGCGAGACAAGCTACAAAGACGGCTTCCTTGAATACCCGATCGAAGCGCTTGAGTACTACAGAAAAAACGCTGTCGAGACTGTTGTATGCGAAGAAAAGCACATGGGCTCACGCGCTGTCGTGGTCGTGTGCCGGGATGAGGCTACTGCCAAAGCACGATTTGGAGTGGACGGTGAGGGAACCGGAATTATATATACGCGTACAGGCCGCCGTTTCTTCAGTGACTGTGAGCTTGAGCGAGCGGTTTTGAACCGACTGATCTCGGCTCTCACGAGCGCGGGATTTTGGGAGAGGTTTCAGTCAGATTGGTTCTGTTTCGACTGTGAACTCATGCCGTGGTCGGTCAAGGCCGAGGAGTTGCTCAGAACCCAATATGCGCCAACCGGAGCAGCTGCGAATGCGGCTGTGGATTCCGCGAGAACTGCGCTAAGAGAGGCTGACCGCCGCGGGCTTGATGTTAGTGAGTTATTACATGCGTTCGATGACCGCGCCAATCTTGTTGGTCGGTATGTCGACGCGTACCGGCACTATTGTTGGCCGGTCCGCGGAGTCGAGGACATCAAGCTCGCGCCTTTTCATATCCTGGCTAGCGAGGGTGCCGCGCACGCGGATAAGACTCATGTCTGGCATATGGAGACGTTGGCGGAACTCTGTAAGGCTGACCCTGAACTGCTATCGGCTACGCCATTTCGGGCCGTTCAATTAGGCGACAACGCCGCCGTCGCTGACATCACCCGCTGGTGGGAAGACATGACGGCGAAAGGCGGGGAGGGGATGGTTGTAAAGCCCTTAGATTTTATTGTCGTCGGGAAGCGTGGGATCATCCAGCCGGCCATAAAGTGCCGAGGACCAGAATATTTGAGGATTATCTACGGGCCGGAATACTCTCGCCTCGACAACCTTGAGCGCCTTCGGGATCGCGGGCTTTCAACGAAACGGAGCATGGCGACTCGGGAGTTCGCGCTCGGCGTCGAGGGCCTAGAGCGATTCGTGCGTCGCGAACCACTGCGGCGAGTTCATGAGTGCGTATTCGGTGTGCTGGCCCTTGAGAGCGAGCCGGTCGATCCGCGCCTGTAGCCCGCGACGCCAGTTGTCCCATTGGAAGAAACGGACATCTATGAATTCAAAGCCTTATCTTCGCAGAACTCAGCAAATTGTGGGACAGTTGGTGGAGCATAAGTGATTGTTTTTAAATATCTAAATGGTATTCAGCGCGGGCGTCTCTTAATCAATTGGTCGTAGGTTCGATCCCTACACGGCCCACCATTTAAGCCCGCATAGTCAAGAACTTGCGCGGCACCTTAGCATCGCTCGAAAACGATGTTGTGCTATTGAACGCCGTTTGTGCCATTGGCGAATCGAAACCCGCCCGTCGGTTCGATTCCCGCTGGCATAGGCGCGTTGAAAGACGATAGCTAACTGCTCACGGCTATCTCCTTGTTTGCTTGTCTGGCGATTTTGTACATGTCGCTAGAATGCGGTAGGCGCCGCGGGAATTGGGTGAGAGTTTCGCTTCTTTTTAAGGAACTCTTACGAGCCTATTGAACCACCGGCCGAGATCGTTAAGGATTGTCCGACGCCTGCCCGCGTGCGCGCAACCATCCAAGCTCGTAGAGCCTGATGGGCAGGGGTTGGGCAATCCTCGAGGGAGGAAACCGCGGGGACGTGCTGAAGAGATCAGCGGCGGCGATGTGGTATGGGGATTTGAGGGCCGGCGTTGTCAGGTGAGACGATGATCCGGGCTGCGAACTCAAGGGCGAAAACCCGGTGATGAGGAAAGAGACAGCAGCAATACGCGCCGTACCGTCGTTGATGCGAGCAGCCCGAGTCGGTTCTTCGGAGTAAGGCAACGGGCGCTCGCATCGGTACTGTGCGAGGAAGTGCCGCGGATGAAGTACGCGATGAACGGTTGGCAGTCATGTCATGGTGAACTCGGCAAGCAGGGTGGGCCTCGGATGTGCTCGGCGCGTGCGAAGGTCTCGATGAGGATCATCGGCGCGCCGCAGTGCCGGCACACGAAGGTGGGCCGGACAGAGCCGGCTTCAGTAGCGACCGCGCTGGTATCGACAGCAACTGCCGGCGCAGGCTGATGCAGCAGCTCGCGCGCGGTGGCGATGTGGGTCTTACGGTTGGCGTTAGCGAGCAGTCCATAGTGGCGGATGCGGTGAAAGCCGGAGGGGAGCACGTGCAACAGGAAGCGGCGCATGAACTCCTCGGACCGCAGGGTCATCGTTTTGTAGCGCGTGTGGCCATGTTCGCGGTAGTCCTTCCAGCGGAAACTGACGCCACGATCATCCAGTGCCACGAGGCGCGAGTTGGAGATCGCAACGCGATGCGTATAGCGCGACAGATAGGCAAGCACGGCTGAAGGTCCTGAGAACGGGCGCTTGGCGTAGACAACCCACTCGCATTGGCGCAGTGGCGTGAGCCAGTCGGCGAAAGTCTCTGCGTCGGACAAATCGATGTGCTCACCGAAGAACTTAAGCTGCCCGCCCCGATGGAGGTTCTCAAGCTCTTCGAGGAAGCGACGCCGAAACAGGCGCGAGAGCACCCGGACTGAGAGGAAGAACCCGGGCTTGCAGGGCACCCAGCGATCGGCATCGAGCGCAAGTCCGCCGCCCGGCACGATGCCGTGCACATGCGGATGATGGGTCAGCGCCGAGCCCCAGGTGTGCAACACCAGCGTCGTGCCGATGCGCGCGCCTAAGTGCTTCGGATCGGCGGCGATCGTGCGCAGCGTCTCGGCGGCGATGTCGAACAGCAATCCATAAATCATCTCCTTGTTGGTATAGGCGATGGCGCTGATCGGTGCCGGCAAAGTGAAGACCACGTGGTAATACGGCACGGGCAAGAGATCCGCTTGGCGCGCTTGGAGCCAGCGCCGCGCGGCACTGCCCTGGCACTTCGGGCAGTGTCGGTTGCGGCAGGAGTTGTAAGCAATCTGCGGCTGCGCGCACGCTGAACAGCGCAGCGAGTGGCCGCCGAGGGCGGCGCTGCGACACTGCTCGATCGCCGACATGACCTTGAGCTGCCCGAGGCTGAAGTGGCCCCGCTCAGTGTGCCGCCACGTCGGCCCGTGGGCGCGGAAGATGTCCGCGACCTCCAGACCAGGCACGAACGTGCCCTACGCGGGTCGCGTACTCTCCAGCGGACTTAAGACTTTGCGCAAGGTCTCGGTGGCCACCTGAGTATAGAGCGCGGTGGTCTCGAGCTTCTTGTGTCCAAGCAGCACTTGGATGGTGCGGATGTTCTCTCCCTGCTCGAGCAGGTGAGTAGCAAACGAATGTCTCAGCGTATGCATGCTGACGCGCTTATCGATGTGCGCAGCCTGCGCGGCTTCGTGCACCGCGCGGTTCAGTTGCCGCGTGCTCAAGGAATCCATCGGATCGAGGCCCGGGAACAAATAGCCACCGGGTAGAACCTTGCCCTCGGCACGCGCGTAGCGCCACCAGGTGCGCAGTCGCTCAAGCAGGATGGGCGGCAGCAGAGCGTAGCGGTCCTTCTGTCCTTTGCCCTTCTCGATGCGCAAAAGCATCCGCTCACTATCAATGTCGCCGACCTTCAATGCACACACTTCGCTCACGCGCAGGCCCGCGCCATACGCCACTGAGAGGGCCGTGCGATGCTTGAGGGTACTGGCACTCTCGATCAGGCGGCTCGCCTCCTCGCGGCTCAAAACCACCGGCAGCGTACGGGACACGCGCACGTGGCTCATCTTGGCTAGCAGCTCGGGACGCTTCAGCGTCACCTCGAAGAAAAACTTAAGTCCCGTAATCGTCGCGTTGAGTGTAATCGGCGAGACGCCACGATCCACGCAGTGTAGCTGGTAACGCCGCAGATCCTCATCCCTTGCCGTGGCCGGAGAGCGACCCAGGTATCCGGCGAAGTGCCGCACGGCGCGAATGTAGCTGCTCTGCGTCTTGGTGGATAGCTTGCGCATCCGCATGTCTTCGATCATGCGACGACGCAGCGGTGAGATCTTCTCGGATGAATCGTTCATGGCTCTGCTCCGGTTGCGATACGAGGCGGATCGCCTCACTTCGCAACTTACGAAACAGAACTGCAGAGATCAGCCATCTACCAACGCCGATCGAACCCACCCCTACCGCGCGAGCGGTTTAGTCCGTCGACCCGAAGCTGCCCGTTGTGAGCGTCCGCTATTGAGCAGCAGAATATTCCCCAAGGTTACAATTTTCTCCATCGCTCATCATTCAGCTTCGAAACCCTGATTGGATCTCAAGAATTCTGTTTGGGCTTCGCCCAGCGTGCCGAACAGACCCGCGACGGGACGATCGTCGTATTCCTCGCCCAGACCCTCAAGTACGTTGTCTTCCCAGATTTGATATAGACCGTCGTCGCGGCGTCGGATTGATCGCCGCGCTCCATGGGCGTGAACATATTGGATGACGATCGTTGTCCCTTTTTGCAACATTGCGCACCTCATGAAGCTCAAAGACATAGCGAAAGTCGGCAGCCGACCCTTGCCGCCGGTGGCGAGTGGCGGCTTCTGAGAAACCAAACCAGCGATAAGTAATCCCCTGACCTCACATCTCCTCATTGAATTCGGCGGTAAGTAAATAGTGAAACGGTGATTGCTTCTCCCGACGGGTCAATCTCCGTTCCTACGCCAGAACCTCCAGTCCAAGTGATTTGGTCATAAACCGGGGTACCGTAAGGAAGATATCCGCCAATGAACGTGTACTTGCCACTACTACTTCTTATCTGTGCCAACTCAAGAGCACAATAGGTTGTACGACATTCGACATTTCGAATGGAGAGGTCGTCCGATATCTGTGAGTCGATGAGATTTTGTAGTTTTGCTTCAATATCCGCTGCCCACGCCTCGTCTCGCGGTTCATGGGCCATTACTGATAAGTCGTGGCGCAACCTATCGCAGATTGCGCCCCTCCCACTTAAGGTAACCGACTTACAACCGGCGTCGACTGACGCGGACATCGGGAACTGCGAGCCGATCACGGACTTGTCGGTGCGGGAGGCAAAGCCGGCGAGTACAAGTTGTCTGTCCTTGCTGGGCGACGCGGGATTTGTTGGATCGATGGACTTGGTGAGTTGTTCGGGACTGGTCGCTGGGGGCGGTTGGGGAACTGCGGCAGTTGGGAGCCGTTGCCTATCCTCGATCACCTCGCGGGGGAGACGCCTAAATGATTGCCAGTCGAGAGCAACCCCACCAACTATGAGGATCATCGTAACCACGGAGTAAGCGGCTTCTTTGTTCATCACGCCAAGTCCAGCGGGGGCGGTACTCCAACCTTTTACAATCGTACCGTACGTCGCCAACGACCGCTTCTTGGCGACCAATTCGCTGCAGCCATCTCCCGCTTTTGGCCGTCGGACTAAACCGCTCGCGCGGTAGGGATGGCTTCGATTCTGGGTCTCGAGGTAGCTGAGGTCTTTGGCTTCGTTTCGTATGTTGCACGGTGGGGCGATCCGCCTCGCTTTACGACAGGAACCACAGCCATGAACGAGCCCAACCAAGGCACCTCCGTGCTGCGTCAACGCATGATCGAGGACATGCGGATGCGCAAGCTCTCACCGAAGACCCAAGCCACCTATATCCGCGCCGTGCGCCGATTGGCCGCGTACCTCGGCCGCTCTCCCGATACTGCCACGGTCGAGGAGTTGCGAGCCTACCAGTTGCATCTGGTCGATCAGGGCACCTCTCCGATCACGCTCAACGCCACCATCACGGGATTGAAGTTCTTCTTCGATGTCACGCTCGATCGTAGCGAGTTGATGGCGAAGATGAAGCCGGTGTTCGTGCCGCGCACGGTGCCTGTGGTGTTGAGCCGCGAGGAGGTCGTGCGCCTGATCAGCGCGTGTAGGAACCTCAAGCACCAGACAGCCCTCTCGGTCGCCTACGGCGCCGGCCTTCGGGCCAGCGAAGTGGCGTCGCTCAAGGTTGGCGACGTTGATGGTAAACGCATGACACTGCGCATCGAGCAGGGCAAGGGCGCAAAGGATCGATATGCCATGCTCTCGCCGGTGTTGCTGCAACGGCTGCGCACCTGGTGGCGGGTGGCAAAAGCCCAGGGCAAGATGCTCGAGGGCGGGTGGCTCTTTCCGGGCTTGAACCCTGTCGAGCCCCTGAGCGCGCGGCAACTGAACCGCGCCATACATGAGGCCGCTCTGGCCGCGCGCATCGACAAGCGCGTCTCGATGCACACGCTGCGGCACAGCTTCGCGACGCACCTGCTCGAGCAGAAGGTGGACATCCGCGTGATCCAAGTGCTGCTCGGACATAAAAAACTCGAGACCACGGCGCTCTATACCCAAGTGGGCACCGAGATCTTGCGCCAGGTGATCGGTCCGTTGGAGCCGGGCCCCGCGCCGTAAGCCTCCGTGCATCGTCCCGCCGTGGAGGTCGCGGATATTTTCCGCGCCCACGGGCCGGCGTGGCGAGAGCATCAGCGGGGGCACTTGAGCCTCGGACAGCTGAAGGTCATGTCGGCCATCGAACAGTGCCGCAGCCTCGCCCTCGGCGGCCATGCGCTGCGCTGCTCATCGTGCGCGCAAGCGCAGATTGCCTACAACTCCTGCCGCAACCGGCATTGCCCGAAGTGCCAGAGCAGCGCTGCGCAGCGCTGGCTCGAGGCACGCCAGGCGGATCTGTTGCCCGTGCCGTATTACCACGTGGTGTTCACCTTGCCCGCGCCCATCAGCGCCATCGCCTACACCAACAAGGAGCTTATCTATGGACTACTGTTCGACATCGCCGCCGAGACGCTGCGCACGATCGCCGCCGATCCGAAGCATCTAGGCGCGCGCATCGGCACCACTCTGGTGCTGCACACCTGGGGTTCGGCGCTGACCCATCATCCGCACGTGCACGGCATCGTGCCCGGCGGCGGTCTTGCGCCCGATGCCGATCGGTGGATCTCATGCAAGCCGGGGTTCTTCCTATCGGTGCGGGTGCTCTCGCGTCTGTTTCGGCGCCGCTTCCTCGAAGAGCTTGAGAACCTGCATCGTGACGGGCAACTGAAGTTCTTCGGCGAGCACGTGGATTTGGCCGACGCGGAAGCCTTTGCCGACTGGCTTAGCCCCCTGCACCAATGCGAGTGGATCGTCTACGCCAAGCGCCCGTTCGCAGGACCGGAGCAGGTTCTCGCCTATTTGTCGCGTTACACCCATCGGGTGGCGATCTCCAACTCGCGGCTTCTGGCCCTGGATGCTCGCAGCGTCACCTTCCGCTGGAAGGACTACCGCGAACACGGGCGCACACGCTACAAGACGATGACCTTGGCGACCGAGGAGTTCATGCGCCGCTTCCTGCTGCACGTGTTGCCCTCGGGCTTTCATCGGATCCGCCACTACGGCTTGCTCGCCAACACCAACCGCCAGCACGACATCGCCACCGCTCGCAATCTTCTGCATCAACCAGCGCCAAAGCCTCCCGCTGCGCCCGACAATGGCAGCGCTGATCACGGTCGCCTAAAGCCCACCTTCGTGTGCCGGCACTGCGGCGCGCCGATGATCGTCATTGAGACCTTCGCCCGCGCTCAGCACATCCGTGGGCCGCCTTAGTTCATCGGTTCAGCCATGATCGACAGCGCTTCAACTGACAGAACTTCGCCACCGGCATTTGCTCGAACCATGCCCTCGCGTACACCCGTGGCCTTGTTCTGCAAAACGCTTCGCTGGAGCCACCACAATCGCCTCTTGAACGCACGGTGCCGCTGCGTGCTTGGCACGCCACCGACACACATCGCTCACGCAGTCCCGACTATCTTCGCCTCGCTGGCTTCTGCCGACCTTCAAATCCCCATAGGTCCGCGATTCTGCTGACCGGCATCGGCACGACCCCGCGGTTTCCTCCCTCGGCGCTTGCTCGACGCCTGCCCTCACACCTCAGCGCCCTCGCCGGCATCCGCGCTCAGAGGCAGACATCGAGCAACCCTTAACGATCAGCGACCGATTTGCTGCTCCAAACCCGCCGTTCAGCGAGACGAACCCAGGATCGTCGGCATTCGGCAAATCATGACCCAACCCGATACGACCGAAGGCTATCCGCCAATGAGACAGGAGTCTAACAAGCATCGGAGTGTTCACAACCAATGGCCAATGGTTGCTAGCGTTTGTATATACATTTGTATAGTATATACGGATGGCAGAGACGTACGCTGGATTTGACTGGGACGAGGGAAATCGCGCGAAGTGTCAAAAACATGGTGTCACAGTCCTGGAAATCGAGGTTTTGTTTTCCGAGCCTCTGTTGATTGTCCCGGATGCAACGCATTCGAAATCAGAGACTCGGATTCGGGCGCTCGGCAGGACCAGCGCGGGCCGACTGATATTTTTGGTGTTTACCATACGGCTCAAGGGCGGTCGGCGAGTGGTTCGGCCGATCAGCGCGCGTTATATGCATGCGAAAGAGGTCGCTTCTTATGAAAAAGAAAATCCCGAGCTTTAAATCCGATGCCGCTGCGGAGCGTTTCGTCAGTCGCGCGGATTTGACCCGTTACGACTTATCGGGTCTCAAGCCGGTCCGATTTGAATTCGAGAAGAAATCCGCTCAGCTGAACATGCGGCTGCCGAAGCCATTATTGGATGCGGTAAAGCGGCGCGCCAAAGAGCGAGGTATTCCCTATACACGATTCTTACGGGAGTTGATTGAGCAGGGAATATCGACGCCGCTGCGATAACACAAGTGGGCGAGGTCGGAAGAAATCGTTCTGGAGTTGTGCCACGGTAAGATCCTAGGGTCTATGAATTCAAAGCCTTATCTCATGGTAAATCGGCAAATCGTGGCACAGTTGTAGAGGCATAAGTTATTGTTCTGTAAGGGTAAAATGAGTGATCGAAAGGGAATCTCTTAATCAATTGGTCGTAGGTTCGATCCCTACACGGCCCACCAATTCAGGTTCTGGTGCGTTGAGGGCTTCAGGGTAAACCATAGAATTTTGGTTCTTATGGGAAGCCCCAATGAGCAAAGCCATAGCGCGCGACCCGATCTATCGGCGTCGCAGATTTCAGCCCGAAATCATCGAGTTATGTGTGCGGTGGTACCTCACCTATCGGTTGAGTTACCGGGATCTGGTCGGGATGCGCAGGGTTGTGTTGCCGCGTCCGATGGCGTGCCGGATTGCTAAGGTGTCGCAAAGCGCTCCACAGGCGGTGTCCCGTTTTCTTCATCGTGCAACCTGTGCTCACGTCTCCAGGCCGCGGGGGTCTGGGCCGCGGCCTGCCGGAAGTGCTTGGACAAGTGTGCCTGATCGGCGAAGCCGCACCTTAGCGCAATGTCACTCAGGGACGCATCGGTCGTAAGCATGTATTGAGCGGCCAGTTCCACGTGACGTCGCACGACGAAAGAGTGCGGTGACTCCCCGAAGGTGCGCTTGAAGGATCGCGAGAAGTGCGCTTCGCTGCGCCGGACGAGCGCGCATAGATCCGCGACGAAGACCGGCTCTGTGATATGACTATCAATATAATCACGCACCTTGCGCGCCTGCCAGGCCAGCAAGCGCCCCCTTGCGTCGGGAACCTCTGCCGCCCCTGGTGGATGAACCTGTTGTCGTAACAGTGAGGCTGCTTCAAGCAACGTACCCTGGGCTGCGTGTTCTTGGTCGTGAAGCTGCCGGAGAGCTACATCAAGGAGCGAAATCACCCGGTGCATCCATTCGCGCGCTCGTGTCGCATCTAGCTTCGATACCGCCAGCGTCTCGTCGAGCTGACCTTCCATTACCAGTGCCTTCCTCTGCACTCCACCACAGAGGGTCGCGGTCACGGCCGACAGCGCTGATCCAGATACTTCACTGTCAATGCGTGAATCTCGCGCAGAGCTCCCGCACGGCCAGGCAGGCCTTCCTCGTCGCTAAGTGCGCTGGCCGCCTTCATCAGCTGCAGCACGACCACCGAAGTACCACGTGCGGCCTCCACTGGCAGCGCAGGAGTACGGGCTCGCAGAACGGCGGCGATGCGCCGGCGAAACATCGAGCGGAAAGTGGCAAGTCGCGTCTGCTCGTCCATTCGCGCCTCGACAAGTGGAAGGGTCGCGGTGCGCTCCCGAGGGTGACCTCGCAACAGCGCAAAAAGAGCCCTGACGAGCGTATCGGTATCGATCCCCTTAGCCCGAGTCTCTAGTTCCTCCAGGTCGGTCTCAAGGAGGGCAACATAGTTCTGGACCAATGTATCGGCCAAAACCTCCTTGGATGGAAAGAACTGATAGAGCGAGCCAATCGGTGCGTCCGCTCGGGCGGCGATCTCCGTCATGGTCGCCGCTTCACAACCCTTCTCGCCAAAGATCGCCGCAGCTGCATTCAAGAGCTCCGCGACCCGTTGCTTGCCGCGCTGGCGCTTTGGAAGTCTGGCGCCACCGATTTCAACTGCGCTTGACATTTATGAGTCAATCCTCATATTATTACCTTACATGAGCATACCCTCATATTCAAGATCTTTGCAATATCCTCACAACCGAGGAGATCTCGATGCAGCTTGACGCGAAAACGACTGCCTTAATCTTGATCGACTTGCAAAGGGGCGTACTGGCCGTGCCACTAGCACCGCACTCGGCGGCGACAGTCTATGAGCGCTCGATGCGGCTTGCGGATCGCTTTCGCGCGGCCAGCGGACTGGTTGCGCGCATACGGGTGTCGTTCTCCAGGGATCTTGCCGAGGCGCCGCGGTCACCCGTCGACCAGCCGATGAAATACGAAGCTCTGCCGCCTGGCTGGGACGAGTTTCCCGAACCGCCGGATCCCTCACGCGGCTCGTCGTGCGCCATTCGCCGCATCTGCGAGCCGCTGGAGCCGATTGAATCGGAGTAGGCCATGGACACGTTGACCAGCATGAAGGTGTTTCGGCAGATAGTGGACTCCGGTAGCTTCGTCGCTGCTGCCGAGCATCTCAATCTCTCGACCGCCAATGTCAGCAAACATATCATGACCCTCGAAAAGCGACTTGGCGTGCGGCTGCTCAACCGCAGCAGTCGAGCACTCAGTTTGACGGAGCCGGGAAGAGTTTATTTCGAGCGTTCCAAGACGATCGTCGACAAGCTGGAAACTGCGGAGCTGGAACTGGGCTCGTTAAATACCACTCCACGCGGTACCCTCCGAATTACCTGCCCCAGTTGGTTCGCCACCCAGCGCATTGCTGACACACTGGCTCTTTATAGGCAGACCTATCCAGACGTCGTTGTCGATGTCTCGTTCGAGGACCGCATCGTCGACCTCATCCAGGAGGGATATGACCTTGCACTGCGGGTGACATCCCATCCAGAAGCGCTGCCAGCTGATCAGGTCGCACGACCAGTACGACAGATGGTGTTCTATGTCGGAGCATCACGCAAATACATCGAGCGCAACGGAGCCCCAAAGTCTCTGCAGGATCTTGGCAGTCACGATTTGGTGGCTGTGGGAAATCTGAGCTCGTGGGTGTTCGAGAGTGCAGATGGAAAGCGCGAGGTATCGGCGCGGACGGTCATCCGCTACCGCTCGATGGCAGGCGTGGCGCATGCTGTCGCTGCCGGAATGGGATTAGCTCGACTACCCGCGCACTTCTTCAAGGATCCGCAATTCAAGGATGTCTTAACGCCAGTCCTCACCGACCATCCTGTGTGGCAAACGATGCTCTACATCGTCTACGTAAGCCGCAAGTTCGTACCCCTCAAGATACGCACCTTTGCTGACTTCCTTCTCCTAGAATTGGCTCGTCGGGAGGAGACCCGGCAACGCCGATGTGCGCCGCTCCTCCGGGTTGGAGTGAGCATCACGAATGGATCATCACACTCTCGCTTGGCCTTCATGGGACCGGTCGCGTAGCGACCGCAGACGTTCGCTCACTAAAGAACGGAGTCGAGCCCATGCTGGGCGCTGATCCGCTAGCCATGGTACCAATGGAGGCGGGTGGCGAATTTCGGAAATTGGCTCAGCGCCGCTAAATAGCAAGCGAGTTAGCTGTTAACGTCTTTGCTTTGCTTTCGATGCCAGCAACCGGATCGACGGCCGTCGACGCGCAACCTTGGCGGCAATGCAAACCGGCTGCGGTCGAGACAGTTCACGTTTGAGGGGCGGCGCCTGTGCTTGCTTGAGGCGGTCGATGAACCAACGGCCGGCCGGCCCCGGCGGGCTGTCGGTCTTGTAGATGGCCACCATGTCGATAACGTGGCCCCCCGGCGGCGCATGATCGGATGTGATTTCAATGAGCGCGCCGCTTGCGAGTTCCGCCTCGATGGTATGCAGGGGCATGCTTCCGAAACCCAAGCCCGCGCGCAGGAAAGCCAGCTTGGCGCCGAGGTCAGAGAGCCGCCAAATTTTTGGATACTTCGGGCGGGACGCCACGAACAGGCCAGTCATATCACTGGGATCAATATGCGAGATCTTGATGTGTTCGGCGAGGACAGGGGTCGGTATCCGCCCGCGTCGACTCGCAAGCGGGTGCTTTGGCGAAACGACCATGTACACCCTAACTGACAGCAGCACTTCATGGGTAAGTTGCGGGGGTATGAGCGCCCATGACCCCACGACACCGAGGGCGCAGCGCCCGTCGAGCACGGGCTCAATTACGGCGCTCGACTCAACGTCGAATCTGAGGAGCGTCGCCGGAAATTCCTTCTG